>Ga0114931_10007809_pt1 | contig 13024 bp, 12 predicted proteins | sample 2SBtaG_FD_89579 | JGI IMG/M metagenome (GOLD analysis project Ga0114931, IMG submission 89579) | Deep subsurface microbial communities from Kolumbo volcano to uncover new lineages of life (NeLLi) - 2SBTROV14_V59a metaG | ecosystem: Environmental > Aquatic > Marine > Volcanic | place: Kolumbo... | reverse complement strand
GTTCGCCGATTTGCCCGCGCGCTTCGACGTCAACTTGAGCCACCGGGACGTGATCGACGCGACCACGCTGTCGCCGCTCAACGGCATTGCTGTCCTGGCGACCACGCCCAAGACCGCGGTGCAGGCGTTGGCCGCAGGGCCACATATTCGCGGCGTGCAATTTCACCCGGAGTTTTCCGCAACGGTCACCCGCGAATATGTGCGCGTGCGCCACGACATGTTGCGCCAGGACGCAGAGCGCCGCAGTGCGCCCGACGATCATCCCGACGAGCTAGCGGCGCGCATCGCCGATTGTCCGCTGTCCGAGCAGCTGTTCCGCAACTTCTTGCGCCATTTCGTGGTGGCGCGATGAGCTTCCGCGTCCGCCAGCAGGCCGAAGCGCTGCTCGCCGACGAGCAGGGAACCCTGTACAAGACGGGCGCCAACGCCGTCGCGCTGGTCTACCCGAGCCCGTATCACGCGGCGATGTCGTCGCTGGGCTACCAGACCATGTACCGACTGATCAACGGCCTGGCGGATGCGGCGGCCGAGCGCGCGATGTTGCCGGACGATGTGGCGGCCTACCGGGATCTCGGCGCGCCACTGTTGACCCTCGAGAGCGGCCAGCCCGTGGGCGACTTTCCCGTCGTGGCGTTTTCGGTCGCCTACGAGCTGGAGATCGCCGGCGTGGTCGAGTGTCTGGAGCTGGCCGGCATTCCGCCGCTGGCCGCAGACCGCGACGACAGCCACCCGCTCGTCGTCGCCGGCGGTCCGCTCACGTTTTCCAACCCGGCGCCGCTGGCACCGTTTTGCGACGTCATCTGCATGGGCGAAGCCGAACAGCTGGTGCCGGAGCTGATCGGCACCGCGGCCGACAGCGGCTTTCGCCGCGACGCGGTCACCGCGGCGTTGCAGGCGCGCCCGGGGTTCTACGTGCCGGCCAGCCACGGCGAACGGGTGCCGGCGATCGCGCGCGCCGCCAACGAGCTTTTGCCGGCGCGGTCGCAGATCCTCACCCCCAACACCGAGCTGCGCTCGATGTTTCTCACCGAGGCGGCGCGGGGCTGCTCGCGCGGCTGCACCTACTGTGTGATGCGGCGTTCGACCAACGGCGGCATGCGCATCGTGCCGCCCGACGAGATCCTCGGCGGCATTCCGGACGGCGCCAAGCACGTCGGCCTGGTCGGCGCCGCCGTCACCGACCATCCGCAAATTCGCCAAATCGTGCGCGGCGTGGTCGAGCCCGGGCGCCAGATCGGTATCTCGTCGTTGCGCGCCGATCGCCTGGACGACGAGCTGGTCGGCCTGCTGGCACACGGCGGCTACCGCACCTTGACCGTGGCCGCCGACGGCGCCAGCCAGCGCGTGCGCGACGCCATCGAGCGCAAAGCCACCGAGGCCAACCTGATCCGCTCGGCCGAGCTGGCCCGGGACCACAAGCTGAAAACCCTCAAGATCTACATGATGGTCGGCGTGCCGGGAGAAACCGATGCGGACATCGACGAGCTGATCCGCTTCGGCCGCGAGCTGCACAAAGTGCACGCGCGCATCGCGTTGGGCATCGCGCCGTTCGTGGCCAAGCGCAACACGCCCCTGGACGGCACGGCGTTCGCCGGCATCGACGTGGTCAACGCCCGGCTCAAGCGCCTGCGCAAAGGCCTGCGCGGCCAGGTCACCGTGCGCCCCACCTCGGCGCGCTGGGCCTGGGTCGAATACATGCTCGCCCAGGGCGAAACCCGGGCCGGGCTGGCGGTCATGGACGCGCACCACGCGGGCGGCAGCTTCGCCGCCTACAAAAAAGCGTTCGCCGCCCACGACGTGCAACCCACCGGACCGCGGGCGCGAGTTCCAAGCTCAGCAGAATTGATCGCGTTGCACAAAATCCGCCGCCGGGCCTAGGGCTCGAAGGTGAGGAATGTCCTTGCGCCGATCCGGCTATTTCGGATAAAGCTCCGGGATATGCGCACCTTGGTTCGTTATTGTCTGGTTGGTTTCGCGGTGTTGGGGCTCGGTTGTGGCAGTGAGGTGTCCAACCCCGACTTTGCCGACGGTGGCCCCGACGGGTCGGTGACCCCGGATGCGTCGTGGACCGACGCGGCGGTGCTGGTCGATCCGGCGGGCAGCAATCATCTGTACGTGGTCAACGCGGTCGATGTGCCGACGTCGGCGGCCGAAGCCAGCCAGCTGGGCCTGGACATCGATTTCGACGGTACCAACACCGTAGACAACAAGCTGGGCGAGATTCTGGCTACCCTGGCGGCCCAGGGCGGCGGCCAGGATCCCCAGTCGTTCATCGACGCGCGCATCGCCGACGGCACGATCTTGCAGCTGATCAACATCAAGGCGACCAGCCTGACCGACGCCGAGCGCGTGGGCTTTTCTCTGTACGTCGGCCAGGACGGCGACATGCCGGCGAACCCGGACGACAACTTCAGCGGCTTCGAGGAATTTCTCATCGCCACCGACTCGCCCACCGACAGCCTGCTCGCCGGCAATATCACCTCGGGCCACATGTCCGGCGCCGACGGCAGCATCCCGCTTTTGGTCAGCGTGTCCGATCAGGTGGCGCCGGTGTTGCTCAACCTGGTCGGCGCCCGGGTGGAATGCGACGCCGACGGCACCGGCGTGATGAACGGCCATCTGGCCGGCGGCATCACCAAAGAACAGGTCCACGACGACATCCTGCCCGCGCTGCACGAGAGCTTCGGCATCACCGTGGCGGCCGACTGCACCGGCACTACCTGTACTCCGGGCAGCGCCGGCGAGTCGTTGCTCAACCTGTTCGACGAAAACGGCGACGGCGACATCACCCTGACCGAGCTGGAAAACAGCCTGATCCTCACCAACCTGCTCGCGCCGGACATGGACCTGCTCGACGCCGAGGGATTCTACAACCCCAACCAGGACGGCGAGCTGGACACCCTGTCGTTCGGCGTCGGCTTCACCGCCGTGGGTGCCCAGTTCATCCCGCCGCCGCTGCCGTAGCGCTTACAGCGACGGATCGACCGTCATCTTGCGCTTGGGCACGCGGCACCCGGTGAACGCCGACGACGCGCCATTTACGGCCCAGGTCTTCACGGTCTTGCCGCCCACGCGAATCAGCTTGGTGCGCAACTGCGGGCGCTCATTAACGCGGCTGTAAGATTTTGGTTCGCGGAATTTGTACAGCAACGCGTTGGGCCGGGGGGAGGGGGTTGGTGCGATGGTACTGTCGGGGGATGAGTGACGATCCGATTTCGAGGCGGGAGTACGAACTCGCGCTGCGCCGTGCGAATCTAACGACTGTGATCCTGCGCGACGAGCTGCTGCAGCTCGCCAGTCATGTCGTCGCGCTGACCGACGCGCTGGCCGACAAGGAGATCGTCGACGATAGCGAGGTATTGAACGCCGCAGGCAAAACCGTGCGTGAGATCCGGATCAACGACCAGGTCGACGACCTGCGCATTGCCTACGGCGAGCCGTTTGTCGACAAGTACGAGGTCGAGTCGGCGCCGATCCCGTGTGACGAGCTGATGCACCTTTGTGAAGCGCGCTGCTGCAAGCTCGAGTTTGCGCTGTCGACCCAGGATTTGGACGAAGGCAGCGTGCGCTGGAACCACGCGCGACCCTACTTCGTGCTGCAGCGCTCCGACGGCTACTGTTGCCACAACGACCCGCAGACCCGCGGCTGTCACGTCTACGCCAGCCGACCGGCACCGTGTCGCCAGTTCGATTGCCGCGACGACACGCGCATCTGGCTCGACTACGACAAGCGCATCCCTGCGCCGGCGGACGCGGTCGACGATCCATCAATCGACGGGACAACCGACCGCGCGGAGGTTCAGGAGGAGATCAGGCAACAAACAGTCGCGCGCGCGATGGAGGAGCTTGCGTTGCGCGCATCTCGCGAAGACGCTTGACCCGCTCGGCAATCGGCGGGTGGGTCGAGAACCACGAGATGCCCTCCCGATCGGACAGCTCCCGCACCATGCGGAACAATTGTGGGTCTTGCTGTTCCGAGATCGGATGGGCGTGGTTGACGGCCAGGACGATCTTGTCGCTGAAGAAGTACGAGCCCAGGTTCATGAGCACGGCGAGGGCGACAAAGATGTAGAGCGCTCCAGGCGACACCAGCGCGCCGATGAGCACGAGCAAGGCGCTCAGCCCGCCCAGAAGCAACATGGTTTTTCGCTGGTTGTTGAACATAGATCTCACCTTAGCACCACAAGGACCCGGGAGTTACACGAGATCTATGTAGTCATTGCCGCGCCGAAGGCAGGGGGCTCGGCCCGGCGCTCCGACTCGCCGCCGACCCACTGGAAACCGAGACGCGCCATGCCTGCCCGACCGGCGAGGTCCGCGCCTTGCCACACGCCGAGCGCCTTGGCGACCTCGGCCGGCTTGGCCGATCCGGTGTTGGACCAGGCCACGCGCACGCGCAACAGCGCTTCGCCGGGGTTCCACTCGAGCAGCTTGCACACCTCGGCGCTGGCCTCGCGATCGAACACCGACACGTCCTCGATCAGCGGGCGCACCTCGATCCGCTTGTCTTTGCGCTCCACGATGACGCTGTCTTTGGCCAAAAACGCCGCGGCGACCCGGCGCAGCCGCGCCTGGTCGTACGCCATGCCGTCGGCAGCCGGAGAAATCACCAGGTCGTAGCTCGCGATCGCCTTGGACAGCTTGCGCGTACCTTCGCGCAGCTGCCACAGGCCGGTGATTTGATAGCCCTCCGGCGCCACACTGGCGATGCGCTCGCGCAGCGCGTCGGCGTCCGGCGTGCCTTCCACAGCGATGTCGACGAGCTCGCCCATGCTCTGCACGCCCAGCGCCAGCGCCGGCCCGAACTGCATGTTCGGCTTGGGATGAAACCCGCGGGTATAGGCCACCGGCACCTCGGCGCGACGCAACAACCGCATCAGCACCCGCGCCGTGTCCAGATGTCCCAGCATCGCCGCCCGGCCCAGCTTGGTGTAACGCAGGCGGTAACGCGTCGTCGGCAGGTCGGGGAATGCGACCTCGGGCTGTTTGTTGCGCTGGCCCTTTTGGGCCCGCACGGGCTCGGCGCGGGGGGGCGCCGGCTCGTTGGCGCCGAGGGTGCGCAGATACACCAGGCGCTCTCGCCGCATCTGGGTCAGGTCGCAACCCACGCCGCAGTCGTAACAAACCAGCTTGCGCGTGTCGGCTTCGGCATCACGCAGGTTGGTGTGGTGAATGATGCTGCCCGCGACCTTGCCGCACGGCGGCGACAACCGGTCTTTGAGCGCTTTGCGGTACTCGGCCAGCAAGAATCCGTCTTCCAGACCGACGTCGATGTGATCCCACGGCAACCGTGCGCTCACCGGCCGCGTGCCCAGGTATGCGCTTGGTTCCACGCCGCACTCGGCGAACGCCTGCTCCCAGCGGTGCAGGTCGAACAGCTCGTCCCAGCCGTCGAACTGCGCGCCGCGACGCCAGGCAAGCTCGATGGCGTCGGCCAGGCGCCGGTCACCCCGGGACATGATGCCCTCGATATAGCTGCCGCCCGAGTTGTGATACTTGAGCTTGAGATTGCGCTGGCTCACCCGGCCACGCAGCAGCTGCTGCTTGCGCCGGATCTCGGCGATGCTGTCCTGAGCGCACCACTGAAACGGCGTGTGTGGCTTGGGCACGTGAGACGACACGCTGACCGTCACCTCGGCACGGCGGCCGACGTGCCCGCGACCGACCGCGAGCATGCGCTCGCCGGTGTCGACGATGGCGCACACGTCTTCGTCCTGCTCGGTGGGCAGACCGATCATGAAATACAGCTTGAGGCGGTTCCAGCCCCGGGCGAACACCCGGTTGGCCGACTCCTCGATGTGGTGCTCGGCCACGTTCTTGTTGACCACGTCGCGCATGCGCTGGCTGCCCGCCTCGGGCGCGAACGTGAGGCCGGTGACGCGCATGGCGGCCATGGCGTCCAGGATGTCCTCGTTGAGCCCGTAAGCCCGGAGCGACGACACCGACAGCGAGATTTTGCGCTTGTGCAGCTCCTCGGTGATCGTCTTGACCAACGGCGTGACACACGAAAAGTCCGCAGTGCTCAGACACGTGAGCGACGTCTCGTCGTAGCCGGCTTTCCTGGCGCCTTCGAGCACGCTGTCGATCACCGACTCGGGCGAACGCTCGCGCACCGGCCGGTAGATCATCCCCGCCTGGCAAAACCGGCAGCCCTCGGTGCAACCACGGGCGATTTCCACCGCGGCGCGATCGAACACCGCCTCGGCGTACGGCACGGGGGTGTCCGACGGGAACGGATACTTGTTGAGGTCTTTGACCAGGCCGCGGCGCACCCGCGCCGGCACCCGCGCATCTTGGGCGCGCCGACCACGACCATGTTCGTATCCGCGTCGACCTCGGTGTTGTACAGCGCCGGCACGTACAGCGGATAGCGCGACGCCAGCTCGGCCAGAATATCCAGGCGCGCCCTGCCCACGCGGCGCATCGCGCCCGCGTCGAGCAACAGCGCGGCCAGCTCCTCTTCGGCCTCGCCGATGAACAGCGCATCGAAAAACGGCGCGACCGGCTCCGGGTGCGACGCCGTCGGGCCACCGCCGATGACCAGCGGCGCATCGTCATCACGGTCCGCCGCGCGCAACGCCACCCCACCCAGGTCCAACAACGTGAGTACGTTGGTAAACGTCAGCTCGTACTGCAGCGACACGCCAACGACATCGAACTCACACAGCGGCGTGCTCGTCTCCAGCGACACCAGCGGGAGCTCGCGCGCCCGCAGCTCGGCCTCCATGTCCGTCCACGGCACAAACGCCCGCTCGGCGGCAATCCGCGGATGGGCATTGAGCAACGAATAGAGGATCTTGGTCCCCAGGTGGCTCATCCCAATCTCGTAGACATCCGGGAACGCCAGCACCACCCGCACATCCACGCTGTCCGGCGCCTTGCGCACACTCAGGTATTCCCCACCCAAATACCGCGCCGGCTTCGCCACCTGATCAATAAAATCCGCGTAGATATGCCGCATGAAGGCACGTATCTAGCAGATACTACGCCCCCCTGGCTATCTGTTTCTGATAGGGGACGGACCTAACTTTTTTACTTTCGTGCCCGAAAAACCCAGTGGTTTCGTGCCGAAAGTTAAAAAGTTAGGTCCGTCCCCGTTTGGATGTCGGCCAGGACGCCGTAGTGGTCGGAGGCGCAGTGGCCGGCGGGGTTGCGTTGGTCCAGGACGACGCGGGCGTCGTGGATGGTGCCGCGGCCGTCTTTTTTGCGGGTGGTGACGAAGATGAAGTCGATGCGGCGATCGATGTCGAGGGAGCGCCAGGCGCGGGTTTGTTCGTTTTCGGCGGACCAGGTCAGGCCGGGGTCGTTGGGGTGGATGCGCAAGAAGGCGTCCTGGTAGTGGGTGCGGCGTCCGGCCAGGGTGGTGAGGCCACGCAAGAAACGGATTTCGTCGCTGTCGGGGGGCGCGTTGAAGTCGCCGCACAGAAGCTGGGGGCAGTCGCTGTCGATGCCGCGGATGACGTCGTCGATGGCGACGACTTGTTTTTCCCGGGCGATGCCGTCGTCGAGTCGGTAGTGCAGATGGGTGCAGTGGCACCACACGGCGCCGTCGCCGGTGTCCACACGGGCGGACAGAACGAAGCGTTCATCGTCGGGGCGCGGTTCGGGCAGCGGGGTCAGGCGGCGGTCGCCGAGGGGGAAGCGGCTCAACACCGCGAGCTCGCGGTCGGTGATCACGTGCATGTTCAGATCGCTGGCCAGGTTGTGGGCCACGGTCGTGTCCCCGAGCGCCGCCACTTCCTGCAGACCGATGACGTCCGGGGCCAGCGCCTCGAGCTGGGCGCGCGCCAGCTCGATTCGCGCCTCGAAGGGCTCCTCGGCGCCCCACAGGTTGAGCGTCACCAGACGTAGCGTCACCGACTCACTTCGCCGCGGTACACGCAGCGCGAGTCGGGGGTCTCGGACACGCTCAGCTCGACCAAAAGCGGCAGCGCGGGTTCGATCCGGTTCCACAACCACGCCGCGAGAAACTCGGAGGTCGGATTCTCCAGGCCGGGAATTTCGTTCAGGGTGTAGTGGTCGAGTTTTTTGATCACCGGATCCACCTGTTCGTCGATGGCGGCAAAGTCCATCAGCCAGCCCAACTCGGGATCGAGGTCACCCTCGATGGTGACGCTCACACGATAGCTGTGTCCGTGCATCCGGCGGCACTTGTGATCGGGCGGCACCTTGGGCAACCAGTGGGCCGCTTCGAACCGGAAATCGCGAACGAGCTTACAGCGCATGAACGGACCATAGGCAGCCGGAGCGTGATACTCAAGGGGGCTGTGGCCCGGTTTCGCGATACCTGGCGCGCCTACGCCAAGTTGGACCGCCGCATCTGGACGATGGCGGGCGCGCGCACCATCAACACCATGGGCCTGTCGCTGGCCATGGCGTTCATGGCGATCTACCTGGTCAACGAGCGCGGGCTCAGCGCCAAGCTGTACGGCGTCATCTTCTTGATCGCCAACCTGGGTCAATCATGGGCGCAGGGCTTTGCCGGCGACCTTTCCGACAGACTTGGCCGCCGCCGGGTGATGACGGTGGCGCTGCTGATCCGCTCGGCCGTGATCGCGTCCCTCGGCGCCGAGGTATTGGTTGATGGTCCAATCTGGGCCATCGCGGCGACCCTGGTGGTGAGCGCGACCTTGCGCGGCTGCTTCGAGCCGGTGGCCTACGCCCTGGTCGCCGACGTGGCGGCCGAGCGCGACCGGGTCCACGCCTTCGGCCTGCAGCGCATGGGCACCAACCTGGGTTGGGCCGTGGGCCCTGCCGGTGGCGGCCTGCTGGCGACGGTCATCCCGTATGGCGCCGTGTTCTTTTGCGCCGCCGTTGCCCTCCTGATCGCCGCTGGCATCGCCGCGCGGGTCGACGACCCGGCCCACCTCGGCGGCGCGGCCAGCGTGGACGTGTCCATGCGCAACGCCCTGCGCGAAGCGATGCGCCGCACCGACTTCGCGTTGTTTCTGTTGTGCTCGTTTTTGATCACCCTGGTGCACGTGCAGCTGTTTTCCACCCTGTCGATCTACGCAAAGGATGTGTTGTCTTTGTCCAACGCCGACGTCGGCGCGGTGTTCATGGTCAACGGCATCACCGTGCTGCTGCTGCAAATTCCCGCGGTCAACCTGATCAGTCGCATCGGCACCAATCGCGCGGTCGTGACCGGCTCGTGTCTGTACGTGGCGGCGTTTCTGGCCGTCGGCGCGGCCACCGGGTTTTCGAGCCTGGCCGCGGCGATCTTCGTGTTGACCCTGGGCGAAATCGTGCTGGCCCCGGCGCACCAGACCGTGGGCGCCGGTCTCGGCGACCCCAGGCGCATGGGCCGCGCCTTTGGCCTGATCGGCACCGCGCAGATGCTCGGCGTGGCCGTGGCCCCGCTCGCCGGCGGCCTGTTGTTCGACTCGCTGCGCCACCGGCCCCTGGTGATGTGGGGCATTCTGGCCGGCGTCGCCGCGCTCATGGTCGCCATGTACGCCGCGTTCGTCGCCGCCCACCGGCGCTACGTGGCCTCAGCCGCCGGCGACTGAGCCGCGCTGGCGCGCTACTTCGTAGAGCAGCAGCGCCGTGGCCACCGACACGTTGAACGAGCCGACGGCCGCGCCCGACATGGGAATGCCCACGGTGAAGTCGCACTGCTGCTGCACCAGCTTGCGGATGCCGCTACCCTCGGAGCCGACGACCACACACAAAGCCAGCGTGCCGTCGAGCTGCCACGGCGGCATGGCGCCGGCGCCGCCGGCCGCGCCGGCGATCCACACGTCATGCTGTTTGAGCTCGGCCAGGCTGCGCGCCAGGTTGGTCACCTGGGCGACGAGCAGATGCTCGCTGGCCCCCGCCGATACTTTGGTCGCCCCAGCCGTGACACCGGCCGCCCGATTGCGCGGCACGAGCAAGCCGTGGGCGCCGAGCAAATAGGCGCTGCGCATGATTGCGCCCAGGTTGTGCGGATCGGTGACGCCGTCGGCGGCGACCAGAAGCGGCGCCTGGCCCCGGCGCGCTGCCAGCTCGAACATGTCGTCGACGTCGGCATAGGCGTATTCGCCGGCGATGGCCACGACGCCCTGATGATTGACCCGCTCGGCGATCAGCGCATCGAGGGCCTCGCGGCTGACCAGCTCGATGTCCACCCGGCGGTCGCGCGCTGCGCGCACGATGTCGTCGGTAGCGCTCTTGCCCTTGGTTTTGCTCTTGCGCTCGGCGACGTAGACCATGGCCACCGAGCGCGCGCGCGACTGCAGAAGCTCGCGCACCGGGCCGATGCCGTAGACGAAACGACTCATGCGATCTGTACCGCGATGTCCCGCGCCGCCGCGGCCGGGTCCGGCGCGTTGCGGATGGGCCGGCCGACCACCAGCAGGTCCGCCCCGGCCGCCCTCGCCTGGGCTGGTGTCATCACGCGTTTTTGGTCGCCAGCGTCCGCGCCCGGCGGCCGCACCCCCGGAGTGACGATGAGAAAGTCGGCCGGCACGAGCGTGCGCAACCGCGCCGCCTCCTGCGGCGAGGCGACGATGCCGTCCAGACCCGCCGCCACCGCGAGCGCCGCCCGTTTTTCCACCAGCGCGGCCACGTCGCCGCCAGCAAAGCCGACTTGCTGCAGGTCGGCGGCGTCCATGGACGTGAGCACGGTGACGCCGATCAAGCGCGGCCGCGTCGCCCCGGCGGCCGCCGCTGCTTCGGCCGCGGCTTTCATCATCGCCAGGCCGCCGCCGGTGTGAATGGTGAGCAACTGGGCGCCGAGCTGCGCCGCGCTGGTGGTCGCCCGGGCCACGGTGGCGGGAATGTCGTGCAGCTTGAGATCGAGCATGACCCGCGACGATTGGCTGAAGCTGCGCACCAGCTCCGGGCCCTCGGCGATGAACAGCTGCAGGCCGATCTTGATCCAGCTGGCGGCGCCGTCGAGCCTGGCCACCAGGGCATCGGCTGCGGCGCGGTCGGGTACGTCGATGGCTGCGATCAGTCGGTTGCCGGGATCGAACATCACTTCACCTCACTCTACGTGCGCCAGCTCGGCGCGTTTGGCTTCGACCATCTGCACCACGCGGTCGACGATTTCGTCCACGCCCACCAGCGACGGCTTTTCGTCCGTGCGCCACTTGAGCTCCACATTGCCCTCTTTGAGCGAGCGCTTGCCGATGGCCACGCGCAGCGGAATACCGATGAGGTCCGCGTCCTTGAACTTGCCGCCGGGACGCTCTTTGCGGTCGTCGAGCAACACCTCGATGCCGCGCGCGCGCATCTCGGTGTAGATCTTGTCGCCCGCGGCGACGACGTCGTCCTCTTTGACCTGAAGCGTCAGTACCGTGACCTCGTACGGCGCGATGGACATGGGCCAGACGATGCCGCCGTCGTCGTGATTCTGCTCGATCGCCGCGGCCGCCACGCGGGTGATGCCGATGCCGTAACAACCCATCTCCATCACCTGGGTGTCGCCGTTTTCGTCCAGGTAGGTGCAACCCAGCGGCTCCGAGTAGGTCGTGCCCAAACAGAACACGTGGCCGACCTCGATGCCGCGGAACGCGCGGTACTTGCCGGTGTCGCAACGGGCGCAGGCGTCGCCGGCTTCGGCCATGCGCAGCTGGGTGTACTCGGTGATCCTGACGTCACGCGAAAGGTCTACGCCGGTGTAGTGGGCGTCGGCCTCGTTGGCCCCGGCAACCGCGCCCGTGGCGCCGCGCAGCTCGGTGTCGGCGTAGATCGGAATGTCGAGCCCCACCGGGCCGGCGAACCCCGACGGCGCGCCGGTGGCTTTTTTGACCTGGCCCTCCCGGGCCAGGAACAACTCGACCGCGCCGGTGAGCTTCTTGACCGCGACCTCGTTGACGCCGCGATCGCCGCGCACGCACACGGCCACCGGGTTACCGTCGGCCATGTAGATCAACGTCTTGATCGTTTTGTCCGGCGTCACCTTCAAAAATGCGCTGATGTCCTCGATGGTCTTGGCGTTGGGCGTGTCGACGCGGGTCAGGTCACCGCCGCCGCCGATGCCCGGCTCGGCCGGCGTACGCAACTCGGCCTGCTCGACGTTGGCCGCGTAGTCGCAGTTGTCGCAGGCGACGATGGCGTCTTCGCCCGAGTCGGCCAGCACCTGAAACTCGTGGGAACGCGAGCCGCCGATGGCGCCGGTGTCCGCCTCGACCGGGCGGAAGTCCAGGCCGCAGCGCTTGAAGATGCGCGTGTACGCCTCGTACATGATGTCGTACGACGCGTTGGCCGCCTCGGCCGAGACGTCGAACGAGTACGCGTCTTTCATGATGAACTCGCGGCCGCGCATCAAGCCGGCGCGCGGGCGCATCTCGTCGCGGAACTTGCCCTGGATCTGGTACAGGTTGTAGGGCAGCTCGCGGTACGACTTGACCTCGCGCCGGACGATGTCCACGATGACTTCTTCGTGGGTGGGACCGAAGCAAAAGTCACTGCCCTTGCGGTCCTTGAAGCGCAAAAGCTCGGGACCGTACTTGTCCCAGCGCCCGCTCTCTTTCCACAGCTCCGCCGGGATGGACGCCGGCATCAGCACTTCCTGGGCGCCGGCGCGGTTCATCTCCTCGCGCACGATGGTCTCGATCTTGTGCAGCACGCGCAGACCGAGCGGTAGAAAGTTGTAGATGCCAGCCGCCAGCTTGCGGATGTAGCCGCCGCGCATCATGTAGATGTGGCTGACGACCTGAGCGTCTGCCGGAACTTCCTTCAGAGTGGGCAAAAAGGCTCGTGAATACCGCATAGGCGTGCGTTTTACGCGGGCCCACGGGCAGCGTCAACCGAATAGGCTAGTGCCTCATGCCGGAAGTTCGATCCGGGTTCTTGCCCCGGCCCCTGTCAGGTGAGGGCCGGGCAAGAACCCCGGGCACGGCGAACCTGTGCATTCGGAGGGTAACGATTGTTGGTTTCCGTGCTCCGATCCCGGAACGGAGTTCCCGTTCGAAGGACTAGGACTAGGACTAGGTCGCGTCCCGGGGCGCGTAAGTGTCAGAGTTTCGATCGTTTTTCCGTCGAATTGGCGTGGTGAATTCCGAGCTGGTCGCGGCGCAGGCGGCGGCCGGTCAGG
>Ga0114931_10007808_pt1 | contig 13025 bp, 7 predicted proteins | sample 2SBtaG_FD_89579 | JGI IMG/M metagenome (GOLD analysis project Ga0114931, IMG submission 89579) | Deep subsurface microbial communities from Kolumbo volcano to uncover new lineages of life (NeLLi) - 2SBTROV14_V59a metaG | ecosystem: Environmental > Aquatic > Marine > Volcanic | place: Kolumbo... | reverse complement strand
TCGCGCCGTGGCGGAGGCCGCCGTGACCGGTGCGTTTTGCAATGTGCCCAGCGGTGCGGTGTTTAAGAGAGCTGGCGTTTCGTGGTTGTCGGCGAAAAGAGCTTCGGCATGGGTGGGGCTTAGCCAGAGACCGGAAACGCCCGGAGCCGACGTCGTCGTGAGAGCGGCCCCTGCCGCGGCCAAGGATGTTTGCGTGAAGGAACATATTGCTCCGCTGGCCGCTTGAACGCCTGCAAAATACTCGTCCGAACGAAGCATGGCGGTGGACATCGATCGGAGGGTTGTTCCATTGGATCGAAGCTCGTTGAGCCAAAATTGCCGTCCACCGGCGTCGGCCGCGCGATTTAGATTTTCCTGATAGGCCGAGTCGATGTCGTCGACCATCCGTTCGGTGGAATGAAAGAAAGACTGTGCGACCTGGAAACGACTTGCCCCGTTGGCCAGCCTGCCGGTCCAAAACTGCTGCCCCGCGGAGTCGGCCGATCGTTCGAGGACCTTGTTATACAACGCGTTGACGAAGTCGCAATTGCTGGCATGCAATTGGGAGAATTCTGGCGATGCCACGAAGAGTTGCATCGTCACTGATTCATCGAGACCTCCCTGAAGGGATGCGACCCAAGCGTTCAGTTCAAAGCTCTCGGGTGCTCGATCCAGAAACGAATTAAAATAGCCGGTCACTTGGCTGACGCGATGTTCGGTCGAATTCCACAAGGCCTCGACGACGTCCGACCGTCCGCTTCCGCTGGCAAGCCTGTCCGTCCACGCGGCCAACCCCGCGCTGTCCGCCGGTCGACCGAGCACATCTTGGTAGAGTGCCCCGACAAACGCCTCGGCCGCGGCCTGGTCGAATTGGCTTGGTGCCGCGGCAGTGATCGATGAGATGGCAGCCATCACATCGAGGCGTTTGAAGCTTAGACCGGTGTTATCAACATTGTCGTTTTCGTCGTCGCCGTCGACCACCGTGACGCCCGTGGTCTTCATGAGATTGAGAATGTAGTCCTGGTTCGCCAGGTTACCCTGACCATTCGCGTCCAGGGCCTGATGAATCAGCGCGGCGGAGGCGGCAACAACCGGCGCGGCCATTGAAGTACCAGCCATGCTGGCAAACGATTGGTTCAGGTAAGTGCTCGTTAGAAATGCCCCGGGCGCCAAAATATCGAGCGACGCGTCGCGCTGCGTAAAGCTGGTAATGCGATCCGCGGCGGTTGTGAAATCGCGACCACCGTTTGCCCAACTGACCGATCCAAAGTTATCGGTCCAGACGGCGCCGACCGAAACCGTTCGGCTGCTAACCGCTGGATAACCAAGCCCCTGGGTGCTGTTCCCGCTGAAGAAACTGTTCCCGGAACTGGCCGCGATGAACACGCCCTCGTCTTCCAACGAGGCGAGTTCGTCTTCCATGAAAGTGTAGGGATTGAAGCTGAAGTTGCCCGCCCCCAGCGACATGTTCACGGCGACGATATTGTATTGTGCCTGATGGTCGACCACCCATTGCAACGCGTCTTCCACGTCGCCAAACGATCCCGATCCGCTGGCGTCCAACACCCTCAGGCTGATGATGTTCACGTCGGGCGCGATGCCGCCGTACGTCGCGTTATCGCTGGTGATGATTCCTGAAACGTGCGTACCGTGTCCGTTGAGATCCATCGGGTCGGCATCGTTGTCGACAAAGTCCCAACCGCCGATGTAGCTTGAAGCGAGATCGGGGTGCGTGTAATCGATCCCGGTATCGAGAACGGCGACGGTGTAGCCGGTGCCGGTGTAGCCGAAGGTTTGTCCGACGGTCGTGGAGCCAATCAGATTGCCAGCGTTGGCGTTGTTGCCGCTTACGCCGCCGGTGGCAGAGGTGACCACTTGCGTATCGGTCAAAAAGCCCTGCGGGGCAAGACTATCGATCTCGAAGGTGCTGGAACGCCACGCATTGTAGTCAACATCCGCTTGCCAGGGCGCGGCACTAAGCAGGCAAATTTCTTCCAGTGCTTCCGCGGCGACAAGTGATTGGGGTTCTTGCCGCGGAACACGCCGGCGCAACGTCAACGCCATCCCTTTTTCTCCCACCGCCATCAACAAGGGCGGTCCAACTAGCCACGATGTGATTCTAATGAAGTGAAATCCGAAAAGCTAGAAACTCTACCCACGGGGGCAGGAATTTCGCGTGGACGTTTGAAGACTAGCTTTTTTGAACCGGATTCGCGTCAAGAAATTGCAATCGCAAAGGCTCGCATATTCAATGTTGCGATTTTTCCACGCGTCGACTTCGCAACGCATCGACACGCATTGATGTGTTGCTTCGTGGCAACGGAAGATTGTTTCTCCGAGAAAAACTCCGATCAAATCCAACGGTTTTCGATCGAACATCCCCAGCGAGATCCGGCGCAGACCACGATTGAATCGTGAGCGCCACAAGGTGCTGATGCAAAAATGCCTCGGAGAAACGCCTCCCCGATCCTCGGGTATCACTCCGATGGATCGACTGAACGACCAACGGGGAGCGGGTCGGCGGCATGAGAACGAGCCTAGACAGCGCGGGTGGTGTGCAGTTTTGACACGTTTACCATGTCCGGCATGGTGAGAACAACGGGCCGATTGTTGACGTTCGCGACGTGCGTGGCTAGCTTCGATCTAGGGCCCAAGCGGCACGAAAATTGCTCGTTCTTTGGAGTTTACCCCCACTGCTTCCTTTCAGTTTCCCGCCTGAAGAGAGTCAGCCCACCATGTCGCACCACCATGTCAGGCGTCGTCCGCTCGTTCCGCTGTCCCTACTTGCCCTGGTTCTTGCCCTGGTTGCCATCTTCTCGGGTTCCACGCCACCGTGCATCGCGCAGATGGGGTTCGAAGATGAGCCGATCAATTACGGCACCGTCGAAGTCAACGATCCGATCGCGAAACTTCAGGCAGCGATGGATTCCGGTGAATTCGAGCTTCCATTCGACGACAAGCACGGCTATCTACCGGCATTGCTCGACAAGCTGAACGTATCCCTGTCGTCGCAAATCCTGGTCTTTTCCAAAACCAGTTTTCAATTAAGGCGGATCAACCCCCACCGCCCACGAGCCGTTTATTTTAGCGACAACGTTTACCTTGGTTGGGTGCAAGACGGTGATGTGGTTGAGATCATGTCCGTCGACCCACACCTGGGCACGGTCTTCTATTCGATCGAACAAGAAGAAGTCGCGCATCCGCGGTTTGTTCGCGACCGTGGACAATGCCTCACCTGCCACGCATCGTCACGAACTCATGGCGTGCCCGCCCCGCTGGTCCGTTCGGTGTTTCCCGATCGTGGTGGACAGCCGATTCTGGGTTCGGGGACCTTTACGATCAATCACACCAGCCCGCTGAAACAGCGATGGGGTGGCTACTATGTCACCGGCACGCACGGCGACCAGCGGCATATGGGCAACGAAGTGGTGGCGAATAAGTCGGACCCCGAAGCGCTCGACGTGGAATCGGGCGCGAACGTTACCGATCTCAGTTCCCGAATCAATCTCGCGCCGTATCTCGAACCGTATAGCGACATTGTGGCGCTGATGGTGCTCGAACATCAAGCAGGGATGCAGAGCCTGATCACACGTGCTGCGTACGAGGCGCGCTCGGCGATTTGGTACGACTCGGTCATGAATAAAGCGTTGGATCGCCCCACCGACTATATCAGCGACACGACCAAGCGTCGCATCGATTCGGCAGTGGACGACCTAGTGAAGTATCTACTCTTCAGCGGCGAAACACGACTCACTTCGCCGATCAAGGGGGTGTCTGGATTTGCCGAGGATTTCACGGCGCGAGGACCACGCGACACCAAAGGACGCTCGTTGCGAGACTTCGACCTCAAGCAGCGGATGTTCCAATACCCTTGCAGCTACATGATCTACAGCAGTGCTTTCGTGAATTTGCCCAGCGTCGTTTCCGACAGCGTTTATCGACAGTTGTGGGATGTTCTATCGGGTAAGAATCGCGATCCTGCCTATGCCCACTTAACGCCTGGTGATCGCACGGCGATTCTAGAGATTCTTCGCGAGACCAAGGACGACTTGCCCGAGTATTGGGCGAAGGGTCGTTAACCCGAATAATTCATGAGCCGTCTGACGCGGAGCCCTAAGTCGGTCAGCTACTTCGTCAATGAACGACTTACCTCTACTCATGTATTCACCAATACGCCGCGCAGCCAAGTCATGCTTTTCCTTGCAGCCGCCTCGACTTAGTGCTCCTCGCGAAGAGCGCCATGAATAAGCCAGACTTACCGGAATCCTCGGAACCAACATTGCTGTTGAACGAGCAACTAATTCCGCTGGCGCCTTCTTTTCTCTCGCGGTTTCTTTCCTTCGATAGCTCCCGCAATTAGTTGCCCATGGGTCCGTCCGGCTCTTCCGCGACGATCGCTCTTGAATCATCCGGTCTAGATCACCGGCTTGGCGGCAAGCCTTTATGTGACATCAGTTAGATTTATTCATGCAATCAAAATGATGTCAATTTGATTCGGTTTCAAGTCACTGGTACTGGAAGTCACGGAGCATTTCTAGATTGTAACATATTGGTAACAATCGATTTATAGAGATTGCTACGAATCGTTTATCCCCCTATCCGTTCGAATTGGCATGTAGCTAGCAATCCACTGCTTACAACGCAGCGGAAGCCGTTCCGGCTGATTTATGAGCACGACAAGGAAAAACGAGGGGGGGAACCATCATGGGCCGTCACAAGACGATGCGAATTCAACGTTGGAACAGCGCCCAAAACACCTGTCACGGCGTTGTTGGGGTTTTCGGCATTTTCATGGCCGCAAGTGGATTGATCTTGGTAAGTGCGACAGCCGGCGCGGGAGAGCCAGCGTTGTTTGGCCGTCTGCCGGCGGAATACGGTCGGCAACTTGGTGCCGCGGCGCTGAACGCTCAGCGACAGGTGATCGCTCGAGTGAACGCGGTGCGTCAGGTGGCCGATTCTCGCGCCGCACAAACACGAATTCGGCGGCAACTAGGCCGGTCGTGGTTCGCGACGCCGCAAGTTCCCGTGCAACCGGGACCTCCGACACCCCCGGCATCTGTAACGCCGAATCTCATCTCGCCAGAATATGGCGTCGTTCATGTTCGTGAATTGGGGTTCGATGCCGTCGCGAACGATCGGTATGGTCAGCCCGATGGACTGCGGGTCGTGCATGTAGCGTGGCATGGCGAGGCGGCGGAAGTTGGGCTGGAACCGGGTGACATGATTTTGCGGATCAACGGATACCGTGTCCACGATTCGCACGATATTCACCATGTGCTGCGTCACGTGCGGGACGGTCATTTGGAATTCGTGATCCGTGATGTTCACACCTGCCGCGTCGTCGTCCGCACCGCTCACCTGTACGACTGACGTTTATTCAGGAGAGCCACGGTTCGCCAGATGACTGCTTGTTGACACCGGTGGAGACGTCCCTTGTCGGGTGGCGTCGAAGCCGGTTTCTTTTTTTGTGCGTTTGGCAACGATCTTTGCATCACGGGCCACGGGGACTCTACAATCGTCCAAGAGATGTGCTCTCAGCGTCGAGAATCCATGTTCGTTCGTAGTGGAAGGAAAAGTCGCCATGAATCGTCGATTGTTCTCCGTCTTCGCCGTGTTGTCGTGGTTGCTGCTGGCTTTGGCTCCGCTGAGCGCGGGGGAGAAGCTGGAATCGCATTTTTTCGATTCCGATGGAACTAGAATCCACTACATCATCACGGGCGAAGGAGAGCCGGTCGTCTTGATCCACGGCTTTACCGCCAACTTACAGCAAAACTGGAAAATGCCTGGCATCATCGACGCGCTGCGAGACGACTTTCAGGTCATCGCGCTGGACAATCGTGGTCACGGTCGTAGCGACAAGCCGCACGATGCCGATCAATATGGCATGCGGATGATTGAAGATCCCATTCGTCTTCTCGACCATCTGGAGATCGAGAAGGCTCACTTCGTGGGCTATTCGTTGGGTGGTTTTATCACCGAAAAGCTCATGACCGTCTATCCCCAACGCGTGATTACCGCCACGTTGGGAGGAGCCGGGTGGAACGAACCGGAGAGCGATCGCATGGATTTTATCGACGAATTAGCCGATTCACTCGAGGCTGGCGAGGGCATCGCGCCGCTCATCAAACTGCTGAACCCCAAGGGGAACCCCGAGCCGACGGAACAACAGATCAAAACGTTCAACGCCATGGTGATGTTGACCAACGATCCCAAAGCCCTGGCGGCGGTGATCCGGGGAACAACGCAGTGGATCGTTTCCGAAAAAGCGCTTCGCGAAAATAAAATTCCCACGCTATCGCTCATCGGCGAGAAGGACCCGATGAAGGAAGGTGTCGACGCATTGGAGCAGGTCATGTCGAATCTGAAGGTGGTTGTGCTCCCGGGCGCCGATCACATCACCGCGACCCGCCATCCGCTCTTTCGTGAATCATTGCTCGAATTCCTACACGAACACTCGCTTGCCGAACCGGTGGCGGTTGGTGCAGGCAGCGAATAGACGAACCTGGAACTTTCATGGACAAAGCAGTGCATGAGATTCCCGGAAGTTCCGGGAAGGCCTCGATTCACGTTTAACTCCCGAAAAACCGAGCGTTTCGCGAGAATCGACCTCCCAGGGGTGATTTTTCCGGTCAGATTTCGTCCACACTCCGGATATCCCCATGGGGCTTGCTTCGAGAAACTGGTATCCCTCCTGACGATCAACAGCTCCCCCCGCTTTAATGACGATTTCCTCGCATAGCGACGAGTTTACAGCGCTGTTGACGGAGCATCGACATCGTCTGCGAGCTTTTGTACTCACTCTGGTAAGCGACCGCGGTGATGTGGATAAAGTTCTCCAGGAGACCAACCTGATCCTGTGGCAAAAGTTCAACGAATTTGCTCCCGGCAGCAACTTTTTCGCCTGGGCGGCGACCGTGGCACGCTATCAGGTTCTGAAATGTCATGAACGACGGGGGAAGGAGCGCCTGATGTTTCAGCCCGCTACTTTAGAGGCGATTGCGGAGGAAGCGATCTCGAACAACGAGGGGCTTGAAGCGCGTCGTCGCATGTTAGGTGCCTGCATGGAGACGCTCAGCAACACACAGCGGGAACTACTGGGCGAACGTTATCGTCAGGGAGCCACCATCTGCCTCTTAGCCCAACAACGTGGACTGAGCGTGGCGGCGATTTATCAACAGTTGAGCCGCGTTCGCCGACGCTTGTCGGATTGCATCACGCGCCGCTTGCAAGCGGAGGATCGGACATGAACGCATCGGAAAACCGAGACCATGCACTGGACGCGCTTTTCGAAGCACATTTGGAAGGCACGATTTCACCGACGGACTTTACGCGCTTGGAATCCTTGATCGCTGGTGACGCCAAGGCGCGTCGACAGTATGTCGAGTATATGGATCTCCACGCCAGTCTCGATCGCCACGCCAGCGAAACCCTGGAAGGTTCGTCACCCACCGCGGGTCAACACGTCTCCGCATCGTCGAATCTCCGCCCGCGGACCCCTCCAGCGCTGACGACCGCCTTGGGAAACAATCGACTCACGACGCTGTTGGGGGCAGGTTTTGCGATGATGTCCGTGGCATTCATCGTCGTGTTGGCTCGCTCCCATGCGTCGTTGCCCTTGAGCCCAAGGAGCAACACTCCGGCAATGCCTGTTTATGTCGCCACATTGGTCAGCGCCCAAGACTGCCGCTGGCGTGACAGCGACTCAGCCCGACGACCTGGTGCGCAACTTCAAGCAGAGCGTCTCGATTTGGTCGAGGGTGTGGCGGAACTGGTGTTCTTGCGGGGAGCCCGCGTCACGCTAACCGGTCCGGTTGTTTTCGACTTGATTTCGGCGAATCGCGGGGCACTACGACAAGGTCGACTAACCGCGAACGTGCCTGAATCGGCACATGGGTTCACCATCGAAGCGCCCGGGGGAAGGGTCATCGATTATGGGACGGAGTTCGCCCTGGTGGTTAACGACACCGGTCATGCGGACGTCAATGTGATTGAAGGTGAAGTCGAGGTCGTGGGTACCGATCCGGGTTCGTCAACGATGTTGACGTCCGGCGATGTCCTGCGATTTGACATGAAAGGAAAGATACTACCGGTCAACCTTGCCGTTGAACCGGGTGCCGAAGCATTCGCCGCCGATGTGATTCCTGGATTTCCACGCTTGCACCAGATCGAAAACGTCAACGATGGACAATATGGAAATTCACATAGTTGGATCGGCGATTCCAAGTCCAGGTTCATCGCGATCCGTCTACCGGGAAAGTGTCGCGTTGAAGGCATCGCTTTCGGGCGAGATAACACGGGTGAATTTCTCGATCGTTGTTTAGGGCATTACGAGCTTCAATACACCACGGTCGCGATGCCCAATCTGGACACCCCCGACGAACAATGGACGACGGTCGCTTCGTGGGACTACGATGGCATCTGGCCCGATCGAACTCCCGCGATCCGACATCGCTATGATTTCACCGCGGTTCAGGCGACAGCCGTACGTTTGATGGTGCCGCATAACGGGTTATACAACGGCACCGCGATCGACGAGTTGGAGGTATACGGCACTCCGCTGGGCAATTTCGACGAATGATCGTAGACAGTTCGGTAAGAATCACTTCATGGGGCAGACAACCTATCGAGGAATCTCCGCAATGAAACGGCATGTAATCACCGTCGCGACGTGCCTCCTACTCACGCTACGCGTGAGCGGCGTACCTGCCGAAGAGACGGACACGTTGCCGGCGGCGGTCGATCGAGCGGTCGACTTTAAGACGGACATTGAGCCGATCTTCGTCGAACATTGCCACCGCTGTCACGGCGCCGAGAAACGCGAAAGCAACTTCCGGCTCGACATCCAACAGGGAGCCATCGCCGGAGGCGACTTCGGCGAACCAGCCATTGTGCCCGGCGACGGCGCCAACAGCCCCGTCGTGCGTTACGCAGCCGGTCTCGACGACACGGTAATGCCACCTGAAGGACCGCCACTGAGCTCCGAGAACATTGCGATACTTCGCGCGTGGATCGACCAAGGGGCAAAGTGGCCCAAAACGGACAAAGGTCCAGCCACGGAACAAGCATTGACGACCGACCACTGGTCGTTTCAAGCGTTAACGCGATCCGTGGTCCCCGAATTAGACAACGACTGGGTTCGCGGGCCGATCGACGCATTCATTCTAGCCAAACTCCAAGAGGCGGGTTTGGAGCCATCGCCGGAGGCGGATCGCGTGACGCTCATTCGCCGGCTGTATCTCGACATGCACGGGCTTCCACCCTCGCCGGAACAGATCGAAGCATTTCTCTCCGATCAACGGCCCGATGCCTATGAACGATTGGTCAAAGCGGTGTTGGCCAGTCCTCGCTACGGAGAACGTTGGGGCCGCCATTGGCTCGACGTGGTTCGATTTGCCGAGACCACCGGGTTCGAGACCAACACGCCGCGGCCCAACGCATGGCCGTATCGCGACTATGTCATTGATTCGTTGAACGACGACAAGCCGTACGATCGATTCATCATCGAACAACTCGCTGGCGATGCCTTGGGCGTTGATGCCGCGACCGGATTTTTGGTTGGCGGTCCCTACGATCGCGTGAAAAGTCCCGACATCAATCTCACGCTGATGCAACGACAAAACGAACTAGCCGACATGGTGAACACCACCTGCACGGCGTTCCTGGGAGTGACCATGGGCTGTGCCCGCTGTCACAACCACAAGTTCGATCCCGTGCTTCAGAAAGATTACTACGCTCTCCAAGCGGCACTGGCCGGGGTTCGCCATGGAGAGCGCGAACTGCGCGGCGCCGACAACTCCGCACGTCAGCAAGAAGCTGACAAGCTGCAACATGAGCTGGAGCAACTCGATTCAAGACTTGCCCATGCCGAAGGACAACTTGATGCGTTACAACTCCTTGCACATCCGACGCATGTCGCCACGGATACCGCCGATGGCGATTCTCCCACGCGGCCAGCTGTCGAACCGCGCCGCAATGTCGATCGCTTCGAGCCGCTGATGGCCCATCGCGTGCGATTCACGATCCTTGCCACCGGCGGCAACAGCGAGCCGTGCATTGACGAACTTGAAATCTACTCGACCGGCGACCCACCACGAAACGTCGCCATCGATCGTGATGGCGTCGTCGTGACCAGTTCGGGCAACTATTCCGGCAACCCAAAACATCAACTTTCGCATCTCAACGACGGCCAATACGGAAACGCTCGCAGTTGGATTTCCAACACACCGGGCCGCGGCTGAGTCGAAGTCGAGTTGCCCGAGACGGTCGAGATCGACCATGTGGTGTGGGGGCGAGATCGTCAGAGCAAGTTCGTCGATCGTACGGCCATCGAATATCGCATCGAAGTTGCCGGCGCGACGGGCCCATGGAAGCTGGTGGCTGACAACACCGACCGCGGAGCCGAGAACCAGGACGGAGGGCCGCAATCCAAGGAAGCTGAAGCGGCAGGGACGGTTGCCTTGCGGAGTCAGGTTTCTTCATGGCGCCAGCAACGTGCGTCGCTTGCCAAAGACCTCTCCGAACGGACCAAACCGGCGATGGTCTACGCCGGAAGTTTTGAACAACCCACGACGACCCACCGACTGTATCGTGGCGATCCTTTGCAGCCACGAGAACCGGTGGCCCCCGATACCCTCTCCGTGTTGGGCACCCTGGCTTTGTCGCTCGACGCCCCCGAACAACAGCGCCGCCTAGTGCTGGCTCGCTGGATTGTGGGTCCTGGCCGTTGTCTATCGGCCCGGGTGATGGCGAACCGTTTATGGCAGAATCATTTTGGTCTTGGCATCGTGGCCACGCCGAGCGATTTCGGCGCTGCTGGCGCGCCGCCGACACATCCCGCGTTGCTTGATTGGCTGGCCAGCGAGTTGGTCGACGGCGGCTGGAAGCTGAAACCACTGCATCGTCGGATCTTGCTTTCCAGCACCTATCGTCAGTCGAACCGTCCGCGGCGGCATGCGGCGGAAGTCGATGCCGGTTCTCGATTGTTGTGGCGTTTTCCTCCGCGGCGATTGGAGGCCGAGGCAATCCGCGACAGCATTCTCGCCGTCGCCGGCACGCTCGATCTCAAGATGGGTGGGCCGGGATACAGCGCGTTTGAGCCGAACGACAACTACGTTCATGTCTACAAACCCCGCGAGCGATTCGAATCACCCCAATGGCGGCGGATGGTCTACATGACCAAGGTTCGCATGGAGCGCGATGCCGTGTTCGGCGCGTTCGATTCTCCCGACGCGGCCCAAGTTTGCCCGCGACGCACCCGCTCGACCACGCCACTGCAAGCGCTCAATCTGCTGAACAGCACTTTCATCATCGATCAAGCGGAACACTTCGCCGCGCGACTGCGCGTCGAGGCGGGCCCCAAACCGGCGGATCAGGTTCGCCGCGCTTTCCTATACACGACCGGTCGAAACGCTGACGACGAGTCCGTTGCCGACGCGGTGCGGTTGGTCGAGGAACATTCCCTGGAAGCGTTCTGCCGCGTGGCGTTTAACTTGAACGAGTTCCTGTTCTTGCCTTAGAGCGAACGAGACCTACGGACGTTTGAGAATCGGAGCTTCCCGCTGTTCGGCAACACGCTCAACGACACTTTGAAGAAAGACACAACCTGATGTCGAAATCAATACGTGGTCTATCTCCGGCAGCCAGCGATCTTCTGGATCGTCGTCGTTTCGTCGGTCATGCGGCAACGGGGCTGGGTGGCATCGCACTGGCAAGCCTGCTCCAACAAAACGGTTTACTTGCCAGTGATTCATCCCCCACGGAGAACCAAGGGGCGATCGACCCGAAGATTGACCCCTCTCGACCCTACGCACCACGCAAGACGCATTTCAAACCACGCGCCAGCAATGTGTTGCTGCTGTTTTGTTCCGGAGCGTTGAGCCATGTCGACACCTTCGATTACAAGCCGGAATTGATCCGCCGTCACGGTCAAGGCATGCCCGGCAGCGACAAGCTGATCACATTTCAGGGGGAACAAGGGGCATTGACCAAGAGCCCTTATGCGTTTAAGCCGCGTGGCCAAAGCGGCAAGATGACGTCCGATTTGTTACCTCATCTCGGCGATCTGGCCGACGAAATGTGCTTCATCCATTCGATGACCAGCAAAACCAACACCCATGGCCCCGGCGAAAACTTCATGTCGACCGGCAACACGCTCGACGGTTTTCCGAGCATGGGGGCTTGGGTTACCTATGCCTTGGGTTCAGAAAGTCAGGATCTACCCGCGTTCGTGGCAATTCCTGATCCGCGCGGAGTCCCTCAGTCGAGCGTGAACAATTGGGGGCCCGGTTTTCTTCCCGCCGTGTTTCAAGGAACGCCGTTGGGGGCGAGCAGCCCCGTGCGAAACCTGGCGCGCCCCAACTCCGTCGACCCATCGACCGACATCGCATCGCGTGAGTTGCTCGCGCGGCTCAACCGGCGTCACCTGAGCCAATTCAAAGGTGACACGGAGCTTGCCGCCCGAATCGCCAGTTATGAACTTGCGGGGCGAATGCAACTCTCCGTCCCCGAGGTGAGCGACCTTTCCACCGAACCGGCGCATCTGCTCAAGATGTATGGAGCCGACGACCCGCGGAACAAGCTAAAAGCCAGCTTCGCGCGAAACTGCATCATGGCCCGTCGTCTCGTCGAACGGGGCGTGCGGTTCGTGCAACTGTTCAACGGTGCGTATGCCATGGGCGAAGGCGTAGGCAACTGGGACGGCCATAAGACACTGAAGAAACAATACGATATTCACGGCCCCATTCTCGATCAACCGGCCGCCGCGCTGCTGATCGATCTTCGGCGGCGTGGGTTGCTGGAAGATACGCTGGTCGTGTTTTGCACCGAGTTTGGGCGGATGCCCACCTTTCAAAAGGGCGCCTCTGGCAGAGACCACAACCCCTCGGGTTTCACCTGCCTGTTGGCAGGTGCCGGGGTGAAATCGCCTTATACCCATGGTGCGACCGATGACTTCGGCTATCGAGCCATCGAAAAAGTCGCTTCGGTCTACGATCTTCACGCCACGATTCTGCACATCCTGGGTCTCGACCACCGGCGACTCACGTTTT
>Ga0114931_10007807_pt1 | contig 13027 bp, 12 predicted proteins | sample 2SBtaG_FD_89579 | JGI IMG/M metagenome (GOLD analysis project Ga0114931, IMG submission 89579) | Deep subsurface microbial communities from Kolumbo volcano to uncover new lineages of life (NeLLi) - 2SBTROV14_V59a metaG | ecosystem: Environmental > Aquatic > Marine > Volcanic | place: Kolumbo... | reverse complement strand
TTGCCTCGGGCGGCACCCACGAGAAGGGCGGCCAACGCCTCGCCATCGATCACGTCATGGGTCTGGCGTTGCGCCACCGGCCTCATTCCATCAGGATCAACGCCCCCACCGCCCTGCTATTGCCCGTATCGACCGGACTGGATCCAAGACCGAGAGGTGGTCCGAGAAACCGGTCGGAGCCGGCACCGACACGCCTGCCCCGATTCCCCATCCCACGGCAACCCTGCGGGCTCCGGCACCCACCCCACGGCGCCGGCGCCCGTCGCGGGGGACGATCAGGACATCGCCCAGGTGATCAGCCATCGGCGTCGATGATCGTCCCGACGGGCTCACCCCGGATCACACGCCCGATCACTCCCGGCTGCTTGAAGTCGAACACGATCACCGGCACGGAATGCTCGCGGCACATCGCCAGGGCCGTGATATCCATCACACGCAGGTTCTTCTCGATCGCCTCGGCGAAGGACAGGCGGTCGAAGCGCGTGGCATTCGGATTGGTCTCCGGATCGTCGGAATAGACCCCGTTGACATTGGTCGCCTTGAGCAGGACCTGGCACTCCAGTTCGATCGCCCGCAACGACGCGCACGTATCGGTCGTGAAGAAGGGGTTGCCCGTGCCGGCCGCCAGGATCACGACCCGGCCCTTTTCCATGTGGCGCAGGGCCCGCCCTCGGATGAAGCGTTCGGCGACGGCTGTCACCGAGATCGCCGACATCACGCGTGAATCAACGCCCAGGCCCAGCAGACGCTCACGCAGCGCCAGGGCATTGATGACGGTCCCGAGCATGCCCATGTAGTCGGCGGTGGCCTGCTGGATATGCCCCTGACGGGCCAACTCCGCTCCCCGCACGATGTTCCCGCCCCCCACGACGACAGCCAGGCGGATCCCCCCGGTCATCGCATCCCGCACCGCCTCGGCCACAACCGTCAACTCGCCGGGGTCGATCCCGAACCCCCCGGGGGTGCAGAACGCCTCGCCGCTGAGTTTGAGCAGGACGCGCTGATACCGGACCTCGCCCGCAGCGACGGGCGGCTGGGCTGGGTGGCTCGCCGGGACGCTCATGCGCCAAGAGCCTAGCACACCGGCGATCGCCCCGCGGGTTCGAACCGGAACACGGAACCCACCCGGGCGTCTGACCGGATGGGGCACGGCGAACCGGACCGCCCGGGGCGTCGAATGGACTGATGGCTTCCCCCACAGCCGACTCGTGGGACGATACACTGACCCGGGCACCGCGCCCCGGCCCCACAGCATGCCAATGCCGGACCGCCCCTCAACGATCCAGATCGATCCCGACGATCAACCCGAGCAGGGTTCGATGGGGTTGGGCCAACGCCTGCTCTGGTGGGCGAGGCGGGCGATCGTCATCGGCGTGGCGGGCTCACTGCTCGTCCATCTGCTGCTGTACCTTCTGGCCGGGCACATCTGGTTCGGGTTCGGCTCACCCGAACGACCCGAGCCGGCGCCGGTCATGGTCGAGTTCGCCTACGCACCCGAGCTGGACCTGGCCTCGGTGCCCGAGGGGGAACTGGAACTGGACACGCCCGAGGTGCCCGATACCCCCAGCGAGGATCTGCCAGCCGACCTGCTCGATTCGCTGACCCAGGACGAGATCCCGGGCTTGCCCGAGGACGCCGGGCAACTCAAGGCCCCGCTGGGCCTGGGCGGCGGGGACATCAGTTCGGGATCGGACCTGGACGCCGGCGGGTCGGGGGGCGGGGCGGCGAGTTTCTTCGGCGTCGAAGCCGAGGGAAACCGGTTCGCGTTCGTCGTGGATATCTCCGGCTCGATGGCCTTCTCGGGCAAGATCGAAGCAACGGCCCGGGAACTGCTCCGGTCGATCAACGAACTGAGCGAATCGTCCTCGTTCTACATCGTGTTCTACAACTCGACCGCCCATCCGCTGACCGGCGCCGACACCACGTGGACCGACGCGACCGACAGCGGCAAGCGATGGGCCCGGAACAAGATGGCCGAGGTTCGCGTCGGCGGGGGGACCGATCCGGTTCCCGCTTTCGAGGCCGTTTCCCGGCTCAAGCCCAAGCCGGACGCGATCTACTTCATGACCGACGGGGAGTTCGTCGACGAGGAGCGCACGGCCCGGGACATCCTCTCGCTGGATCGCAAGCCCCGCATCCCGATCCACTGCATCACGTTCGTGAGCAAGGACTCCGAGAAGATCATGAAGCGGATCGCGCTGGTGACCGAGGGGTCATATACGCACGTTCCGGGGCCGGGGGGCTCGCCGTGATCGCCTCGATCGTTGCGATGGTCTGCGTCGCGGCCACGGGGCCCGTCGTGCTCCGCGCGGGGGAGACGCCGCCGAGCGGCCAGGTTGCGAGCGTTTCGATCGAGGGCGTGGTCGTCAAGCCTCCCAAGTCCGATCTTGACTTGGGCGGAGCGACGATCATCGGCTGGGACCGCGTCCGACGCGTGGAGGGGGATCTGGCCCAGGAGGCGGAGCAGTACGCGACCATCGCGGATCGGGCATGGCGGGCCCGGACGCGCCTGGAACGGGGGGATCTCCCGTCTGCCGAACGGCTCCTTGAGGGGCTGTTCGACACCTACGAGGGTCGGGTCGGTCCGACGGCGGCGATGGTCGCCGAGGGGCTGCTTCGTGCTCGACTTCGACGCGGCGCCCAGACGCGTGCGGTGCGTCCGTGGCTGGCTCTGCTGGCTTCCCGCAATGGACCGGGGCCGCGCTGGCTGGATCAGGACTGGTCCCGCTAGGCGAATCTGCCGCCCGTGATCGATCCTCGAACCGGGCTGGCGCCGTCGCTCGCCCCGATCTGGCTGGAGGATCAGGCGGTCGATCCCCGGGTTGCTTCTGTTGGCGGGGGGGCCAACGAACCGGGCGAATCGTCGCCGCTGAGCGGCATTGATGCGCTGGGGGCGTTGTATCGGTTCGCCGCCCGCTTCGAGAACTCGCCGGGGGGAGCGATGCCCGAGATCGACCGCTCGGACCCCGGCGTCGCGCTCGTGGGAGACGTGGTGGCGGCCCGAACGGGGGATCCGGACGCCCGCGCCACAGCCCGCAAGGCGCTGCGGGAACGCCTGACAGATGAGGCGCCCGACTGGCTCGCGGCGTGGTGCCACGTCGGCATCGGGCGATCGCTGCTCAGGGAGCCGGAGGAGGACGATCGACGCCTTGGCGTGATCGAGTTGCTCGAAGTGCCGGCGCGCCTGTCGGTGAGCCAGCCGTACTTGGCGGGCGTGGCACTCGCGGAAGCGGCGGTGGCGATGCGCGAACTGGGCGACGTGCGCGGCGCCGAGGTCCTCCACGCCGAACTGCTCGACGGGTACGCGGGACACCCGGCCCTGAACTGGGACCCGATCCGGAACTGGCCGGACCATGTTCTCCCGGACGCGCCCGGGCAGGCTGATGCAGGACCACCAACAAGGAACGGTGCATGACAATCGAAGGAATCACGTCGACGCTCGCGTTGCTCGCCCAGACGGAGGTGCACAGGAAGAGCCTGCTGGAGCACATCAGCTCGGGCGGGCCGATCGGGATGGTCATCATCGTGCTGTCATTCATTGCGGTGGTGCTGATCGTGGCCCACATGGTCCAACTCCGCCTGACCCGGCTCGCCCCCGAGGGGATCGTGGACGATCTGGATCGTCTGCTGGGAGGAAACGACGTCGCCGGGGCGCTGACCTACTGCCAGGACAAGGAGAACGACACGTTTCTGACGCGGGTCGTCGGTGCGGCGCTGGCGCGCTGCTCCAAGTCGCCGTTCGGGTTTCTTGAGTTCCGTTCGGCGCTGGAAGAGGCCGGGCAGGACGAGGTCGCGCGGTTGCAGCGATCAACCGAGGGGCTGGGGCTGATCGCGGCGGTGGCGCCGATGCTGGGGCTGCTGGGGACCGTCGTGGGCATGGTCGGCGCGTTCGAGACGATCAGCACGAGCGAGGGCTTTGCGCGTCCGGACCAACTGGCCGGGAGCATCTCCGTGGCCCTGATCACGACTGTGCTGGGGCTGATCGTTGCTATCCCCTGCACCGCGGCGTTCACGTTTTTCCGCAGCCGCATCGACCACCTTTCGGCCGAGATCGCTCGGACCACGGAGTCGTTGCTGGCGCACGTAGAATCGGCGTCGGGGGCGGCGGCGCCCGGTGCGAAGGGGGGGGCGGCGCGAGTCAGGCCGGCGGCGCCGGGGGGGGCGGGGGCGCCCGGCGGGGCGGTCCGAGGCGTCCGGTCGGCGCCGCAGGGCCCTGGGGTGCCGCCCCCGCCGGCAACACGGAGGGCGCCGGCCCGATGAGCGTGAAGCGGTCAAGCCGACGCCGGGTTTCGATGCTGAACATGACGCCGATGATCGACGTGGTGTTCCAGTTGATCATTTTCTTCATGTACACGTCGCAGTTTGCGCAGATGTCGCGGACGCCGATCAATCTGCCCGAGGAGGCCGGCGAGTCGGGCGAGACGGCGGACCCGTCGGCGTTGGTCATCGACGTCCGCGGCGACGGCAGTTTCGTGGTCGATGGGCAGGACGTTGATCTGGATCGGCTCGCGCGAATGGTGCTCGTCGAGATCAATAAGGCCAAGGACGACGCGGCGGGCCTGGACGTGCTCATCCGTGCTGACCGGACGTGCCCGTCGGCCCACATCAACGCGATTGCGAGGGAACTGGCCGATATCGGCGTGCGTTCGTGGAAACTGGGCACGATCGATCCGACACGGGGCGCCGGCTCGGAGCCGACGAAATGAGGTTCACGCGCGAACAGGAGGCCGACGCCAACCGGCGGGATCTGCCGCTGACGACGCTGATCGACGTGGTTTTCCTGCTGCTGGTCTTCTTCATGGTGACGGCGACGTTGTCCACGCTCGAATCCCGCCTGAGTTCGGCGTTGAAGGTGGATCGTCAGGGCGGGCCGCGGGTGGCCGATCTGGAGCCGTTGATCGTCTCTGTGGAGACGGTCCAGGGCTCGCCGGGCTTTCGCCTCGGGCAGCGGGTCGTTCGGACCCGACAGTCGCTGACCAACCTTCTCGATCAACTGTCCAAGGACACGGGGGTGGTCGTTCGCGTGGCGGGGGACGTTCCGGTCGGGGCGACAGCCGCCGCCCTTCAGGCCTGCCGCGACGCCGGGTTCTCAAGGATCAGTTATGTCCCTGGGCAATAGGCACGGAGCGAAGCGTGTTCGCGTGCGCGGCCCGGGCCCCGGCGCAGCGGCGGCGTGGGTATCGCTGGGCCTGTGGGCGTGCGCCGGTCCGGTGCTGGGGGGAGGGCCAGATGTGGATTCGGAGGCCGGCCAGAGCGCGATCGAGCGGTATTTGAGCGATCGCGGGCTGGACGGACTTCTGGCCGAATACCTCAAGTCCCAGATCGAGGTTCAGTCGGGCGATCGCCGGATCGCGCTGGCCGAGCGTCTGGCGCGGCTGTACGTTCGGCTGCTGGGCGAGACGAGTGATCCGGAGAGCCGGGAGCGCTGGGTACGCCTGAGCCAGTCGCTGCTGGAGCGAGTGCCCGAGGCGCAGACCGATGAACTGAGGATCGACCTTGCCAAGGCGCGGTATCTCCGTGCCGAGCAGTTGGCCGAGCGATCCCGCCTGCGCATGGCCACGGAGGAGGAGGTGGGTGAGGCCCGCCGCGTGCTCGAGTCGGTGCGGCCGATCTTCGGGCAGATCGGCACGAAGCTCAATCACCGCGTCGATCTGCTCGAGCGCCGTGAGCGCCGGACCAGTTCGGACCCGGAGTTGATCCGCCAGGCGCTGAGCAAGGCTCGGCGGTTGCGCTCGCTCTCGATGTACTACGAGGGCTGGACGCAGTACTACCTGGCGCTGCTGACCGGGGCGACCCAGCAGGCGCAGGACGCGCTGCGATCGTTCGGCTGGCTGCTCAACGCCTCGGGCGGCCGCCCCGCCACGCTGGAACGCCTGCGCCCGGCGATGCTGCGGCATGAGCACGTGGCCCGCTCGGCCATGGGAGCGGCGATGTGCCTGTCGCTGCGGGGCAATGACACGGAGGCGATGCACTGGCTGGACACGATCGCCGGCGCCGAGGATGTTCCGAAACCCGTCATTGACCAGCTGTTCTCGCGGCGATTGATCGTCCTGTCGCGGGCCGGTCGATGGGCCGAGGTCCAGTTTCTCGTTGAGCGTCGGCGCCAGCCGGACCGTCGGCGACCGGCGACGCCCCTTGCCGCGTCCGAGGCCAGGCTCGTCGCGGTGCTGGCGATGGACGCGCTGGAGCGCCTGAGCAAGAAGAGCCCGGCTCGGGATCTGGTGCGGAGCGTGGCGCAAACGGGACTTGGCGACCTCGTGGCCGGTGGAGAGATCTCCCACGTTCTTGATCTGGTCGCCAGGTACGGGCAACTGCCGCTGGGCGAGGGCGGGTTCATCGTCTCGTATGTGGACGGGCTCGTGGCCTACGACAAGGCCCGGGCGGCGCACCGGGCGGGCGGCGAGGACGACTCAGTCCCGACGGGCAACGCCACGATCGCGAGCAACTACCTGGCGGCGGCGGGGCTGCTGTCCAAGGCAGCGGCCAGCGACGATGCCGAGCGGTTTGTCGAGCAGCGCGCCCGCGCGGACCTGCTGGCCGGGCTGTCGTTTTATTACGCCGATCGGCTCGAAGAGGCGGCCGATCGGCTCGAACGCGCCTGGCACGCCGCGGGCGACCAGGAGCAGGCCGAGCAGGCGCTGTGGATGGCCGTTCTGGCCCTGGAGCGGGCGGTCGATCGGGGCGCCGAGCGTCTGACCGACCAGCGAGATCGCCTTGTTCTGGTCTACTTGCAGACCTATCCGCGATCGGATCGTGCGGCCATTGTGCTGATGAAGTGGGCCTCGAGGGGCTCGATCGATGCCGAGCAGGCGCTTGCGATCTTGCTGGGCGTGCAGGCGGACTCGGAGATCTACGAGGCGGCCCGCCGGCACGCCTCAAGGCTGCTCTACGCTCAGTTCCGTCGTTCGAACGGCGCCCAGCGGGACTTCGCAGCCCTGCGCTTTGCAGAAGTCGCCGAGGAGTTGCTGGCCATGGACGCCCGCACGGTGCGAAGCGAGTCCGGGGAGGCGGCCCAGAAGGCGGCGGCGTCGGCGGTCCTGCGGGCGAGGCAGATCGCCGACGCCCTCCTGGGCACATCCACGCCCGACGTGGACCGGGCCGAGGCGGCGCTGAACACGCTCGAGAGTGTTGCCGCGTCGATGGATATGGATCTGGGCCCGGTCGCGCAGGAGGTCGTGTACCGTCGCCTCCAGATCGCGCTGGTCCGGGGCGACATGAACGCCGCCGACGAGTTGATCGCCCGCGCCCATGCGGGCGGCGGGCACTTCGCCGAGCAGGCGGACCGATTCGTCTATCAGCACGCGCTCGAGGCCTGGTCGCGTTCGCCGGCAGACGCGGACCTGGCCCGGCGCGTCGTCCGGACCGGCGCGGCGGTCATGGTCCAGTTCCAGACCGACGAGAACGCCCTGAACAACCCCGTCGTGCGGACGCTCCACGACACGGTCGCAGCGGCGGCGGCGCTGGTCTGGCGCAAGACCGACGACGAGCAGATGCGCGACGTGGCCCTGCGCATCGACAAGGGGCTGATCGACGCGGGGCGGGGCGGGCGTGGCGTGCTGCACCGCTATGCTCAGTTGAGCGAGCAGGCCGGGCAGCCCCGCGAGGCGCTGGACGCGTGGCTGCGCCTGTTGTCCGGATCCGACGACGATTCGCCGGACTGGTACGAGGCCAGGTACAACTCGATTCGCCTGCAACTGGTGCTCGACCCGTCGCGTGCTCGCGCGGTGATGGATCGGCACACGGTTCTCCATCCGGACTACGGGCCCGAGCCGTGGGGCCCGCTGCTGCGAGACCTGGATGGGCAGATCGCGGCGGCTCCCGTCGTGCCGCTACCCGAGGGAGGCGGCCCCTGATGCCCGGGCCGAGCCGCGTCAATCCGATCGAGCGCATGCTGGGCCCCGACGCCGACGGCGCCGGTCCGTTCTCTCTGCTGGGCCTTCCGGTCGGGCCGACGAGCGATAACCAGATCATCGTCGCCATGACGCGGCGGCTGGCACAGGTGAACGGCCATCGCCAGGCAATGACTCCCGATGCCGATGGGGTTCGTCTGGCCTTGCACGCGGCGGCGGCCCAACTGCTGGATCCGGCGGTCCAGCAGCAGATGATCCGGCGCTGGTCGGGCTCGGTCGATTCGTCCCGGGGTTCGGGTCCGCCCGCTCCCATACCGCGGGCCCGACAGGGCGCATCGGCGACCGCCCCGGGCGTGGCCGCGCGGACCCGGGCGATGATTGATCTGCGCCACGACATCGTCCTTGCCTTGGGAGTCTCCGGCGGGTGGAACGAGCGCTTTCTCCGGAGGGTTGCGATGCTGTCCCACGCGCGCGGGATCGGATCGGGCGAGCTTGCCGCGGCACTGCGAGGGTTCGCCCGTACGCCCGGGCTCCCGCGGGCGCCGCTGGGCAACGGGCAGGCGCAATCCACCCCCACTACCATCACCCCTACCCCCGACACACGGTCAGGCGTGGCGTTTGCTGCGGTACAGGAGACCCCGCCACCGACCGACGGGCCGCCGCGACGCCGGCCCAGCCTTCTCGGCCCGCTCCTGGTCGTCGGGTTGGTCGTGGCGCTGCTGATCGTGGTTGCAGCGGTGATCCTGCTTGACGAGGGCGCACGAACTTCGAGTGGTCAACCAACTGCCGATCCGCCCGTCCCGGAGCAGACCGCCCCAGCGCCGACGGCGCCGGTCAGCAGCGTGCCGATCGCCCCCGCCGTCCCCACGATCGACCTGTCCGATCCGGGCGTCCTGCTCAAGGAACTGCGCCTGAGCGTGTCGGGGCTGGAGGCGAGCCCGGACGACGCGCACGAACGATTCGCCCGGGCCATCGTCGCCCTGGGAGAGCACTGGGGCGATCTGCCGCCCGATCAACTCGTTGCGGCCCACCATCAGATCGTGGACTTTCTCTATCGGGATGCGGGTCGGCCCGCTCGCGATAGCGCGTTGCTCATCGCCGCCGGCGCCGGCGTGCTCGATGCCCGGAGCCCGATCGGGGAGGACCAGGTCTGGCCCGCCATCTGGTCGGTCGGCATGCTCGCCAGGCTCAGCCGGGAACGGGACCTGCCGGCGTCGGCCGAGCAGGCGATCCTGGCGGCGCTGAACTCGGCCCCCGGGGCGCCGGCGCCCGGAGCGAACGTGTCCTTCGCCACCGGCGCCGAGGCGGCGCTGCGGGCCATGGGCGCTGCGATGATCCGTTCACGCCAGGAGGTCGAGACGGTCGTCGACCCGGGCGCGTGGGCGCGCTGGGCCGACGGGATCCGGGCTCTGGCGCGGATCGAGGCTGGGCGGGGGACGGGCCTCATCCGCGAGGGGCTCGAAGCGCTGATCCTCCATGCGCCGGATCCCGACCATGACAAGCAGGCCTTCTCGGTCATGGGCGACTTGGCGGCCTCGCTGGACTGGCGCGACCAGGCGACGCAACGCTGGCTGATCCACTGGCTGACCGACCCCGGCGCGAGCGCCGCGGACATGCACGTCATCACCTCCACGATTGTCTCCCGAACGACGGCCCCGGGGGTGGACGTGCTGATGGTGCTCAACCCGGCCGCATCGATGAAACGCAGGGCCGATCTTCGCCAGCGGTACGCCGAGGTCTGGAGTCTGGCCGACGAGGTTGATCGTCCGGGCGTGGCCCTGCGATGGGCCCGGAAGGCCCGGGACCTGATCGGCGAGCCGACGTCGGGGACGGACGCGGTCGCGCGCTTTGCCGAGGCGGTGGTGCTGGCACGATTGAACCTTGCGGCGGCGTGGTGGTGGCGCGGCGAGGCGGTCGAAGCCCGGATCATCCTCGATCATCTGGACGAGCCGGTCCGGCAGATCCTCGACGCCAGAACCTCGACCGATACCTCCTCGCTCGTCTCGGACGATCGCGACGGGGAATGGGGGCGGCAGTACCTGGCCGCGGGCAAGAACATCCCGGTTCGTGTGAATCTGCTCGAAGCGCTCGGGCGTTCGGGGACGATCCATGGCCCGGTGGACGCGGAGATCCTGGTGCGCGACGCGCTGTTCGGAAGCCCGTTGGAAATCCAGACGCGGGCCCGGGAACTGGTGCGCCGATTCGCGGATTCGCCGCCCGTGGTCAACGGGCTGCTCGAGTATGCGGACAAGATCCGCCCCGCGGACCGCAACACGCTGCTGATCGAGGCGGTCACGACTCGAAACCTGCCCTTGGCCACGGATCCCAACTGGAAGATCGCCGCCCGGCGGGCGCTCGTCGAGCGGCTGCTGGAACTGATCGCCGGGGAGGGACAGTTCGGCACGATCGACGACCTGTCGAGCGTGCTGGCCGATGCCTACGCGGGGCTGGCGGCGAGGGTTCCGTCCCAGGGGGCGTCGGCCGGGGGTCGTCCCGCCCAGGACTGGGTCAGCGAGGTCGTGGAGCGGTGGCGCCGGCGGGCGGGCGAGGTCGCCCCGATCGAAAGCCTGTCCCTCACGCTGCAAGACGCGGATCGGCGACGCACGGGGCGGGCCCGCCTGGCCCGGGGACCGGTGCAGTTGTTTGCCGCCGAGCAGGCTTCGCTCGTGGAACTGATGGCCATCGTGATCGCCGGCGAGAAAGACGCCGCGATCGAACAGATCAACGAGATACTGGGATCCTGGACGCGGAATCGGCGCGATTCCCAGAGCGTGCTTGAACAGATCAACGCCTCGGAGCGAGCCATGACGGCCCTGTGGCTGGCGCGCATGAGTGGAGATACGGCATGATTCATCTCGGTCGCGCGGTGATGATGGTGGCGCTGGCTGCCCTGTTGACGATTCACGCGGCTGGGGCACAGGACCAGCCCGCTCCTGCCACGCCGGTGCCCGATCTGGACGCGAGGCTGGCGGCGCTGAATCCGGGCGATCCGCAGGGGTACTTTCTTCTCGGTGAAGAGGTGGCCGCGGAGTGGACGGACCCGGCGGGGGTTGAACTGGCCCGGCGTCTGTACGTTCTGGCCTTTGACCTGGATCGGCGTCGCGGGTTCGCCTCGCACCTGGGCGCCAGCGTCTGCCTGGCGCTGCGCGGCATCGAACGCCTCGACGGCAACCGCCGATGGCTGACGGCTCTTGGACGGATGCTGGATCTGCGCTATGCCCAGCGAGACTGGAGCCGACCGGACACGAGCACGCACGTGAGCGAGGCCGAGTATGAGGCCGCTGCCGCTGCGGGGTATGCCAGGTCCGGGCAGGGGCGATCCGCGCGGCTCCTGCTCGAGAAGCCGGAGGTTCTGGCGGTCATCAGGCAGTACGAGCGGCTGCTGGGCACGACGGGGCAGCGGGGCGGGCTGTGGCGGATCGAGCACTACGCGGAGGCCTGGCCGTGCCCCCAGTGCCACAACGAGCGGGTGACTTCGCGTCGGATCGAGCCCAACATCGTCCTGTGCCCGACCTGTGGCGGCAATCCGGGCCCGGTGATCACGCCGGGGGAAATGGCTGCCCAACTGCGATTCGAGGAGGCCCTGCTCCGCGGGGCCGAGCGATCCTGGGGGGCCCAGTACATCGCCGACGACGGCGAACCCCTGCGCGACCCGGAGCCCGAGGAACTGGCGGCCCTGTACCGGATCGACACCGCCCGAACCGTCTGGCGCGACGGCGCGTGGGTGAGCCCGGATCCGGAGCCCTGACCCGGATCCCTGATCGGAACGGCCCCGAGCGGGTGGCTCACGTCCCCTTGCTGTCCGCGGGTGGCGTGTCTAAGGTTCGTGCCCGCCGATTCAGAGCCGGGAGCGACCACACATGCCCAAGAACAAGAGCCACAAGGGACTTCTCAAGCGGATCCGGATCTCCAAGACCGGAAAGATCCGCCATCGGTCCGCGTTTCACAAGCACCTGAGTTCCCGCAAGTCGGCCAAGCGGCTCCGGCAGCTGCGCCAGGACCGGTACATGGCCAATCCGGACGCCAAACGTTTCGAGCGCCTGTTGTTCCGGCGTTTGCGGGGACGGACCCAGCCCAAGACGTCCCTGCGTCGCAGCCCGTCGCCCGAGGCCCGCCGTGCCGCCCGGGCGGACTCGGAGTAAGCACACCGCCCACCGGGCTTGAAAGCCGGTCCACGGACCGCCCCGTCGGGCAACCAGGAGGCAGCAGTCATGCCACGCGTTCGCAAGGGGGCCGCCCGAAATCAGGCCAGGAAGCGGGTTCTTCGCCGGGCCCGCGGGTATTTCGGCGCCAACGGTCGTCACATGGCCCGTGCCAAGGACGCGCTGATCCGCGCGGGCGTCTACGCCTACCGCGATCGGCGGGCACGCAAGCGGGATCTGCGCCGCCTCTGGATCACTCGGATCACGGCCGCCTGCCGGATGCGCGGAACGCGCTACAGCCTGTTCATGAACGGGCTCAAGCTGGGCAACGTGGCGCTGAACCGGAAGATGCTCAGCCAGATCGCGATCGATGATCCGAGGGTGTTCGACGAGTTGGTGACGATCGCCGTCGAAGCCAGCGCCGCCACGCCCGCCAACGCCGAATGATCTGCCGGTGAGATCCCGGCGATCTGGTCCGGGGCTCGATCGGTCTTGATGCTGCGCTCCGGCGCACGCCCGGAACAGGGAACGAGCCGTGGGGCAGTCCGGTTGGTGGGTCGCCGACACGCTGGCACACAGCCCCGTGCTGCTGGTTTCCTGGATCCTGTGGGTGATCGGCTCGATCGTCCTGCACGAACTGAGCCACGGGTGGGCGGCCATCCGCGTCGGCGACCGAACCCCCATCGAGACGGGGCACATGACCTGGAACCCCATGGTCCACATGGGTGGGATGAGCCTGATCGTCTTTCTCGTGATCGGGATCGCCTGGGGCGCGATGCCCGTTAGCCCGGCGCGGATGCGAGGACGACACGCCGACGCCTACGTCTCGGCGGCCGGCCCGGCGATGAACGTGCTCCTGGCGATCGCGGCGATGATCGGCGCGGGGCTGGTCTCGGCCTCCGCCCTTCCCGTTCCGCTCCGATCAAACCTGCTCACGTTCTTCTCGATCGGCGTGACGCTCAACGTCGTGCTCATGCTGTTCAACCTGCTGCCGATCCCGCCCCTGGACGGCTCGTCGATCCTCACCTCATTCGT
>Ga0114931_10007806_pt1 | contig 13031 bp, 14 predicted proteins | sample 2SBtaG_FD_89579 | JGI IMG/M metagenome (GOLD analysis project Ga0114931, IMG submission 89579) | Deep subsurface microbial communities from Kolumbo volcano to uncover new lineages of life (NeLLi) - 2SBTROV14_V59a metaG | ecosystem: Environmental > Aquatic > Marine > Volcanic | place: Kolumbo... | reverse complement strand
TCACCGGAGTTCCCAATTTTGATGCGTTTCTTATGAGTATACCAACCTTCCTCATTCTGGCATTTTCATATATCAGTTATCCTGAATTTGTGTACTTGGCACCATCTGACATTACTTTTCTGCAAATAATAGATAAGTATGGAGTGGTATACTATGCAGCAGAGTTGACAAAAGAGGATTTGAATGCATCTGACTTCCTCCTAGGTCCAGGAATAACAACCGTAAACACAATGCTTGAAGATTTCATAGGTGAGTCAGATGTTGAGATCAAGAAATTTGTTTTTAATAAGCGAGTCATCCTCTTCGAGAAAATTGGAGACATCAGACTCATCCTTCTCACTAATAGACCAGTGAATATTCTGAAGAGAGCGATGAGATACTTCCTCCGGGAATTTACCAAAGAATTCAGGGATCAGATCGGAAATTTCAAAGGATATCTTGAACCAACTTCCTCTGGAAAGACCCCAGATGATTTGTTCAAGCAGTGCCTTCCAATTGTACAAAACCGTTCCTTCACATCTAATTATCGAGCAACAGATAATATATCAGAGTAAATTCTGAATTTCGGTAAGTATATCTTCTACACGTGACCCACAGAGGTAGATTATTCCCTCTATTCCAATACTGGGTTCATTGATAAGACCAATTAATCCATCATTAGGATTGATGGGAGGAAGATTCCCAGTGGTATCGTAATCAACGGAAAAGTACGGGAATGTGAATTTTTGAATGAGACTTTTCTGGTATGAGATACCCAGAATTGCTTGGAAAAATGGATTTAGATTATGAAGAAAGAGTAGGAGTCTTGCATTGTGCTCACTCGCACCAAATTCAGGTTTAGAGACATTAATAAGAGAATTCTTGTAGAGTGAAATTCTCCCCGGAAATCCAGCAATATCTAGAATGGATTCCATATCTGGCGTACCAAGAACCATTTGTAATCCAACTTGTGGGATTATTGTATCCAGTGAAGGGAACGTCCCTAGTCGTTGAATACCCTCTTCAAGATCTAAGATAATTTGTCTTCTCTCCATCGTTATCAGTTGAATCTGATTGTTTGTAAGATGGCAGGAATTGCAATTGGAGATTGGTCCAAAGCTTGGGGAAACTGATATGTGAAGGTTACATCCAGGTCCTTGAGTTCTGAGGATTTTGCATTCTCGGCAAATAGATTCAACGGCTTTGACCGCTCTGTCTTTCTGCTCCATGAGATAGGAATCAGCAATATCTTCTGCAACTCTTTGAACCGCGATATCAATTCGTCTTCTTAATGGATCTCTTGATTTCTTTCCAGCCTTCTTAAGATATGTACTTACCAAAGGTTGGGACAGCGAAAGCTCTTCAGCAATATGAACCTGAGTCCACCCTCGTTTTTTCAATAGTTTTACAACCTCCATTCGCACTCTTGCGAAATACGGTTCTTGGAGGAGTTCACAAGGCATCTTCACTAAAATAACCCCATTATATTATCCTATAATAATATCTTTATCGGCTCTCGTTTTGTCCACATTAATGAAAAAATCAGTGTTACCAATTTTAGTAATATTACTAATGGCATTGCAATCCTCATCTGCACTCCAGTTAGATGAAGGGACGCAGTTGACGATTTACACATATGATTCGCTCTTGGCATATCCTGGATATGACTATATTGGAAACTTCTCTGCATATGCTGGAGTTTCAAGAGACTCAATCAACTTAGTTACTTTTAGCGATGCAACTGAGATCCTCACACGATCTGCAGTTGAGAAGGATTCTCCACAAGCAGATGTTCTAATAGGTCTGGACAATGTCCTAGTCCACAAAGCTCGATCGGAAAATATCCTTCAACCTTATGTGCCATCAACTATTGCAAACATACCACAGGAACTTATTGATGGACTCGCAGATGATAACCTTCTAACTCCATACGATTATGGTGTAATCTCTCTTTACTATGATAAGAACAGAGTTGGAGATCTGGGAAATTTCACGTTGAATGATCTTACAGATAAGCAATTAGCTAATAAGCTTGTTCTTGAAAATCCACTACTCTCCTCACCAGGGCTTGGATTCCTTCTATGGACAAATGCAGAATTGGGAAGTCAGAGCTCAGAATGGAATACCCTTTGGACGAATATTCGGGACAATGGAAGACTAGTAGATTCATGAGGTGATGCATAATGTATTTGCAACAAAGGAGTCAGATAGACCGATTATGGTATCATACACTTCTAGCCCTGCATTTGACAAGTGTCTCTACAATGACAGTTCAACTGCTGCATTACTTACAACAGGAGAATCGGGTAAAGTTAGAGGTTGGCAGCAAATTGAGGGGATCGGTCTTGTCAAAAATGCTCAACACGAGGCACTTGCCAAGCAGTTCATTGATTGGTTTATAGACAGCAATGTTCAGGAAAATATTTATCTCAATCAGTGGATGTATCCTGCTATGAGTGGAATTGAAATTCCAGCTTGCTACAATTCTTCGACTTATACGCCCGAAGATATCATTCCCTACAACAGTGAACTTACACCCCAGGATATTACTCAAAATTTAGACAAGTGGCTCAATGCCTGGGAGGAACTATATGTAGTCAACACTAATCCTACTCCACTTCCGACTTGGGTGTTCATGTTTGGGTTAGCCATCTTTGTAGTTATCAGAAAGAAATATAGTGATTGATAATGGGGAGATCTTGGGTTGCTCTGACTGTACTCCAGCTCATCACTTTTTTGGGATTGTTCTACATAGTACCGCTAATCGAGGTGATTCAGATTAGTCTCTCCTCTGGTGGTTGGACAGAAGTAATTTGGGGGCAACTCTTCATCACATTTCTCAAATTCTCATTCACACAAGCGATTCTCACAACAGTTTTTTGTCTTCTAATAGGGATACCCACGGGTTATGCCCTTACTCGCTTGCAACCTTTTGCAAGAAAATTTCTTTCTGTTCTTGTTCTTGTACCATTCCTAATACCCCCGATGTCTATATTACTTGGTTTTGTCATTATTTATGAACCTAATGGACTACTTACCCAACTCCTCGGCTTCCAGCTCATTGACGTATTTGGAACACTTTCGGGAGTTGTCCTTGCGCACACCATCTACAATATATCAATTGTTACTAGACTTATTGCTTCTAATTTCGAATCTCTGGATGAGGACAAGATAACCCTAGCCAAAAGTAGCGGAGCAAGTCCATTAGAGGTATGGAGATATGTTTACCTCCCACATATTCTCCCATCGATTTACGCTTCGATACTCCTTGTTTTTCTCCTCTCATTCAATTCGTTCGCAGTAGTTCTCATGATTGGGAACGTTAAACTCCAGACCTTAGAAGTAATGATCTACAGCCAAAGTCGTTTAAGGCTCAATTATGGATTGGCAGCGAAAATTGCAATCATTCAACTTCTAATCAATGTCCTCGTTACAATTGCCTTTATCAGAATTACAAAGGAAACAAAATACACAGGAACCTATAGGGACCCTCCCGAAGTCTCGAAGAAATTGAGGATACTCTCGACTGGATGGATATTTGCAGTCATACTGTTCACATGGCAATCAATTCTTGCGACAGTCTATCAGCTAAGTAGAACAAGTGGAAGATCTTATATCCTCGATGGAAGGTACAGTTCTCTCTTGGGAACATCACCGTTGAGAGTCATTGAAAACACACTGTTTTTTGGAGTTATGACAGGTGTACTGGCAACGTCTTTTGCTATTTCCTTACTGGTACAGAGACTCTTTAAAGATGGAAGAACCACTTCCTATATCTTGGGATTCATCTCGATAATGCCTATGATGTCCTCAAGTATCACTCTGAGTCTAGGATTGCTACTTGCCTATAGATCAACATCTTTCTTCTCTGACGACATATGGATTTTTATTGTAGCTTCCCATATACTCGCTTCACTTCCATTTGTTACACAAACTGTACTCACAGGGGCAAAACAGGTTCCTACAGAGTATATTACATTGAGTCAATCTCTAGGTGCAACAAAACTAGGTACCATGAGGTATGTCCTTCTCCCTCTTCTTGCGCCTTCTATTATCGTAGCATTCCTTTTTGGAATGGCAGTTTCATTTGGTGAATTTGGAGCAACCTTTTTCCTCGTAAGGGGAGAGTGGAGCACCATTTCTATAGGGATACAGAGGTTATTTGCCACAAGAAGTAATTTTCTCCCACTTCAGTATTCACTGATACTCGTACTTATTACACTTCTGAGTTTTTCACTGGTAGAGAGGTTACGGAAATGAGTGGAATTGAACTTAGGAAGATTACCGTTGCATGGGACAAGGAGATCTTCTTCGATAATCTGAGCTTCACTGTTAACAATGGAGATGTAGCAGTTCTTCTTGGATTGTCAGGAAGTGGAAAATCTACTATTCTGAAAACAGTGCTTGGAGTACAAGCGAGTAAAACAGGCAAAGTATTCCTTAATTCACGGGATGTAACTAATATTGATATCAGATCAAGGGACATCGGATACGTCCCTCAAGAACAGCATCTCTTTCCTAATATGACCACTGAGGAGAATATTGGCTTTGGACTCAAAATGCGGAGAATAGCCAGAGAGGTAAGAAAGAAGAGAATCAGAGAAGTAGCAAACCTCGTGGGTATAGATTTTCTCCAGAAAGATCCAAGACTTCTTTCAGGTGGGGAAAAACAGCGAGTAGCATTAGCTAGGGCAATAGCACCGAATCCAAAGACCCTATTAATGGATGAACCACTCAGCTCTCTTGACACCGCGGAAAGACTCAATATGTCACTCATGCTCAAGCAGGTTCTGGGAGAGCTGGATGTTACAACTCTTTATGTCACACACTCACCCCAAGAAGCAGAGATACTAGCTGACAGTGTCATTGTTCTGGAAGGGGGAAAAATCCAACAAATAGGGAGTTTCGAGGAGGTTGCCACCAATCCAGTAAATATCAAGGTTGCAGGAATCCTTGGGATCCATAACATTCTGGAATCAGATACTTTGTCACAATTTGACATCAGCAGATATAGAAGGGGCTCTTTGTATATTATTCCACCATCAAAGATAACTGAATCTGATGGAGGTATCCCTGCAAAAATTATCTCACATAGTGGTCAGTACACATTCATCGAAGTGGAGGGGAAGATTCTAGCAATGAAAAAGTGCAAGAGTAAGAAGGATATCAAGATAGAGATAATCTAAACAACAATGTCTAAAAATCGGTACTGCCAGCTTCTGGGATCAAGGTTAACCTTATTAATCAATTTTCAAATATCCAATTGCAATGTCTCTAACTAGGGATCAGATGTACTTAATTTGCAAGATGAATGACTCTGATTATGATGGAAGTTTTTACATGGCAGTTCACACTACAGGAATTTACTGTCTACCTTCCTGTCCAGCTAGAATTCCATACTTGAAGAACGTCACATTCTACAAGACAAAAGAGCAAGCAGTAGAAAATGGCTTTAGGGGATGTAAGCGGTGTAAGTCAGCAGAATTTCCTTACAGAGATCCAGAGATTGAGACAGTCTACTCATATATATCAACAAGTTACTCAGGAGTAAATTGGAACTATGTTGAAAAACTGGCTAAATTACCAAGAAGGACACTGGATAGAAGATTCATGAAAAATTACGAACAACTATCTCTAAGATGAGTAGACGGATCAGACTCCAAAAAGCAAAAGAATTGATTCTTGAGGGGGTTGACATCCTGAGAGTACCATACCGCTGTGGCTTCAATTCAGTATCTGGTTTCCGTAAGGCATTTCAGAACGAATTCGGAAGAACACCAGCGATGACACGGGTGAAGGATAATGAATGAAATTGAGATTCACAAAATACAAACACCAGTAGGAGAAATGTTGATAGGCACTATTGATAATTCTTGTTGTCTATTAGACTTCAAGATGAGAAAAAGTTCTGAAAAGCTCCTGAACAACCTCAAGTCTTTACGAAAAGCAACATTTGTTGAGAGAGTAAACGCTCTCCATGTACAAGTAGAGAGTGAGCTCAATGAATACTTCAATAGAGAGAGAGAGACCTTTAAGTTCGATGTCAGCTTTACGGGAACAGAATTCCAGAAACGAGTTTGGAATGAATTGAGGAATATTCCATACGGGAAAACGATCTCATACCTGCAACTAGCAAAGAGAATAGGAGACCAAAAAGCCGTCAGAGCAGTTGCTCAGGCTAATGGAAAGAATATCCTTGCAATAGTTATTCCATGTCATAGGGTGATAGCATCAAATGGAAAGTTACAGGGTTATGGAGGAGGACTAAATGTGAAGAAGAAGCTACTTAGGTTAGAGGATCAGACGAAATACCAGTCAGAATATGTTTTAAAGCAACTAGAAGACCTGTGAAGATTTTGACAGTTTATTTAATACGAGTAGAGAATGATTAAGCTAACCTATTTATATAAACCTGCGCGCATAAAATTTGAGATGAGTCCTTATCAAATTGATCCAATTAGTTCAGTCTCTTTGATCAATCCAATCTCCGATCGCTGGATTAACTCACAGCAGATCAAGACACTTTACGAGGAGGATCAACTTACACAAGAAGAGTACATTTTATTGGACTATCTCGGAACCATCGAAGACCTTAAGCAAGGTGAATTCATCGTCTCATTCCAAGGACTCAAACGGAAAATTGATTTGCATCAGGCGAGGCTTACTAAAGCACTCAAAAGGATGTTGGAAAAGGACCTAATTGCAAAAGAGGACAAGGGATATTCCCTCACCTCCACAGGAGTAATACTTGCTAATGAATTGATGAAGAAATTTGGAAGATAAAGCACTCTTGAAAGTGAGATACACTCGTATATTGCCAGAGGAAATATTGGAGGATTTCCAATGAGTGTTTCAGATCGTGAGAAGATTGCAAAAGCATTGTCAGGTAAGTGGTTTGGAGAGTTCAGATTCATCGCAAAGTCAGATACCTCCGAGGGAGTATTTGAGATCGAATGGATTTCTACCAATCGATCAGTTGGGGCAAAACTCATCATAGGACCAGAGAATGACGTAACAATTATTATATCCTCTGCTAAGATCATTAATAGTGAAATTGATCTACAACTGATGATGGAGAGGATTAGTGCAACTATTGAAAATGTCATGGATTCTTCAGTAATATTTGAGCGAAGAGAGACCTACATCAATAGATCACAAATCCCTGAAGAGGAGACTCCTTCTGTCTTTGCATCCTGATGTAGCAATGAACGACAATATCTCTTTGGTATTTCCATATCATCCAGTGAACGGAAATGCCATCTCTGCATTAATCGCTTCAATTGACATTGACCCAGAACTAGTTGGTATTCAAATCCTCATACCTAACTTAAAAGCAGATCCAACCACAGTTCTTGCAAAAATCCCAAAGAACCATAAAGTAGTGCTTGCAGTCAGTCTCTTCTCTGTACAATTTGCTACTTATGAGAAATTAGTCGCTTCTTACAGAAGAAGTGGTATAACTAGAGAGATACTTGTAGTTGCGGGAGGACCTCACCCATCAGGAGACCCATTCTCCACACTTCATGCATTTGCAGATATCGTTTGCATTGGAGAGGGAGAACTAGTAATTAGAGACCTTTTGAAAAACTACACAGATCCAAAGAACATTAGAGGAATTGCATTTCTCAACAAGAACGGTCTTGTAGAGAAGACTGAAAAACAGCCAATCATCAAATTGGATGATTTTCCACCATTTTCAGTAAAGCACAACCTTTTTCGCCCAATAGAGATAACGCGAGGGTGCGCATGGAAATGTAGATTCTGCCAGATACGGAGCAGAGGGCAACCCGTCAGGCACCGCTCCCCAGAGATAGTTGCAAAATATGTGGCATTAACTGTAGAGAAATTCAAGGAGCGAAGGGCAGATATCAGATTTATCTCACCTAATGCACTCTCATACGGTGCTTCAGATGGCAGGACACTAAGACTTGACAAAGTAGTGGAGCTTCTGAAGGCAGTTAGAGAGGTCATTGGTCCTGAAGGAAAAATATACTTTGGATCATTTCCAAGTGAAGTTAGACCAGAGACTCTCACTCCTGAATCAGTGAATATCCTCCGAAACTACTCCGACTCTAACTCGATAATCATTGGAGGGCAGAGTGGATCCGAACATGTCCTGCAATTAAGTGACAGAGGACATACACCTGAAGAGACAAAACGAGGTGCAAAACTTCTCCTAGATGCTGGATTCGAGGTTTTTGTAGATATCATATTTGGACTACCCGGAGAGAGGGAGGAGGATGTAGAACAGACTATTACACACATGAAGGAGTTAACTGCTCTTGGTGCGAAAATTCATTCACATACATTTCTTCCACTTGTTGGCACACCCTTTGCCAATAAAAAGCCAGGAGTAATTGCAGACAGATACAAGGAAGTTCTCCCTATACTTCAAGGAAGTGGAAAATTGAAGGGGCAACATCTCAAACAGGAGAATGATGCAAAATTATTAGCAGAGCAAAGACAGACGATGATGAGAGAGAGGGAGAAACGGCAACATTAATCCACTAGCTCAAGTTTAATTTTCCAAGTTGTGGAGAGGAGGTTCTCAACTTCTGTATAATTATCAGACTTTATGCTATTGTGCAGTCTACTTTTGGAATTAAATAGATGGGATACTATGTCTTTGACGATACGAGAAGAGGTCTTCCCAGCTTTTGAGTATTGATAAACATCTGATGAGTAGACAGGAAGATCAACGACCCAGTCAATAGAGGTCTCTATATAAAATTGGAGACAATTCTCCTGATTTGGAAACTGGAATCCAATGAAATTGTCCCGCTCTTCAGAGAGGGTCTGTTGGTTTTCAATGAGCATTAAAGCTTGATTCAATGTAACTGGCTGGTCTATGATATCTGTTTCATGGGAATACCCGTAGAGCAGGAGTTTCATAATACTAATGGGTGAAATGAAGTTAATTAGCTTATTGTAACCGGAGGTTACAAGTACAATAATACAATTATAGATAAGAATATTTGAGAGATTAGTGGAAATTTCTCTGGATATCATACACGAGGATGAGCAGCAGATAGTGAAATTCATTGAATTGTCGAAACTCTGGGTAGATGAGATTGACAACAATAACATAGATCGCGAGATTCAAGATATAAGAAGAAGAATGAATTATGTGGATCATTGTATCATTAAGTTAAATGAATCTGTTGTCGGTGTAGCGAGGATAACTTACAGTTCGATTTTCTCATTTGGTGTGACACCAGACTTAGATGATTTTGCTATCAAGAAGATATTCAATTACCTGCTCAATGATATTTTCTATTTAAAACCTCCAGAGGTAAGAGCAACATTGTCCACAAGATTCAGAAAAATATTTGAGGAAGTGGGTTTTAAATATCAATTTGGCAGAGAGAAGATGATACTTCATCTGGCGGATCCCTTGGGACTGAAGCATATTTCTGAGATTGAGACTGAGAAACTGGATTGGAAAGCATTTGATGCTATCACAGACATGTTTGTTGATGCATACAGGAATACAGTGGACGAGACAATTGGGATGTTTAATGAGGACATTGCATTCTCTGCAATTCAACAGGTAAAAGAAGGTGAATACGGCAAAATTATTAGAGACCTCTCCATTTTTATAAGAAGTGAGGGAAAATTGATAGGAGGGGTGATAACCTCAGAGAATGAGAATCAGTTGTTTATTGTAATTATAGGAGTCAAACGGGAATACCAGGGAAGAGGGATAGGTAGAATACTCCTGACTAGAGTTATTGAAGAGGGAAAGAAGATGGGGTACAGTAACCTTAGTCTCTGGGTAACTACAGAGAATATTCAAGCGAGAAGCTTATACCAGTCAATGAACTTTAAGGTAGTGAGCAGAGTGATAAGCGGAAAATTGAGATTTACCGACTATAAACCCTAATACCGGCCTTGTACACCTCAAGTACCTCTGCAGTCCGAAGCAGGTGTGGATTGGAATGTACATGATCTGAAAGTATCAGAAAATCGGCATCATAACCAACTGCTAGTTTTCCAGAGTGTTCTTCAACCCCTGCTGCATATGCTCCTCTTTCAGTGAATAGAGAAAGTGCTTCGGGAAAAGAAATGCACTCCTCGTCCCTCCATGGTTCTTCAGATTCATCCTTCTTCCTGAAAATAGCTTGGTACATCCCTATCAGTGGGTTACATGTTTCAATTGGAGAATCAGAGCCTCCTGCCACATGCACACCTAATTCTATAAGGGTCTTCCAAGCATAGTAATAACGGACACGAGACCCTAACCGTGATTCTGCGAAAAATCGATCAGTTCCAACGAATACTGGTTGAATGTTGACTATAATTTCCGAATTTTGAAGTTCTTTGAGTGCATATTCAGAAAGTACTTGACCATGAGTAAGAACCGGTCTTTTCAAGTCAATAGATTTGAACACTCGAATTACCTGTTCAGCAGACCTATCTCCAATTGCATGGATCTCAACTCTCCATCCATCAGAATTCAGTTGATTGATTAATTGATACAATTCTTCATCTGAGTACAGAAGCAGCCCCGATTCATTCTTAGATCCATCATTATATGGCTCATTTAATGCCGCAGTTGATGCACCAAGGGACCCATCGGTGAAGAGCTTCACTCTTGAAGCCCTGACTCTTCCATGAACAGTATCAGAAGGAGGACACTTTCCCATTTGGACTTCAGATATAGGAAAAGTATAGTAAACTGAGAGAGGAAGTTGATCTCTGTCATTCAAGAGGCAGTACGTATCCCAACAAAGTGGATCATTGGTCTGAACAGAGGTAATTCCGTACTTTAAGCACTCCGCAATACCCTCCTTGAGTATGTCAACCCTATTCTCAAGTGAGGAGGAGTTTTGAATCATAGGAGTGACGACAGAGAGTGCCTTTTCACGAAGGATTCCAGTTGGTTTTCCGTCTTTGAAATCGATAATTCCACCATCAGGGCTCTTACTGTTCTCATCAATCCCAAGGAGTTCAAGAGCCTTGCTATTGACTAAACCAATATGATGACATGCTCTCAAGAGGACAACAGGTCTATTAGGTACTACCAAGTCTATATCCTCTCGGTTGGGATATCTCTTCTCAACGAAACTATCTTGGTTCCACCCAAAACCGACTATCCATTCATCCCGATGTCTAGACGCGAAATCTTGGAGGAATTCTCTCATGTCCGTAATTGAAGAGCATGTTGTCAGATCAAGTCTCCTCTTTGATCGACCTAAGGAAAAAACATGAATATGGGAGTCATGAAAACCAGGAAGTACCAACTTACCATCAAGATTAATACTCTCATCCATTTCAGGAGGAGTACCATCTCCGATAGCAGTGATTTTACCACACGCTACTACCATCCAAGAGTATCTATTCGAAGGACTAAGAAATATCCCATTGTAGAAAAGAACCATACACATCAGAAAGAATCGTGCTTTATATGATCGTTTATGTTGGCAGGTTGATTATATCTTTCCAAGTATCATCCGGGTATTCTCGCGAATTATATTATCTAAAGTAGAAGTACTGCTGATGAGTTTCGATTTGGAGGAATTCCAGCACGAGGTAATAAACACAGGAAGAGACCTTCTTAGTGGAAAGACTTCTGATATTAGTATTCAGCGAGCAAATGCACAATTAATCAGAGATATGTACTGGCAGATCAGAAACAATAATCGTTTAAATAAGAAGATTCTTTCTGCATTAAGGGTTGAGAATTATTCTGTCAAGGAGGCAGCACTCGAAATTATTAGTGAATACCCTGAGAGGAAGGCGAGGGATGTCCTCTTTATTGCTTTGGAAGATGAGACGAATCCAAGGTTTCGTCAGAAAATCGTCGAATTGATAGATAAGATTGAATCAAAATATGATAAGAAAAACTATCTTGACTTTAAGCCAGAGGTATCAATTGTCTCTGCACTTAGAGCAGTCCGACAAACTCATTAGATTCAATGGTTCGAGTTATTCGATGGACCCCTCCACCGTTGCTGTTTATTATTGATACTGAGAAGAGTCTTGCACAAGGGACAAGAGTAAATTATTGCAGATCTGATGTGTGTATACCTAATCTTATCTGCATGGAAAGTTCTTCGACAATGGGGGCAGGAGATATTTTTATACTTTTGGTACCTATTCCTGTCCTTAGGTATTTTCTGCGATTGAGGGAGATCTTCTTCATTCTCTTCATCCTCACTTTCTTCATATTCTTTCTCAATATAGTCCTCAACAACATCAATCTTGTCTGAGAAGTCAGTACTCTCCTCGGAATATTCGTCCTCCAAATCAAATTCTTCTGATTCATATTCCTCTGATAAATCCTCATTTTTCATTTATTAACACCTTCAAAAATGGAGTGACAATTATTCCGAATTTGGTAAAGAATTTAAATATAGCATGTACAACTGCTCAGTCATGATCAATAATTCTCATTATTTTCAACTATAATTTGATCACCTCAATTATTGGATACTTTTATCATCATCAAGATAGTATATCCGAGTAATTAAAAAGGAAGGATGAGAATAAATTTTAGTGATTGATCTTAACTCCATTGATGTGTTTGTCGAGATGACAGATAGTGCAAACAAGGAATTAAAGAGACAGTTAAGTATTACGAAAGAAGAGGGGCTGGGAGTAAGAATTTTTGTTCTCCTTGATAGATTCTCAGGATTTGCTTTTGATCTCGAATTGTCGAAAAAGAATGACAATGATTACATGGCAATAGTTGATGGCGTCCCAGTCTTAGTGGATAACACATTTGTCGATTATGTCAAGGGAATGAAGATTGATTACGATTCAGAAAAGCATGAATTTTCTCTTAAGAATGAGAAACCCCAGTACAACTGTGTTCCTGGCTCAAAATATGAATGTCCGTCCTGCAATCTTTATGAAGATAGAATAGAGGATCCTGAATATAATCCAACTCTCTCTTCTTAATGAACGCTAAATTCATCGACGGTCTGTTTGTGTGCAAAAAGCACATAAAGAGAATAGAATCCAATGAAGATTCCAGGGATAAAGAATGAGGGAAGGCTTGCTATCAAGATTAGAACTTGAATAGATCCAACAATATATCTTCCCCTATT
>Ga0114931_10007805_pt1 | contig 13031 bp, 8 predicted proteins | sample 2SBtaG_FD_89579 | JGI IMG/M metagenome (GOLD analysis project Ga0114931, IMG submission 89579) | Deep subsurface microbial communities from Kolumbo volcano to uncover new lineages of life (NeLLi) - 2SBTROV14_V59a metaG | ecosystem: Environmental > Aquatic > Marine > Volcanic | place: Kolumbo... | reverse complement strand
CGCCTGGAGTTCGCCCACGAGCACTTGGGGGCAGCCGCCACCGTCAACCCCAGCAGGGAGGATCCCGTGGCCGCGGCGCAACCGCTGAGTGACGGCAGGGGCGTCAACGCCGTGTTCGTGACGGCCGGTGTCGCCGCGGCGGCCGAACAAGCCATCGCCATGGCCGGCAAGTACGCCACGGTGGTGCTCTACGCCTCGACCCACCCCCCCGTCACCATCCCTGTGGACTGGAACCGAATTCACTACAACGAGATCCGCCTGGACGGCACCGAGGCGCGCACCCGCGACGACTTCCGCAAGGCGGTGGAGCTCCTCCCGCAACTGAACCTGGAACCGCTGGTGTCCCGGCAGATCGCCCTGGAGGAACTCCCGGGAGAGCTCGAGCGGGGCGTACCCACCGGCGCAACGCAGCGGGTCATCGTCAACATGGATCTCTGAGTCAACATGGATCTCCGAGCAACCATATAGTCCCGAGCAAGGGGAAGCGCTTTGGCAACGGCGATCCCCGAGGAGGTAGAGATAGCGGTGAAGAAGATGAGCAGCAAGCGGAGGATGCAGCGGATTTTCCGCCAGGATGGACGCTCCCTGATCGTCGCCATGGACCACGGCTCCGGTCTGCATGTCCTGCCGGAGATGGCCGATCCCGGGAAGATCCTGGACGACATCCGGGGGGCCGGGGCGGACGCGGTACTCACCACCATGGGTATCGCCACCACCTTTGCGGAGAACATCGGCGCCATGGGCCTGATTCTGCGGATCGACGGGGCGGGTTCCGCGCTCGATCAGAACCTCGATTTCCGGCAACGCTACACAGTCGAGGAAGCCCTCCGGATAGGCGCTGACGGCGTCGGCTGCATGGGTTTCCCCGGCGTCAACGGTGGCAAGACCTTGGACGGCCTGGCGCGGCTCGCCGGCCAGTGTCAGAGCTGGCGGGTGCCGCTGCTGGCGGAAATGTTGCCGGGAGCGTTCGACGGCAGCTTCCACAGCACCGAGAACGTGGCCCTGGCAAGCCGCATCGGAGCCGAACTCGGGGACATCATCAAGACCACCTTTACCGGCGATGCGGAATCATTCCGCTCCGTAAGCAGCGGCGTGTTCTGCCCGGTGGTCGTGCTGGGCGGCACCAGGAAGGAGAGCGATGTGGAGTTGCTCAAGATGGTGAGGGCGGCGCTCGACGGCGGAGCGGCGGGCGTGGCCGTGGGCCGCAACATCTGGAAGCACGACAACGTTCACGGCATCACCCGGGCGCTGGTGCGGGTGATCCACGACGACGCCTCCGTCGAAGAGGCCCTGGAAGAACTCACTGCCCTGGCTTAGGGAATCACCTCGACCATGGAGAGCGCGCCCAAGAGCACCCCCCGAAACGCCCGCATGAAAAGGGGAGCCGGGGAGTTCTGGGCCCTGGGGTCGGTCCTTGGTTACAGCGGCGCCAACCTGTTCGGCAGGGCGGCGGTGGTGACCGGAAACCCCCTGGCCGGGCCCCTGCTGCGCGATCTACCGAGCCTGGCCATGGGCATCTCGCTGCTGCTTCGCGGCCACCACTACCGGCAACTGCAAGCGGGCCACGCCGAATTCGCCGGTCGGCCCCTGTTGGTCTTCATAGGCAGCGGCTTGATTTCGACCCTGGGCACCTTCTCCTTCTTCATCGCCCTGCAATTAGGTGGCGTCAACATCGTCGTCCCGGTTCTCCAGACGCAGATCATCTGGGGTGCCATATTCGGGTGGTGGCTGCTCCGGGAAGCGGTGAGCACCCGCGGCATCCTGGGGATCATTGTGACGGTAGCCGGCCTGGCGATCCTCTCAATTGGTCAGAGCCTAGGGATGCCCGCCTCCGATAGCTGGGGGTGGGGTCTCCTGCTGGCCCTGGTGCCGGCCGTCGCCTGGGGCTTCACGGGGGTGATCTGGCGCTACGGCCAGCAACGGGGGGTCGACCGCTCCTCGGGCATCACCGTGCACTACGGGACTTCGGTAGCTGCCAGCGTGATCTTTCTGCTCACCAGCGGCAACTGGGTAGTGTACCAGAACATCCGTCCCGGCGACCTCACGGCGCTCGCCGTCAGCGGCGTACTCGGGGGCGTGGTGGCCGTCTACTGCATGTTCACCGCCATGAAGCTCCTGCCGGCAGCAACCGTCTTGGTGCTGAGCGGCGTGACCCCCCTGGTGACGGCCCTGGGTGGAGCTATCTTCCTCGGCGAGTTCATCAACACCCCGATGTGGCTCGGTATCCTGATGACGAGCGCTGGCGTCGTGATCTTCCAGATATCTGGAGTTGTGCGAGTGAAGCCCCACCAAAAACCGTCTTCGCCAGCAGGGGGGTAAACAGCTTATGGCCCACCGCAGCGAACAAGTTCGGCAGCAGTTATTCCTCGGCATAGACCTGGGCACCACCTCCCTAAAGGTTGGGGTTTTCAGTGCCACAGGGGAAATCAAGGCGTTCGCTCGCTGCGAGTATGAGCTCAAGTCTCCGCATCCGGGCTGGGTCGAACAGTCCGCTTCGACCTGGTGGCACGCGCTTCGCTCGAGCCTCCAACAGGTGCTGAAGGAGGTGGCTGCAGACGATATCGCGGCGCTTAGTGTGGTCGGCCAGGGCCCCACCCTGGTTTGCGTGGACGAGCATGGAAGCCCCTTGTACCCTGCCATAACCTGGGCAGATCGACGCTCGGTCAGGGAAGCTGCCTGGCTGAGCGAGGTCCTGGGAGACTCGCAGGTGAACGTCGAATTCGACATCCTGCCACGGGTGCTATGGATCCGCAACCACGAGCCGACGCTCTTCGACAAGGTCCGCTGGTTCTTTCAAGCCTACGACTACCTCACCTTCGCCCTGACCGGCAGGGCCGTGACCATAAACCCGCTTCGAGAACTGCCGCCCTGGACCGAAGAGCGGCTCCGGGGCGCCGAACTCGGGACCTCCCGCTTTCCCCCGGTAACGGTAGATCTCGGCACCCCCATCGGGCACCTGAGTCCGGCGGGCGCGCGCGCAACCGGCTTGTCCACCGATACTCTGGTGGTCGCCGGCACCGTTGACGCCTTTGCCCACTGGGTAGGTGCCGGGCTCGAGTCCCCCGGCTCCCTGTGCGATATCTGCGGCACTTCGGAAGGCGTATCACTGGCTTGGCCCGAACACCTTCACGACCCGCACTTCCGGGTGTTCAGCCTGCCCAGTCCCCTTGGCGGGGGCTGGATCGCGGGTGGTTCGATGTCCAACGGCGGGCTCCTCCTCGACTGGGCGATCCGCTCCCTCTACCAGGGGAAGAAATCGCGCGAGGAGGTACTGGACGCCGTCGCCGGCATACCGCCGGGGGCCGCTCGGCTGTTGGCGCTCCCCTATTTCCTCGGCGAGCGCACTCCCATCTTCGATGCCGCTGCCCGGGGATGCTTCTTCGGCGTGACCGCAGATCATACGGCGGCCCACTTCAGCAGGGCACTCCTGGAGGGGGTGGCGTTCGGCATTCGGCAGGTCATCGAGATCCTCGAAGGGATTGGAGGTGAGGTCCGAGAGATCATCGTCACCGGTGGCGGCTCACAAGCGACGATATGGAATCAGATCAAGGCCGACGTCACCAACAGGCCGGTGCAAGTACCGGTCGTCCATGACTCCGGCGTTCTCGGGGCGGCGGTGCTTGCCCACTCGGGAGCCGAAAAGCGAAGCCTCAAGGCCGTCGCACGCGACATGGTGAGATACAAGGAGGTGATCAGCCCAGTTACGGCAGCGGCCAGGGAGTACGACCGGATATATCCGCTGTTCGGCAGGCTCTACCAGGATCTCCGCGGCGCCTATCGGCGCCTTGCCGAAGAAGTGGCCTCTTAACCATAGCCGCCCCCATAACACCGGCAGCGGGCGACAAACGAATAGGATAGAGGCTGTAGCCTGAAGTTGAAAGGAGACGCGATGAATCGCTATCGAGGACTCGGAATTCTTGGGGTGCTGCTTCTCGTGCTCATGCTCGGCACTTCCTTCGCCTTCGCCCAGGCTTTCAACGTAGCCGTCTACTTCCCCGGCGTCCTGGGGGGGAACCCCCTCGAGCCGGCAATTACCAGTGGGGTCGAGCGGGTAGAGCAGAACTTCGAGGCGGTCAACGTCAAGGTGATCGAAGGTGGCGCCCCATCCGATTGGGAGTCGGGCATCACCACCCTGGCGGCAACCGGCGCCTGGGATCTCATCATCACCTTCACCGACGGCATGCCGCAGATACTCGCCACCGTGTCCCAGCAGTTCCCGGAGCAGAAGTTCGCCCTGCTGGACTCCTCGGCACCCGATTTGGAAAGCGTCTACTCCCTGGTGTACTCCGACGAGGCCCTGGGCTTTCTGGGGGGAGCATTCGCCGGGCTGGTGGCGACCAGTGAGGAATTGAACGCCGACTCGGCGAACCCCGCCATCGGCATCCTGGCGGGCACGCCCTACCCGGCGATGGACAACAAGATCTTCCCCGGCTACAAGGCCGGAGCGCACTACGTGGATCCCGCGGTCGACGTCCGTTTCGCGGCGGTCGGCAGCTGGAACGATCCCACCAAGGCGCGCGACCTGGGCCTCAACATGTTCGACCGCGGCATCGCCATCATCTTCTCCATAACCGGGGGCGGCGACAGCGGCATCCAGAAGGCGGCCGAGGAGGCGGGACGCTACGTCATCGCCGTGAACACCAACCAGAACAGCCTGGCACCCGGGGTGATCCTCACCAGCGTCCTCAAGAGGATCGACAACTCCATAGTCGACGTCGTCGGCCGGGCGTTGGCGGGCGAACTCCCCTACGGAAGCGTCGAGGCGGCCGGCATCGAGCAGGGGGCGATCGGGCTTGCCCAGGATTCGCTGTACGAGGAAAACGTGCCGTCAGCTATCCGCGCCAAGTTGGACGAGATCGTCCAGGCCATAGCGAGCGGCGATATCGACCTCGACAAGCGCATCCAGGCGGAACGAGGCAACTGAACGGCAGTAGCTGGCAGCTTAAGATAAGCTGCCAGCTACCCCTCTCGAAAGCAGCGGAGGCCTCCTGGCCACTATGGACGACTATCTCACCTGTCGCGGGGTCTGCAAGACCTATGACGGCCGCATCAGGGCACTGCAAGACGTCGAGCTGACGGTAGGGCGGGGCCGGGTCCACGCCATCATAGGTGAGAATGGGGCCGGGAAGAGCACCCTGGCGAAGATCCTCGGCGGCCTCATCCGAGCGGATTCCGAGAAGATCCTCTTCCAAGGACGGGATTATGCCCCGAACTCGCCGCGGGAAGCCGATGCCCTGGGGATCGGCATGGTTCACCAGCACTTCATGCTGTTTCCCTCGCTCACGGTAGCCGAGAACGTGATGCTGGGGCACGAGCCCGTGGCGCGGGGCCAGGTGGATCTGGCTCGAGCGGCGGCGGAGATAGAGAAGCTGGCGCGCAGGTTCGGACTCGAGATCGACCCCAAAGAGCGCGTGCGCAACCTCTCGGTAGGACAACGGCAGCGGGTCGAGATCCTCAAGGCGCTCTACCGCAAGGTCGAGCTCCTCATCCTCGACGAACCGACCGCCGTGCTGACGCCGCAAGAGGTAGACAAGCTCTTCGCCGGCATCAACAAGTTGATCGCCGAGGGCTATACCGTAATCATCATCGCCCACAAGCTGGAGGAGGTGCTGGCCATCGCCGACGACATAACGGTGCTGCGCCGCGGCCGCAAGATAGGCACCCGTCGACGCAACGGTACCTCCAAAGAAGAGCTGATCCGAATGATGATAGGTGGTAGCGACCACCTCGCCAAGATGCGCAAGCACGGCACTCCGGGCGACGAGATCCTCGTCATCACAGACCTCTCGGTGATGGGTCCGCGGGGCAGGGCCCTGCTCAGTAGCGTCTCCCTGACGGCTCGAGCCGGAGAAATCGTCGGCATCGCCGGTATCGAGGGTAACGGTCAGGACGCCCTGGAAAAAGTGCTTGCCGGACTCGTTCCGGCAACCTCTGGAAGCATTTTCTTGGCCGGCGAAGAGGTCTCCCGAAGATCTCCCCGCGAACGGCGTCGCCTCGGCCTGAGCCTGGTGCCTTCAGACCGCCTGGCCTGGGGTTGTGCCGCCAGGGCCAGCGTCTTCGAGAACGCCATCGTCCACCACTACCGGACAGAGCAGCGCCGGGGCCTCCTCAAGCGCCGTTCGCTGCATGAGAGAGTAACGCGCCTCCTGAAGCGCTTCGACGTCAGGGTGCCGGGAACCGAAGTGCCCATGTCGTCGCTGTCCGGCGGCAACATCCAGAAGCTGATCCTGGGCCGGGAACTCTCCTGCGAGCACGACCTCGACGCCGGGCGGGAAACAGCGGGGGCGGGGGGTGCTCCCGATATCCCCCGGGCCCTGGTGGCCGCCAAGCCCACCCGGGGTCTCGATGTCGGGGGGGTGGCCTTCATTCACGACCTCTTGCGCTCCTACCGCGACGCTGGCTGCGCCATCTTGCTCATCTCCACCGATCTGGACGAGATCCTGGCGCTCAGCGACCGCATCGGCGTACTGTACCAAGGCTCCCTGGTCGCGCTCCTCTCCGGCAGAAGTCAGACCGGCAAGGAGGAACTCGGCCGCTACATGCTGGGGGGAAGGCATGGCCATGAACGGCTACCCTTGGGAAAGGGCCGCCGGCGATGAACGGGCGACGCCTGGATCGTCTGGCCGACGGCTTGAGCCTGCTCCTCACCATGACCGTCGCCTTAGTGATCGGTGCCGCCATAATCTTGCTCACCAGCAGCGAGCCGAGCTCGAGCCTATACGCCTTCTTCCTGGCTCCCTTCTCTAACAGGGTGTTCTTCGGAAACATGCTGCAAGCGGCGACGCCGCTGATTCTCAGCGGGCTGGGGCTGGCGGTGGCGTTTCGCGCGGGAGCCGTCAACCTAGGAGCCGAAGGTCAGGTCTATGCCGGTGGTATCGCCGGCACCGTGCTCATCCTCCTCCTACCCTGGCACTCACCGTGGCTGCTGGTTCCGACGGTGGCAGCCGCCGTGGTCACCGCCGGGCTCTTCGCTATGCTGTCGGGGTGGCTACGCGTCCGCTTCGGAGCGACGGAAGTGATCACCTCGTTTCTCATCGGAACGGTGCTCATCTTCCTGTTCGAATTCTTCCTCACCAGATACCTGGTCGACCCCACCGCGGGCTTCCCCACCACCGGACCCCTGCCCGCCTGGATTCGCCTGCCGCGCCTACTTTCCCCCTCGAGCCTGAATGTCGGTTTCGCGGTAGCCGTGCTGCTGACGATCGTCGTCCAGGTGGTTCTCTTTCGAACTCCCCTCGGCTACGAGATCCGGATGACCGGGGAGAATCCCCGTTTCGCCAGCTTCAGCGGCATGCCGGTGAGCCGGACCTTCATCCTCGCCATGGGCCTCAGCGGCGCCTTCGCCGGACTGGCGGGGATCATAGAGGTGGTGGGCGTACAGGGCAGGTTGGTTTCCGGCTTCTCCGCCAACTTCGGTTGGAACGGGATCACCGTGGCCCTCATCGCCCGGCTCCATCCCCTGGGGATGATTCCTGCAGCACTCCTTTACGGCTACCTGCAACAGGGTGCGGCGACCGCCTCCCTACTTTCGGACGTCTCGCCGAGAATTGCGGCCATCATCCAATCGCTGATCTTCTTCCTCATCACCGCGCAGGCGATCTTCGTGTGGATCCGCCGGCAGTTGGCGAGGGTGGAAGGCCCAACAGACGGGCTGCCGGCGCACGGCGAGAAGGCGGCGCGGTGACGTCGTTCGGCAGCATCGTCAACGAGCAGCTCGCCTTCGATGTGCTGCGGATGACCACTCCCATCCTGCTGCTTGCCCTCGCCGGGATGATCACCGACCGCGGCGGCGTGCTCAACATCGCCCTGGAAGGACTAGCCCTCTTCGGCGCCTTCGCTGCAACGCTGCTCTCGGGCGTGACCGGTAGTATTCTCCTCGGCATCATCGGGGCTCTGGCGGCCGGGGTCCTGCTGTCGCTGGCCTTCGCCTGGTTTTCGCTCTTCCTGCGCGGGAACATCTTCATCGTCGGCCTGGCCACCAACGCCTTCGCCGCGGCCAGCACCGCCTATCTGGCCTGGGTGATCTCGGGGCGCGAGGGATCTCTGCGTTTCACCGGGGCGCCGACCCTACAGGGGGCACCGCTGCCGATCATCGAGCGAGTGCCGCTCCTCAGAGTCCTCAGCGGCCACACCATCGTCGACTACTGCAGCTGGCTCCTCATCGTCGTGGTGTCGTTCCTGGTCTTCCGGACACGCTTCGGCCTGCGCCTGCGGGTGGTTGGGGAGAACCCCGAAGCCGCTCGAGCCATCGGCCTGCGGGTCCAGCGCCTCCAGTACCTGGCCATCGCCGGCAGCGGTCTGCTGGCGGGTCTGGCCGGGGCCTCGATGTCTCTGAGCCTCGGCGGTTTCGTCCAGAACATGTCGGCCGGTCGCGGCTGGATCGGCCTGGTCGCCTCCATAGTCGGCAACGGCAGCGCCGTGGGCTCCGCCCTGGCGGCGCTGCTCTTCGGAACCACCGAGGGGGTAGCGAACTCCTTGCAGATAGCGGCCCAGGGGCTGCCCACCCAGCTGCTCTTCACCATGCCCTTCGTGACGACACTGGTGGTGTTCGTCTTCTACAGTGCACGACGGGGAAGCAAGGTAGCAGGCGACATCTGAGCGCCGCCGAGATGTTCCTCTCGAACGTCCTGGCGACCGCGGTAAAGCAGATGACCTGAGTAAAACCAGCAACGGGGTAAGCGGCCGCGGGTCATTAAGCTTCAAGAAAGACGAGTGCCTCTCCACGCCACTTGACCGAATCGGAGGTGATTGCGGGAAAGGGGTGCTGGATACCAGGTAAGCGAGCTCGCGCCCTTCCGCCAAAGTGAACGCGAGCCCTGTCCTCGAGTTGGGAGAACCCATGAAGAATAACATGAGGCGGGCGGCACGCGGAAACGTCGATACCTCTGGTCATGTCGAAGTGCCGTCCCCACCACGAATCGAGCCCGCTACGCCACGAGCCGGCAGGGTGCGTTTGGGTCTTATAACCGTCACGGTGGTTCTGGTCACGGGCATCCTGAGCGCTCCGGCGCTAGCCCAGTCACGGCGTCTTCAACCCCAGTTCCGCAGGGGCAACTCCACCTTCTTCGCCCTGAGCACCATAGATACCCTGGCGGCCGACGACTTCAGCGAAGCGACCCTGGTGGCCTTTCTGAGCGATCGCAATGGCAATCCCCTGGATCACGAGGTCGTTCGCTTCACCCTGCGCGATGGCGTCGGCACCCTGAACACGCCGAGCCTGGGAAGCGATGTAGCTCAGGGGCGGTTGTTTGGCGAGTTCGGAAGCGACCGCAACTTCAGGAACAACAGCGACTTCCGGAATGATGGCTTCCAGGACAATGGCTTCCAGGACAATGGCTTCCAGGACAATGGCTTCCAAAACAACAGTAGATTCCAAAACAACAGTAGATTCCAGGGCAACAGTAGCTTTCAGGACAGTAGATTCCGAGACAACAGCTTCCAGGACAACAACGTCATGGTGGACGGGGTCAGTGTCGGCAACGGCATCTACGTCGCACGTTTCAGGGCCGGGACGGTACCCGGCAGGGTATCCATCGCCGCCAGCTGGGTGAACTCCTCGGGCAATCGCGCACCCGTCGCGAACATCACGATCAACGTCATCAGCGCCGATAACCTCAGCGTGCGCGTCGATGACGACGTACTCCTGGCGGACGGCCGGGATGAAGCGACGATTATCGCTTACGTGACCGACAACCTCGATAGGCCCGTTCGGAATGCCCATGTCACCTTCCGCCTCGCCCAGGGGTCCGGCCGCCTGGTCTTCAGAGGAGGATCGAACGGCCGCTACGTGGCTACCTACCGCGCCGGCATCAGCTCCGGTCGAGCAGTGGTGGAAGTAGCGCTGCCCACCATCAACAGATCGCTCAGGAAACAGCTGACCATCGACACGGTCGAGGCGGTCGAGTTGACGGCTCGAGCCTTCCCCACAGATGTAGCCAGGCGGGGAATCGAGGACCGGTCGTCGGCGAGCACTACCTCGACCATTCTGGTCTCCGTGCGCGATGGCGACGGCAAGCTGGTGCGTAACCTCTCGGAACGCGACGTGGTCGCGCAGGTAGTCAGGGGTTCCGGCAGAGTGTCACAGGCTCAGGAAATCCGCCTGGCCTCGGGTCGGGGGTCGGGCGTTTATGCCTTCACCTTCACCGCCTCCGAAGTCGCCGGCACCTCTACCATTCGGGTCAGCAACCTGGCCTCGCCCGACAGGCTCAGTGACGAGGTGACGATCCGAACAGTAACCCAGGTCCGCACCGGCATCGCCCGGCGACTGACGATCCACGGTTATGCCGATCAACCCTTCTACGGTGACGGTCAGGATGAGGCGTTGATAGTGCTGACGGTGGCCGATAGCAGGGGCAACCCGGTCGGCGGCCTCGATCCCGACTTCCTGCTCTCCAGGGGGCAGGGGCACTTCGATAGCGGGGTAACGGAGCTAGCCAACCAGGATACCTTGGGGGGCAACCACGGCTCCGGGGTGTACATCACCACTTTCACCGCCGGGGTGGCGTCATCGCGCAGCAGCAGTGGAGTGCGCGCCGTCGTCCCCAACTTCGACGGTACGGTGATAACCCGGGAAATCGCCATCGCCACCTCCCCTCTGGGGCTTCCGGAGGTCGTCGTCTTCCCCCCCAGAATCCCAGCCGATCGCTTCTCCCAGGCCGTCATCGACATCTTCGACTTCGATGCCAAGCTCCTGGACACAAGCGGCGCTTCCCGTTATCTGGTAGATATCGTGAGTGGCTCGGGAAGAATCATTCAGCAGCCCACCGATGACGGCAGCGATCCCGACCTGATAGCGGGTGACAACATCCACTCGGCGCTTTACGAGGCGGAAGAGACCGCTTCCGACCAGCAGATTCAGCTCACGGTGGTCGATACCGCCGCAGCCGGCTACCCGACCTCACGCCAGCAGCTGCGCTTGGGAGTAGCTTCAACCATCGACGCCATCGCCTTCCCGATCAACATCGATAGAGGTGATGCGGTACAAGTGATCGCTCTGGTCCAGAATGAGTTCGGTAGGCCCGCGCTGGGGCACGAGCTGCTGCTGACGGTGGTATCTGGCCGCGGACAGCTCCTGGCCGGGGGGCAGATGTTCGATGACGGTGCTGCGGTCGCAGGCTTCGGCGACGCCTTCGCCAACGACGGCCTGTACGTGGGGGCCCTGCAGACCGACGCCGTCACCGGCAGCGACATCGTTCTGAGGGTTACCGACACCACTACCTCGAGCCAACCGTCGGTCGATCTCCGGGTGCGGGTGCGATAACGATAGCGAGCTTATCATTGATAGGAGCGTATTGCTTTTAGCGATACACTAGCCGCGACAAACTACTACCGGAGCCCCTCCAGCTCCTCTAGCGCCCCCAGCTCCCGCAAGGTATCCCGGACGGCCTGCAGGAGGGCAAGGCGGTTGCGCCTCACCGCTTCGTTCTCCACCATCACCAGCACGTTGTCCAAAAAAGCGTCCAACGGCGCCTTGAGAGCGAGAACGAGCTCCAATCCCTCGCCCAGATCGCCGATCTCCCTGGCGGGCGACCGCCCCAGATCCCAAGGCTCGAGCCGCAGGCGAGCGTCGCTGAGCAGCTTATCTACCCCCTGGCGAGCGATGGGAAGTGTCTCGAAGAGAGGCTGCTCGTAAGGATCCGTGAACAGCTCCGGGGCCACCGAGGCTTCCGGGCCCGCTTCTCTGGCGAGGTTGGCGGCACGCTTATAGAGCGTCATCAGCTCGGGAAAGGCCGCCACGCGCGACAGCGCCACCAGCAGGTGCGCCCTCCGCGCCGCCGTGATCACCGCCGGCCTGCCGTGCAGGGCCGCCCGCAGCAGGGTGGTGGGAATCCCCTGCTCGAGCAACAGAGAAGCGATGCGGTCGTAGAGAAACGCGAGCACCTCACCTTCGACCTCGGCGGGGACGGTGATCTCGCTGCGGCGATAGCCATCGACGGCGGCGGCGACCAAGGCCTGCGGCGGGAGCCGCCATCCCTGAGCGTTCAGGATACGAGCCAGGGCGTTGGCATCCCGACGAAGCCCATAGGGATCGGTCGAACCCGTGGGATGGTGCCCCAAGGCGAAGAAGCCGACCAACTTGTCGAAACGGTCGCTCACCGATAACAGGGCTCCTACGGAGGAGGCCGGCAATCGTCCGCCGGGGCCCTTGGGAAGCACCCCCTCCTCCAGGGCCTGGGCGGTAGCGGCCGGCAAGCCCTCGGCCATGGCGTAAGCGCGCGCCATCACCCCCTCGAGCTCGGGAAGTTCGTAGACCATGGCGGTGCCAAGATCCGCCCGGAAGACCGGCAGAACCTGCTCCAGAGTAGCGTTATCCTCTTCCCCAAACTGCAGCGACTCCGCCAGGAGCCTGGCCGTCTCCCCCACTCGCGCCACCTTGTCGGCCATGCTGCCCAAGTCCTTGTGAAAGGCGATCCCCGACAGTTCCCAGGCATGTTGCGACAGGCTCTTGCGCCGGTCGCCGTCCCAGAAGAAGCGGGCGTCGTAGAGCCGGCCCGCCAGCACCTGCTCATAGCCGGAGCGGATCACCGCCTCATCGGCAACCTGGTTGTTGGAGATGCCGACGAAATAGGGGGTCAGGCGGCCGCTCCGGTCCCTGGTGGGAAAGAAACGCTGGTGGTGGATCATCACCGTGGTAAGGACTTCCTCGGGTAGCTCCAGGTAGCCCTCGTCAAAACAGCCCAGGATTCCGAAGGGAAACTCGACCAAGCCGGCAACCTCCTGCCGTAGCCGAGTGTCGTCGAGCGGCAGTAGCCCCTTCGCGCCTGCCGCCGCTCGAGCGGCTTCCCAGGTCGCTTCCTCTCGCTCGCTGAGATCGGCCAGCACCCTGGCCTCACGCAGGGCCTCGAGGTAGTGGTCCGGCCTGCCGATGACGACGGCGGCGGGCGCCAGGAAGCGATGGCCGTAACTGACGCCGCCGGCCTCGAGACCGGCGGCATGCACCGGCAGGACCTCGCCGTCCAGGAGCGCCAGCAGCCAGGCCACCGGCCGGATGAAGGGAGTCTGCACCGTACCCCAACGCATCTTGCGTGGGG
>Ga0114931_10007804_pt1 | contig 13031 bp, 7 predicted proteins | sample 2SBtaG_FD_89579 | JGI IMG/M metagenome (GOLD analysis project Ga0114931, IMG submission 89579) | Deep subsurface microbial communities from Kolumbo volcano to uncover new lineages of life (NeLLi) - 2SBTROV14_V59a metaG | ecosystem: Environmental > Aquatic > Marine > Volcanic | place: Kolumbo... | reverse complement strand
TCTTCGCGTTGCCTCGAATTAAGCAACATGCTCCACCGCTTGTGTGAGCCCCCGTCAATTCCTTTGAGTTTTAGCCTTGCGACCGTACTCCCCAGGCGGTGCACTTATCGTTTTTACTTCGACCGGAAAGACGTCAGAGCCACTCCGATCTAGTGCACATCGTTTACGGCATGGACTACCGGGGTATCTAATCCCGTTCGCTCCCCATGCTTTCGTGCCTGAGCGTCAGAACAGGCCCAGCCGGCTGCCTTCGCCATTGGCGTTCCCATGGATATCTACGCATTTCACCGCTCCACCCATGGTTCCACCGGCCCCTACCTGCCTCAAGACTGGCAGTTCACCATGCTGTTCCCCGGTTGAGCCGGGGGCTTTCACATGATGCTTACCGATCCGCCTGCGCACCCTTTAAGCCCAGTAATTCCGACTAACGCTCGGGCCTTCCGTGTTACCGCGGCTGCTGGCACGGAATTAGCCGGCCCTTCCTCTGGGACCGATCGTTGGTTCTGGTCCCTGACAGTGGTTTACACACCGAAGGCGCTTCATCCCACACGCGGCATTGCTCCGTCAGGCTTTCGCCCATTGCGGAAGATTCGTCGCTGCAGCCTCCCGTAGGAGTCCGGGCAGTGTCTCAGTCCCGATGCGGCGGGCCATGCTCTCACACCCGCTACCCGTCTTCGGCTTGGTGAGCCGTTACCTCACCAACAACCTGATAGGACGATCGCCGCTCCCGAGGCGGACAAGCCTTTCCTCCGTAGAGCACATGGGGTATTCCGCCAAGTTTCCCTGACCTATCCCCCACCTCGGGGTACGTTCGATCGTATTCCTCGCCCTTTCGCCACTGTCCCCGGGCCGAAGCCCGGTTCTCGTTCGACTTGCATGCTTTAGCCATGCCGCCAGCGTTCAGTCTGAGCCAGGATCAAACTCTTCAGTTGAAATCCATTGATCCCGCCGGTGCAAACACACCCGACGGGGATGCTTCAATGAAAGGTTCGCCTGTGTGACCTCGGCGAGTCGCCGAGGCCGGTCTTCGTCCCGCATTCCTGCGGAACGCCGCCGGTTGGCTCGACCGGCGGACGTGGCCGACGCCCTCCCGACCAAACGGACGGGATGCATGGAGCATCGACCTTCTTCGAGGGCTGTGGACCTCGAAGAGCGTGTATTCCAGACTCCGGCCGCCCCTGCCGGGGCACGGCATGCCGCCGCTGCCGGTGTCTCACGCTCTCGTGGTCACCCAACTGTTCACATGTCAAAGACGCGGATGGCCCGGTGCTCGTGAGCCACGGGCCGAAACCCCAATCGGGGCAGCGGCTAGTGTACCCGCGACCCGGGACCAGTCAAGGCTTCCCAACGGGCCCGGGAGAAAAACCACGCCGCCCCGCATCGAATCCCGCCGACCCGCGCGGGCCCGACGGGGTTCACGACGCCCCGGCGACCGCCACCACCGCCGCCCAGATCCGACTCGGGCCACGGGCCCGCAGGGCCCGGCACGCCGCGGACATCGTCGATCCGCTCGTCTTGACGTCGTCGACCAGCACCACGCTCCAGCCGCCCAGGTCTACCCTGGGCACGGGTCGGAACGAGCCGGCCACGTTGGATCGGCGCCGGCTCATCGGCACGCAGACCTGGCTGGGGCGGTGGTCGCGCTCCAGGGCTCGTACGGGGCGACCCCCCGTGACGAATCGGACGGAGCGGGCCAACACCTGGGCGTGGTCGATCCCCCTCCACAGACGCCGGCGAACGGTCGTGGGCATGGGCACGATCGCCAATCGATGGCGATCCACGTCCGTCCGGTCCAGTGCCGATCCGACGGCAGTGCCAAGCCAATGTCCCAGCTGTGCCCCGACCCGGCGTCGCCCCGTGAACTTGAACTCGTGGATCAGATCCCGGAGCAGCCCGTCGTAGCGCCCGACGCGGATCATCCGGTCCCAGGGCGGGCGGGTCTGCCGGCAGCGTGCGCAGCCCGGATCACCCTCCTGGCCCGGTCCGACGTCCGCGCCGCAGCGTGGGCAGTATCCGTCCTCCTCATCTGGCCACCAATCTCGCTGCGCACAGCGGATCCCGACGGGAGGGTGGGTCAGCCCCAGCCATGATCGCTCCGCCTCCAAAAGGAACCGCTTCCATTGTCCTTGGTTTCCGATTACCCGGGCCCGTCGCCGCGCGAGGCGAGGCCCATCGGTGGTCATTTGTCCCGGGTCGCCGGGCTCCTCGGGCGCGGCGCCCGTGGCGTTCTCTCGGGGCGGCCACACGAACGCGGGCGGCTTGACCACTGCCCTCTGATCGAGCCGGGTGCGTGGCGGGTTCACATCGAGGCGCCGGCAAGGCGTTTGCGGACGAGGGCGGCGCGGGCCTGGCGGCGCTGGTCCTTGCTCAGGTGCTGCCCACAGGCGCCGCAGGTGCGCCGGCTGGACCAGCAGCATGAGATGGTTGACACGGGGTTGATCGACGCCGGCGACGAGCCCGAGCAGAACGCCCAGGCGGAGGGGGCTGAGCAGCTGCATCGCCTCCTCGCAGGTGAGCAGGCGGGCGTTGAGCAGGACGCCCAGGGCCCGCCCGACCCGGTCCTCGAGAACGCCGCGCCGCTTCTGGAGCAGCGTGTTCCTGGCCAACTGCTCGTACTCGACGATGCGCGGGATGATCCGTTCCTGGAGCAGGTGGAGGACCACCCGCTCGGTCCTGCCCAGCGTCGTCTGGTTCGAGAGTTGGAACAGGTCGCCGGCCGCGTCGGTGCCCTCTCCGAAGAGGCCTCGGACGGCGAGGGACATATCCTGGGCGGCCCGCTGGACCTTCTCGATTTCCCCGGTCATGCGCAGGGCGGGCAGGTGCAGCAGCACGGACATGCGCACGCCGGTCCCGACGTTCGTGGGGCAGGCGGTGAGGTAGCCCAGGCGCGGGGAGAAGGCATAATCGAGCCTGGCCTCGATCAGGTCGTCGACGTGGTCCATCTCGCTCAGGGCCGACTCGAGATCGAGCCCGGACCGGATCGAGTGCATGCGGAGGTGGTCTTCCTCGTTGACCATGATGGCCAGGCGTTGCTCGGGCAGCGCCAGGGCCACGCCGCGGGGTTCATCGGGCCCCCCCGCGCCCGTCGTGAGTTTGCCCTGGGCGTGCTGTCGGGAGATGAGTTGGCGTTCGGCCAGCAGCGCTCGGGTCAACGGATCGGCGTGATGAAGGTCCACCCAGGCGATGCGCTGGGCGATGTCGGCCTCGTCAATGCTCTGGCGGCACCGATCCAGGATCATCTGTCGGGTTGTTCGGTCGGCCTTGGGGATGAAGTTGAAGCCCGCGGCGTTTCGGGCCAGACGCACGCGCGAGGACATGACCACGTCCGCGCATCGACCCTCACCCCTGAGCCATTCGGCGGGGTGATCGGCCAGGTCGTCGGGCAGTGCCGAGGGCTCGCTCACGGCGACCGGCCCTCCGTGGGCTCGGAGCCGGGGGGAGGCTCGATCTGCCCGAGACGGCGCAGTTCGTCTCGCAGTTCGGCAGCGAGTTCATACTGCTCGGCGCCGACGGCCGACTCGAGTTGAGCCTTGAGCAGGTTCATCCGCTGGGCCAGATCACGCTGCGTGCCCAGCGGGGATCCCTCGGGCTGGTCGGCGTTGGTTTCTGTGGCAGCGCGCAACGCCCGGCGGGGCACCTTGCCCACGTGATGGGTGGCGCCCTCGTGGGCTCGTTCGAGCACGCCCTTGAGCTGGGCCTCGAAGGCGCTGTAGCACTCGGGACACCCCAGGAGCCCCCCGCTCTTGAACTGCGTGAAGGTCATCCCGCACGCGGGGCAGGCCAGCGCGCGCACCCGCGCGGTGATCTTGGCCCCAGGGGTCGTCGCCCCCGAAATCACGATGCCCGCGCCCTTGGCCATCATCTGTTTCATGATGGCCTCGCTCAGGGGCATCTGCGGCTGGACCGCGATCCCCTGCTTCTTGGCGCACTGCTCGCAGAGGTTTTTCTCGACGGGGACGCCGTTCTTGAGCGTGATCTCCTGGACCGTGGCCGGGTTGTCGCACAGATCGCACTTCATCCAGCGCACATTCTAGCGCGCACCCGCGAGCGCCCGAAGGCCGATCCCGCTTCGGATAGACCACGCCGGACCGACTCGGGGAAAGCCAGGATTCACGGACGGATGGGATCGGTCGGCGCCGTGAGCCGCTCCGGATCCGGTCAGGAGCCCTGTGCCCGCTTCTGCTGGGCGGTGTACCCGTACTTGCGCTTGAGGGGCTTGACGACCAGCCCCGAGCGGATGGCGCGGGTGCAGACGAGGATGCGCTGGGCCCGCCCATCGACCACGGCGTTGACCTTCTGGAGGTTGGGCTTGAAGGTCCGGCGATTGATCCCGGTGGGCTTGAGCCCGAAGCCGCCCTTGGAGATCTTCTGTCCGCGGTAGGTGCGCTTCTTGCCGAAGGTCGTCTTCTTGCCCGAAAACCGGCATTCGTAGGGCATTGGTCTGCTCCGCGTGGGTCCGATGGGCACAACTGTAGCCCGCCCCCGCCCCCGGGCAAGACCGGCCGGGCTCGGGATCAGGAGCGCCGGATCGATTCCCGGCTGATCATCAACTCCAGTGTCTGGGCGACCAGGTCGATCTCCCGCTCGGTCAGATCGTTGAAGAAGGGCAGGGCGATCGTTCGCTGGCTGACGGATTCGGCGATGGGCAACATGCCCGGCCCGCAGCCGAATCGTTCGCGGTAGAACGGCTGGAGGTGGATGCACGGGAAGTAGTCGGCGCAGCCCAGGTCGTGGTTGCGCATGCCCCAGACGATCCGGTCCCGCTCCTGGGCCACGTATTCCGTGCTCAGGCGGACGACGAAGACGAACCAACTCACGTCCACGTCCGGCTCGACGGTGGGCATGATCAGGTCCGGGTGGGCGCCCAGCCGGTCCATATAGGCGCAGGCGACGACCTGCCGCTTTTCGATAATCTCATCGAGCCGGTGCATCTGTCCAACGCCCAGGGCCGCGGACATCTCGTCGAGCCGGTAGTTGAATCCGAGGCGTTCGTGGTGGAGGTGTCCGGCGTCGCGTTGCTCCGGCGGCGCGGTCGTGGGGCGTCCCTGGTTCCGCAGCGATCGGCACAGGTCCGCCAGGCGATCGTCATCGGTCACGATCATGCCCCCCTCCCCCGTCGTGATCTGCTTGTTCGGGTAGAAGGCGAAGACCCCGACCCGCCCGAACGACCCGGCTGGACGCGAGTTGCACGTGGCGCCAAGGGCTTCGCAGCAGTCCTCGATCAGGGGAATCTCATTGCGTGCGGCGATGGCGGCGTAGCCGGCCATGTGAACGGGATTGCCCAGCGCTTCGACCGCCAGGATCGCCTTGGTCCTGGGCGTGATCGCCCGCTCGACGAGCACCGGGTCCATGTTCAGGCTCTTGGGCTCGATATCGACGAACACGGGCGTGGCTCCCGTGTAGAGAATCGCGTTGGCCGAGGCGATGAACGAGAACGGGGTCGTGATGACCTCGTCGCCCGGGCCGATCCCGAGGGCCAGCAGGACCAGGTGCAGCCCCGCGGTCCCGGAGGAAACGGCCACGCCGTGTTCGCGGTCGGCCCGCTCGGCCACCAGACCCTCGAACCGCTCCTGCATCGGGCCGATCGAGAGCCTCCCGGATCGCAACACCCGGCAGACAAGCGCAATCTCGGGATCGGTGATGTCCGGCCGACTCAGCGGGATCTGCTCTTGGGTCACCGGCCTGTCCTCCGGACTGGCGATCCCGTCCTGCGGGCCGCGAGGGGCATGATACTGGCAGGGGGCCGGCTCTGTCTGCCGTGAGGTTCGTGGCGTCCCCGTGCGGTTCGGGCCGTGGTTCCCCGCTGGGGTTTTACTGCTGATCGAGGTCGCGCAGGCGTGCCACGATCCACGAGGACCGACCTCGTGAGGCCAGCCACGCCGCCTGAACTCGCCGTGGCTCGGAGAGCCGACCCACGCCCCTGGCGATCGATTCAAGGCGGGCCAGCAGCGCCGGGCCCGGGTCCGCATCGGACCGAGCGATGACCAGATCCGCAAGTGCGCGGGACATGGGGGTTGGCATGGCCTGGTCGCCCAACGCAGCTGCGGCGGCCTCCGGATCGGCGCCCAGGAGCCCAGAAAGCAGCACGTCCAGCGCCGAGTCGTCCTTGCGGGCAGACGCCCGGGCCAGCAGACGCCGGATCGCATCGGGGTCGCTGTGGACCAGATGCTCAACCGCCAGCCGCGCCGAATCGCGAGAGAGTTGGTCCGAGGCGGGTTGATCGGTCTCGCCCTCATCGTCGGCCCCAAGGGCGGTGCATTGCTCGACGACGCCCAGATCGATCTTGGTTGAACCCGCGCCGGGCAGTTCCTGCGCCAGCGCTACAGCCCAGGACAGCCCCGGGGGGTATCCGCTCTGGATCAGGCGCAGCACGGGTTCCGGATCGTCGTGGCCCCCCCAGACGGATCGGGCGGCGTCGAGGACCGCACCGATCAGTTCGTCTGCCTCGGGCGCCAGTGTCGCGGTGATCCAGTCCGGGGGCCCCTTGCCGGGGGCGAGATCGGCGTGACGGATTCGTGACAGAGCTGCGTCGAGCACGACCAGCGCCAGTTGCAGCCGGGCCCCGGGATCCTCCCCGGCGCTCTGGACCGCAGCGATCCACACCCGGCGGGCGTCCGAATCCAGGCTCCCCACGCTCAGCAGGGCCCGCAACGCCTGGATGTGCTCGGCGCTGATCGGCCTGGATCGCCCCGCCCGCTGGGCCAGGTCCGTGATGAACGGCGATGCGCCGCGCAGGTCATAGCGCCGGATCATGCTCAGCACCGGCACAGCGACCCTCACCAGCGCGTCGTTCGGGAGCGAGAGCATCCGATCGATGCGCTGGTGATCCTCGGCCAGGCGCGGGTCGGGCTCGGGCGGCTTGCCCGGCTCCGGGTCGGGCGCCCGCTCGAGCTCATCCAGCACATGCAGGGCGGCCCAGACGCCCTCGACATCGTCCCGGGCATCCATGTGCCGGGCGAATCGATCGATTTGGACCGGCTGACCTGCCCGGGCCAACTCGGAGATGACGAACAGCTCGAACTGCGGATCCAGGTCGGGCCAGTCGGCGACGTCGCGCAGTTGCTCGGGACCGACCAGGTCCAGTTCGATGGCTTGTCGAAGGACCAGCGCCCGCTCGCGGGCGGTCGGAAGTTTGCGGATCAGGAGCAGGTCCACGCCCTCGTCAGGGTCCAGCTCGCCAAGACCCAGGATCGCGTTGGCGCGGATGGTCCGATCGGGGCTGGCCAGCAGTTGGGTGAAGACCGCCCGCAGGGCCGGATCGCGCAGGCGGCGTAGGGCGGCGATGGCCGACCCTCGCCGGGCCGAATCCGGAGAGGTGAGCGATCGGCAGACCGTCTCGGCGACGTCGGGGCCGGGCTGGGGCTGATCGGTCTGCGCACCGACCATCGGCCCGCAGGCGAGCAGGACGACGGCCAATGCCCGCTGAACCCGGCAACGCATGGGGTCATGCTACGCGAGGTGACGGGCGAGACGCCTCGCGGAGGATCCGGGCCCGGATCGATTCGACGAGGCTGCGTCGGCTCCTGAGCGAGACGCCCGGGATCAGGGGAAGGGGTTCGTCTCGATCCATGTCCTGGAGGATCTTCTTTCGGGCGGCGATGACGGAGGAGTGGCTGGCCAGCCCCAGGCCCCGGGCGATCTCCGGGAAACTCATGTCCGTCATCTCCTTGGCCAGCAGCGCGACGATCGAGCGGGCCAGCACGACCGGCCGGGATCGTCCCGGGCCGATCGCCCGATCCGGCTCCATGTTCAGCGCCCGGCAGGTCTGCTGGACGATCTCGCACAGGCGGACGGCTCGCCTGGGGCCGACCCGGGCATGGCGCGAAATCCTCAGGGCTCGCTCAACCAGTTCGGCGTCGATCGTGGTCGATCCATCCCGGGGACCGACCAGGTCCACGGCGGCGGCCACTTGCGTGAGCAGCCCCTCCAGATCGCGCACGGACCCGTCCGGGGTCTGGGCAACACAGCGGACGATGGCCTCGATCCCGCCGGGCGCAAGACGGATCCCGCGTAGCGGGGCCAGCCGCCGGAGGATCTTGCGGCACAGGTCCGGTTCCGGGCGAGAGAGCGGGGCGACCATGCCCGAGACGAACCGGGAGATCAAACGGCGACTGAAGCGGTCCAGGTCGTGGGGATGCTCATCGCTGGCCAGGACCAGGCGGGCGCCCTCCAGGGCGAGCGTGTCGAAGGTGTGGAGCAGTTCGCTCTGCGTGGCGTTCTTGTTGGCTAGGAAGTGGACGTCGTCGATGCAGATCAGGTCCATGGCCCGGAACCGCGAGCGGAAGTCGTCCAGGCTCCCGGCGCGGACCGCGTGGATGTACTGGTTCGTGAAGGACTCGGCGCTGAGATAGCGGACAGCGGCGCCAGGATTGGCGGATCTGAACTGGTGGGCGATTCCCCGGAGCAGGTGGGTCTTGCCCAGGCCGCAACCCCCGTGGATCAGCAGGGGGCTCACGCTGCCCGGATCGGGCTCGCAGAGGCGTCTGGCAGCGCAGAGGGCGATGCGGTTGGACTCGCCGCCGACGAAGCGGTCCAGTTGGTGGTGCATGGGCCGCCGGGGACGCGCGGGCGGGCGGGCAGGGCCACGCACCGCCCGCTCGCCCTCGGTCGAGCCTGGTGGTCTGAGAAGTATGCCAGATGGACCGCCCCGCTTCGGAGGCTGGGTGGGGGCTGGTTCGGTCCGGATCTCAACGACCGTGGATCCCGGATCGGTCCGTGAGGCGGGGTCCGCGTCGGGGCGCGCCCGGTCCAGGTTGGTCCGGAGGGAATCGGCGAATCGGCGTCGGATCAGGTCCGCCGTAAAGGCGTGGGTGACGCGGATGACGATGCGTCCCGGCTGGGCATCCACGCGGGTCTGTCCGCGGAAGTACCGCTCGTAGGCGTCGGGACCGACGATCTGGCTGATCCGTGAGGCGATCCGTTCCGGGGTCTCCAGCCCCGCGGTGGGCCCCGATCGGTCCGGATCGCGGTGGGGGATGGAACGTGCCTTGATTCGCGCGTGACGGCGGTCGTCGGCACCGTGGATCTTGAAGTCGCAGCGGTGGTCGGCGGGCGAGCGGGGGGGATGAGGAGGAGCGCACAGTTCCACGGTCCGAACCCCTGGTCCAAGTGGGCCGCCTTGTCAGGCGATCCGGTGCGAGTGGGCGATCGTTCCGTGAAGACTGGACGAGGGGTGAGAGCGCACGCCACCTGCTCCGGGCATCGCGGGCACGCCGCCGACGCACCGGGCCCGTACCGATCGCCGACCGATCCCGCCTGTGGCCCGGATCGGGAGTGCGATTCAGTTCGTTGTGAGAGTCTGGGCTCCCTGGTGCGTCCAAAGACCTTGTTTCACCACCGATTTCGTCCCCCGACCGGGTCCGTGGTCGAGCAGGGCAATGTAGCCTCTCTGCGCGCCGCCTGCAACGCGCGATCGTTGCATCGGAGCACCAATCCCCGGCGTTTCATTCGGCGCATCAACGACTTGCGGAGCGCAAAAAATACTTCTCCACCGGGAGTCAACCGCCGGGGTGCACGCGCGCGATTGTGCGCGCCATCACGCGCCAAATCGTTCGCAACGAATCAGATCCGGATGTCCGTGCCCAAAAGCGTCAGGAACTGGCGCAGCCAGTCTGGGTGCGCCGGCCAAGCAGCGGCTGTGACGAGGTTGGCATCCGTGTGCGCATCGGAGAACGTCTCGTTGCAGTCGCGGTAGGCAGCGCCGGCTGCCTGGATCTCGGGCTTGCAGGCCGGGTAGCCCATACAGGTTCGTCCCTCGATGACGCCGGCGGCGGCCAGCAGTTGCAGCCCGTGGCAGATCGCGGCGATGGGCTTGTCCGCCTCGGCGAAGTGGCGCACGATCGCCAGAACCCGATCGTCCAGCCGCAGGTATTCCGGGGCCCGCCCGCCGGGAACCACCAGCGCGTCGTACCGGGCCGGATCCAGGGCCTCGAAGTCGGCGTTGATCGCCATGGCGTGCCCGGGTTTTTCCGAGTACGTCTGGTGCCCCTCGAAGTCGTGGACCGCGGTGGCGACATGCTCGCCCGCCTTCTTGCCCGGACAGACCACGTCAACCGCGTGCCCGACCATGCTCAGCGCCTGGAACGGGACCATCGCCTCGTAGTCCTCGACGAAATCTCCCACGAGCATCAGGATTCGCTTGGCAGACATGGGGTTGCCTCCGTGGCTGGTTGATCGATCCTAGAGCGAGCGCTGGTCCCGGAGGGCGGCCCGGCCAGTCGCTTGCGCAGGACGTTGACGAGCGATTCGGGCTCCATGTACGCCGGCGGGGGGCGGTAGTAGACCTCGGCGAGCCGCTCGTTGCGCTTCGGGGGCAGCGGCGTGACCTTGCCGGGGGCGCCGTCCAGGGCGGCGACGATTCGATCCGGTGCCGGCGTGCGAAAGACCACGTCCTTGCCCTCGCGGACGACGATCGCCCGGACCTCCAGCCCGGCCGCGAGCAGACGCAGCTGGGCCAGATCCAGCAGGCGGCGCACCGCCCGGGGCGGCGACCCGTACGCCTGGGTCATGTCCCGTTCCAGTTCGCTCAGATCATCGATGTCGGCGGCGCAGGCGATCCGGCGGTAGGCATCGAGGCGTCGCGTCGTCGACGGGATCCAGGCGCGCGGGATCGAGCCCTGGAATCCGACGTCGATCGTCGTGGCGCTGGGCGGGGGGCGGTCCGGCTCGCCGCGCAGGGTCTGGACGGCCCGCTCGAGCAGGCGACAGTACATTTCGTAGCCGACGGCGGCGATGTGCCCGGACTGCTCGGGCCCGAGCAGGTTGCCGGCCCCGCGGATCTCCAGGTCCCGCATCGCGATCTTGAACCCCGCCCCGAGCATGTTGTACCGCTCGACCGCCTTGAGGCGCTTCTTGGCCACGTCGGTAATCGTGCGCTCCAGCGGAAGCAGCAGGTAGCAGTACGCCCGGCGGGGCGAGCGCCCGACGCGACCACGCAACTGGTGCAGGTCGGCCAGCCCGAAACGATCGGCGTCCATGATGATGATCGTGTTGGCGTTGGGGATGTCCAGCCCGGATTCGATGATCGTGGTGCTCACGAGCACGTCCGCCTCGCGGCGCATGAAGGCGAGCATGACGCGTTCCAGTTCGTGCGCACGCATCCGCCCGTGCCCGACAACGATCTTCGCCTCAGGGACCATCGCGCGCACGTCGTCGGCGATGGAGTGGATGTTGTGGACGCGGTTGTGCACGAAATAAACCTGCCCGTCGCGGGAGATCTCACGCAGGATCACCTGTCGCAGGCGGCGCGGGTTGTAGGGGATCACCTCCGTGACGACGGCGTGGCGATCGGGGGGGGCGACGGCCAGGCTCGAGATATCGCGCAGCCCGAGCATCGCCATGTGCAGCGTGCGGGGGATGGGTGTGGCCGAGAGGGTCAGCACGTCCGCGGTGAGGCGCAGTTGCACGAGGCGTTGCTTGTGCTCGACGCCGAAGCGCTGCTCCTCGTCGACGATGACCAGCCCCAGGTCGGCGAAACGCACGTCGCCCGAGAGCAGGCGGTGCGTCCCGATGACCACGTCCACGTGTCCCTTGCGCACGTCGTCAAGGATGGCGTGGACCTGGGCGTCGGTCTTGAATCGGGACAGGCTTTCGACGCGGAAGGGGTAGTCGGCGAAGCGCGAGCGGAAGGTTCGCTCGTGCTGCTCGGCCAGGACCGTCGTGGGCACGAGGACGGCGACCTGCCTTCCGAACTCGACGGCCTTGAACGCCGCCCGGATCGCCAGTTCCGTCTTGCCGAATCCGACGTCGCCGCACAGGAGACGGTCCATCGGGCGGTCCGACTGCATGTCCTTCTTGATCTCGCCGAGGGCTGCCAGTTGATCGTCGGTTTCCTGGAATGGGAACTCGGCCTCGAACTCGCGCTGCCAGTCGGTGTCGGCGGCGAAGCGGACGCCGGGCGTGTGGTCGCGGGTGGCGCGGACGCGGAGCAACTCCGAGGCCAGGTCACGGACCGACTCGGTGACGCGCCGGGTCTGGGCCTTCCATCGCTGCCCGCCCATGACGCTCAGCGGGGGCTTGCCGGAGAACCCGCCGATGTACTTCTGGACCACGTCGATCTGCGTCGCCGGGACGTGCAGGCGGGCCCGGTTGGCGAACTCGAGCGTCAGGTACTCCTGTTCCGGCTCGCCGGCGGGGCGTCGCCGACCGCGCCGTCCGCGTCCCGGATCGATGCTCGTGAGCCCGGCGAAGCGGGCGATGCCGTGCTCGGTGTGGACGACGAAGTCGCCCTCGCGCAGGTCCAGGAACGTATCCATGGCGCGCGCGGGCCGCAGGCGGGCGGCGGACCGCCGACGCGGCTCGACACGGTGGAGCAGCTCGTTGTACGGGACAATCGCCAGGGCGCGCGGGGATTCATCAACAGTGGCGCGCCGTTTCCGGGTCGGATTGGCCCGATCGGTTCCCGAGTGCTCCCAAATGAAGCCGCCCGACACCCGGGCCAGGATCGACTCGATGGCGCCGCCCCGCTCGGCCCGCTTGGGCTTGGTCCCGGCGCGGGGCCCGGCGCTGGAATCGACCGCGTCGAGCAACTCGCCCAGGCGCCGGCGCTCGGCGTCGTTGTGGCAGGCCACGACGACGCGCGAACCATCCGAGAGTCGGGCCAACTCCGCCACGGCCTCGGAGACTTCGGTATCAAACGTCGGCAGCGGTGTTATGGGCAGATCGATCGACTCGAGCGAGTCGGTCGAGGGCGTCGAGTACTGATTGATCTCGGCGACGGCCCGGAACCTGCGCTGGATGAGCCTGAGCACCTCGGGGGGGCCGAAGACGCCGTCGGGCTCGGTCAGACGCTCGTAGTACCCGCGGGCCTGCTCGGTGATCTCCATCGTCTCGCCCAGGAGCACCACAGCCCGGGCCGGGACCAGTTCCAGAAAGGACACGAGCGAGTCCGACCCCGGCGTCTCAGGGGCGCGAGCCGTGAGCAGATCCACGCGATCGACCCTCCGATCCGATCCCATGGTTTCCAGGTCGATCTCTGCGATGCGGTCTACCTCGTCGCCGAAGAAGTCCAGGCGGACGGGCGTGCCCGAGCC
>Ga0114931_10007803_pt1 | contig 13031 bp, 11 predicted proteins | sample 2SBtaG_FD_89579 | JGI IMG/M metagenome (GOLD analysis project Ga0114931, IMG submission 89579) | Deep subsurface microbial communities from Kolumbo volcano to uncover new lineages of life (NeLLi) - 2SBTROV14_V59a metaG | ecosystem: Environmental > Aquatic > Marine > Volcanic | place: Kolumbo... | reverse complement strand
GCTCCTTGGTCACGAACGCCAGGCAGGGCGCCCCCTTGAACCGCCTCGCTACGAACGGTGGTGAGAAATGCGGGTTAGGCCACGACTTCGGTGAGGACTTGGTAATCCGGTTCTTTGTGGGTCCTGCCCCACTCCTCACAGGCGGTCTGTGCCTCGCGCAGGGTGTCGAAAGTGGCTAGGGTGTAGCCGTGCTCGGTCATGAGCGTGGCGCTCTGGTCGGGCCATTCCTTGATGATGAATTTCATGATGTACCTCACCTGAATCAGGTTCTGTCAGGTTTATACCTTTCTAATATGACAGACCTGAGACAGTCGGCATCCCGGAATCCGGGTGTCAGGCTCCGATTTAGGCTATAATCGCGCGTCATTTTCAGCATTCCTTCCTGTATTGAGGCCCGTTGTGATCGAAAATCTACGTAACATCGCCATCATCGCCCACGTCGACCATGGCAAGACTACCCTGGTAGACCAGCTCCTGAAGCAGTCCGACACCCTGGACGAGCGCACCCATCTGGAGGAGCGCGCCATGGATTCCAACGACCAGGAGCGTGAGCGCGGCATCACTATCCTGGCCAAGCCCACCGCCATCAAGTGGGGTGAATACCGTATCAATATCGTCGACACCCCGGGCCATGCCGATTTCGGCGGCGAGGTGGAGCGGGTGCTCTCCATGGTGGACTCTGTGCTGTTGCTAGTGGATTCTGTGGAAGGTCCCATGCCCCAGACCCGCTTCGTCACCGAAAAGGCGCTGCAGCGTGGCCTCAAGCCTATCGTGGTCATCAACAAGATCGATCGCCCCGGTGCCCGTCCCCAATGGGTGCTGGATCAGACCTTCGACCTGTTCGACCGTCTCGGTGCTAGTGACGAGCAGATCGACTTTTCCGTGGTCTATGCCTCGGGGCTGAACGGTTTTGCCGGCATGGACGACAGCGTGCGCGAGGGTGATCTGTCACCGCTGGTTCAGACTGTCATCGACAAGGTCCACCCGCCCCAGGTGGAGCTGGAAGACCCTTTCCAGTTGCAGGTCTCGCAGCTGGACTACAACAGCTACGTGGGTGTCATCGGCATCGGTCGCATCACCCGCGGCTGCATCAAACCCAACACCCAGGTGACGGTGGTGGATGCAGACGGCAATCGTCGCAACGGCCGGGTGTTGCAGCTGCTCGGGTTTCTCGGCCTGGAGCGCATCGATGTGGATGAGGCGCAGGCCGGCGATATCATCTGTTTCACCGGCATCGACGGTCTCAGTATCTCCGACACCCTGTGCGATCCCACCGCGGTCGAGGCACTGGCACCCCTGTCTGTGGACGAGCCCACCGTCAGCATGACCTTCCAGGTCAATAACTCGCCCTTCTCCGGCAAGGACGGTAAATATGTCACCTCCCGCAACATCAAGGAGCGGCTGGAAAAGGAGCTGATCCATAATGTCGCCCTGCGTGTCGAGGCCACCGATGACCCGGACAAGTTCCGCGTCTCTGGCCGTGGTGAACTGCACCTGTCTGTGCTGATCGAAAACATGCGCCGCGAAGGTTTCGAACTGGGGGTGTCGCGTCCCGAAGTGATCATCCGCGAGGTCGATGGCAAAAAGCAGGAGCCCTTCGAGCAGCTCACCGTCGATGTGGAAGATCAGCACCAGGGCACGGTAATGGAGAAGCTGGGCGAGCGCGGCGCCATCATGAACAACATGGTGCCCGACGGCAAGGGGCGCGTGCGTATCGACTTCATCATCCCCTCACGCGGTCTGATCGGTTTTCGCACAGAATTTCTTACCTCGACCCAAGGGTCGGGTCTGATGTTCAGCGTCTTCGATCACTATGGTCCCATGAAAGAAGGTGACTTTGGCAGTCGCAACAATGGCGTGTTGATCGCCAACGGCCCGGGCAAGGCCCTGGCCTACGCCCTGTTCAACCTGCAGGACCGCGGCCGCCTGTTCATCGGTCACGGCGAGGAGGTCTACGAAGGTATGATCATTGGTATCCACTCGCGTGATAACGACCTGGTGGTCAACCCGCTCAAGGCCAAGCAGCTGACCAATGTCCGTGCCGCCGGCACCGACGAGGCCCTGACCCTGACGCCGCCCATCCGTCACAGCCTGGAGCAGGCCCTGGAGTTCATCGACGATGACGAGCTGGTGGAGGTGACCCCCAACCACATCCGGTTGCGCAAGAAACTGCTCAAGGAACACGAGCGCAAGCGCGCCTCGCGCTAACCAACAGGGGGGGGCTGCCCCCCCTCCCATTCAAAACCCTTGGGCGGTATAGTGGGGACAGATAATCCTAGAAAAATCAGTTGACCGCCATGAGGGGCAACTGATTTTTCTAGGATAATACGCACGAGGTTACTCATGGCTGATCTGTATCCCGTAATCGAACCCTACGTTAACCACACTTTCGCGCTGGAGCCACCTCACAAGCTCCATGTGGAGGAGTGTGGCAACCCCAACGGAATCCCGGTGGTCTTTCTCCACGGTGGGCCGGGGTCGGGCTGTGAACCCTATCACCGCCGCTTTTTCGAGCCGGAGCGCTACCGCATCGTGCTGTTCGATCAGCGCGGCTGCGGCCGGTCCACGCCCCATGCCGAACTGGAGGGCAACACCACCCAGGCCCTGGTTTCGGACATCGAATTGATCCGGGAAAGGTTGGGAATAGAAAAATGGCTGGTGTTCGGCGGCAGTTGGGGGTCGACGCTGGCGCTGGCCTATGCCGAGACTCATCCCGAACGGGTGCTGGGGTTGATCTTGCGCGGCATCTTTCTCTGCCGCCCGCGCGAGATCCACTGGTTTTATCAGGAGGGGGCATCGCGTATCTTTCCCGATTACTGGCAGGCCTATCTAAAACCCATCCCGGTATCAGAACACGGCGATTTGCTGCAGGCCTATTATCGTCGCCTTACCTCGGACAACGAGGTGGAGCGCATGGAGGCGGCCAAGGCTTGGTCCATGTGGGAGGGGCGTTGTGCCTCCCTGACACCATCGAAGTCGGTGGTGGCACACTTCGGTGATACCTTTACCGCACTGAGTCTGGCGCGCATCGAGTGCCATTACTTCGTCAACAATATTTTTCTGGAAGACAACCAGCTGTTGCGCGATGCCCATCGTTTGCAGGATATCCCCGGCATCATCGTCCACGGCCGCTACGACATGGTCTGTCCCATGGAGAGCGCCTGGGACTTGCATCAGGCCTGGCCCCGCGCGGAGCTGAAAATCATCGATGCCGCCGGCCATGCCGCCAGTGAACCCGGCATCCTCAGCGCCCTGGTGGACGCCGCCGACAGCATGGCCCGACGCCTGGCATGATCGGCCTGCTGCAGCGGGTCAGCTAGGCCAGCGTGACGGTGGATGACGAGGTCGTCGGCCGTATTGGCCGCGGCCTGCTGGTGCTGGTAGGGGTGGAACGCGATGACAGCGAGGTGCAGGCCGACCGGCTGCTGGAACGCCTGCTGACCTATCGGGTCTTTGCCGATGTCGACGGCAAGATGAATCTCAGCGTCAGCAATATTCGCGGCGGCCTGTTGCTGGTGCCCCAGTTCACCCTGCCGGCCGACACGCGCAAGGGCACCCGTCCCAGCTTCACCCCTGCAGCGGCGCCAGAGGAGGGCGAGCGGCTGTTCAATTATCTGGTGGAACAGGCGCGCTGTGCCGACGTCCGGGTGGCCACCGGCTGCTTCGGTGTCGATATGCAGGTGGCGCTGGTGAACGACGGCCCGGCCACCTTCTGGCTGCAGGTGCCGCCGAACAAATAATCAGGAGTGGTTGTATGGCGGTCTATGCCATCGGAGATATTCAAGGCTGTTTCGATGAGTTGCAGCAACTGTTACAGCTGCTTGATTTTAACGAGGAACAGGATCGACTCTGGTTTTGCGGCGATCTGGTCAACCGCGGCCCCAAGTCACTGGAGACGCTGCGTTTCGTCAAGGGGCTGGGTGAGCGTGCCGTTACCGTGCTCGGCAATCATGACCTGCACCTGCTGGCCAAGGCGGAGGGCTTCGGCAAGGAGTTGAAGCAGGATACCCTGGATGAAATCCTCAATGCGCCGGACCGCGATGAGCTGATGGCTTGGCTGCGCCACCAGCCGCTGCTGCATCATGATGCGGAGCTTGGTTACACCATGGTCCATGCCGGTCTGCCGCCACAGTGGGATCTGGCGACTGCCCAGGCCTGTGCGCGGGAAACGGAGGCTGCCCTGCGTGGCCCCGATTATCACGAATTCATCCGTGTCATGTACGGTAACCAGCCCGACCACTGGGACGATGATCTCGCCGGTGTCGACCGGCTGCGCTTTATCGTCAACGTCTTTTCCCGGCTGCGCTACTGTTATCCCGACGGCCGGCTGGAGCTGAAGGCCAAAGGCGCGCCAGGCTCGCAGAAAGCGGGTACCGTGCCATGGTTTGCAGTGCCCGGTCGCAAAACAGGGCATGAGCGCATTATCTTCGGGCACTGGTCCACGCTGGGCATCGGCGAATATAACAACACCCTGTCATTGGATGGCGGCTGTCTCTGGGGTGGGCAGCTGGCGGCGGTGCAGCTTGATGCCGCTGCACCCGTGTGGACTACAATAGAATGCAAGGGTGCCTGCAGGCCTGGCGAATAAACTACAAAACAATAAGCATGGACGAGGGGGATGTCAGGATGACAGGATCGGGTTCAATTCGTATCACAGGGCTGGTGCTGCTGTTGCTGCTGTTTGGTGGCTGTGCCTCCAATCAAATCTATCGTGACCAGTTCAGCAGTTGTGTCGTCTCTGCACAGCAGGATTGCGAGAGACGCTCCATCCAGGTTCATCATCCGGATAGTGATCAGGAGTATCTGCTCGGCTTTGTGGAGATCGATGACCAGGGGCAGCTGCGTGACCGCGCCCAGATGCAGTCCCTGCTGGACAATCTTTATGTCGAGGCCTCCAAAGAGAGTCTGCTCATTAATGTCTTCGTCCATGGCTGGCATCACAATGCCGCGCCACATGCTTCCAATGTGGAGAGCTTCAAACACAGCATGGCGCAACTGAGCGAGCTGGAGAGCCGTCTCAGCAAAGCGCAGCATAAACCGCCGCGCAAGGTGGTGGGGATCTACGTCGGCTGGCGCGGTGAGTCCATCGATGTGCCGGTGTTGAACAACATCACCTTCTGGGAGCGCAAGAACACGGCGCAGGAGGTGGGCCACCTGGGCATGGCCGAGCTGCTGCTGCGGCTGGAGGAGATCAGCAACGTCAAGAACACTCAGCAGCCGCCCATCAAGAGTCGCCTGGTGGTGGTGGGCCACAGCTTCGGCGGTGCGGCGGTCTATAGCGCCACTTCACAGATTCTGGCTGATCGGTTTGTGGACAGTCGCGGTGACAAGAACTTCGTCGACACCGCCAAGGGTTTCGGTGACCTGGTGGTGCTGATCAACCCCGCCTTCGAGGCGCTGCGCTATGCGCCGTTGTATGACCTGGCCCAGGCGCGTTGCAGTTACTTTCCTGACCAGCGGCCACGACTGGTGATTCTTACCTCCGAGTCCGACTATGCCACCAAGCTGGCCTTTCCCGTGGGCCGTTTTTTCTCCACTCTGTTGGAGGTGCATGACACCATCCGGCGCAATGACTGCAAGCGACCGCTGGTGTACAGCGAGGGGGTTGCCGATCGCCATACCGTGGGTCACTTCGATCCCCTGATCACCCATGAGCTGCGCCCGGCGACGCAGCGCAAGGTGGTGGCCTATGATCAGGTGCAAAATGTCTGGCGCGATCAGCGTGTGGGCGGCATTCAGCAGTACGGCTCAACCGAGCTGGTGTCGCTGGGCAAAACCGCACTGCGCAATCCATATTTGAATGTGAAAGTGGACAAGCGCCTGATCAGTGATCACAACGATGTCTTCGGTGAAGAGATCATGGAGTTCCTGCGCCAGCTGATCGTGATTTCCACTGCTGAGTAGTTTTTCCGTCGCGAAAAAAAGGGCGCCGGGGAAGCGCCCAAAGTGGGGTTACTACATGGGGAGTTATTGTCTGTTTTACTTCACACTGCCGACCAGGCTGTTGCCGTCGGTTTCGGGCAGGCGCGGCAGGGTGATCTCGGGAAACTGCCCGGTCAGGCTTTCAAGAAAGGCCACCAGATCGGCCGCATCTTTATCGCTCAGGTCCAGATTGAGCTGAGTCTTGGCCATGACGTGTACCGCTTCGTTCAGCGTCTTGACCGAACCGTTGTGGAAGTAGGGTGCGGTCACTGCGACGTTGCGCAGTGTTTGCACCTTCCACATGTGCATATCAGCTTTGTCTTTGGTCACCTCATATCGGCCCTTGTCTTCAGACAGGTTGTACTGCTTGACATATTTGCTGTCGAAGGTGGGGAACTTCTGGTAGAAGCCCTGGCCTGTCGGCAGTGAGATCGGACCGGCGAAGTTGGGGCCGTTGTGGCAGGCGTTACAGCCTGACTGTTCGAAAACCTTCATGCCACGCAGCGCCTGTTCCGGCATGGCACTCTTGTCGCCGGCCAGATAGCGGTCGTAGGGGCTGTTGCGAGTGATCAGGGTGCGTTCGAAGGCGGCGATGGCCTTGGCCATGTTGTTGTAGCTGACTGCATCCTTGCCACCAAAAACCGCTTTGAACTGTGTCACATAGCCGGGGATGGCGTTGAGACGCTCAACCAGTGCCGCCTCGCTGGGCATGCCCATCTCGATCGGATTCAGCGGTGGGCCCTTGGCCTGGTCTTCCAGGGTGGCAGCACGGCCGTCCCAGAACTGGGCGGTCATGAAGGCAGCATTCCAAACAGTCGGCGCGTTTCTGCCGCCGCGCTGGCCTTTGACGCCGGCCGAGGTGGGGCGGTTGTCGGTGCCGCTGGCCATGATGTTATGGCATGAGTTGCAGGAAACGGTGCCGTCGACCGACAGGCGTGGATCGAAGTAGAGCTGTTTGCCCAACTTGACCTTGTCTGCGGTGGTTGGGTTGTCCGCCGGTGCGGGGACTATCTTGGGAAGCAACTCGCTGGCAATGGCGTTACCGGCGAGCAGGATGGCCGCTGCGCTGCCGACCAGCAGGTTGCGCGTCTGTTTTTTCATGGTTGATCTCTCCTACGTGGTTATTTGTTGTCTTGAGCAAAGACAATACAAGTGCCTTGCGGAATTGATATTAGAATTAGTCCAAGACAAAGTCAACTCATATCATGCTGTATTTAACAGACAAATTCCAGATCAATATGGTCTGAAATTTCGATTGGAGAGAGTGAGGGGGGATGGAGAGTGAGGCAGAAAAAAAGGGGCATATAGCCCCTTTATGGTTGGTGACTCGATAGCCAGTCCCTTGGCTTTAAATACTCCTCATACAGCTTTGCTTCGGGGCTGCCCGGCTCCGGCTGCCAGTTATACTGCCAGCGTACCAGCGGCGGCAGGGACATGAGGATAGACTCAGTGCGTCCACCCGTCTGCAGGCCGAACAGGGTGCCGCGGTCGTAGACCAGGTTGAATTCCACATAGCGGCCGCGGCGGTAAAGCTGGAACTCGCGTTCGCGCGAGCCGTATTCCATGTCCTTGCGTCGCGCGGCAATCGGACGATAGGCCTGCAGGTAGTGGTCGCCGATACTGCGTATGAAGGCGAAGCTTTTGTCGAAGCCCCACTCATTGAGATCGTCGAAGAACAGGCCGCCGACGCCGCGGGTCTCATTGCGGTGTTTCAGAAAAAAATACTCGTCGCACCATTTCTTGAAGCGCGGATAGACCTCCTTGCCGAAGGGCTGGCAGGCATTGCGGGCGATACGATGCCAGTGCTGCACGTCATCCTCGAAGGGGTAGTAGGGAGTCAGGTCAAAACCGCCGCCGAACCACCAGATGGGGTCGGCCCCTGCCTTTTCGGCAATAAAAAAGCGCACGTTGGCGTGGGAGGTGGGGATATAGGGATTGCGTGGATGAATCACCAGCGAGACCCCCATGGCCTGGAAGCTGCGTCCGGCCAGTTCCGGGCGGTGGGCCGTGGCCGAGGCGGGCATCTGGTCGCCGAAGACGTGGGAGAAGTTGACGCCGGCCTGTTCGAATACCGTGCCCTCACTCAGCACGCGGGTGCGGCCGCCGCCGCCCTCTTCCCGCTCCCAGGTGTCCTCGATGAACTGGGCGCCGCCGTCCTCGGCCTCCAGCTCCTCGCAGATATTGCGCTGCAGCCTTAACAGATACTCTTTAACCGCATGAACGTCCGGTGTGCTCATAACGCTTCCCTGATATCAATCTATTGGCCGACCAATACTATCAGTTTCTGGCGCTGGTCGCATTCAGCGGCCGCGGATGATGCGGTCGTCCAGCAGCCGGCGGATCTCACTGGGTTGGCCGGTCTGGGTGCCGCCGTGAAGAATCACCTCCAGCCGGTCATGGAAATAGTGCTCCACGGTCAGTGCGCTGCGAGCCGGCGGCAGCCTGGCCGGATTGGCGCTGCTGGAGACGATGGCACCACCAAAGACGGCACAGAGTTGTGCTGCCAGCGGATGAGAGGTGATGCGCACCGCGATGCTGTCGTGATGGCCGCATAGCCAGGCCGGCGTGGCAGGTCGTGCCGGTACCACCCAGGTGGTGGGCCGGGGGTGGGATGCCTGCAGTTTCTGCAGCAGGGGCTCGTCAGTTACGTTGATGTAGGGCAGTAGCTGTTCCAGCGTGGCGCCGATCAGGATCAGCCCCTTGCTCATGGGTCGCTGTTTGATGGTCAGCAGCGTCTCGACGGCGTAAGGATTGAGCGGGTCGCAGCCCAGCCCGTAAACGGTCTCGGTGGGGTAAGCAATGACGCTGCCGCTGCGCAGGGCGCGGGCGGCCTGGCGCAGCTGCCAGGGCGTCATTTACCCTGTTCGCGGGCCACGGCGCGGTAGCCAATGTCGCGACGGTAGAACATACCTTGCCAGCTGATCTTCCCGGCCAGCTGATAGGCCTTGGCTTGGGCGACGGAGACTGTCTCGCCCAGACCCACGGCGCACAGCACCCGGCCGCCGGCGGTGACGATGGCGCCGTCCTTCTTCGCCGTGCCGGCGTGGAAGATCTTGGTATCTTCGTCGTTGGCGTTTTCCAGGCCATGGATGATGTCGCCCTTGTGGTAGCTGCCGGGATACCCGCCCGCCGCCAGCACCACGCCCAGGGCGGCGCGTGGATCCCACCGCGCCTCGGCCTGGTCCAGCTTGCCGTCCAGGGCGAGCTGGCACAGCGCCACCAGGTCGGACTGGAGCCGCATCATGATGGGTTGGGTCTCCGGGTCGCCGAAGCGGCAGTTGTATTCGATCACCCTGGGGGCGCCGTCGGCGCCGATCATCAGCCCGGCGTAGAGGAAGCCGGTGTAGGGATTCCCTTCGGTCGCCATGCCCTGCACGGTGGGTTCGATGACCTCCTTCATGATGCGCGTGTGCACCTCGGGGGTGACCACAGGGGCGGGGGAATAGGCCCCCATGCCGCCGGTGTTGGCGCCGCTGTCGCCCTCGCCGACGCGCTTGTGGTCCTGACTACTGGCCATGGGCAGGATATGCTCGCCGTCCACCATGCAGATGAAACTGGCCTCCTCGCCCTCGAGAAACTCCTCGATCACTACCCGGTGGCCCGCCTCGCCGAAGGTGTTGCCGGCCAGCATGTCACGCACCGCCGCTTCTGCCTCCTCCAGTGTCATGGCGACGATCACACCCTTGCCAGCGGCCAGACCATCGGCCTTGATGACGATGGGGGCGCCCTGTTCCCGGATATAGGCCAGCGCCGGGTCGATCTCGGTGAAGTTGGCGTAGGCGGCGGTGGGAATGCGGTGACGGGCCAGGAAATCCTTGGTGAAGGCTTTGGAGCCCTCCAGCTGGGCCGCGCCCCGGGTCGGGCCGAAACAGCGCAGTCCGGCGGCGCTGAAGGTGTCCACCACCCCGTTTACCAGCGGCGCCTCGGGGCCGACGATGGTGAGATCAATGCCGTTGTCGCGGGCGAATTCCACCAGCTTTTCAATCTCGTCCACACCGATGGCGACATTTTCCAGCCCCGCTTCGCGTGCCGTGCCGGCGTTGCCAGGGGCCACAAAAACCTTTTCAATCCCAGGTGATTGGGCCGCCTTCCAGGCCAGGGCGTGTTCCCGGCCCCCGCTGCCGATGATGAGTGCCTTCATTATCTCTATGATTCCTCTGATCTTTTAGCAGATATCTTGGTGCCGGCCATTGTAACGCAACATCCGTCCCGGGAGTAGTTTCAAGCGCTGGGCGCTGAGGAGTTTGGATGCTAGAATAATTCAGGAAGGGGGGGCAAGGGATTGCGTTTGTCGTAATTTTTTAGTCTCAGGCCGTTCTCATGCGTGACCGCGCAATAATAAAAAGCTTGCTGAGACAGGTGCGCGCAGCCTGTCGGGCAGGGAGGAGTTGGGGATGTTTGTGCCGTGTCGTTGGGTAACCAAGGCTCTCTTCGTACTTGGCTGTGCTGTTTCCACGTCTGTTTCAGCCACCGTTTTCACTGTCAATTCCACTGCGGACGCGGTCGACGCGGATACCGCTGACGGCGTCTGTCTAGTTGCCGATGGCAGCTGCAGTTTGCGTGCCGCGATCCAGCAGGCCAATGCCAGTCCCGGCGCCGATGTGGTGGTGGTGCCGGCCGGCATCTATAGCCTGACCCTGGCGGGGATAAATGAGGATGCGGGCGTAAGCGGTGACCTTGATGTCACCAGCGGCAGCACAATCACCATCGACGGCGCTGGCGCCAGCACCGTGACCATCGACGGTATGAAGCAGGACCGCATCTTCCAGGTCCACAGCAATGCCGGCCTGACCGTCAACGGCGTCACCATACTTGACGGCTCCGCCAGCGAATCCGGGGGCGGCATCGACAATCAGGACGGCCGGCTGACCGTCAATGATTCCATTATCACCGCCAACATTGGCTTTGGTCAGGGCGGTGGCATCAACAATAATCGCGGCACGCTGGAGGTCAATCGCAGCCTGATCGGTAGCAACCTGGCGTACAGCACCGGTGGTGGGATCATGAACCAGGACGGCGATGTCACCATCAACTACACCACCATTCGCGATAACTTTTCGTCTACCATACTTCCCACCTTCGGTGGCGGGGTATACAACTCCGCCATGTTCAACACCCTGGAGATCAACAACAGCACCATCAGTGGCAACCAGGCATTCCTCGACGGCGGCGCCATCTATCATCTGCTCGGGACCTTGAGGATCACCAACACCACCATTTCCGGCAACAGTGCCATTCGATACGGCGGTGGTCTGTTCCACGGCAGCGGCAATAGCACCTTTGGGGTCGCGGCTGGTGGTAATAAACTGGTCAACGTTACCATCACCAATAACATCGCCTACGGTCTGGATAATAGCGACCCGACGCCGAACAGGGGGGGTGGCGGGGTCTATGTGCATGGGGCGGTACCCTTACAGCTGGCAAACACTATCATTGCTGGCAACGGCGCGGGTGATGACTGCTCCAACAACGGTACATTGATTTCGCTCGGCCATAACCTGGACGGTGACGGCAGCTGTGCGCTGGGTAGTGATGCCAGCAGTTTTTCCGCCGGTGTGGCAGGGCTGGATGTGTTGGCCGACAACGGTGGTCCGACCCTGACCCATGGCCTGCTGTCTAACAGCGATGCCCTGGATGCGGGCGACGACAGTCTCTACCCGGCCAAGGATCAGCGCGGCTATGACCGCCCGGTCAGTGGTTGTGACATGGGTGCCTTTGAGGCAGGGGCGCCAGCGCCACTGAATCCTCTGAGCGCGCCGACAGTCACCCAGACCACGACAGCCCCCAATACCATACCTACGATAACGGGTGATCTGTTGACGGTGGATGCGGGTGGTCAGGTCTCTGCGACCTTTCAGGGCACGGACGCCGATGGTGATCCTCTGATCTACGAGATTCTGGATCAGCCGCTACAGGGGACGGTCGGGCAACTGGCCGGCGGTTCGGGTGAATTTACCTATGTGGCACGGGTGGATGCCACCGGTAGCGACAGCTTCACCTTCCGCGCCTGTGATGGACAGGCCTGCTCCAATCAGGCGATTATCAATATTTCCATTACCAATGCCCCGGTAAGCAACAATGTGGTTATCCAGGTCGCTCCCGGCGGCGGCGCCCTCAGCGGACAGAAGCAGATCACCCTGCCGGATGTGGACTATGCCCAGCCGCTGGGTGTGTTCAACTTCGACATTGATAACGTGCCGACCGACCCTGATGCCAACATCAACGGCACCGTGGTGACCATCTATCTGCCAGCGGATGCCGAGATTGCCCCTGATGCGGTAATCCGCAAGCTCAATATCTACCAGGTTTGGGAGACCCTGGGCAGCGGTCCCGATCCCTTGCTCTCCACGGCCACCATCGATTCTGTGAACAAGACCATCACCCTGGTGCTGCGCGACAACGACCGCTTTGACCTGAACCGGACACTGGGCGTGATCGAGGACCCGGTGGCCCTGGCGGTTGCCAGCAGGAGTGCCGGCGTGGTCCAGGCCGGGACATCCCAGTCCGACAGCGGTTCGGCAGGGGCCGGTGGATCGAGCGCCACGTCCACTAGTACAGCCTCTATCGGTGCCGGTGGCGGTGTGTTGCATCCGCTGATGCTGGCGTTGGTCGGGTTGGCAGGCCTGTGGCGCAGGCGGTGGCACTGAGCGTTTTTTCGTAGTTTAAAAAAAGCCCGCAGATGTGGGCTTTTTTTACGTCAGTTGATTGGTGCCATCAGTGACGGAAGTGGCGCATGCCGGTAAACAACATGGCCATGCCGTGCTCGTCGGCGGCCGCGATCACCTCCTCGTCGCGCATGGAGCCGCCAGGCTGGATCACGGCGGTGATACCGGCCTCGGCAGCGGCGTCGATGCCGTCGCGGAAGGGAAAGAAGGCATCCGAGGCCATGACCGAACCGGTCACTTCCAGCCCTTCATCGGCAGCCTTGATGCCGGCGATTCTGGCGCTGTAGACGCGGCTCATCTGGCCGGCGCCGACACCGATGGTCATGCCGTTTTTGGCATAGACGATGGCGTTGGATTTGACGTGCTTGGCCACCTTCCAGCAGAAGGCCAGATCCTTCAGTTCCTGTTCGCTCGGGGCGCGCTGGCTGACCACCTTCAGTTCGT
>Ga0114931_10007802_pt1 | contig 13032 bp, 7 predicted proteins | sample 2SBtaG_FD_89579 | JGI IMG/M metagenome (GOLD analysis project Ga0114931, IMG submission 89579) | Deep subsurface microbial communities from Kolumbo volcano to uncover new lineages of life (NeLLi) - 2SBTROV14_V59a metaG | ecosystem: Environmental > Aquatic > Marine > Volcanic | place: Kolumbo... | reverse complement strand
GAGTCGAACAGGTGCGGCATGGCGTCCTGGACCCAGCACGTGAACGGAACGTTGGGATGAAAGAGTCCACCCATGTTCGCCCGCGTGAAGTTGATCAGGACGACCAGATCCGGCTCGAACCGGACGAACCGGCGCAGGTACGCCAGCGAAGAGAGGCGGGTGTGGTCATCGGGCTCGATGAGCAGGCTGACGCGGCATCCCGCCCGTTCGAAGGCGCCGCGCAGGTCCGCGCTGGAGTGGCGGACGAACGTCGAGAAGCGGCACGTGGGGATCAACACGCGCAGCGGGCGGTCGGGATCGACGGAGGCGAAACGCCGCGCCCAGAATCGCGCGTTGCGCCCGGTGTAGAGCGCATCGACGCGATCGCGGAGCGAGGCCAACTGCGCAACCTGGTCGTCTTCGACGCGGGCCAGAACCTGCTGAACGGGCGGGTCGGCGCGGCGGCGCGTGGCCAGCAGCGGAACGAACCCGCCGGTCACCTGTGTGTCCATGCGTCCGCCCAGATCCTCCCGGAGGCGCCGGGAGGCGTCCAGACCGATGAAGAACGCCACGCGGGGGTCGGCGATCAAGTCCACGAGGTCCGCCCCGGCCAGCCCGTCCAGCGCCTCGATCGGGTCTGCCTGGATCACGCGGATCGCGGGGTGGTAGCCGGTCGGGGACGGCGGCGTGAGCCGATGGATCGACTCCAGCAGCCAGGGCGGATCCAGTCCCTCGACCACGAGCGGGCACCGCTGTTCGGGCTCGATGGGGGTGATGTGCTCGGCGGTGAACTGCCGGGCCGCCCCGCGCTGGTCCATCAGGGCGATCCAGGCGCCGTCGCGGAGACTTCGGCGGGGCAGGTTCCCGTCGGTGGTCCGGAACCAGGTCCATTGATCGAGGCGGGCCTCCCACCGATCCAACTCCCGGCTCAGATCCACGCCTCGCCCGCGCAGGGCCGCCACGTTGGCCCGGCATCGCTCAATGAGTACGCCCGGGTCGATGCGGGCGTCGGGCAGGGCATCGATACCAGACCGGAGGCTGGCGACTTCATCCAGAGCCCGGGCTTCGCTTGAGAGCGCGTCGATCTGCTCGCGGGCGACCGCTCCCAGCCCGAGGCGGGCGAAGTTCAGGGCCAGCAGGTATCGGAGCCCGTCGTCGCCCGGAGCCCGGGCCAGCGCCGCCGCCCCCGCCGGGAGGAACTCCCACGGGCGGCCGGCCCGCCCGATGCGGACCAGATCATCGCGTGTGTACCGGCGGACGGGCGCAGGGGCGGGGCGCGATGCCGCCGACGTGTGTGGCGTCATATCGTGCTGATCGGGCATCGGGCCCGGCGGGGCGCAGTTTCCGCGCCCGAAGGCGATCCCCGGCTGGCCGGGATCCGTCCCGAGCTGGGGCCCCAGCGAGGGCAAAGTCCGGGCCGGGCGGGGGCTTGAGCCGATAGACAGGGGCAGATGAGTGATCCGGGAGCGATCGAGCCCGACGCCGGCAGCGCCAAGGTCCTGTCCCTTGGGCAGTTGCTGGAGTTGCGCCACGAAGCGGCCAAGCAGGGTCGGCGCGTTGTCCAGTGCCACGGGTGCTTCGACATCGTCCATCCGGGGCACATCCGGCACCTGCGCTATGCCAAGGGGCTGGGCGACGTCCTGCTGGTGACGATCACGGGCGACGCCCACGTGGGCAAGGGGCGGGGGCGGCCGCTGATCCCCGAGGAACTCCGGGCCGACAACCTGGCGGCGCTGGATTTCGTGGACTGGGTTCATGTGGCCCACGTTCCGACCGCGGTCGATCTGCTCGAACAGGTCCGCCCGGATGTCTATGTCAAGGGGCGCGAGTACGAGTTCAATGCCGACCCGCGGTTCAGGGCCGAGCGGGAGGCCGTTGAGCGGCACGGCGGGCGGGTCATCTTCACCTCCGGCGACGTGGTGTTCAGTTCCACGGCCCTGATCGAGGCGCTGGATCAGTCGGTGGACCCGAAGCAGAAGCAACTGCGGCAGTTGCTGGAGAAGGACGAACTGGCGGGCGAGGCGCTCTACCGCCTCCTTGCGGACTGTCGCGGGCGGCGCGTGCTGGTGATCGGCGAGACGATCACGGACACCTACGTCCATTGCGACCGCCCCGACGTGGCCGGCGAGGGCCCGATCATGACGCTCCGCCCCGTGCAGCGGCGCTGCTTTGACGGGGGGGCGGCGATCGTGGCTCGGCATCTGGCGGCGATGGGCGGTCGGCCCGTGCTGGTTACCCCGGTGCCATCCGGGGCGGAGGGCGAGGCGTTCCGCCATCGGATCATCAGCGAGGGGGTGGAACTGCGACCGATCCCCACGTCCCGAGCGACGCCGGAGAAACAGCGGTTCCTCGTGGGCCCGCAGAAGGTGATGAAGCTGGACCTGGTCGAGCCGCTGGTGCTGGACGCGACGCAGGAGCGGGAGGTGGCCGGGCTGGTGGATGAGACCGCCCGGGGCTGTGACGCGGCGATCGTGGCCGATTTCGGGCTGGGGCTGTTCTCGGCGTCGCTGCTGGGCCAGGTCTGCGCGTCGCTGCGGCGTGAGGTGGACGTGCTGGCCGGGGACGTCAGCGGGCGGCGGGCGGCGCTGCTGTCCATGCGGAAGATGGACCTGCTGTGCCCGAGCGAGGCGGAACTGCGCGAGGCGTTCCGTCGCTACGACGAGGGGCTGCCGGCCGTAACGTGGCGCCTGCTGCGTGAGACCCGAGCCCGGTCGGCGATCGTGACGATGGGGGCCGAGGGGATCGTCGCGTTCGACCCCGTGGACGGGCCCGAACAATCCGGGTGGGCCAGTCGCGTCCGGGCCCAGTACGTCCCGGCGCTGTGCCCGTTCGCGATCGATGCGCTGGGGTGCGGGGACGCGCTGCTCGCGGCGGCGACGCTGGCCCTCTCGGCCGGGGGATCGCTGCTGTCGGCGGCGCTGCTGGGCGCGCTGGCGGCCGCCACCCAGGCCCAGCGGATCGGCAATATCCCCGTCTCGGCGACAGACCTGCGCCGCGGCGTCGTCCGCCTGCATGCCTCGCACCTGACTTTCGCCAGCCCCGACGTCATCGCGGGGATGGCCCACGCACAGGCGATCGGGGTGGGCTCTAGCTGAACCATGGCCGACGTGAACGTCAGTTACGTCATCCCGACGCGCGATCGCCCGACGAGCCTGGCCCGGACGCTCGGGCGAATCGGCTCGCTGCCCGCGCACGCGGCGCAGGTCGTGGTCGTGGACAACGCCTCCGGCAGCCCGGCTCACGTCCCACCGCGCCTGGACAACGGGATCACGACCCGATTGATCCGCCTGGAGACGAACGCCGGGGCGGCTGGGCGCAACCGCGGCGCCGAGGCAGCCGGGGCGGGCACGGACTGGCTCGTGATGCTCGACGACGACTCGCACCCGCGCGATACGGCGTTCCTGGATGCCCTGAAGCGGGCGCCGGGCAACGTGCTGGCTGTCGGGGCTGATATCGTCCTGCCCCGTGTCGGCTGCCGCGAGGGCGGGGGACTACCGGAGGTTTTCGTCGGGTGCGGGGTGGCGATCCGCCGGGGGGCGTTCCTGGATGCGGGCGGGTACGACCCCGCGTTCCACTACTACGCCGAGGAGTACGACCTGTCGGCCCGGCTGCTGCTCATGGGCGGGCGAATCCGGTTCGAACCCGCCTTCGGCGTCGAGCATCACAAGGTCGGGGCCGGGCGCGACATGGACCTGATCCTGCGCCGGCTCGTCCGCAACAACGGATGGGTGGCCCGGCGCTATGCCCCGGACGATGACGTCCAGAGCGAACTCGATGAGATCCGGGCTCGGTATAGGCGCATCGCGCAGAAGGAAAACGCCATGGCCAGCTACGAACAGGGCCTGCGCGAACTGGAAGCGACCATCGGGGAGCAGCCTCGGCGGGCGATGAGCCGGGCCCTGTTCGACCGGTTTACGGGGCTGGCGCATGCCCGCGAGGCGATCGCCGCCGCGTGGCAAGCACGCCGATTCACGACCGCGATGATTGTCGAGGCCGGCAAGAACGCCTGCGTCGTCGAGCGGGCGTTGCGGGAACTGGGCGTGCGTTTGGTTCGAGATCCAGATACAGCCGAGGCGCTGGTCATCGGCACGATGTCCCCGGGGCCGATGCTCGACGCGATGGATCGCCTGAGCCCTGGACCGGATGGGGACCGCGTGATCGCGCCCTGGGACGCGAGCGGAAGCCGCGTGAGTAGCGAGAGCCGCCTCAGGCCGAGCCGGCCGGCCGCCTGATCTATGGCTCGATCTCGATGCCGAGCGACCGGATCGCGCGGGCCTTATCCAGCGACTCGCGCCACTCGGAACCCGGGCTCGAATCGGCGACAACGCCCCCGCCGACGGGCAGGTCCAGGCGACCGGTGGCCACGTCGTCCAGCCCGCCCGGGCCCGCGTCGCCGCTCACCATCGCCGTTCTGATGGCGACGTTGAACCGGGCGTGCCCGGAGTCGCTGACGAACCCGATCGCCCCGCAGTACGGACCCCTGGGAACGGGCTCGAGTTCATCGATGATCTGCATGGCGCGGATCTTGGGCGCACCGGTGACCGAGCCGGGCGGGAACGATGCCCGGAGCAGATCGCCCAGCGATCGACGTGGATCGAGGCGTCCGGCGACCGTCGCCACCGTCTGCCAGAGCGAGCCGTCGCCCCGGCCCGCGTGGCGCTCGATTGTGCGCGGATGCTCGACGCGGATCGATCCGATTGAACAGACCCGACCCAGATCGTTGCGCATCAGGTCGATGATCATGTTCAGTTCGGCCCGGTCCTTGGCGCTGGCGAGCAGGTCGCCCGGGTCGGCACACCCGGGTCGCGTCCCCTTCATCGGGCGCGTGACCACGCGGCGACTGATCGGGTCGAACTCAAGGAACAGTTCGGGGCTCATCGAGACGATCGCCCGGCGGGCGCCCGGTGCCCCACCGCTCTCGATGTAGGCGCCGTGGCGGGGACGGACGCGGTCCATCCATGCGGCGGCCAGCGCCCGAGTCGAGCCCCGGAACGGGCCGGTGAGCCGATGCGTCAGGTTGACCTGGAACACGTCGCCGGCGTGGGTGTACTCGATCGCCCGCGCCACCGCGGCCTCGTGGGCATCGCGCCCCGAAACGCTGCTCAGCGGGCCGGCATGGAATCCGGCGCTGCTGATCGGGCCCAGGCGTGGCAGCGCATCGCTCCGCCCGACGGACCACCAACGCCCGCTGCGCGAATCATGGACATAGGCGCCCGGGCATCGGTGCCACTCGAACAGGGGCCAATCGGCGGGCCGACCCGGCGCAAGCACGGGCTTGGCCCGATGGCGAGCGGTCGGCTCGATCACGCCCCCCAGTTCATACCCGAGCGAGCCGATCCACCCGCCGGCAAATGGGATCTGGTCCACGGCACGCGCCGGCCGGGCACCGGATGCCCAGAGGCGATCGAGCAGGGCCGAGGGATCGCCGCTCGCGCCCGCCTCCAGCGCCCGCGGACCCGACCAGTCAATACGGACGGATCCGTCGGCTCCGATCCACCCCCGGCAGGTCGCCACGGGCTGGGCCAGAATGGTCCACCGGGACCAGCCGCCCGGCTCGCTGGCGATGATCGCGACCAGGGGATGGTCCCGGGGCCAGCGCCGGATCGCCTGTGCCGGCCGGTCGGACATGTTCAGCGGCCCGGGCTCTGGGGTTTGATCCGGGGCGATCGGGCACGCGGCCGGATGCGGGGGAACGGAGGGGACAGGAGGGGCGGATGGGCTGGACACGCGCCGATGATACGGGCGGGGCCGCTCGCCGATGGATCGGGTGGCCCCTAGACTCCCGACCCGCCCGCGATCGTCGCGGGCCGAGCAGTCCCAGACGCATCGCGTTGCTTTTCGGATGGGCGTCGGAGCCGATCCTGAGAGGGCGAACCCGATATGGCCAGCCGCCCCGTTCGGAAGAAGACGACCAGGAAAAAGGTCGTCCGAAAGAAAGTCCGCACCACCACGAAGCCCGCTCCCAAGAAGCGGGCGGCCAGGCGTGCGCCTCCCAGGCGGCGCCCGTCGTCTACCCGTGTGGCCCGCAAGACAACCCGTCGATCGGCCCCGCGTCGTGGAACCCGGGCACGAAAGCTCGTCTACTTCTTCGGCGCGGGAAAGGCCGAGGGTTCGGCATCGATGCGCGACCTGCTCGGGGGCAAGGGCGCCAATCTCGCCGAGATGACGGCAATCGGACTTCCCGTTCCCCCTGGCATGACGATCACGACCGAGACGTGCGCCGCCTTCCACGCGGGCGGGCAGCGCATGCCCGCGGGGCTGATGGACGAGGTGGGCCGCAAAATGGCCCGGCTCGAGAAGGAACTGGGCAAGCGATTCGGCGATCGGGCCGACCCGCTGCTGGTCTCGGTGCGATCCGGGGCGGCGGTCTCGATGCCCGGGATGATGGACACGATCCTGAACCTGGGGCTGACGGATCAATCGGTGGAAGGGCTTGCCGGCGTCACCGGCAACCGGCGCTTCGCCTTCGACGCGTACCGGCGGCTGATCAATATGTTCGGCGACGTGGTGATGGGCGTGGACCATACGCACTTCGAGGCTGCATTCACGCAGCTCAAGTCGAGGTTCGGGGCGGTGGCGGACACGGATGTTCCCGAGTCGGGGCTGGTCGAGCTGTGCGAGGCGTACAAAGAGGTCTACCGCCGGCACGTGGGCGAGGAGTTCCCGCGCAATCCCCTCAAGCAGCTGGAACTGGCGATCGGGGCCGTCTTCAGGAGCTGGAACGCCGATCGGGCGATCTCGTATCGGCGTCTGAGCGGGATCGCGGGACTCAAGGGCACCGCGGTCAATGTTCAGGCGATGGTCTTTGGGAACATGGGCGATGATTCGGGCACCGGCGTGGCCTTTACGCGCAATCCCTCGACCGGGCAGAACCGGTTCTACGGGAAGTTCCTGGTCAACGCCCAGGGCGAGGACGTCGTCGCGGGCATCCGCACACCCGAGCCGGTTGACCACATGCGATCGTGGAACCGGAAGGTCTACGGCCAGTTGCTCCGGATCAAATCGACCCTGGAAAACCACTACCGGGACATGCAGGACATCGAGTTCACGATCGAGCGCGGGCGGCTGTTCATGCTCCAGACCCGCACGGGCAAGCGGACCGGGCACGCGGCGGTCAAGATCGCCTGCGACATGGTTCGTGAAGGGTTGATCGACCAGACCAGTGCGCTGCTGCGGATCCCCGCCGGCGACCTGACGCAACTGCTGCTGCCCAGTTTCGATCCCAGCGCCAAGTCCGACTCGAAGGTGCTGGTTCTGGGGTTGCCCGCGTCGCCCGGGGCGGCGGTGGGTCGCCCGGCATTCACCGCCGACGAGGCGGTCGAGCGGGCCCGCGCGGGGGAATCGGTCATCCTCGTCCGCCGCGAGACCAGCCCCGAGGACGTTGACGGGATGCACTCGGCGTCCGGGATCCTGACCAGCACGGGCGGAATGACCAGCCATGCGGCGGTGGTCGCCCGCGGCTGGGGCAAGTGCTGCGTGGCCGGCGCGGGACAGATCCAGATCGACGCCGACGCCGGACAGATGCACGTCGGGGAGCAGACCCTGGGGCGTGGGGACGTGATCTCGCTGGACGGCTCAACGGGAGAGGTCTTCCAGGGTGCGATTCCCACGGTCGAGCCGACGCTCTCGGGCAACTTCGCCAGGATCATGCGGTGGGCGGATCAGCACCGGGTCATGGGCGTGCGCACGAACGCGGACACGCCCGCCGACGCCCGGCGCGCCCGCGAGTTCGGCGCCCAGGGCATCGGGCTTTGCCGGACCGAGCACATGTTCTTCGAGGGGGACCGCATCACGGCGATGCGCGAGATGATCCTCGCCGAGACGCTCGAACAGCGCGTCGCGGCATTGGACAAGCTGCTGCCCTTCCAGCGCGAGGACTTCGTCGGCATCTTCACAGCCATGAAGGGCCTTCCCGTGACGATCCGCCTGCTGGATCCCCCGCTGCACGAGTTCCTCCCGCACGACGAGCCCGCCCAGCGGGCGGTGGCGGGGGAACTGGGCGTCCCGTTCGAGCACGTGCGCCATCGCGTCGAGCAACTGCACGAGATGAACCCGATGCTGGGGCACCGCGGATGCCGCCTGGCCGTCACTTATCCCGAGATCCTGCGGATGCAGGTCCGCGCGATCGTCGAGGCGGCGATCAAGTGCCTCAGGGGCCGGATCAAGGCGATCCCGGAGATCATGATCCCCCTGGTCGGCGTCCGGCGCGAGTTGGAGATGCTCCGAGCGCTGACCGAGGAGACGATCCGGGACGTCAAGGCCGAGCAGAAGTGGACACGCCGGCTCGATATCAAGATCGGGACCATGATCGAGATCCCCCGGGCGGTGCTCGTGGCCGACCGGATCGCGGAGGTGGCCGACTTCTTCAGTTTCGGAACCAACGACCTGACACAACTGACGTTCGGATACTCGCGCGACGACGTGAACACGTTCCTGCCCGAGTATCTCAACGGGGACATCCTCGCGCGCGACCCGTTCCAGAGCCTCGACCAGGACGGCGTGGGCCAACTCGTCCAGATGGGCGTCCAGCGGGGTCGGGCGACCAATCCGGAACTGAAGATCGGGATCTGCGGCGAGCACGGCGGCGACCCGGCCAGCATCCTGTTCTGTGCCGAGGCGGGGCTGGACTACGTCAGTTGCTCGCCGTTCCGCGTTCCGATCGCTCGCTTGGCCGCGGCACAGGCGGCGCTCAAGCACGAGTGACGACCGTCGCGCAGGGGAGAACTACTCGCCCAGGGCCTTGCCGACGACGTCGGCGACGGTTTTCATCGCCGCGTCCGCATCGCGGAAGTTGGTCGTTCGGCTCAGGATCCGCCCGTCCTTGGAGATCACGACGATCGTCGGGTATCGGCGCACGCCGAACCGACGGGCGACCCGGTCCGCGTCCAGCAGCAGCCGAAGGGACAGATCCTGCTCGGCCAGATACTGGACCGGGCGCTGGGGGTCTCGCTCGCGACAGGCCAGCGCCAGCACCTGGATCGGCTTGTCCTTGAACCGCTCGCCAAGGGCCGACACGCCGGGCAGGATCGCCTTGGACGAGGCCGACCATGAGCCCCAGAACACCAGCACCGCCACGTGGTCCTTGAGCGAGTCGAGCGTCACGGACTGCCCGGTCGGATCCTTGAGTTCGAAGGCGGGCGCCGCCTCGGCGCCGGGGGAGTGCGCGGCATCGGGGTTGTTGCCGGGGCGGACGCCGGGTGTGATCTTCCTGACCTTCGGTCCCTTCCCGGGCGCCGTGTCGTCCTGGAGGATGTAGCCGGCAGGAACATTGATCCGGAGCGAATCGGCGTCGAACTCGGTGGTCGTGTCCAGGTCCGCGATCTCGAGGACCATCGCCCCGCCCAGCATCTCGTTCTCGATGCGCCGCACCATCTTCCGGGGCAGGTGGTCCTCGGCGCCCAGGAACCAGGTCTTGGTCTGGCCCTTGCCCAGATCGACCTTGACGACATCGCACACTACGCCGGCGATCGTCTCCTGCGAGCCCAGCGACGCATCGGGGGCGGCGTGTTCCTCGGAGTAGGGCGTGTCCCCGACGTGCTTGAAGATGTCGAGGAACTTGATCGCGTCGACGGCCTCGCCGTTGGCTCGCCGGGTCCGCTTGCGAAACACCTTCTTCTGGGCGTGGTCCACCCACGTCGTGGTCTTTCCGTCCGTGAAGATCAGGAAGTGTATCGGCTCACCCTTCTGTTTCTTGCTCGTTCCCTCGGCGCGGGTCAGCCAACGGGCGTTGGTTTCCGGGCTTTTGAGCACGCGCATTTTCGCCTCGATCGTCGGGTTGAACGCGACGAGCATCCCGTCGGCCGAACTCCGGGCGGTGAACGTCGCGTGAGTCAGATCCGACCAGGCCCGGGCGGCCTGTTCGAGGATCTGTCGTGCGGCGGGATCATCCGCCCGGGCGGGTGGACCCGCGATCGAGGCCACGGCCAGCGCCATCATCACGAATGATCGGATTCGCATTGTCAACCTCCTGGGCCGTCCGGTCCGGTCCGAGAAACCCCGCCGGGCACGGACGGGCATCGGCCGGCTCGCGGGCTCCGAATCGGCGTCAATGATAGGATCCCGTAGTTCTCGTACACCCCGGGGGCGGATCGGTTGCTCAGGACAGGGGACCTTCCTCGCCAAGCAGTTGCGCCAGGGCGGCCCCGGGATCCTCGGCCCGCATCAGGTGCTCGCCCACGAGCACGATCCGAACGCCGACACCGCGCAGGCGGCGCAGGTCCGCTGGCGAGCGGATCCCCGATTCGCTGACAAGGGTCTGTCTGGACTCAACCATGTCGGCCAGGCGCAGCGTGTGCGTCAGGTCCACCTTCATCGTGCTCAGATCGCGGTTGTTGATGCCCAGGAGCGTGTAGGACGGGTGTGGAAAGCCAACGTAGGGTCGGACCGCCAGCAGATTCTCCATCGTGTGCACCTCCAGCAGGACCGTCAGTCGCAGCTGGTGGGCCAGGATCATCATGTCAATCAGACGCGCCTCGGTGAGGCACTCGGCGATGAGCAGGACCGCGTCGGCGCCGATGGCCCGGCTCTCCCACAACTGGTACGGGTCGATCAGAAAGTCCTTGCGCAGCACCGGCAGGGGCACGGCCGACTTGATCCGCTCGATGTACGCCGGATCGCCGCGGAAGAACTCACGCTCGGTCAGGCATGAGATCGCGGAGGCCCCGGCGGCGCAGTATCGTTCGGCGATGCGCTCGGGCTGGAAATCGTCCTCGAACTCGCCCCGGATCAGCCCCGCCGACGGGCTGGCACGCTTGATCTCCGCGACCACCGACGTGTGCACCCGGGTCGGATGCTGCGTGACGGCCGCGAACAGGTTCCGGGGCGGGTCGCCCTGGGCGACCATCGCCTCCAGTTCGGCCAGCGGGACGCGGGCCTTGGCCCGCTCCACTTCGCGACGCGTGTGCTCGACGATTCGTTTGAGGATGCCGACCATGGGCCTCATTGTTGTCGGCGCCGGCCGGCCCGTCCGTGACCCCTGCCCGGATGATTCCGCCCGCGGCCGACCCGCAACGGTCCAACATCGAGTCCGGGTGGCTCCGTAATGGACCTGTTCAGCCTCGTGATGCTGGCCCTGGCGCCCGTAGTGCTCGTGTGGCTCTGGCTCGCGGACGTGATCCGCCCGGGATCGATGGCTCGGCTGGGGTCCAGGCGGAACGCGGGGCATGTGCCGGCGCTCGGCTGGCTTGCAGCCGCGATCGGACTGCTGCTGGCCCAAACGCTCGGCGCGTCGCTGGCGCTGCCCCTTGCAGTCATGGCCGGGCCCGAGGGCAGCGCGGCCTATGCCGCCATCCTGGGCGTCGGGGCGTACTCGGCTGCGCTGATCGCAGCGGCCGGGCTTGTCCTGTTCCTCGACGCACCACGCGCGGGAACGGGCCATGGGGCGACGGCCGACGACACGACGAACCGGAGCGCCGGGCTGCGCGGGCGAGCCTCGGACCTGCTCATCGGCCCGGGACTCATGCTGTTGATCCTCCCGGTGATCCAGATCGTCGGGATCGCCTCGGCCCTCGTGTACCAATGGACCTCGGGCCGACCCGTCGAGCCGATCGCCCACGACACGCTCAAACTGCTGGTCACGAGCGCCGCGAGCCCGTGGGCTTGGCTCCTGGGCGTGCAAGCCGTCGTGGCAGCCCCGATCGTCGAGGAACTGATCTTCCGCGGGTTGCTCCAGTCCGCGATCGCCCGCGCCCGGCTCGGGCGCTGGGCGGCGGTCGTGCTGGCCGCGGGCGCCTTCGCCGCGATGCACACCTCCGTCCCGATCTATGCCCTGCCGGGACTGTTCGTCCTGGGCGTGGCGCTGGGGATCGCCTTCGAGCGCACGGGGCGCATCGGGGTGCCCATCGCCATGCACGCGGCCTTCAACGCGGGCAACATGGCAGTGGCGCTGGCGATGTTCGGCGCCCCGAACACATGACTGTCAAAAAAGGCCTTAACACACACAGGGGGGGGGTAGACTGGGATAAATGGCGATCCAATCGTGTTGGGTCCGATCTGATGAGGAACCAAGTATGAGCACTGCGGCACAACGGGTTGTGGGACGACTCTGGACCGGATCGGCCGGACTTGCAGCAATTGTGGTCGGCGCCAGTACGGTCTGGGCAACAGGGGGTACATTCAGAACGACGTGCAATCAGCCCTGCACGGGAAGCAAAGCGTGCCCGATCGGTCAACTCGCCTGCTGCTGCCACGTGGGGACCGGGGCATGGACGTGTTCGTGCAAGTCTCCAACGGATTGCGACAATCCACCGTCGGGCACGCAGTGCCAGTAAGATAGAACTGAGTCGTGCACGCAACGAGAAAGGGGCCGAGGGCTGGTATGACGCGAGCGAGGACTGTGCTCGTCGTGGGCGTCTGCCTTGGGGCAGTGCTTGTGGTCGGAGGTCTGTGGCGTTCGCGGCATCTGCGTCGCGCCGCCGCGGGTTACATGACGACCCAAGTACGCCAGGGGGAGGCGGTCTATCCCACAATTCACACGCGCCCCATTGGATCCAAGGAACAGATCCGAGATGCGCTGGGCCACACTGAGTTCATGAATGAGCCGGCGAACCGATGCGGGAGCCGGGACGCGCTGCTGGACCGGGTCAGTGCGTTCCTGTACTACCGCTTCGTGCAGGACTCCCCGGAGGTCTATGCCCAGTGGCGCCGATCGTCTGGTCATCATCTCAAGAGCCTTGATGAAATGATCCATCCCTGGTTCATCGACCAGGCCTATGAGGCGTACTTCAACGAGCCGTTCCCCGAGGATCCCGATGTGGAGGCGCTGTTCCGCAAGTTCTGGCCGATCGGCCTGGGCTGGGGCGAGGGCGTGAACCGACCCGTGGCCCTGGCCGACGAATCCAAGGGGCTGACGATCCGCTTTGGCACACTGGCGCCTGGCAATCCGAACCGCGACATGCTCGATGGGCAACTCGGCACCGATCTGTGGCATGGCGGAATCGCCGCAACCATGCGACGCTGGTGGCGTCAACCCCACGACACGCAGGATCTGCTCGATCGCTTCGGGCGGGCCGACTACGCGGAGGTGGGGATCATCATGGGCTACGCCGACGGCTC
>Ga0114931_10007801_pt1 | contig 13033 bp, 8 predicted proteins | sample 2SBtaG_FD_89579 | JGI IMG/M metagenome (GOLD analysis project Ga0114931, IMG submission 89579) | Deep subsurface microbial communities from Kolumbo volcano to uncover new lineages of life (NeLLi) - 2SBTROV14_V59a metaG | ecosystem: Environmental > Aquatic > Marine > Volcanic | place: Kolumbo... | reverse complement strand
GAAGACGCTGCTAGAAGTCTTCGAGGATTTGCGTTTGGAGCAAATCGAATCGGAACGTAAACGATATTTTCAGGCCATGGAATATCTGCTCGGCGAACCAATTGGTGGCCGCATGCACCTGGACAAGAATCCGGCCTACAACCTGACTTTACCGCTGATGTTCCGTGTTTTTCCCGAAACGCGGTTAGTGATCGCTCTGCGCGATCCTCGCGACGTAGTGTTGAGCTGCTACTTGCGCTATTTGCCCCTCAATACGGTGAGCGTGCGGTTCTTGACACCCGAACGAACGGCCGAGCGCTACGCATTCGATATGAGGTGTTGGATAAAATTCCGCAAGATGGTCGATGTGCCATGGTGCGAAGTTCGTTATGAAGACGCGGTTCGTGATCTTCCCGGGCAAGCGCGAAAGGCGTTGCGTACGCTTGGTCTGAAGTGGAACGACGCGGTGCTCGACTACCGCCAGCGTTTGACGCGCAAAAAACAAGTCACCAGTCCCACTTATGAAGCGGTTGCAGAGCCAATCTACACCCGGGCCATTGGGCGCTGGAAGAACTATCAGAAAATTCTTGAACCGGTTTTGGAAACATTGGAGCCATACATTCGTGAATTCGGCTACGATACGTAGTTCAGCCGTATTGAAATCAAATCGTCCTGACCTTTATCAATAGTCTTCGGTTTGAGCGGTAGGGCGCCAAAACTTTTGCGCGTAAATTCGTTGTCCGAACAAGGCGAATGAAATATACTGAAGTACGTGTAATGTAATGTTGAGCGTGCTGGCCGGGGGAGTGCTGTAGTTGAACTTCCTCTTTTTTCTGTCAAAGATATAGCAAGAACAGATTGAAACATGATTCACTTCAGATTGAGATATGGCTGGCTGATTGTTTTTTCAGGGTTGGTCTCGCATGCCGTGGCCCAACCGGTCGAGTCGATTCGGGTGATGACTTTCAACGTCTGGACAGCGGAGGGAACCCAGGCGGGCCGCGACAAATTGGTCGAGATCATTCAAGCCGCCAATGCCGACATCGTTGGCCTGCAGGAAATGGGGAACAGCGCTGGCCAGTCGATTGCGGCTGCGCTAGGGTTCCATTACCACCAGCAGTCCGGTGGTGATATCCAGATCCTCAGCCGCTACCCGATCACGGGCCAGTCGTCGTCGAATCTGGGCGCCCAGATCGAACTGTCGCCCGGCCAGAATGTCTGGCTGTTCAACGCGCATCTGGCTCCCTCTCCCTATCAACCGTACGACTTGCGCGACGGAACCCTCCCCCAGGACGAAGCTGCGGTGATCGCCGCGGCCAATTCGGCCCGTGGATCGCAGGTGACGAACTATCTCGACGACATGGCCACTGTGCTGGCGTCCGGGGTGCCCGTTTTTTATACGGGCGACTTCAATGAGCCCTCCTTTCTCGATTGGACCCAAGCGGCCGCCGATGCCACAGCGCGGCCGTTCGACTTGAAAGTTGAGTATCCCGCCTCCAAACGCATTACCGATGCCGGGCTGACCGATTCGCTTCGCGCGGTGCGGCCGGACGAAGTGAATGACACCGCCTACACCTGGACACCGGGGGCGCCACCGCCCAATCTGTCCGCAAACGAAGTGCATGACCTCATTGATATCATCTACCACAGTGGGGCGGGTGTTTTTGCAACCGGCGCATCGACGGTAGGCCTGGACTCGGGGAACCCCAATACCGACATTGGCGTGGCCGGCTACAACGCGGATCACCGGTCTGTGGTGGTTTCTTTCGATGTCCCTGACAATTGCTTTCTGCTGGGTGATTTCAATGGCGACTGCATGCTGGGCCCCGATGACTGGGCCCAGTTTCGAAATGGCCAGCAGGCCGATCTGTCCGGTCTCAGCCAGCAGCAAGCATATGAAATGGGCGATCTGAACGGCGATTTTTTGAATAATCACGCCGATTTTGTCCTGTTCAAGGAGACGTTCGAGCGGACCCAGGGAGCTGGCTCGTTCGCAGCGATGGTGGCCCGTGTGCCGGAACCCAATACGGCTGGAGTCGCGTTTGCTCTCCTGCTGTGTGGACTAGCCATGCGGTTGCGACACGCCCCGAATTTCGAAGGCAAGTTCAGTCCTGCCTGATCCACTCTGCCGCGAACCGTGGATGGCAGCTGGATAATCCGTCTGCCAAGGCCTTAGCCACTTGAAAATAAGGTTCCATTTGAATTTGAAAGGGTCGGTATTATTCACCGAATTGGAAACCACTGAAGTTATATTTGGCTCTTCGGTAGACAGTATCCAAATCCGATTGGTATATTGTCCCGCAAGGAAAGATCGCCTCCCGAGCATACGGATCAATTCTTCCTCGCAATGATTGGAATATCGTGACAAATACGATAACGACGGCAGATGTGATCATTGTTGGCGGCGGGGTGGCCGGGCTGAGCACGGCCATGCAGTTGGCTCAGCGCGGTCAGAAAGTGATCGTGCTGGAACGCGAAATGCTGGGCAATGGTTCGACAGGCCGGGCGGCCGGTTTGCTGGGCCAGTTGCGCGGCACGACCGAGCACACCCGCATGCTGATGGATGGTCTGGAGATTGTCCGCGAGCTGGAGCGCCAGGCCGAGGTGGAGATTTTCATCCAGACCGGTTCGCTGCGGGTGGGTGAAACGCCGGACCGGGCTCAGGAAATTGCCGATCTGGTCGCCATGGGGCAGGCGATCGGTTTTCAGATTGAGCGGCTGCCGATCGCGGAAGTGGCTGAGATGATGCCGTACATGAAGACGGACGACCTGATCGAGGCGTGCTACTGCCCTACGGATGGACACTTGCAACCCGCTGAGTTAGTTGGCGCTTATGTGAAGGTCGGCAAAGGATTAGGCGTGCAGTACGTTACCGGTTGTCCGGTGGAGTCGATCCTGCTTGAAGGTGGCAAAACGAAGGGGGTGCGAACGGCTATCGGTGAATATCATGCGCCCGCGGTGGTCAACGCGGCGGGTCCCTGGTCGTATTTGGTGGCGGACATGGCCGACCTGGTACTGCCCACCGCGGCCATCGGACATTACTATCTGACCACGCGGCCCGATCCGGCCCAGCCGGTCGACCGCCACAGCCCGGCAGTTCGTGACCGGCACCACCGAATCTATACACGTCCTGAGGGAGGTGGGCTGATTGTGGGCATCTACGAAGCCGAACCGGTGGAGTACGACACGGAGACTCTGCGGGCCGACTTCGATATGTCGGCCATGCATGTGGCGAGGGACAATCTTCATGTGGCCATGTTGATTCACCATGCGGGCCAGCGATTCCCCTGGATCAACGAGCGAACGCCGATGACGATCACCACCGGCATCATGACATTTACGCCCGACGGGCAGCCATTTTGTGGAAAGTTGCCAGGCGTCGAGGGCTTGTACCACGGCTCAGGCTTTTCAGGCCACGGCATTGTGCAGAGCCCTACGATCGGCGTGATCATGGCCGATTTAATTCTCAGCGGCCAGACGGACTACGATATCGAGGCCATTGAAGCGGACCGTTACTTCGATCTGCCTGACTACCAGCAGCGGGTCCAGATTAAAGCCAAATGCAGGCAGATGGCAGCCGACTACTACGGTCGCGTTGAGGGAAAAACGGCGGCAACGTCGTAATGGGATCGGACGCATACGGTAAAACCTGACCTAGCTCAGAATCCGTTTCCGCTGGGGATCATAAAGAGGCTGCTCTTGCAGGGTGGCGGAAAAGGTTTGCCCCGCTGCTTCGATTTGGAAATCATGCTGCTCGCATTGGTCGATAGGAATGTAGCCGTAGAGGATCGGTTTGCCGATCGTATGCCCGAAGTTGGCACTGGTCGTTACGCCCAATACGCGTCCGTTCCGTAGAATCGCTTCCCCGCCGAACACGGTGGCCGGCTGTTCGAGCGTGAAAGTGCACAATTTGCGAGTGACTCCTTCGGCTTGAACTCGCACCAGAGCATCGCGTCCCAGAAACTTGCCTTTCTTCAGGTGAACGCGCTGGCCCAGGCCCGCTTCGTACGGATTGTAATCGGACGTGATGTCTGTGCTCCAGTACAAGTAGCCTTTTTCCATCCGCAGTGTGTCGATGGCCCGGTAACCCACATTGGCAATGCCAAATTCCTGCCCCGCTTCCCACAAAAGTTGATAAACATGGCAAGCAAATTCCGTGGGAATGTGCAGTTCCCAGCCCAACTCGCCAACATAGCTGATCCGCACGGCTCGAACCTGGGCCGCGCCAATGTGAATTTCCTTGAATGTGCCGAATTTGAAGCCTTCGCTGGTGACATCGTCCAAGGTGACTTTTTCCAGTACCCGGCGCGCTAGAGGTCCGCAGAGATTAATGACGGCTCTTGAGGAAGTGACATCGTCCAGATAGACGCTTCCATCCGCTGGTGTATGCAAACGGATGAAGTCCATGTCGTGGGTACCAAAAGAGCTGCCGGTGATGATGTAGAAGCGGTCTTTGGCCAGCCGCGCGATGGTTAAATCGGCCTCGATCCCTCCGCGCTCGTTGCAAAGCTGCGTGTAGGTAACTGAGCCGACCGGCCGGTCGAGATTGGAATCGGCCAGCCACTGTAGCGATTCCAGCGCGCGGGGTCCTTTCACTTCAAACTTGCTGAATGAAGTCTGATCGATCAGGGCCACCCGTTCGCGCACCGCACGATGTTCCTCCCCAACATGCTCAAGCCAGTTGGGCTTTTGGTAGGAAGGGTGGTCGACCGGCTCTACCCCTGGTGGGGCGAACCAGTTGGGGCGCTCCCAGCCAGCCTTGGAACCGTAGACGGCGCTTTGTTCCTGAAGTCGATGGTAGAGCGGACTGCAGCGCAGGTTGCGCACGGAGTGGTGCTCGGTCCCGGGCGGGTTGAGGGTGTAGTGCTTGCCATACAACTCCACGGCCCGCGGAAACATGAAGTACTTGGTGGCGTGGTGGTCGGAAAAACGGCGGATATCGAGTGGCCAGAGGTCGAGGCTGGGTCGGCCTTCGACGATCCACTCGGCCATCATTTGTCCCGCTCCGCCCCCAGCCGCGATGCCGTAAAGGAACCCAGAAGCTACGTAATAATTGTCCAGTTCGGGCGCCTTGCCCATGACAAAGTCGCCGTCGGCCGAATAGGGGATGGGCCCGTTGATCAGTTTGCGCACACCCACCTGATTGAGGATTGGGGTCCGGAGGGTTGCCTGAACAGCCAGTTGCTCAAAGCGGTCGAAGTTTTCGGGTAACAATTCCTGGCCAAAGTCTGGGCGAATCCCCCGGTCGCCAAAGGGACGCGTGTCGGGTTCGTAGCCCCCGACCGCCAAGCCATCGATTTCGGCCTTGTAATAGACCAGATGGTCCGGATCGCGCATGGTAGGCATGTTGGGCGGCATGCCGGGGATTGGCTCGGTGACGAGAAACTGGTGTTCCAAAGCACAAGCGGGAATTTTCACTGCGGACATTTCACCCAGTTCCCGGGCCCACATGCCAGCAGCATTGACCAGAAAATCGCAGCGATAATTCCCCTGATTGGTAATCACTTCCTGCACGCTGCGACCGTGGACAATCACGTCCTCAACGCGGACTCCCTGGACGATTTTTGCCCCTCGCATGCGCGCACCTTTGGCGATCGCCTGGGTTACACTGCTGGGGTCGATGTAACCATCGCTTGGCAAATAGACGGCCCCCAGTATCCCGTCGCCGCTCATCATGGGGAAAAGCTCGAGCGCTTCCTGGGCGGAAATGTTATGCATTTCCAAGCCAAAGCTCTTGGCCATGGTCGCGAGGCGCTGGTTCTCGAGCATCCGTTCGCGCGAGCATGCCAACCGCAGGCTGCCCACTTTTTTCCAATCCACCACCTGGCCGGTTTCCGCCTCAAGTTGATCGTACAGAGCGACGCTTTTTTGCAGCATTCTGGTCGTGTTCCGGCTGGAACGAAGTTGGCCGACCAGGCCCGCGGCATGCCAGGTGGCACCATGGGTAATGCGGCTCTTTTCCAGCAGAATTACATCCGATTTGCCCATCTTTGTTAGGTGATAGGCAATGGAGCAGCCAATAATACCGCCACCAATAATAATGATTTCCGCGTCCTGTCCTTGATCCATTCCGAAGCCTCATAAGACGCTGGGCTGCCTGTTGTAATCGTAGAACGACGGACTCATTTGTAGGCTTTCCTGTCGAGTAATTCAATATGCACCCGACGGTGCCCACGAACCCGAAGGCGACCTGGCTTGTCGAGGGAGTGGTTTTATTACGCCGCAAGCAGATATTGCCAAAACTTTTGCGCTTATTGCCCGTTGTCTGGCCGATAGGCGATTTAGAGACTGGAACGTAAAGAATTTATTTTCCCGTAACCGTTCAGCCGTATGAGGCAGATCCCAACCATTCACGCAACTATTTCAGACGGCAAAACGGTTACATTTTAGCAAGAAAGCCACCGGCTCTGCCGGAGCCTCACTCATGCTTGTAGGTGCGCAGTATGTTTCCTGAATTCGCCAGGTTGCTTAACGAAGCAGAAATTCTTCGAACCCACCAGGCTTCGCTGGAATTGCTCGATCAAGTTGGCTTGGAAGTCAACCATGCCACCGCCCGAGAACTCTACCGGCGGCATGGCTGTCGTGTCGACGAAGACAATCTCCGAGTGACGATGCCTCCAGCAATTGTCGAGGAGTTTATGCAGCTAGTTCCGGCCCGGTTTACATTTCGTGCCCGCAATCCAGACTTTGATCGAAGCATTCCGGACGATGCTCCACTGACGATGACGGCCAGCAGTGCCCCGAATATCATCGATCCGGTGACCCATCGGTCACGCCGGGCCAACTCGCAGGACATTGCCAGAATCGCACGGTTGGTGAACCGCCTGGATGGGGTCGACCTCTTTTCCGTACCGGTCCTCGCCGCCGACGCGCCTAGCGGGCAGTACAGCTTGACACGGTTTTATACGGCCCTGAAGAATTGTGAAAAACCTGTTCGCGGCAGTGGCGATCCGGGAATCGATAGCGACGCGATCTTGAGGCTGGCCTTCACCATCGCCGGTAGCGAAGGTGCGTACCGGGATCATCCCTTTATCACGCACCATTATTGCCCCATCATCTCACCGCTGAAAATGGATAATAATTCGACCGAGATGCTCATCTTTTATACCGAACAGGGATTGCCCAGCCATCCGACCGTGGTTCCCAATGGAGGGCTTACCGCGCCGATCACTCTCGCTGGGACACTGGTCCAGGGCAATGCGGAATTTCTGGCCCTGGCCATCCTGACGCAGATGGTCCGCCCGGGTACCCCGACGATCTACAGCAGTTTGTCCACCGTGGGGGACATGCGGAGTGGCGCCTACGTGCCGGGTGGTATTGAATGTGGCATGCTCAATATGGCGCACGCGCAGATGGCCCGTTATTACCAGGTGCCCAGCGCTGGGTACATTGGCCTGACCAATTCAAAACTGGTCGATGTTCAGGCGGGATATGAAAAGGCCATGTCGTGCATGGGAGGATTGCTGGCCGGCATGCATGTGCTGCAGTTCGTGGGCCTGATCGAGTCGCTGTTGGCATTTGATTACGGCATGGCCGTGGTAGACAACGAGATTGCCATGATGCTCAAGCGGATGTTTCGCGGGCTCGAATTCAGTGAAGATAATCTGGCTTTGAAAGAGATCGGCGAGGTGGGGCCGGGTGGCATGTTCCTGACAACCGAGCGCACGCTGGCCAACATGGCCAGCGTGGCGTTTTTTCCGAGTGTTGCGGACCGGGAGACGCGCCCGATGTGGGAAAAAGCCGGGGCCAAGGATGCCTACAGCCGCTCTCTACAAAAGGCGAAGGAGATCATCCAGGAGCATGGTCCGGAGTTGTTGGACCCGGAAGTTGATCGGAAGGTTCATGAAATGGAGGCCGGTATGGTGGCGGGCGATTTCAGCATTCCGGAAGGCTGGTGATGAGGGGCGGGGCACCAATTGTCCGGCGCCGCGATTGCCAGCCGTCCCTAACCTGTGAATGCCTGGCGCAACACGGCCAGGCTCTTGGGGATGGCGGTCGCCCAGGATTCATGCCCTTCGAACTCAAGTGAGACGTAGCCCCGATAGTTGTGCAGCCGGAGCATTTTTGCAATGCGCTGGTAATCCAGATCCAGAGAATACCAGATGCCGCCGCCATAATAAGTTTTTGCCTGGACAAAGACCGTTTTGTCCGCCATCCGTTCAAGCCGGTCGTAGGGGTCTTCCAGGAAATTTCCGGTGTCCAGCGTGCATTGCAGCCAGGGCGAATCGATGGCGTCGACGATTCGTAACACGCCTTCGGCCGTGATACCCAGGCCCCAGTGGTTCTCCAAACCCAAGGTCACGCCACACTTTTCCGCGGTCGGCAGGCATTTTTCAAACGAATCGATGACCCATCGGAACCCATCCTCGTCGGTATAGCCGGGCAGGCGAGGTTCGATGCCGCGATTGGCCATCAGCACGTCAAAATTCTTGCTCGTGCCCAAGCGGCCCGTATTGACGCGCATCGTGGGAATGCCAAGTTGATAGGCAAGTTCGATGGTATGAATCGTGTGGTCGACATTCTTTTGCCGCTTCTCGGCATCGGGCGACAGAAACCCTTGGTGCGTGCTGAAGCCACACAAATCGAGACCATTGATGAATGCCCGCTGCTTGAGCCGCTGCAGATAGCCCGGTTCCTCGCTTTCCATCTGAATGTGCAAAAGTTCCACGGCGTCAAACCCCATCCGTGCGGCTTCATCAATACACTTTTCCATGGACAATTTTGAATCGTCCTGAAAGCGCCAGAAAGAGTAAGTCGAAACGGCGATTGGATTGCCTCGCTTCGCAGCGACAGCAGGCAACGGTGTGATGCCGGCGGCTAGGGGACCAGTCGCCAATGTGGCCGCGGCGCCGAGTGCCGCGGACTCGATAAAAACTCTGCGATTCATTGGCATGGTCTCGTACCTTCAAATTCCAAAAATGATGAACCCCCGGCAGCGAGTACCATCTGCCAAGGCAATTGCCGCTGAAATATCGGCAAGCGAGCTATAGCCGGACTCAAGTTACTCTTCAAATCGAATTTCGAGAATTTCAAATCGGTTCGTGCCGGCCGGCACTTCCACCTCGGCGATTTCTCCCACTTTCTTGCCGAGGAGACCTTGCGCGAGTGGGCTGGTGACCAGGATGCGACCCAGGTCGTAATCCTCTTCGCCTGCGCCCACCAGGGTGAATTCCTCGTCATCATCAAAATCGAGATCCTTCACCACAATGGTCGCGCCAAACACCACCTGGTCCTTGGGGAGCCGGGATGTGTCCACGATGTCCGCCCGTGAGAGTTTATCGCTGAGCATATTGATTTTGGCTTGCAGCATGCCTTGGCTTTCACGAGCGCCATGGTATTCGGCATTTTCCTTCAGGTCGCCCTCGGCCCGCGCTTCCGCGATCCGCTTTTCGATGGCGGGCATTTGGGTCTCGCGCATTTCCTTGAGTTCACTCTTGAGCTTGTCGTACCCCGTTCGGGTCATGGGAATGCGTTCGGCCATGGCCAGTTCCACTCATGCGTTAATGTTTTGGTGAAAATTTACCGCGCCGCACCAAGGGGGACACGGTCCAGTCGAAAATACTATTCTGTTCCGGCCAGTCGGTGGTGTAAAGGCCGTTTCATGAAAGTGAATAGCGTTTCCGTGAGTGTATTGTCTCCGAATAAATACGATGGGAAAACCACTTGCAAGGTCTGCCCGAAAGCAACCGTTCAGCCTGGATTTGGCCTGGCATTCGTTCCTGGCCCCCAACGCTCAACTCTCAACCAAATACAACAGGCAACCACACGAATGGCAAAACACGAGTTTATTTAACATCAAGTTGTTCTGCATATTGAGGGTGATTTGCTGGCCACACCCCAGGCAGACTTGTTCTTCTACTTCCGCCATCCCTTCGGCCCCCTTGCTGTGTATGACGCGCTGGTAATCGCCTTTGAGGTCGGCTGGCAGGTTGCTTTCCGCCTTTGCCAGTTCGATTTCCAGTCGCTCGATATCGCGACTGGCGATTTGTGTCTCTTGGACCACCGAATCGCGACATTTTAGCAGTTCCTGCTGACCGGATTTCAGCAGCTCCTCGGCCTGGCCGGCGGCAACTTCCAGTTGATCGATGCGTTCCAAGGTTTCAAGAATTTCGTCTGCCAGGACACTTCCAGCCATCTCCGCCGCGGCGATTTGTTCCAGAAGCGTCTGGTACTCTTTATTGCTGCTACAACCATTGAGCTTGGCCTTCCAGTCGACAATGCGGCCGTCATTGGCTTTCAATTCCAGTTGCTTCTGATCTGCAGCCATGCGTGTTTGCAGGACCGTGTCGTGGGCGGTGGATTGGGCCATGGTAAGCTTGGACACATTGACCTGGCGTGCCTTGACCTGGCGCGGTCCGCGTTCCAGACGTTCGTGTAAATCGGCTAATTGACGATGGATACGATGTAACTCACGCAGGGCTTCCGCGGTGACCGCCATGGATTGTCTCCACTGAAGGATATTTGTCGCTGAATGCTTCCTTCTACTATAGCGATCTTGGGCCGCGGCCATAAGTGGCAAAGCCCCGACACGCGGGTGCCGAGGCTTTGCCTGAAATACCGTTCGTTGCTCAAAGATCAGGCTGCCGCGAGCTGCGTTTCCTGCGGCTGCTCCTCCCAACCGTCGATACCTTCTTCCTCCGGCATAGGACTGTCCGCCACGTATTCGGCCAATTCGGTACTCCGCACCGGGTGCTGAAGCTTGGCGACTGCCTTAGCCTCGATTTGCCGCACCCGTTCGCGAGTTACCTTGAAGATACGTCCCACCTCTTCCAACGTATAGCTATATCCATCGGCCAGTCCATAGCGGAGCCGAATGATCTCGCGTTCACGAAAAGTGAGTGTTTTGAGCAACTCCTCAATTTTTTCGCGCAACAGCCCGTTGTTCGCCAGTTTGATCGGGTTGTCCGAATGCGAATCCTGAACCAATTCGCCGAAACTACAGTCATCCCCTTCGCCCACGGGCCGATCCAGGCTCACGGGAGTGCGGCCAATATCCAGGACGTGGCGGCTTTCCTCCAGGCTGATCCCCGCTTCCAAAGCCATTTCCTCCTGCGTTGGCATGCGGTGTAAGCGATGCTGCAAACGTTTGGCGGCTTGCTGCAGCTTACTCAGGACGTCGATCATATGCACCGGAATTCGAATGGTACGCGCCTGATCGGCAATCGCTCGGGTGATCGCCTGCCGAATCCACCAGGTGGCATAGGTAGAGAACTTGAAGCCACGGCGGTATTCGTACTTGTCGACAGCTCGCATCAGTCCCGTATTTCCCTCCTGAATCAGGTCCAAGAAACTCATGCCCCGATTGCGATATTTTTTGGCAATGGATACAACCAGGCGCAAATTCCCGCTCGACAAATCTCGTTTGACACGTTCCAACTCCTTCAATTGTCCGCCCAGCAATCGGCAGCGTTTACGGAGGCTGCTGGGTGTTTCCAGCGTTTGCATCATCAACACTTTCAATTCGTGCCGGACTGGATCGATACGCGAAGCTGGGGCAGCCAGTACACGCAACTCCCGCAGTTGTTTCTGCAGTCGGTCCATGCGCTGCGAAAGCGTGGTCAGTTGTTCCATCAATGGTTGCACGCGGCGTGAGCGGAGGCTAAGTTCCTCGACCAGCGTGAGCATTTTGCGCCGCCGGCGCATGTAATGCAATCGGGCGGTCTGCTTTTCCTCGGGCAAAGCCGTGCGGCTGAGCAATACGGCGAAGTCGGCCTGCTGAGCCTTGATCAGGTGGCGTAGCGTGGGCAGGTTGTGCGGCATACGCCGGGAGACTTGTTCCTTGGTCAGCCGTTCGGTTAGCGAGACTTTAATCGTGCGATCAAAAGGCAAATCGCCCGCATGCACGCGATCGAGCGTGCCGACGGTCGCCTCCAAGGCAAAGCAGGATCGGAGTAGATTCCGACGAAAACGACCACGGGCAATTTCGATTTTCTTGGCCAGCAAGATTTCTTCCTCCCGGGTAAACAGCGGGATCTGGCACATTTGCGACAAGTACATCCGAATCGGATCGTCGGTCAATTTTGGCATATCCGCCGTAAGTAGTTGGACCCGGTCATCCAGAGGCGACTTGTTACTTTCCTCTTCCCTGTCGGAGCGGGGGTGGGGCGCATCGATCAGCCGGATCCGCAGACCGTCCAGCATGTCGAGCAACAGCCCGGTTTGATTAGAATGGCTGGCTTCGTCAGGCAAAAATTGGCTTGTTTGCTCATAAGTCAAAAAGCCCTGATCCTTAGCTTGAGCAGCCAGACGTCGTAAGTGAGCAATCGTTTGGGTCATCAGATTTCTCCTGCACTTCCTGTGCATTGGGAAAGGAACGGTGACGGCACCACCAGCCACCTTGCCCGTCCATGGGCTCGGATAATGACTGGAGGCGGGGGTTAGGGGTTAGGGTGGTCGGGGTCTGGAACGATTTTCAGTCTGTAAGTTATTTTAGCGATTTGACGTGCAAGCCGAAAACTTATACCTGCCCCCTTCGCTACGTCTACAAGCCGGTGTCCAGGCATCCAGTTATCATGGTTCGTCTGGCATGGTCTCTTCATGTTCGATGGCTGATTCTGATGATCGCCGTATTAGACTCTGGTTCTTTTGGCGGTCGGCAAACAGTTTCGCCAGTAATTGTTCTTCCTGCTTGGGCGGGAGCCGATTGTGTTCCAGTTGAACTCGGGCTTGCCCGTGTTGGGCCTTTAGCCGGCGGCTTTCCATTTTGGCGATCAGATCGCTCTGACGCAGATCCGCGTCGCTTTGTGTCTTGGCTTGAGCCTGGTCGTCGCAGTGCACCAGCAGGCTTTTCATCTCTGCCGAATCGACTTCAAGCATGAGCCGATCAAACGACGGCAAGTCGCCTGCTTGAAAAATCTTAAGTGCCAGGCCATACAAGATACGGGCGGTGTCGGATTGCATGTCCTCCACGGCGACACACATTGCCAAGACTTCCATGCGGCGCGGTTCGGACAATAGCAACTCCATCAACTCCTGTTCCCAAACGGTGAGCTTGGGCCGCGCTGCGCCGCTGGGTTGGGAGTCGGGCAGCGCTAGGCCTTCCGCGGATGGGCCT
>Ga0114931_10007800_pt1 | contig 13034 bp, 14 predicted proteins | sample 2SBtaG_FD_89579 | JGI IMG/M metagenome (GOLD analysis project Ga0114931, IMG submission 89579) | Deep subsurface microbial communities from Kolumbo volcano to uncover new lineages of life (NeLLi) - 2SBTROV14_V59a metaG | ecosystem: Environmental > Aquatic > Marine > Volcanic | place: Kolumbo... | reverse complement strand
GCATCTGCATTAACTATTGCTGCAAGTTTACTCTGGACTGACAATCTGGAAGGAGTGCTCTCTCCGTCATAGTGTAGCTCAAAGGTAATCTCTTCTCGGTCGAGAAGTGGATTCTCCTTTCTCTCAATTATCTCGATGTTCATCTGAAACAGTCTCCATTCTGTCGATGATGTCCTCTATTAAAAATCTCTTTGATAGATTTCCCTCGATGACAACTGCTCCCTCGTTTGGTTGTCCGTAAATTACTGAGAATTCTCGGTCTCCGAATTCAACATATAGAGGTAGGACAAGGAGATCTTCCTCTCCTTCAACAATGAGGTGGTATCTGCTCTCCTCCGTTATTTGCTCCACAAGGTACCGCAGTGTTCCCCAAGCTTCTTCAGAAATTTCTGCTGCTGCACTTGTTGTGAGAACCTCATCATAGTTGTCGTTCTCCAACTTAGTTTCCACTACAGTTCTTTTGGTCATTCCATCTGTTATGATAAGATGTGGTTCCACTCCTTCGTCCAGAAGCATCTGGCTAACTACATCACCTACAGTCACCAGAAATCCTCTGTAGTTGCGAAATCTCTCTGCTAGCAGAGGTGCAACTTGCTCTGGAGTTCCTGGTAGCAATTCTCCCATTGGACGAGCAAGTTCTGCTCGTAATTCATATGGTAGTCTCAGATGTTGGATATCCATAAGATCTACCTGATCTTAAGGGCGAATTCACCAACTTCACTGATCCCTAATTTCTCTGCGATCTCGCTCATTTCAGGCTCAATGACGACCACAATTCCAGACCAATCTTCTGTAAGATCAATACTATTACATCTCTCACAGCGAGGATTCGACTTGTCAGATTGTATTGCTCGACATTTTCTGCAAGCTTTCATTAGATTTTCAATCGTTGGGAATCGATATAAGCTTTTTAGTGGAAGACAGAATCTCGCGAAGGCAACCTTTTTTGTTTCTGAATTCAGGATAAATTTCTAATATCCATGATAGATTTACAAGTCAATGAGTGATGAAGAAGGATTGACACTTGAATATATCCAGAAGGAAGAGAAGTGGACCAGCCCAAACTACACCCCAATCAGAGTTGTTCTGTCAAAGGGTGAGGGAGTATATGTGTGGGATGTCGAAGGAAAACGATACCTCGACTGCCTTTCAGCATACTCTGCTGTAAATCAGGGTCACCAGCATCCAAAGATAGTTGCAGCTGCAAAGGATCAACTTGAGAAATTAACTCTCACATCTCGAGCATTCTTCAATGACCAACTTGGTGAATTCATGAAAACTCTCTGTGAGTACGCAGGATATGAGATGGCGTGTCCAATGAATACTGGTGCAGAAGCAGTCGAGACCGCAATAAAGGTTGCACGAAGATGGGGATACTGGCACAAGAAGGTCGAGAAGAACAAGGCTGAAATTATCGTCTGTGAGAATAATTTCCATGGAAGAACCACGACAATTGTGGGATTCAGTTCTGATCCTGGTACCTACGGAGATTTTGGACCTGCCACCCCTGGTTTTATCAAAGTCCCCTTTGGTGATGTGAAAGCATTGAAGAAGGCGATAACGCCAAACACAGTCGCTTTTCTTGTAGAGCCCATTCAGGGTGAGGCTGGTGTCATTGTGCCTCCTGAATCTTACCTTAAAGAGGTTGCAGAGGTGTGTAAAGCAAATCATGTACTCCTTATTGCTGATGAGATCCAAACCGGTTTTGCTAGAACTGGAAGGGACTTCTGTTTCCAGTATTCTGGAATTAAACCTGACTTGGTCTGCGTTGGGAAGGCACTTGGTGGTGGTATCATGCCCATCTCAGGAGTTCTTGGTTCAAAGGATTTGATGGGCGTGCTCACCAGTGGTTCACACGGTTCAACATTTGGTGGAAACCCCCTTGCATCTAGGGTTGCTGTTGCTGCAATCAATGTCCTCAGGAATGAAAAATTGTCAGAAAGGTCTGCAGAACTTGGTGCTTACTTCAAAAAGCAGCTCGAGACCCTCCCCAAAGACAAAATTAAGGAAGTGAGGGGAAAAGGTCTCCTACTTGCAATCGAGTTCACGGAGAAGGGCGGAGAAGCCAAAAAGTATGTCTATGCTATGAAGAAGAGAGGAATTCTAGCGAAGCAGACACATGATACGACCATCCGATTTGCTCCTCCTCTGATCATTACAAAAGAGCAGATTGACGAGGCTTTTGCGATTATTAAAGATGCTGTAGAAAACACAAACTGAGCTTATATATGTGCAACTTCATAATATCTTAAATCACTTTACTCCTTATGTAAGTTAGCAATGGGTAACTACATCAGGGCCTACAAGGACTTCTCATTCGAAATCGTGCTAGCTAACGGGAAATTCAAGAAAAGAAGAGTCCATATCCTCATCAATCCAAATGCTCAGGTAGAGATTGACGTTTTCACCTCAAAAGAAGCTGCGATTAATCCTGATGGAGTCACACATCTCCTGTATTTAGAGAGAATAAACGCGGATGAAATGACCTTCAGGAAAACTCTAAAAATAGCTGAGCAATTGAATAAGCCCATTATAGTGGATGAGTCTAGTGGGAAGAAACTGAGGTCTGAAGGCATTTCAGTCAAGCAGTTGAGGTACCTCACAGACGATGAGATAATCCGAGGTCTCAAGATTATACCAGTCACCTTCGAGTGGAAGGATTACGAACCCAATGAAGAAAGTTTGAAACTTGATGCACAACCAGATATCCCACTCCTTCAGAAGGGGTTTGAAAATATCCTTAATGGTATTGGTTCATTCTTTGATTTTCTTAATCCCTTGAAGAAGGACAAAGAGGAAGATCATATTGAAGAAGCAGGAAAACCAATGGCTCTCCTTCTCAAATATGCAAAATCAAAGGTATTTATCCCACTCGATGCATTAGCGTGTAAATATGTCTCAGAAATCTCAAACCTGCACTCTCCTACAATGGTCATCCTCTCAGACTCCACACTTGCAGAAGCAAGTCTTCTGAATCTGAATATCAAATCAATGCTGGTTATAGACTCCACTCATCCCAAAGACAAGGAGCTTCTTATCCCCCAAGCTCAGAATGACACCAGTTTTGATATCAGGATCATGAGTACTGAAGAATGGGTAGAAATTGAGTAATACAATTCGTGAGGTCAAATCATTAGATAATCACATATCTTTCTTAAGACAACATCTGCTCTAGTGCATTCCTCAACTCTAGAAGGTCATCATCTTTTGTGATGCAGTGCATGGAGACCCTGATGGCATCAGGAACTCCAATCTTATCAATAGCAAGATGGGAGCAGAGCTGTCCCCCCCTCACCTGAATTTTGGAGTCTTCGTTGAGCAAGATGGCTAACTCCTGGGCATTCCATCCTTCCACATAGAAGGTCACATGCTCTGACTTTTCTACCGATATATCCCTGATCTCAGGGAAGTTTTTCAGCATAGTCCTCAATTTGGAAACCCTTCTTTGCATACTCAAACTTTCACTCGATAGCTGACTAACAAATTCCATCGATTTTGCTAGGCCGTGAAGAGCAACCAGATTCACAGGATCTATGACGAAGCGATCTGTACCTCTGACTTTTGAGACTTCAGATGGTTTTACCGAGGAGACACCGAGTGTTCCGATGGCGTATTTGCTGAGGTACTCCTCCACACCTTTCCCAATCATCATATATCCGGAACCTATGGGGCCGAGCAAACCGGTAGACCCCTCGGCAATCACCACTGCATTTGTAGTATTAATCTTCCCCAAATCGAATATCGCTGTCTCGAACGATACGTCGATTACCCTAATACTATCAAGCATCTCCACACCACTTCTCGCTCCTGTTAATGACGAAACTGTAGATGCAACAGTAAGCCCTCCCTCAAATGTATCAACAAGCTTTGCTCTTTTTCCAAGTCTTGAGATGAAAGGTGCATGAACTGCATTGTCGTCCATAGTCCAAAGCTCAATTTCCTGTTCAGAAAGTGCTTCTGCCAAAAAATTCAATGCGGATTCTCTCCCACTGATTGGAACAATCCTCTCATAATCCACGTGAATGAACGAAGCAATATTCTCAATAGCTTCATAGTAGATATCCTGGGATTCCATATCCAACTTATTCCCCGATTTATGCATGCTTCCCATGCCTTTCAATAATAGGTCTTGCATCGCCTTTACAGAACTGGCAGGTAACAAACCTGTTGTCTTCCAGTCTAAGTACACTCCAATATCCCTGACCTGTGGAAAATTGCTTTTCACGTATAGAAGTAAGATACAGCATTCAAGAAGCTTATGAAGTTCAAGTAGATTGCGTCCTTCAACTTCACTTATATGATTTCTTCTTGTTAGAGCACCGGTAGGAGAATAATTATCATCGACGATTCAGTACTAACCAGTAAATGGCCAGAACTTGTAACCTGCCTTTTTCTTGATCTTCTCCAATTCTCCAAAGACCTCTCTCTCCTGAGGTGTCAGATCATCCATGAAATTCTGGTAAATGGACAAACCAATTTTCGCACGAAGATCTACGTAGACCTCTTCCTCCTCATGGAGTTGCCTACCGATGGTTGGTCCCCGAATGGAGACTGCTACTTGCATTCCTGCCGTCGCTTTCTTGACATTCTCATTGTCGTGCTTAATCTGAAGGATTGTACCTACCCTTGAATTATCCTCCTTTAGAAGGACATCCTTAGGGTACAACTCACCTGACACTATCTCTACACCAACAATGGCGGGTTTATTCTTCCGGAAGACCAAATTGGGTAGTAATTTGATTTTTGTTGGACGTTTTATCAGCCCCTTCTCTGCCCTCTTTACTTGCTCGACCATGTCAGCATGCCACTCCAGACATGCATCAACAAGACCGTAGATGATGGGGTCTGAGAAAATCTCAATACCTTCTGTCGCAGCTAATTCCTCTGCTTCTTCATTTATCTTCACCCCAAAGTTCAGAATTGCTCCATACTCAGGATGATCCCGTGCAGTGATGATTGCACTCATGACATCACGCTTAGAGATATCACCAACATCAGCACTTCGGATGGGAAGTCCCTGTTCCCTGAGCATGGCAACCAACGCTTCCAGCGAACCAAGTGTATCAGTTCTCACCACCACCCCTACATCATCAGTTTTCACTTGGAATTCAGAAAGTTCCTTGGAGATTTCCTTTGCTAGTTCATTCGCATGTTTCTTATCCTCTGCTGCATAAAATGGCGCTCCAGCTAGTGCATCATTGAACCCTGCACCCGTGATCTTCACTCCCGTTGCAGCATGGGCCTCCTTCACCATGACAAATTTGTCACGGGGGTCTCTCATCTCATCAAGATCTTTTGGCTCAAGAATTGCCCTCATCTTCGTGATGATCGGACCATTCTTTCCACCGAAGACTACCAGATCATCTGCGAAGATTGAACCGTCATAGATAATGACATCAAGAGTCGTTCCCATGCCCTGCTCCTCCTTCACCTCAAGAATTACTCCCTTTGCAAAATCATCTGTGGTATTCAACTTTTCCATCAGGAATTGTTGTGTCAGACCTGAGAGCACAAGAAAGAGATCAGGAATACCCTCTCCTGTCTGAGCGGAAGTTGGAATGATTGCAATTCTCTTCGTGAAGTCCTTCACATCTGTGTACAGATCTGACTCAAAACCAATTGTTCCCAATTCTCCCTGCACCTCGTACAATTTACTTTGTAAGGCAGCTACAGCAGTAGCAGATTGGTTTTTGTAACTCTCAACAAAGGATTTTCCATCCATTCCCTTCCAACCAGCCAATCTATCAATTTTGTTGGCAGCAACAACGAATGGAACTTTGCTTCTTCTTAGTAGATTAATGCTCTCAAAAGTCTGGGCTTGAAATCCCTTTGTCAGATCGACCACAACTATGGCAATGTCTGCTACTGATGCCCCCCTTGAACGAAGATTCATGAAGGCCGCATGACCAGGTGTATCCACCATCAAAATCCCTGGGATCTGCAACTTTACCTTACCTCTGTGAAGTACAAAACTCATCTGCTCGATGGTATCTGCTGGAAAGAAACTCGCACCTATGTGCTGGGTGATACCACCTGCCTCCCTCACTTGAACAGCAGTCTTCCGTACTTTGTCCAACAGTGAGGTCTTCCCTGAGTCGACATGACCCATGATAACACCTATAGGAGACCTGATCCTCCTTTCGCTCTCTGACATACATCATCAAGTGCGATGTGATTTATAATATTTCTAATCGCTTTCAAATTTTACCGGATGTGTTACTTCTGGAAACTTACAATAGTGATTTATTCAACAACCCAAGGTTGACGAATTGGTATCCACGAGACCATTTCTTCCTCTGTGAAGTAAATACCTGTCTCATAGGTCGAATTCTCGACACTGTCCGATGCATGGATTAGATTCCGTCCAATGTCTATAGCAAAATCCCCTCGGATAGTTCCAAGTGGAGCATCCTTTGGATGTGTGGCTCCAACAACATTCCTTGTCTTCACAACTGCATTAGGACCTTCGACAACCATAGCTACCGTGGGACCTGATGTGATGTATTTCACCAGATTCGGATAGAATGGTCTCTCCTTATGAACTGCATAATGCTTCTCTGCCATATCCTGTGTAACCTGCAAGAACTTCATAGCAATCAACTTTAGTCCTGTGTTCTCAATACGCTTAATGACCTCACCCACGAGACCTCGCTGTACCGTGTCTGGTTTGAGGAGAATGAACTCTCTTTCCATGTATCGGCAACTTATAGACTTCTATAAAAAATACTAGTTCAGATTCCAACTAATCTCCTCCACCTCCAGATTAGGGAGAATTTGGACTCTTGAAATTGCGTCATATGATTAATCACCCTCCAGTTCTGATCTGATAGATTCTCCATGATCCAGAAGCTAATCACTTCTATAATACACCCACAACACTCTAACGCACTATCCTGTTAAAATATCAGTACAGATCACTTGAAATCTGAACGAATCTACAATTATCCTACGAATTTATAGTTTGTACCTATCATGTGCCATAAGCCTTAATTAAGGAAGTATTATCAATGGTATTAGTTGAGCCCTTCAATGGGAACAACATGAGTTGAGCAATATGGCTATCGATGAAGACTTTAAGGACAAACTCGAAGTAACAGCAAAAGACGAGACATGGGGTTTCGACATCTGGGGAGAATTTAACCCTCCCGCAAAACTCGGAATTCACGGATCTAGAGTTGCCGTTGACTTCGATATCTGTATAGGCGACGGAGCATGTGTTGATGTCTGTCCCGAGGAAGTATTTGAATGGGTAGAATACGAAGGTAATGAGGCATCTACCAAGAAAGCTGCTCCTGCAAAAGAGGATCAGTGCATTGAGTGCCTTGCATGCGAGGATGAATGCCCCGTAGTAGCAATTAAGATTTTTCCTGAGTAAAGTTCCCGATAATTATTTCCAAATTTTAATTTCGCGACAATCGCAATACGTATAAGACAATTTTCTCGAAACAGAAAATTCTTTGCAATAGGATTTTATTGCATGATGAGAATATACTGGGTTTCGAAATTGGGAAAGATTCCACATTATAGGAGATTGCTATACCCTGAAATTCTTTACAAATGCAATTTGATCTTCGGTCTCCAACGCACATGGCCTGACCTTCCTGACGGTTTCTATGGCAACATCTGCAGACAAGTTTTCAAATTTTATCAGCCAAAGTGCAAGCATAGTCCCCGTCCTTCCACATCCTGCCATACAGTGTACGAGTACTGCCTCTTTTCTCTCGAGAGCTCGTTCTGCAATTGTGAAGAACTGGCTAATGACATCCTTTGTCGGAGTAGAGAAATCTTCAATTCTTAATTTGTGAAGTTCTGAATTAGGAAACCATCTCTTGTTACGATAATCAGTACTGGTTAGATTAATGATGTGCCTAACCTGAAGATTGTTGATTCTCTCAACTTGAAAACGATCATGAGGAAAACTACTACCTGCAAGGCGATTCCTTCTTATCCAATATGGGTCATTCACAAGTTGAGAGGTTTACATGAGCTGATAAGGTTGAAGCGTAATATCCGGATATTATCCTGAAGACATGTGACCTCTTAAGTCTAGATGAGTCTAATATCATATGTCCGTCATTTATGATTCCCAGCGAATGTTGATCGATAATTTGCAGCAGGCATTCAGTCAAGTTGCAGCACCAGAGGAAGAGGGCGATACAACCCAATTCCGAACTGGGTTGAAGAGTATCTATGATCACCTCCTTTTGATGAAAAACTATGTTTGTGAATGTGGAAATACAATGAAAATCACTGACCACCAGACCCTCAATTGCTATGATGGTATTCATTCTGAAGATGTCTACTCGATGAAATGTATCTGTGGAGTTGATGAGAAGATAAATTTCAGGATGATGACAAAGTATCTCAGAGATGATTCTAGCAAATTGACTCGTGATTCAATTCGCTCACTGGGTTATCTCTAAGAACAGAAGATGAAAACTGTTGCTTCCTCAAAAGCAAAAGATTTCTGTATAATTCATCTCGGGTATCATGACACTAATCATTAAGATCTAAGGAGATGAAGTAGGCAACTGAGTTTCTCGATTTAAGAGAAATTGGTCTGAGTTTGTGCAGAAGGTCTATCGATGCCTGCTTATCCAGATTTCTACTCCTTTCCAAGTATGCAGCCAGTACAATACCCGTCCGTTCTTGCCCATATTGACAATGTATCACAAACTTCCGTCCTTCTTTCTTTCCATCTTCAATCAGGTTGAGAATCGTGGAGATAATATCCTTATGAGGCACAGTCAATGAAGGAAAGTGATGCACTTTAATGGGTCTTCCTGAGTCTTTGACCACGGAAGAGGGTGAACTCGGAGTAAGTGTAACAATATCTGTGATTCCATTGTTGTACATCTTTTCAATTTGATCCACCGAGTATGGGTAGCCAGATCCAGCAACGTACTCATCGATGAATGAAAATGTCATATGTCAATCTGGTACTCTTCAAGTTTCTCAAAAAGCTTGTCCAAAATAGCTTGCTCGTCAGAGGATATTGTCCCATCTTTGAGTGCTATTTTCTTGGCATTGTCCAGTATCCAGGACTTCTTCTCTTTGTAGATGTTAATCGGCGCTTCCTCATTTCCTGCGTGATAAGCTTCGGTTATTTCTGCTTCGAGAGCCTCTATATCAGACTGTATTTTTGAGATAAGTTCAGCTTCTTCAGGAGTAATGTGAGCGTCTTCTTGAGCTTTTTTCACAATCTCCAAGAGCATGGGAGAAATCTCATATGGGATATCCTTCTTTTCCATAAGCGTATACTACCCGTTACTTAGTAACTTCTATCTTATGATTAAATAACCTTTCATATTAATAACAATTTTACGTGTACTAACTTATTCCATAATAGATTTAGTGAAATCCTCCTATTAGATAAGGAAATTCATTTTAAAGGGAGCATTCATACTGACGTATTACGTCACTGAGATGATGTCTCGACGAGGTTATTGAAAATTGTTGGAAAGTAAAATATGGGATGTCTGTACGAGACATGAAGTCGCTGCAGGTGCACCCAATAGGACGCTTCAATCTGCCTTTCTCATTATGAGTACCAAGGGCTTCAGAAGGTTGCCTATCACAAAAATTGGTAAGATCTATGGAATATTGACTGTCACCGACTTGCTTAGAGCTATTAAGGACTTAGGTTTACCTGAGGCATACAAGGCCAAGATCACTGATTACATGGTTCCGGATCCAGTGGTAATCCACGAGGAGAAAACCGTAGCTGATGCCATTAAACTGATGTCAGAGAAGTCATTTGGATCACTCATAGTTATCGGAACTAAAAAGGATAGAATAACTGGAATAGTAACTGAGCGTGATATTGTGAGAATTGCTGGGAAATTTGTAGGTGAAGATAGCGTGATTGGAGATGCTCGAGACTTTGTTGCAAGTGAACATCATGTCCTTGATATAACTACTCCAATTGACAAAGCTATTTCCTCCCTTATCGAGAAAGGTACCCACCGAGCAGTCTCCCTTCGGGAGGGCCAACCTTATGGTGTACTTACTGCCAGTGATATCATTAACCTAGTAGCAAAAGAGAGGGATGAGATCATGGCAAATCCTAATTTCCTGCATTCTGCCAATATTGGCTTCCTCACAAAATCACCTCTACATAGCGCAAAAACGAGTAGCTTGATGTCTTCTGCCATCAAAGACATGGTAGAAAATAAGTACGGTGGTCTTCCTGTTTTTGATGAGAACGATAAATTATTGGGTATGTTCTCTGAGCGTAGCATTGTGCGATATTTATCTACTAAAATTTGAGAAAGAATGATCTGCGACCATTTCAGTATGCCTAGTTCTAAACTCCACCAATAACCTAATTGCTCGAGGTAACTAGCCATTTTCCTGTTTTTGATCTAAAAAGGGCATGATAATTTAAAATATTCTGGATATCCTTTATTGGAAGGAAGAGATCTTGCGATAGGTGAGATAGATAAGAGCCAAGCTGGAACCTAATCCAATCCCAATCATGAGTAAATTCTTGTCTGTATTGAAACCTTGGTAATGCCTTTCTGCAAGGACTGACACCGTCTTAAATTGGACAAAACCATATTGGCTCGCATTTCCAGAGATTCTGAAATCTAACCAGCCGAAACTGTCAACCTTAAACTCACTACTGTAAAATCCATCAACTTCAAGGAGAGATGATCTTGCAATGGGCGAGCCTCCTCTTGTAAGAAGGACACTAATTTCAAGATTGTCTTTGAGTGAGACGCCAAAGAGATCACTTACATTTGCAGAAACCGTGATCTTGTCATTCTGTGTAATGTGCGTATTAGAGACTTCTGAACTGTGACCAACAAGTGCTTGGGTCTGTTTGCTCACCCATGCAAGTGTCCTGAAGAAGAATGGCACATTCCCTGCTGTCAGAACATCATCTGCAAGAAGTGGATTGAATGAGCTGACTACTGCTCGACCTCCTTTCAGGAAGTCAAATCCTACTGCGAGAGTCGCAGATGTTGTCATCACTTCATTAGTACCGATCAGACCATTACCATTTTCATCAATGTAGGTCCCACTTGGAAGTCCGATAATTTGATAATCCATGTACTTCTGGTCTAAAATAAGTGAATTTTCATGAAGTTGACTCGCATTAAGGACGTATCCTTTTCCACTCATTTTAGTTACAGCATCATTTGTGATGACTGATGGACCAGTTAAGTAATCCATGGATCCAAGATCTGAAGCAGAGATATCTAGACTGTTATTTGAGGTGAGCAATTGTTTTCCTTCAAATTTTAAGCCGAATCCCTCTGCAATCATGGAAGAAAATTTAGTAGATTGATCCGAAACTCCAGAGAGAAGGAAGATTGCAGTACCCCCAGATCTGACATAGCTAAGTGCAGCATCTGCTTTTGTCTTATCGATTTCCCCATTACCTATGATAAAGACTAAGGTTCCGTTGATGCTCTTCTCGTATTTGGACACGTTTACACTAGCAAAATCAGTAAGACTGTACCCACTGAACTTGAGTGTATTACGTATCGTGTTCTCATCCGATGCTGATAAACCAAAGAAATCAAATGTCACCGGAGTCGAGCTTACTTGCTCTACACTTGAAAGACCACCTGTTGAGTTCATCCGCAGGGTGAACCAGTCCGTTGGCACAGCCTTGTCAAATGTGGCATTGGCAGTCTGATTGAACCATGAGAGAAATCTGAATTGTACTCCTCTGGATATGTTAACATTAAAATCAGACCCATTTCTGTCTGTCGAACTCATATCTTTGGTGAACTCATAACTTACCTGATCTGTGGTGCCATTGACGACAAGATACTTTGCATTCCCATCATTTGTCCCATTATTCGCAGTATCCAGATTGAAAACAGAGGTTGCGTTCCCATCTGTGTAAGCATCTCTACTCACATTTTCGTACCTGTTGATAACAACCACATCATCTCTAGAGGTGTTACTGCCCAAATTAAGCTTGTCGAAATTATTGTCAATTTGAACAGCCATGAAGTCATGAGTGCGATTGAGACCAGGATTAAAGTTGGTCGCATTGACGGGTGCAGTCATATTAAGTTCAAGAAACTTGGGTTGCGTAAAGTTGATAGCGAAGAAGATGTTAGATTCATTCGTTGTTACAAAGACTGATGCTTGTATTTGATCAAGTGTGGCTTCGAACCTTGCAGAGTTCGTCCACTCTAAAGTTGTGACATTCCCGTCAATGACCGGTGCAGGGGTCTCGGGAAGGAGAAGCACGGATCCGGCAGCCATTCCTGATGGAGGTATCGCCATAGTGCTGGTAAGCACAAATCCGAGGAAAAAGGAAAACACTATCCTGTTCTTTACTCTAATCATTTTTTATTTTCAACTCGTGAACTTATACCTCAACTCATTTGTCTGTTTTTAATATTAACCAATAATTACAACAAGTGTGCGGTGATATTCTACTTAATTTAGCATCCCTCTCACAAGGACCGAGGGCCCGAAAACTACAATGACCTTTGAATAGCCATTCTTCACACACCCAAATGATCCGAAAATCGTATCTGCATATTTGTAAATCGGAAAGTTCCGATGGTGGATTTTTCTACACGCTTAATTGCAAGAGTATATATTGGGGAATACCTAAATAGGTGTCAGCAGTTTCCTGCTTATTGATAGGAGATAATACAATGAAAATACTCGCAAGAACATTAATATTCCTCATTATTGCTTCTGCTTTTGTTAGTTTCGGAGTAACGAGCACATCTGCTCAAGTCACTCTAGATTCGTTTGATGCAAAGGCAGGGGATACCGTTTGGTATAAAGCAGATTCATTTACCATGGATCTGAATTTTCTTTCTGATGGGGCAATTAACGACACTTACATGACCTCAACTCTAGATTTCTCTGGATCTCAGTTATTTGCTAAAGTCATGAATGTAGTACCTATGACTGGATCTTTCTATGATCCTGCAACAGACACCTCCTCACCTGGATCTTCAAAGGTTGTCGATTTGGCAACTGGTGTGATCCTTGGTAAGGATGTCCCCTTCACATTGGATAACTTTTCAACGACTATTCCCTCTGGTGTTGGT
>Ga0114931_10007799_pt1 | contig 13034 bp, 8 predicted proteins | sample 2SBtaG_FD_89579 | JGI IMG/M metagenome (GOLD analysis project Ga0114931, IMG submission 89579) | Deep subsurface microbial communities from Kolumbo volcano to uncover new lineages of life (NeLLi) - 2SBTROV14_V59a metaG | ecosystem: Environmental > Aquatic > Marine > Volcanic | place: Kolumbo... | reverse complement strand
CTCGAGATCGAACGCCACGAACATCGCCTGCTGCCGGTCAACCTGTCCACGCATGACCAAGCCTCCTTGCTCGGCACACAACATAGCGCCCTCCGGGACGAGTTGCTTAGCGGCCTGCTAGGTTTAGGTTGCCGTGTTTCCTAATCACCGCGGCTTTGCCAGTAGCGGTGCCTCGGGACAGCTCAACGCGGCCGTCCCAGCTAGAGGGCCCGCGAAGACCCGTGATCGTCACCTCGACATCGACAAATCTCTGCTCGTCACAATCCTGGGCCATCTGCCGCTGGGTCTCCGGCGTCCAGTACTCTCCGCACAGATGCCGCACGCTGCAGTACTGACACGAGTCCGGCTGAGGCCGCGCTTGAGGTGGGTGCTGAGATACGGCCAGGTATGCAGCATCCCTGCGGGTGCCAAGGTGGGTCTCAAGTACTTCGAGTTCGGAATCGTTTGGGGCGTGAACTTCGACGTCGCTGCTGTCATAGGCGAGAACCAAGCGGGTAGCGCGTTTTCGATCAGGATTCAGATCGGCGTCGCGGCTCCAGAGAAGCGCGTAGACCTGGATCTGGAATCGATGTCTATCGTCAGGCGCTCCCGTCTTGAAGTCAATGATCTCACACTCATCAGGCGACAGCACAAGGAGATCCGCCCTGCCCTTCCACCCGAGTTGCTTCGCGCGCAGATCAACCTCAGAGAACACACCCGTGGTCAAGGGACGGCGTTCGGTATGCACGCAGCGCGCCGCGGGGTAGGGCGACGGCGGAGGCAGGCGAACCCGGCACAGCATTGTGTGGACGCGAGTGCGGAGTTCCGGCACCTTGGCCCGTAGCGACCGCGTTGCAAACTCGAGCGAGCGACGCGCTCTCGGGCTACTCGCCAGATCCGCAAGGGCTCGGTCGATAATGTCATTCACGACCTTTGTGAAGCCGCCGAGATCCTTCATGACCTGGATCGCGGTTGCATCCTGCAGCGAAGGACATCGCGCCCTGATTAGCGCCCGCGTTATCGTTTCGAGGGCCAAGTGCACGACTGTGCCAACGAGCGCACTCAAGTGGAATCGTGGCGGATAGCCGCGCTCGTTCCACAGTTCTGGGTAGTCGGCCGCGCTCAAGGCCCACTGTCGCGGACATGACTCAATCTGCGATAGCGTCGTCACTGTCATCTGGGCCGGCGCCGTCGGCCACGACGCGGGTGGGGTCGCGAGCCAGATCGCTGAATCGGCATTCGTCTCCATATCACTGCTTCCCGGCGGCACCGATTAGCTCAAGAAGTCTCGCCGTCGCTGTCGGGAGGTTGCGACGCACTACAAGCTCATCCTCCAGTATCACCGGGATATTTGCGCCAAACTCCTTCAGGTCACGTAGCGCTTCGTCGCAGGGCTCGTCGGGGGTGAGCGGGCCGTACAGACCAACGATGAACTGCCTACCAGACCCATTCGTGACAAGAATCGGCGCAATAGCGTCCGTAAGGCCGGGAATCGAGAACGGCTGGTTTCGCTCCAGAACGAGGCCGTCAATGCCTTGCCGCTCCAGATCGTTGAAGAGCAGATCCGTGGAGTATTCGACGCGTGTGGTGCCAAGCGCCGGTGGCGTGCCGTGCAGTGCATACCGAAGCAAGCTCGCACCCACATGGCGATCAAGGAGATCGTGCTCGAACTTGTTCTTGTAGCTGCGGAGGCATCGATAGCAGGATCGGTCGCATTTCTCTGGGCAATTCTCCAGAATACGCAGCGCGTCTTGGAATACGACCAATCCGAGGCGGCCGACCCGCTGAGCGAATCCCGCTCCGCCTGGCAATGTGTCGTATAGGTAGACCTCGGCCTCTCGCCCTTATTGCCCCGCTAGTGTGAGAGCGGGCCTGTACTCGGCCTGGAGTTCGTTCGCGTCTAGTTCCAGACGTGCGCATGCCGCCTTTGTGAGAGCCTCACTGATCGTACGGAGCGCGACATCAGTCGGCAGGAGGCTCGGCTTCAATATGATCGGCGACTTCACGCCAATTGAGATGAGAAGGACATCGCTGATGAAGTCGGTGCCGAGCACGAGCCCAGTGGTTGCGCCTCCACCAGGACAATTGGCGTCCCTCAGATCAGGGTAGGGCTTTCGGTGCGCAGCGCCGACGGTCCCTTTGGGCAGTGCAGTCGGCTCGATGAGTCCGCACTTCGTGCAGTATGTGTAGCCCTCTTCGCGTGGTCCGCGGTTTGTGACGAGGAGGTGTTGCCGGGAGTAATGCACGCGGATGTGCTCATTCAGCCTGGTCCACTTGGACTCATCCGGTGGTGTGTGCATCGTCAGCTTGGCGCGCGTGGCGTAGCTGCGGGCTGGCTGGTCGTCGGGCGATGTTCCCTCCTCCTTGCTCACCGGGTGCGCGAAGCCCGGCGGACGCAGCCAGTGCCGCGCCGGTCCGAAGGTTCCGACGAAGCCGCAGGCCTCGCAGTCTTTCGTCTCGCCGCGTGCCCCGTCATCCAGGGTTGTGGTCATGGCGTGATGGCAGTTTTGGCACTCGTAGTAGAGCCGACGAGACTGCCAGGCACGATAGCGGTCGTTCCGCATCGGTGAGTAGATCGCGCCGGACGTCCACAGCTTGCTCCCGATCCACACCTCCTTACCTGGTGCGTACTGTGACAGCGCGACCGGAAGGCCCTGCGACGGCGTGAAGCGAAACGCCGGCCGGTAGGAGGTCGACCGCTCTGCATCGAAGACGTGGAACGACGCTACGTCCGTCGGGAAGGCGTAACGCGGCAAAACCCCCTTGTACAGCAGGCGGTCGAGGAGGTTCTCGCTGGCTGGGTCCCGCCCAGGTCGCTCCTCCCCCTCCTCGTCGGGCGTCTCGAGACCCGTATCGGCCTCCACGCGTCCCTGCGCGGCAGACTCCTCCGCCGAACCACCTGTGTTATCAGCGGTACCGGAGTCGTACTCAATCGCTTCGTCAATCGGCCGCAGGGTCTCCTCGACGAGCGAGTCGAGGACCTGCTGGCGATCTGGGGCAGCGATCTCGCTCGGGATCCACGCCGCGACATCGGCCTTCAACTCGACTTCGTTTGAGCGCAGCCACTCTTCGAAGTCGGGGCGGTTCAGGACCTTCTTCGGATTTTTGAAGTCCAGCACAGTTCCGAGCACGGCGAAAAGGTGCGGCTGTGCTTCAGGTTCGATTTCCGGCAGGTTCGCCTGGTGATACCGCTGGAGCAGATACGCGGTCACATGCCGACGCGCGATCTCGGGGTTGTCTAGCGTGAGCGTCGGATCATCGACGGCGCCGCGGATCATCTGGTCGGGATGAGTGAAGTAATGCTCGTCGTGGCTGTCGGCGCTGCCGAAGGCGGTAACCGTGGCCACGGCGTTCCCACGACGACCGGCGCGGCCGGCGCGCTGCTGGTAGTTCGCGCGCGCCGGTGGCATATTGCGCAGCGACACACCAGAGAGTGTGCCGATGTCAATGCCGACCTCCATCGTTGTCGTGCATGACAAGACATCGATCGCCGGACGTTCGCGGCCCGTGTCTTCCGGACCCAAATCCACATCCTGAAAAAGGAGTTCATGCTCCTCGGACTTCGAGAACACTTCATCCGCCTGGGCCGCGTTGAGCTGGGCCGTGTGCTCAGCGGCGATGAGCGCTATCGGTGGCGTAGAAGGCGTCTGGAGTGCCTTGATCGTGCTGGCCCGGTAGTAGCCCTTCCGAGCGACAAAGACAGGGTCCATGTCCGGATCGATGGGAGCGGCGGTGTCCTGCCCGCAGTTCACGCAGGTCGTTCGCCCGGGGAACGGCCGCTGAGCCGTCCGGCACGACTGGCAGTAAGCCCAGGCCCCACCGATCTCTAGTGAGAGTTCGCCCCCCTTCAGCCGGAATTTACCTTCTATCGGCTCCGCAAACAATCGGAGCAGCGTCGGCAACCAATGCTTTTCAAAGTTAACATGCGCGTCCTTATCGTGGAGCATCCGTTTGATATCCCGAAACTTTCCTGAGTGTGGCTGGATATCTTTCTGCCTCCACCACGCGGGAGGCATTCGGCTCAGCCAGAATCCTCGCCGGGACCAACACCGCAGCCAAGAGCGAGCAAGGGCGATCTTTTGTTCATCGGAGTCGGCATAACCGGAGATGTCAGGCAAGGCATAGACCGCGGGAGCATGCTCCTCGCATTCGATCACGGATGCTAAAGCGAGCGACTCCAGGCCGTAATACCGGTCAGCGAGCGGCTTGATGATTGCTTGGAGCAACGATTCTGGCGGTGCGGATCGTTGTAGCCGACGGAGAAGCTTCAGTACGCTGGATTCGTTCGTCAGTGCTCCACTATTGACCGCCTCCTCCACGATTCTGTCATCTTGAAAACTCTCTCCGTCCTTCAATTCCGGGCGTAGACGTACCCCCATCTCCTTTCCAGCTATCAGGACAGCCGGATAGAGATCCTCGAGCGATAGATCACTCGCGATGCTTGGTAGACTTGCTAGCCGCTTGTAACCGGCGACGATCAGCGGTCGCAACGCATCCTGGGTCGAGTACGCCTGGAGGTTCGGCGCGAGCCGCGCCGCCGTCTGCCGTGAGTCCGAAAAGATGAGGACCTTCCTGCCGCGCAATGGCGCGAGTCGCGTCGCCGGCACGGGGCTCGGCGGCTGTACTTGAATCTGCTTCGCAATCAGCGCTTGGAAGGGCTGGTCTCCCTTCGTCTGATGATCCTGAACGGAGGAGCGCCCGAATGCGGCGCTTTCACCACAGACGGCGCACGGCCGAAACTCGCCCGCCGAGGCGTTGCGAGGCTCGTCGTCAGCGTCAGGAGGAGCCGTGCGTCCCGCGCGCAAGTAGACTTGCCGATTGCGGGATCCGAGTTGCTGTGGATTCAGGCGTCCGGTCACGAGGTCATATTCTGCCGGCTCTGCCGTATCGACGAAGACCGGTTTCTCCAAGAGCAAATCGATGGGCGCAAGCTCGTCGAATTGCCCCGAAAGCGTGCGAAAGGCTCCTCCGGGCTCCGACCAGAGGAAGTTGGGATCGTCGGTATCGTTGGTGTACGCACGGGCGTAAGCGGTGCCGCAGTTCCGGCACGTGTAGAGTTCAAGCACACGAGTTCCACAGTCACAGGTGTCTCGCGGCTGGCTAAACAGCGTCCCAGTTGGTCCGCCACGTTGTTCCGCGGGCAGACTCGCACACTGAGGATCCATGCAGGCCCAGAGCCCAGCGAGTCCGCGATAGAATGAGTGGACCCGACAAGGCAGAAGGCCTGGCTCTGTCGGCTCTCGCCTGGCGACGCTGCCCAGCGCGATCAGGATCGTGACTGCCCGCGCCGCGATGTCCGCAGGAACGATGCTGTCGAACAAATTATCGCCAAGCGCATCCACAGGCTGCGCCTCGCTCATAGTGATGTTGATCAGGTTCGCCATTGGCGAGAAGGAGACCAAGGCGTCGTACAGCGCCCGTTGCAACTGCCACGGACGGTCGATATTTCGGTACTCGAGGAAGGAGGCGACCTGTGCCAGGCGGGCGTCGTCACTATCGGCCTCATAGAAGGCCCGAAGGTCGATCGCATCGAGTGCAGTTGCGTCTCCTTCAGTGCCCGTGCCCGCCTCCTGTCGGTGAAGGAGATCTCCTTGTACTTTGCGGAAGTCGGTTGGTTCCTTGCCGGTGAGCTGCGCGCCGAACCTCACTGCGTAGTCGGGATCCTTGAAGCTCGCGCTGGTACAGATTACCTGCAGGCGATCTGCCGGAATGCCCAATCGCGTGCGGAGCCGGCGAATCAACAGCGCGACCTCAGCGCCTGCTGCTCCTCGATAGAGGTGCGCCTCGTCGATGACGAGGAGGAAGCGCTCCTTGGGATTCGCCTGCAGCCAATCGCGCGTGCAATCAAAGATCGGCCGCTCGAGTGGGCGCATCAGCATGTACTCCAGCATGGAGTAGTTGGTCACGAGGATGTCGGGCGGCGCCTCGTGGACTTCATGCCGTGTTAGGAGTTCCGGATCTGCAGGGAGCGTCACGCACCGCTTGAACTCGCCGCTCGTTGCATCTCGCCACCGCGAACCCTTCTTGCCGTACCATCCAATCAGGTCCGGCTTCGATGGCCACTTCCCGCGCTGCTTCAACTCGCGAACGAGCGCATCGGCGGCGGCCTGTTGTGGGGACTCCGGGCCTTGGGCGAGTTCCATGTTGCGGACGTAGTACTCCCCGATGGGACGGAGCCGATCCTGATCTTTCTTCGCATCGCGGACTCCCGGATAAAGGGTTCGGCTGGTGTACCTCGCGAACCGTGCCGGTCGCCCAGACCACTCTGTAAACTTACTAACTATGCGTCGATCACCGAAGAGCAGTCTGAGTCGTCCAAGCTGATCGTTGACGAGGGCGTTCATCGGGTACAAGACCAGCGCTCGGACAGCCGGCGTTGCTCCGAACTCATCACCGTTGCGCTGTGCCTCGCGCGCCAGCTTGCCCAGGATCGGAAGAAGGAAGCACTCGGTCTTTCCTGAGCCTGTACCTGTCATGACGACCAGGCTTCGCCCTTCGGCAAGGGACAACTTGGTAGAGGTGGCCTGGTGCTGGTACGGCGGGTCGTGGATGAGCAGGCCCAAGTCGTCCTCTGACTTGGAGACCGCTGAGATCAATTCGAGAGTAGCGGCGTCGAGCCCGAGTTCCCGAAACGCCGGGCCGGGCTTATAGCGGGGCGTGCTCTCCAGATACGGGCGCTGGTGGATCACTCCGGGTTCTTCCAGGAGTCGTTGCCGCTGTGCCACGAGTTTCGGGTGACTCACATGGTAAGTCGCCTCGATGTAGTCTTGCAGCGCCCGATGGAGTTGCTGACTCGTCTCTCCGATGGTTAGGGACATGTCGTCGCCCTATTCATGGTCATTTCACGCTCCTGGCACTTCATCAAGCCACAGTTCCACACGAGCGAACTGGACTTCCTCGGCAAGTTCTGCCTGAGCAAGCTTGTAGGCGAAGAGGCACCCCGAGCTTGGAACCGGCTCGCCGACCGCGTCCCACCTGCGCTGTGCCCACATCGGAACGGGTGAGAAGAACTCCATCACGCGCGTGTCTCCGGGACCAGGACGCACCCTGAACCGCTGGGGCTCTCCACGCTGCGCGTCAATCGCCATTTGCAGGCGCCACGCTTCGTCGCAACCGCGCCATCGGCTGCCGCCAACCGGAAAGTCGATGAGTCGTTCGGGGCTGCCGTCACGCAACTGTGTATAAGACCACAGTTGCGCACCGTACGCCTGACTACGGCGTGCTACGAACCGCCCGGACTGGGAGCGCACCTCAACCCATCGACCACGGTAGTAGCGGACGGGGCGTTCCGGGTCTAGCAACAATAGCCCAGGTACGTCGCGCGACGGCTGCGCGGCGTCCATAAGCCTGTCAATGCGCGATAGGTGTTGAGCTGGTGTTTCCGATTTCGGCGTTTTCAGCCATCGGTCGTACGAGGTCTCCATGAGTCCAAGCTGGCTGAGATCGGCCTGTAGGTCCTCACCGGGGAGGGGGCTGAGGCGCCGCAAGTGGCTGACGTACTCGATTCGAGCCTCAATTTCATCAGGCAAGGCGGAGAGTTGGTCCGATGCGACGCCGAGAAGGATCACGGTACCACTCTCGCGGGCTACAAAGCTCGCCGGAGCTGCGTACAGCAGCACAGCCGCCCCATGCGCAGAGTCCTCTTCCACGTCACGCTGCTCAATGATGTCGCCATGAGCGATCATTGCTTCCAGCGTTTCCTCGACCTCACCCTTGACATCCGCAGTGTTTTCCACCAAACCTCGAAGCGGCCGTGCCACACCGCGCACCAGCGTCGCCGCTGTACAGGGACAAAGGAAGCTCGCCGCCCTCCTGAGCGCTCCTGCGATCGCCTCAGTTGATGTGAGATCCAGCGCGCTCGAATTGAGCCCTAACTCCGCGACCTTCTGAGCGTGGACTTCCGATGCCGTTAGCCGTCTCATCTCCACTCCCATCCTGCGTAGAGTCCACCGGGCTGGGCTTGCGACTGGTAATGACGATCTGTCGAGAGCACGAGAAATCGAGCGGCTCTCGCCAGCGTGGGCAACTCCATGAGCCGCGTCAGTCCCGCCCGTAGCCTCTCCCCAGCCCATGCCTCCGCCCCGGCGGGATCGCTCGCAAGCCTGAGCGCGAGTTCGGAGAGCCATCCCGCGTCGGATTCATCCGTGGGTCCCGTGGATGGCAAGAGACGGAACTTGGTTGCGAGCGAGGCGATCCGTTCGACTCGCTCCCTACATGTGCTTGCTGCGAGGTCGGCCCAGTCACGTTCAAGGACCACACCGATACCGACTTCCCCAGGCTGCCGCGAAACTGCTTCCTTCAGCCGCGTCATGCCATCCGTGCCCCCGCGCGCGGCAAGTTCCGCCCTTGCCCAGTTCTCACCACAGAGCAACCGAGTGGCGTGGGACCCAAGCGCTAGCAATACATCGCGCCTTCGTGTCGCAGAGAAGAAATCGCCGGGCAGCCTCGCTCGACCCCATAGCTGAGCGATGGCGAGGACACGCATTATCGACTCTAGCGACCGCGTTTCCACGTCGATGTGTGGAGTACAGCCAAGATCTTCGAGACCCTGAATAACGGGGGGCACGATGATCGCCGTCGTGAGTTGGCGGAGCCGCGCAACATACATCCCGCCTGATGCAGGAGCGTCATACGCCGACGCAAGGATAATCTGCTCTTCGAGGATGGGGTTCTCGAATGACAGGCGCGTCACCGTTGGCTGCCCATCGCCTCCACTATCGTCGAGGAGGCGGACAACGTAACCTTCATGCCGCCGGCGGAGCGCCCACCGAAGAGGCGTGAACTCTCGTTCGCACCGGAGTGTAAATGTCCCCAACTCATCGGCTGTGAATGCAAGGTCGCAGAACCGCGCGGCGTCATAGGCCTCTTCTGCCCTCCTCATGCTGCGGAAGTGCTTGTCGAGGTGATTCCGCCAGGCCTCTGCGGAGACCGGTAGGCGCATAGCTGAGAGTTGCTTCGAGGCGGTCGCGGTTTCGCCTTCTCTCTCGAAGAGAGAGATCGTACACGCCACGCTCCGACCAACCGGTCCGCGAATGGTGACCTCGGCATGGCCTTCCCACATCTGCTCCAGAGACGGTTCGGCAGGCTCCATCTGTACGACCAATGGACCGTGAGGGCTCACACCTGGTGACCAAGGCCGCGCCTCCCTGATGCGCATTACCACGTCCAGATCGCCCAGGGCCTCAGCATCCGTGCCCGGACTTGTGCGAGCAGAAACGCGAACCTGATGTAGGCCCACAGGCAATTGCGGAAGTTCGACGAACAGCGGCTCACCAGGCGCTATCGAGCTAAGCTCAAGTGGAGGTTCAATGCCATCAGTCATGGAGACCAGAAGCCCGTCGATCGGGTGATCGACGCAAATCGCCAAACATGGTTGCTCGGACGCGAGCCATTCGCCGTGACCCTCTCCGTCCCACACCACCGCCGCCAACCCCGCTGGCCAGACCTCGATGGTCTTCGCTTGCCTGAGGCCGAGAAGGCGGAGCGTCTCTTCCCAGTCGGCAGTGAGTGCTGAAGGCAGCTTGAGCAGCGCGCCCGAGGCTCCCTCGCATTGCAGATCAATCGGGCAGGTATGCTTCGTGGACACGAGCGGCCCGCTCGTGCTCACGACGATGTACCGCTCGCCGGGGCGGACCCTCAGGCTCCGTGACTCGTAGGCAAGGCCGTCTGAGGCGATCCTGAATAGCCACAACGGTCCGGGTCGGAGAAGGCATTCCGTCCGCAGAAGGTACTCGAGCTGCGGATCGGTTTGCTCGAACTGGAGCAGCACCTCATCGGCGCGCGGCCACCGGGCGAGCGTGACACGCTGCGCGCCATGCAAACACCTCTCCCGCGCGAGCGGTCGGCCCGATGCACCGGCCACCACGCATCGCGAGCCCGTCAGTATCTCCCGAGTTCGGGGAAAGCGGAGGAGTAGGTGAGATAGGTCGGGGATCTCGATCAACATTTCCCAGGAACCGCCTTGCGGGTCTGTCGGTCGAAGCACGAGTCGCGGTTCGATCCCGAGCGCCGCGACTTCTGCTCTCGCCTCGTCCGGGCGACTGATGGTGGATGTCGTGCTTCGGCCCAGCAAGCCAAGGCCACGAACCTGCGCACGATCCCTAGCAAACTGGCGTGCGCCTCGGAGCCACTCACGCGCACGGCGTTCACGATCCAAGTCCTCACCGATCCGCCGAAGCGTTGCCGGATGTATGAGATTATCTGAGCCGAGATCTCCTTGTAGGAGGAGAGCGGCCGCAATCTGACCCACAAGCTGTGTCTCCTGCGCGAGGTTCTGGAAGCGCGACGTGGCGTTCCAGCTTCGCGCAGCGATGAGTTCCCCCAGCGTCGCGGGCGACTCCAGGAGTTCTCCAGAAAAGGAGTGTCTCAACTCGTAGAGGATGCGCGCGAGCTGTCGTTGAAGATCCTTTGGGAGGATGGCGTGTGTGATCGGCCAGCAGATGATGGAGAAATGCTCTGCCCACGCACCGGACGGAACCGCGCCTCCGAATCCCGTCTGGAACTGGCGGTAGCAATCACGAATCCAGTAGCGATCTCCGTTGAGGGTCCAATCCGGGGTTTCCCGTTCGAAGGTCTGCCAGTATTCGTCGCCAGCATAGCCATAACCGATTTCGGCCGCGTACACGATCCACGGAAGATTGTGCGCTTTCGACGGAGAGCTGTGTTCAATTGCCCGACGAATGTCGGTGGCTAGTTGCTGGAGTTCCGAGTCGTTGAGGCCGTGTTCGAGTGCGAAGATGGGCTGTTCTGGTGCAGCTGCGCGGCGCTTGTCACTGAGCGCCGAGAAGTGCGCTGCGAGGCGCGCTTGCCAATCCACCAGTGAACCGTTCTCCTGCACGTTTACCTCATTTCGCCGTTCATCAACGAGTCCAGAACCGTGCGACGTGCAAACCGTTTGTAGCGCTTATCCCATGCCGCTCGTGGAAGTACCCATCGTTCAAGGCTATACTGCGCGAGATCGGCTGCTGGTTGTGCCAATGATCGTACATTGCGATGTTGTCCGAGCAACACTTCTTTGTAGTTTGCTGCAAGAGGCACGGCATACACTTCTCGCTCGATACCGTGCTTCAGAACTGCGTTGCCGTCTAGGCCGAGTTCCTCAAGAGCTGCTCGCGCCACGCGGATCTTCCAGTTTGGTCCCATGCCAAACCGATGGCCGGATGCGTACGGATGACCGATCGCCTGGAGATAGTCACGCAGGCGATCGAACACCTCGCCTGCTATTTGGAAGTGACCGAAACCTTTGGTAGAGCCGATGCGTACGAAACGGATCGATCCCGGAATGGCGAGGCGGTTATACAACGAGGAACGGCCCAGGGCCGACGTTGTCGTCAGCAGGACTAGACGGGCTCGGTTCTCTTTCTCGCTGATGATCGATCTCAAGCCGAAATACTTTCGCTCGTATACACGCTTCACCTCTGTACTCCCCATCAGTGAAGCAACCAGCTTGCCTCCCAACAGGTGAGAGTACGGCGGCAGGGCACCGACGACGTACGCATCCATGACATGCGTGAGTCGATCGCACCGATCTTCATGCGTCCACCCGATCCATTTGTCGCGTGCGGACAGGTTGAAGACAGGGTCTCCGAGAGCAAAGAGGCCGATCAGGCGGTCATTCTGACGGTCACGAACCAGGAATCGCATCCGCCTACCAAAGCCCTGCGATACCGGCACGGACCACGATAGAGAGGCGAATCGGAATAATCTGGACTCAAGCGTGTTTGCCCTAACTTCTACGAGTTCAGGATCGATTTGCGATGGATCAACATTTCGTCCTGAGGCAAAGTGCTTGATCAACTCAGAGCCATGCGACTCAAGGAATAAGCGGTTCTTTTCAAGATTCTGCCGACGCTGCGCAGAATGGAAAATACGAATCCGTTGCTTAGTAATCTCACCATCAATGAAGTATCTGGTGCAGTTCTTCGTGAAACCCAGGTCAACAAGGTGCGCATGAATAGCGCGTTTGAGTGCGGTCTTTGATGGCGGTCTAGCGCTAGCTCTTCGAGTCATCAGTCAATCCTCGGCCTGCAATCCATCGATCGATGGTGGCGCGGTGGAACCGCCAGTGGCGGCCGACCTTCTGTCCGGGCACCTTGCCGGATTGGGCAAGCTTGTAGAGGGACGACTTGGACACCTGTAGGTAGGCCGCCAAATCGTCGATGGTCATGACCTCTGGGGCGGTCGCCTTCTTCAACGCATCCCTCCGCTTCGCCCCCGTTCGGCCGGGTCGACCCGAGTTTAGCGGTAGTTAGCAGTTGATGCCATGTCGAAGCCGCGTCGCGCCCTCACACCGCCTCAAACGTCAGCCCGAACTGGTAGAACGCTCCGAAGTGGTAGAGGGCGTCGTTCGTCGTCGCGTCGATGGTCAGTGTGTGCTGCCCAGTCGTGAGCATGACCTGTTGGGGTGGGGGCGGGCTCGAAACGACCGGGCCCATCGGGGCGCATCCCTGGCTGCCGCCGGGGGCGTGGGCGGAGCCGACGAGGACGCCATCCACCGAGAGACTCATCAGCTCGAAGTTGGGCGCCTGCGTCTCGCCGAGACCCGACCAGTCCACAGTCATGATGGTGTCCACGGGCACGGTGATGATGGCCGTCGCGGTGGCGGTCTGTGTGTTGGGGTTGTGGTTGCGGCAGTTGTTGTCGTCCTCGAAGTCGAGGCGCAAACCCAATCCACTATTAAGGATGGTCCACGGACTGGCCGGCACGGCCGCCGGGTCGGTGTAGGAGCGCATGGCGCCGTTCTGCCCGCCGTCGATGAAGCCGATGTCGGTGAACGACCACGCCTGCGTGAACTCGATGCAGCACGAAGGGCACTTGCCCGAGGCATTGAAGAGCGCAAAGGCGCCGCTGTTCAGCACGCCAAAGCTGCCGGCGGTTCCCGTGTTCCGCGCCACCAGTGAGCCGGGCAGCGCCATTACACGCACGCCTCCGGCTCGGGCGTCTCGTTGGTCCAGGTGATGATGAAGGCGCCCGCCGCGTCGCGATACGCGAGGCCAAAGGTCGCCGGGGAGTAGCGCCCGATCGAGGGCCGCTTCCATTGGTGCGGCGGCTGGCCG
>Ga0114931_10007798_pt1 | contig 13035 bp, 10 predicted proteins | sample 2SBtaG_FD_89579 | JGI IMG/M metagenome (GOLD analysis project Ga0114931, IMG submission 89579) | Deep subsurface microbial communities from Kolumbo volcano to uncover new lineages of life (NeLLi) - 2SBTROV14_V59a metaG | ecosystem: Environmental > Aquatic > Marine > Volcanic | place: Kolumbo... | reverse complement strand
ATTGTCGCTTTGGTTCGCCAGTCGGATCGCCGGCGGAATGAGCGGAGCCAGTACATCCGGCAGCTGGACGGTTTCGCCACGGGCCAGGGCCTGGTTGAGCTGGACCAGCGGCCCGCCTTCCCAGGCATGCCAGGCGTGATGCATGGCCTGAAAGTCGTTCTCCACCCGGTCCATGGCGCGTTCGGAAGTGTCTTCAGGCAGGCCATAGATTTCCACGCTGACCAGGGTGCCCATGGCATAGAATTCCCGCTGCCAGATCGGGTTGCGCTGACATCCGGCCAGAGCCAGAAGCACTGTCAGCAACAGGATCAGAAACGGCCGGCGCAGCGATGTCATGGGTGCGGATCGGCCAGACGGTCCAGCAGGTCGCCGGCAATATCCAGGCCGTATTGTCTATCCAGTTCGCGGATGCAGGTGGGGCTGGTCACATTGATTTCCGTCAGATAGTCTCCGATCACATCCAGACCGGCAAAGGCGACGCCTTTCGCGGCCAGGGTCGGGCCGACCTGGGCGCAGATCCAGCGATCCCGGTCGGTCAAAGGTATGCCTTCGCCGCGCCCGCCGGCCGCCAGGTTGCCGCGCGCTTCACCGGCGGCCGGGATGCGCGCCAGGGCGTAAGGCACCGGTTCGCCTTCGATCAGCAGGATCCGTTTATCGCCCGCGCGGATCTCCGGAATATAACGCTGTGCCATGGCAAAGCGCCGGCCGTGGTCGGTCAGTGTTTCCAGCATAACATTGGTGTTATCGTCGCCGGCCTGCAAGTGAAAGATCGATTCGCCGCCCATGCCGAACAGCGGTTTGAGGATGATGTCGCCATGGGTTTCCAAAAAATTCAGAAACTGGGACCGGTCACGGCTCACCAGCGTGGCGGGGCAGCACTGCGGGAACCAGGCGGTATAGAGTTTTTCGCTGATGTCTCTCAGGCTGGCCGGATGATTGACCACCCGGGTGCCGGCTGCCTGAACCCGGTCCAGAATCAGCGTCGTGGCGATGAACTCCATGTCCACCGGCGGGTCCTTGCGCATCAGCAGGATATCCAGCGAGGCCAGCGGCTGTTCATCCGCTTCACCCAGTTCGAACCAGGCTGCGGGGTCGTCCTGGACGTGCAGTTTGCGCAAGCGGGCGAAAGCGTCCCCGTCGCGCAACAGCAGGTCGCTCTGCTCCAGGTAATACAGTTGCCAATCACGCGCCTGGGCGGCCAGTAGCATGGCAAAGCTGCTGTCTTTGTGGACTTTGATGGCGCTGATCGGGTCCATCAATATACCCAGTTTCATGAGGCGATCTGATTCCCGGCGTCGTTATCGATCTCTTCCTTATGGTCAGCCAGTTCGCGGGCGGCCGCCAGCAGTGCCAGCCGGGCGATAACGCCATAGGCATAGAAACGGTTCGGTTCTGCATCGGGTGACTGGCTGCGATCCGGCATGTTGCAGGACTGATGGAAGGCCAGCGGTTCGAAATGCATACCCGGGGCATTGAGATTTTCGCGGGGGCCCCGGTCGGTGTGGACCCGGTAAAAACCGCCGACGACGAAATGATCGATCATGTACACCACCGGTTCGGCAACCGCGGCATCCTGGTCGTCGCCCCAGGTTTCGAAGGTGTATACCCCCTCCTGCAGCAGGAATTTGGAAACGCCGCCGCCCCCTTTCATGGAGGCCATTTTGTTGCGTTGTTTGCGGTTCAGACTGAGGAGTTCATCGACGCTGCTGACCGACATGATGGCCATCCCATAGGTGCCGGCATCCGCTTTCACCACCACGAAAGGCGGTTTGTCGATTGCATGCTGATCGTATTTTTTCTGGATGTCGTCCAGCAGTTCCTGAACATTCTTGGCCAGGCAGTCTTCGCCTTCGCGGTTTTTGAAATCGAGTTCGCCACAGTTTCTGAACAGCGGATTGATCAGCCAGGGATCGGTCTCCAACAGCCGCGAGAATTCGGTGGCCACTTCGTGATAGTGATAAAAATGACCGGATTTCAACCGGTTTGACCAGCCAAGACCCGGCGGGGGGACAACCGGCTGATCGATGTTGCGCAGAATGTCGGGTTCGCCGCCCATCAGGTCGTTGTTGAGTACCACGACGCAGGGCATGAAATCCTCGAGGCAGATCCGCTGGCCCCGGCGTATCACCGGTTCCAGTCGTACCGAGCGTCCCGAGGGCAATTCGATGATCTCTTCCTTCTCCAGATCGCTGCGCAGGGAGCCGATCCGCACCCGGTACCCGGCCTTGAGGATGATTTCCTGGAGGGTGCTCAGGCTTTCCAGATAATAAAGGTTGCGGGTGTGGTCTTCCGGAATGAGTAGAACATTACAGGCGACTTCGCAGATTTCTTCCATTTTGGCCTGCATGGCCTGGACACACAGAGGAATGAAAGCCGGGTTCAGATTGTTGAAGCCGGCCGGAAACAGATTGGTGTCGACCGGGGCCAGTTTGAAGCCGGCATTGCGCAGATCCACCGAGCCGTAAAACGGGGCCGGTGTTTTGCGCCATTCGGCGCGGAACCAGGCCTCGATACGGCTTTGTTCCGACAACAAGGTGTTTTCAATTTGCTTCAGAGGGCCGGTGAGGGCAGTGGTCAGGTGGGGTACTGCCGGTAAATGTCCTGCTTCCATAAAGTTTGTTTTCCCACGGACGCTAACGGGGTTATCAGGTAATAGTACTGTAAATAGGTGCTTGGATTCAGCCGAATTTCACTCTGAATTGTGAATTTTCGGCACAAAGTCTGCAAGCGGCTATTTTCAGGCCAAAAATGCCGAGAAATTGACGTCTTAAGCGAATAATAGAGGGAATTTGCACAAGATGGGCTGCCATGTTATGGCATCGCCTCCGCCCGGGAGCATAACCCGGGGAGACAACGGCACAATATGGACAACAACAGGGGGATAAACGTGGAGACAGCAGTACAACAGGACGATGGTGCTTTGGCGGGCCTGCGGGTCATGGTGATCGATGACAGCAAAACCATTCGCCGCACAGCAGAAACCTTGCTGAGTAAAGCGGGTTGCGAGGTGATGACCGCTACCGACGGTTTTGAGGCCTTGGCCAAAATCGCCGACCATCAGCCGCAGATCATTTTTGTCGATATCATGATGCCGCGTCTGGATGGTTACCAGACCTGTGCGCTGATCAAGCATAACCAGGTATTCAAGAACACGCCCGTTATCATGCTGTCGAGCAAAGATGGTCTGTTTGACCGGGCGCGCGGTCGCATCGTGGGTTCCGAACAATATTTGACCAAACCCTTTTCCAAGGATGAGCTGCTGGGTGCGATACGCCAATTTGTCACCCGCTGAGCCTGGAAGGATCAATCAAGGAAATGATGCCGTGGCTGCCGGCGTGACAACCGGAACATTAAACCCTTTGGCATGACGGGCGATAAAGGGAATTGAAGTGAAACCAGACCGTGGACTGAACGGTTAGATAAAGGAGATAGAAATGGCTCGTATCCTGATTGTGGACGATTCACCGACCGAGATGCATGTTCTCAAGACCATGCTGGAAAAGAACGGTCACGAAGCGCTTACCGCGCCGAATGGCGAGGAAGGTATCGAGAAGGCCTCTGCGGAAAAACCCGACCTGGTGCTGATGGATGTCGTTATGCCGGGAATGAATGGCTTTCAGGCAACCCGCAAGATCACCAAGGGCAAGGATACGGCGGGCATCCCCGTCATCATTTGCACGACCAAGGATCAGGAGACCGACCGGGTCTGGGGGATGCGGCAGGGTGCCTCGGACTATCTCACCAAACCGGTCGAAGAGAATGATCTGATCAACAAGATCAACTCGGCCTTAAGCGCTTAAGCGACCGTCATTGAGGATGGGACAATGAGTGATCAGCAGCAAAATCAGGCCCTGCGAATATTGCGGGATCTGGAAAGCCGTATCCGTCGGCATGCCCTTGATCTGCCCAGTGATATGGAAATCAAGGAAGAGTGGAGTGGTATTGGCTTTCGTTTGGGGAAGACAAAGTTGGTGTCGCGTCTGGGTGAAGTGGTGGAGATTCTGACCTACCCGGGTTTTTCCAAGGTGCCAGGGGCTAAAGACTGGGTGCGAGGAGTGGCGAATATCCGCGGCAATTTACTGCCGATACTGGATCTGCGCGGATTTCTGTTAGGGCGTTCCAGCGTGCCATCGCGGCAAAGTCGGGTTCTGGTCATTCAGCATGGGGATGTCTATTCAGGTCTGATCGTTGATGAGGTGCTGGGGATGAAGCATTTTCAGGCGGAAGAGCGGATCTCGAAGGCTCCTTGCGACGAGGCGGCATTGACACCTTATCTTGATTCCGGGTTCGAACTCGGCGATGAGGCCTGGTCGGTATTCAACATGGAACGCTTGGCGGAGACGCCACATTTCTTACAGGCGGCGGTGTAGGCGTCTGGCGAATTTTTTTGGGGACTATTTAGAAAGCTCAGGAGAGAACTGATGAGTGCAGAAGCTAAGGGAAGCAAAAAAGGGGTAAGTAAAAAATATTCTTACCTGATTTTCGGGTTGTTGGCCTCGTTGGCGGCCATGGTGGGTGTATTCGCTTATGTGGCTCAGCAGGCGGCCTATGATAAAGAATATATCGGTTACGCCAGTGAACAACAAGTTTTATCACAACGGATTGCAAAATATGCACTCGAAGCCAGTTCCGGAACCGAGTCCGCTTTCGACAAGGTTGTTCAGTTTCGTGACCGTTTCGAGGAAACGCTCGGTTATCTGCGCAACGGCAACGTCGCCACCGGTCTGCCACCAATAGGCGAAAATTCTCCATTGAACAAACCATTGGGCAAAGTGGAACAGAAATGGGGTGAATTCAAGGGCCAGACAAATATTGTTCTCGATGGCAAGGAACTGGTGTTGTTTTTATCGGAAGCGGTTAGTGTCATCAACGAACAAATGCCGTCGCTGTCAGAAGGGTCGTAGCAGATCGTTAATGAGTTGGTGTCCACTGGAGCCAACTCCGAGGTTATCTCGATGGCCAGTCGTCAGCTGATGCTGGGGCAGCGTATCGTCAACAATGTTAACAGTGTTCTGGCCGGCAAGGGTGGTGAGGAAGCTACCGCCCAATTCGAACAGGATGTTGAAGAATACGGCACGGTGCTGGATAACATGGTGCGTCATTCCGGCGCCTTCAAAAAGATCAAGAACAAGAAGATTGAAGAAATCCTGTTCAATGCCTCAATGCAGTTTACGGTAGTCGCCGATTATGTGGGTGAAATTCTGGACAACAGTGAAGAATTGCTGGCCGTCCAGGATGCGGCCCGTAGTCTCGCGGCCTCCTCGGATGCATTGTTTGCCCAGTCTTCCGCGTTGCAGAATGCCCTGGCGCAGGCCCCCAAGGAAAGAGTCCTGACCGAGCAGCATGCGTATATGTTCGGCGTGGTCGCACTGATCTGCCTGGTCTGGCTGGGTTGGTCGTTGAAAACGGATGCCGATCGCCGCAGTCAGGCGGCGGAAAAAACCAATCAGCAAAATCAGGAAGCCATCCTGCGGCTGCTGGATGAAATGGGTAATCTGGCCGATGGTGACCTGACCCAGTATGCAACGGTAACCGAGGATTTTACCGGAGCCATCGCGGACTCCATCAATTACACCATCGATGCACTACGTGATGTGGTCGAAACCATCAATACGACGTCAAGCCAGGTATCAAACGCGGCCGAACAGACCAAGTCGACAGCCATGAGTCTGGCGGAAGCGAGTGAGCATCAGTCTCAGGAGATTACTTCTTCGGTGTCTGCCATCAACGAAATGGCGGTTTCCATCAAGGAAGTCTCGGATAACGCCAAGGAGTCGGCCGAAGTGGCACAGAAGTCGGTTGAGATCGCCAACCAGGGTGGTAAGACGGTGCGTCGCACTATCGAGGGTATGGATCAAATTCGAGACCAGATTCAGGAAACTTCAAAGCGGATCAAACGACTGGGTGAGTCCTCACAGGAAATCGGGGATATCGTGGAACTGATCAATGATATCGCCGAACAGACCAATATTCTGGCTTTGAACGCGGCGATCCAGGCGGCAATGGCCGGTGAAGCCGGCCGCGGCTTCGCGGTGGTCGCCGATGAGGTGCAACGCCTGGCTGAGCGTTCCTCCAATGCCACCAAGCAGATTGAGGCCTTGGTCAAGACCATCCAGACCGATACCAACGAAGCAGTTATCTCCATGGAGCAGAGTACCTCCGGCGTGGTGAATGGAGCGCGGCTGGCAGAAGATGCCGGCGACGCCCTGGAAGGTATTGTGAATGTATCGACACATCTCGCCGAGTTGATCGGAAACATCTCCGGTTCTACCGATCAGCAGGCCAGGGCGGCGAACAATGTCACCGACACCATGAACGTGATTCAGGAAATCACTCTGCAGACCAATGCCGGCACCAATGAGACAGCTGCTTCTATCGGCAACCTGTCTGAGCTGGCGAAAGAACTGCAGACCTCCGTATCCGGGTTCAAGCTGCCGGAATAACAGGAGTCACCCATGGGGGCGCTGAAAATAACAACCAGCGATCAGCTGAGCCAGGCTGCGGCCGGGATTGACGATGAGCAGTTTCGGCAGTGGGGTGAGCTGCTAGAAGGGCGGACCGGCATGGTGATTCCTAAGGAAAGGAAATCATTTCTGGTCACCGGCCTGCGCGCCCGAATGCGCGCGGAGGGTTTTGCGGACTACCGGGCTTATTATGATCATGTGCGGGAATTGAAACCGGGGGCGCCCGAGTGGGCATTGCTGGTAGACCGTATGACGGTGCATGAAACCCGGTTCTTTCGTCATCAGCCTTCTCTGGCATTATTACGGCATGAAGTGTTGCCGGCGTTCGTGACTGAAAGTCCTGAACGGCATAATTTTCAGGCCTGGAGCCTGGGTTGTGCCAGCGGTGAAGAAGCTTATTCGCTGGCTATGCTGTGTGATGATTATTTCAGTTGTCACGCCCCTGGCGTCATGTTGGGTCTGTTGGCGACCGACATCAGCCAGCCGGTTCTGAATGCGGCTCGTAAGGGGATTTATGACCGGCGCTGTTTGCAGCAGATCGATATTGCTTTCCAGCAGCGTTATACCCGATCGCTCGATCTGCGCAGATTTCGTATCGACGAAAAGTTGCAGCGGAGAATTTGCTTTGCGCAACTTAATGTATTGGATCTGGACCGGTTTCCGGTCGCTGATATGGATCTCATATTCTGCCAGAACATGTTGATCTATTTCGATCGCAAAAAACGTCTCAGGATAATGGACAATCTGGTGCAACGTCTAAGTCTTGGTGGGGTATTGATAGTGGGTCCGGTGGATATTCCGGTCTGGTCTAATCCGGAGATGGAGAGAATTGAATTCGAGGGCACTCTGGCTTTCCGGCGGTGGACACAAGCCCAATAGGAAAACAAAGGGATCAGGATGAGCGGAGCATTAGATACAACGACACTGGGGTGGGTCAAGCAAGAGCTGGATGAGACGCTGAAACAGGCGCGCCAGGCTCTCGAGGCCTATGTGAGCAATCCGGATGATGAATCCCAGCTGCGATTCTGCTCGGTACATTTACATCAGGTGTACGGTACCTTGCAGATGGTGGAGCTCTACGGAGCGGCGATGCTGGCAGAAGAGCTGGAAAAGCTGACGCTGGCTTTATTAGACAACAAGGTCGGGCAAAAGGAGGCGGCCTACGAGTTGATCATGTCTGGCCTGGTTCAGTTGCCCGACTACCTGGACCGCCTGAGTACCGGGCATCGCGATGTTCCAATCGTTCTTATGCCACTGCTGAATGACCTGCGCGCCATCCGTGGCTCGGGGCTGCTGTCGGAAAATGCGCTATTCAATCCAAATCTTGGAGCTGAGTTGCCCGCTGATATCCTGAGCGGTCATACCGAAGAAGGGTTGCCGGTTCTGGCTAAACGGCTGCGTCATCAATACCAGGTGGCATTGCTGGGTTGGTTTCGCGACAAGGCTGTGGCTGCCAGTCTGGACTCAATGGCCAAGGTGCTGGCAGCGCTGCGCGCAGCCAGCCAAGACGATGCCGCAGTGCGCTTATGGTGGATCAGCGAGGCGGTTGTCGAGGCACTGGCCACCGACCGCCTGCAAGTCAGCATGGCAGTCAAGTTGCTGCTGGGTCAGGTTGACCGGCAGATGAAACGGGTAATCGATGCGGGTGAGTCGGCACTCATTGAGCAGGCTCCTGCCGAGCTGTTAAAGAATCTGCTGTTTTATGTAGCCCGGGCGGAGCGGGGCGGCACCATTCTGGATCGTGTCAAGGATGCCTGGCGACTGGACGAGATGTTGCCCGATGAGGCGGAGATCAGTGATGCCCAGCAAAGTCTGAGCGGCCATAACCTGCAGTTGATGGAGTCGGTGGCCGAGGCTGTGCGTGAGGAACTGCAGCAAATCAAAGATGCGGTGGATTTGTTTGTTCGCGGAGCTGTTACCGAGCGTGCCGGCTTGGAAACGGTAGCAGACGGTCTGGGAAAGATCGGCGATACTTTAGGTATGTTGGGCCTGGGGGCATTGCGTAAACGCATGGTCGAACAGGCTGAGGCTGCTCGCGCCATGGCTGGCGGCGAGTCTGATCTGGATGAAGCGGATTTGATGGAAGTCGCGGCGTCATTGCTGTTTGTCGAATCTTCTCTTGATGCTCTGGTGAAGGGAGATATTTCCGGCGCGGCTTTTGCCGAGGATGGCGTGGAAGAAAGTGATTCGATAGTGCCGGAGGCTGAATTTCAGCAGGTGCGGGGTGTGGTTGCCAGTGAAGCAATTCATGATATCGCCCGGGCCAAGGAAGCAATGCTTGGTTATATCGAAATGCCGGAGGAGTTTTCCCGTCTGGATGAAGTGCCGACACTGTTCAAACAGATAAAAGGTGGGTTGTTGCTACTCAACGAACCGCGGGTGGCCGGTATTCTGGATGGCGTGCTGGGTTTTATTGAAGGACGGATACTGGCGTCGAAAACGGCTCCCGGAGAGATACAGCTCAATCACCTGGCCGATGCTATTTCGGCCGTGGAGTATTATCTGGAGAATCTGCGCGAAAAGAAAGTTTTCGGCGGGGATTCCCTGCTGGTAGCGGAGCAAAGCCTGTCTGAGCTGGGTATGGCGTCGACGGCAGATGGTTTTGCTGCGGATGCGGAAGTGCCGGCCGAAAAACCATGCTTGTCTGATGTTGACAGAGTTGAAGCGCCAGGAGTCAGAAATTCTGCTGACCAGCATGACGATCAACAGCCCGGTCTCACTTCTTCAGAAGATGATGAAGAGATTATCACTATCGGACTCGATGTCGGTGAGCTGGAGGAGATGCCCGAAGAAGAAATCATTGCCATTGCCATCGACGATAAGCCGGCGGAAGAAGCCGGCGATGAAGAAATTGTTATCAGCCTCGATGAGACAATACCCGGGGAAGATGATGAGATTATCGCCATCAATCTTGATACGCAGACCGACACGGGGAGCCTGCCGCTGAGATTATTTCCATTGGTCTGGATAGTGGCGTGGCCGTGGCGAAAGTCGATGACGACAGGGAAATCAGTGTTCCCGGCGAGGGAGACGTTGGGGGAGGTGCCGCGGGTATAAACGCTGGTGATTTCGAATCGCCTTACCCGGTACTCGATAACGATGATCTGGACGAGGAGATTCTGGAAATCTTCCTGGAAGAAGCCGAAGAGGAGATTGGCAATATCCGGGAGAAATTGCCGAAGTGGATCGATAATGCAGAGGAAAAAGATGCTCTTGCCGAAGCACGACGGTCCTTCCATACCCTGAAGGGCAGCGGTCGTCTGGTCGGCGCCATGCTGCTGGGTGAGTACGCCTGGGCCTTTGAAAACATGTTCAACCGGGTGATCGATGGCGCGGTAGGGCGTTCCGAGGCGATGCTGGATCTGCTTGGTAAGGTTCTGGAGGCGCTGCCGGAATTGCTGGAACAACTTAAGCATGGAACTCCTCCTGAGTGGGATGTGCTGGCCATGATGCCGCTGGCCGAAGCGCTTTCTCATGGTGAGTCCGTCGAGGTGGGGGGGTTGCGTCGAGTCAACGTTCCGCCGGCAGAAGCAGAAAGCCGTGATAATGCAGTCATTTCAGACCCTGTCATTGAGCCCGAAGAAGACGTTTCCGACTCAAACGATGAATCGATCGTGGAGGAAGAATCTGACGAAGCTGTCGAAGCCATCATTGACCCGGTACTGTATGAAATTTTCAATACTGAATCTCAGGATCATATTCGTGTGATCCGTGCATTTCTGGCCGAAAGTTCCGACTGCGCAGCCATTCCCATCGGTGATGATCTGGTGCGTGTCGTGCACACTTTGCATGGCAGCGCACGCATGGCCGGAGCCGATGAGATTGCCGAGATCGGAGGAACATTCGAACGTTACGTAAAGGCATTGCAGGCCGGGCATCTCCCCATGAATGATGCTGCCTGCATTATAGTGACTCAGGCAGTCAATCAAATTGAGGAAATGCTGCCGAAGCTGCTGGATGCCGCGGCACCCTTGCCTGATTACCGGGCGGTCGCGCTTTCAATTGAGGGGTTGCCGCGCACTCCACAGGATCTGGATGTGGACCCTTTCCCGGAAACGGTCGCGGAAAATGCGGATGTTGAACTGCTTGAGGAGCCGGATGAAATACTGACGGTCGAGCCGGATTCCGAGAGTGAGGCGGTTGCCGAGAGTGAGGTCGAATCAGTCACCTCGATTGCCGAGGAGTCTGTTGTAACCATCGGGGAATCAGACGCCTCTGCTGGAGAAAATGTTATTTCCATCTCTGAAGCGGTGCAGGAAAGGCCTCTCGTCGCTGCTGCTTCGTCATCGACTTATGAGAACGCCGATGACGAATTGATTGAGGTGTTTCTTTAAGAAGCGGATGAGCTTATGGAAAGCTCGGAAGCTACGCTTTTGCAGTGGATCGAAACACCGGATGATTCTGAACTGATGGCCGCCATGCAACGTGATCTGCATACCCTAAAGGGTGGTGCGCGGATGGCGGATCTGGCCCCGATCGGTGATTTGTCTCATAGCCTGGAGTCTTTGTTGATTGCGGTTACCGATGGCCTGGTTGCCCCCAGTGATGCATTGTTTGAGCGCCTGCAATTATCCCAGGACTGCCTGGTGCACATGCTGGAGGCCGTCAAGACGCGACAGCCTCTGGTCTCCGCCGAAGATCTCATAGCCGATGCCGAGGCATTGAGGCGCGGTGAATCACTGGCAGCTGTTGCACCGGCGGCTCAGGACATATCGTCGGTGGCAGCTGAAACAATCGATGATGTAGTGGAAACGGTGTCCATTCCACAGCTCGAGAAACCGGCTCCGGTAATTGCCCGGGAAGAAAAGCAGACGGCTCGCGGTCAGCAGGAACAGGTGCGTATTCGTGCCGACCTGTTGGACGATATGGTGAATAATGCCGGCGAGATCAGTATTTATCGCTCGCGTCTCGAACAGCAGGTCGGGGTGAATCGTTTCAACCTGAATGAAATGACCCAGACATTGATGCGGCTGCGTGAACAGTTGCGCAAAATGGAGATCGAGACCGAGGCCCAGGTTATCGCCCGTCACGAACATGAATTTGTGGATGAGGCGCATCCGGACTTCGATCCTCTGGAAATGGATCGGTATTCGACGCTGCAGACTTTGTCGCGGGCCATGATGGAAAGTATCAACGATCTTAACTCTCTGCAGGGCATGCTGGAGGGCGTGAATCGGGAGTCGGAGACGCTGCTGGTCCAGCAGTCCAGGGTAACAACGGAATTACACGAAGGCCTGATGCATACGCGCATGGTGCCTTTTTCCGGATTGGCTCCACGCATGCGTCGTATTGTTCGCCAGGCCTGCCAGGAACTTGGCAAGCGGGCCGAGCTGGTACTGGAAGGTGCAGAGGGTGAGATGGACCGGGCGGTTATCGAGCGTATTACCGCGCCTTTGGAGCATATGTTGCGTAACGCGGTTGCGCATGGTATCGAAGAGGCCGAACAACGTCGCCAGGCCGGCAAGAATGAGACCGGTACCATCAGCCTCACCTTGATGCGCGATGCCGCGGATGTGATTATCCGCTTGACCGATGATGGCCGTGGAATGAGCTTGGAACGAATTCGACAAAAGGCCATCGAAAAAGGCATGATGAGCGCCGATGCCAATCTCACCGACAACGATATTATGCAGTTTGTGCTGGAAACGGGCTTCAGTACCGCCGATGAGATCTCTCAGATTGCCGGCCGCGGAGTCGGTATGGATGTGGTCAATAGTGAGGTCAAGCAGCTGGGCGGTTCTCTGCATATTGATTCCGAGGACGGCAAGGGCACGACGTTTACCATCCGTTTGCCTTTTACCCTGGCGATCAGTCAGGCACTGCTAGTGCAGGTTCACGAGGATGCCTATGCGATTCCGTTGACCAGTATTGAAGGCGTGGTGCGCATGAGTCAGGAGCAGTTACAGCAGTACTATGCCGATCCCGAGAAACGTTTCGAGTATGCCGGTTTCCGCTACGAGGTCCGTCATCTCGGCTCCATGCTTGGCCACGGAGAGCCTGTCATGGGGGCCGGGGCGCCGAAACGGCTGCCGGTATTACTGGTGCGGGCTGGCGATCACCACATGGCGTTGCAGGTGGAAAGCCTCATGGGTTCGCGGGAAACCGTGGTCAAGTCTGTGGGTCCTCAGATCAGCAGTGTACGGGGTATATCCGGCGCTACTATTTTGGGTGATGGTCGCGTGGTTCTTATTCTGGACCTGGGGGGTCTGGTGCGTGCCGGAGCGGTGGCTGCGCTGGCTCCTGCCGAGCCTGTTGCGGAGGTGGAAGAGTCCAGTGGTCCTCCGCTGGTTATGGTGGTGGATGATTCAATTACCGTGCGTAAAGTCACTACCCGCCTGCTGGAACGCAACGACTTCCAGGCGGTAACGGCCAAAGACGGCGTTGATGCGGTGGCCAAACTGCAGGAACATATGCCGGCTGTTATGCTGCTGGATATTGAAATGCCGCGCATGGATGGTTTCGAACTGGCAACCCATATTCGCAACGAGCCGCGCCTGAAACACATTCCGATTATTATGATCACTTCCCGTACTGGAGAAAAACATCGCAACCGGGCGTTGGATATCGGTGT
>Ga0114931_10007797_pt1 | contig 13035 bp, 10 predicted proteins | sample 2SBtaG_FD_89579 | JGI IMG/M metagenome (GOLD analysis project Ga0114931, IMG submission 89579) | Deep subsurface microbial communities from Kolumbo volcano to uncover new lineages of life (NeLLi) - 2SBTROV14_V59a metaG | ecosystem: Environmental > Aquatic > Marine > Volcanic | place: Kolumbo... | reverse complement strand
GGATAAAGTCTTGATGAATTATACTGGTACAGGATTTTATCTTAGCTCACCAGAATTCTCTTATTTCACTCCGTAATAATATAAGCGGGCAATTGGATTCTTATTTTAAAAATCCGGGTAAAAATGAAATAAGGGTTATGAGGATGGGTTAAACATCGACGAAGCGGATGGGATGGGCGTGTTCGAGCAGGCCGTGTTCGCGGCACAGGTCGCGGAAATGCGCGAGTCCCTCCAGCTCGGCTTCTCCCAACCGGTAAATGATCCGATTGCTTAAATAATCCGTGCACTCGGCTTCGCTGATGCCGGTCTTTTCGGCCCAGGTTTTTACGATCTCCGGTATGTCTTGCCGAGGCTCGATTTGCCGGATCCGTTCGCGGGTTTCCTTGGCAAGCGTCACGTCCGGACGTATCGCGACGACGGCGTGGACAAATGTTTTGCCGGTTTGGCGGAACCATTCTTCGCTGAGGTCGTATACCGTGGCGTCGGGAAACCGTTCTCTGGTGCGGAAAGCCTGGTCGCCGATGATGAGGGCGGCGTCATCGCTTGCCAGCATGGTTGGCAAATCGGGAGCACGGTTGTGCAACCGGACTGCCGGGGGAAGCCGGTCGGCGAACAGGATTTGCAACAGGGCGGCGGAGGTCAACGACCGGTTATCGAGAGCCAGGGTGCGAACGGCGTCCAAGGGTGTCTGCGTCACCAGCAGCACCGTGTCCACCCTCCCGCGGGAGGCGATGGCGAGGCCGGGCAGCAGCCGGTAACGGTCGGCTTGCCTGAGATATTCCACGGAGGGAATCATGGCGAGGTCGAGTTCTCCGGACCGCAGCTTTGCGGCAACGGCGGCGGGTGTGTCCAGAACCATCTCGAAACCGGCTTCCCGGCCGAGAGATTGCAGCAGGGGCTGGGCATTGAGAAAATCGTGGAACCCGAAGCGAGGCAGGTTGTTCGACATGAAAAAAAGCGGGGGACGGTTTCCCGTCCCCCGCGAATGGTGATGGTTGTCGGCCGTTTTACAGGAACATCGGCGCCAGCACCAGGGAGACGATGGACATGAGCTTGATGAGGATGTTCATCGCCGGGCCTGACGTGTCCTTTAACGGATCGCCGACGGTATCGCCGACGACGAGGGCTTTGTGTGTATCCGTTCCCTTGCCGCCCAGGGCGCCGCCTTCGACGTATTTTTTGGCATTGTCCCATGCGCCGCCGCCGTTCGAAATGAACAGCGCCATGAGGACGCCGACAAGCGTTGCGCCGACCAACATGCCGCCCAGCGCTTCGGCGCCAAAGCCCAGTCCCACCAGGATGGGCATGAGGAATGCCAGGATTCCGGGTCCGATCATTTCCCGCAATGCCGCGCGGGTGCTGATATCGATGCATCGCGCCGAATCCGGTTTTCCGGTGCCTTCCATGATGCCCGGGATTTCGCGGAACTGTCTGCGGATTTCCTCGACCATCTCAAAGGCTCCCCGGCCCACGGAGTTCATGGTCATGGCGGCCACGACGAATGGAATGATGCCACCGATGAACACGCCGATGATTACCTTGGGCTTGGTGATGTCGATGGATTCGATGCCGGCGGCCTGGGAGAATGCGGCAAACAGCGCCAACGCCGTCAAGGCGGCGGAGCCGATGGCGAATCCCTTGCCGATAGCCGCCGTCGTGTTGCCCAGGGCGTCCAGGCCGTCGGTGATCTTGCGCGTTTCCGGTCCGAGTTCCGCCATTTCCGAGATACCGCCGGCGTTATCGGCGATCGGTCCATAGGCATCGACGGACATGGTGATGCCCACCGTGGCCAGCATTCCCACCGCCGCCAGGGCCACGCCGTAGACGCCGGCTGTCGAGGCGGCGCAGTAGATGGCGGTGACGATGGTCATGACCGGCAGGGCCGTGCTCTCCATGGCCACCGCCAGGCCGGTGATGAGGACCGTGGCAACGCCTGTCTGGCTGGATTCGGCGATCCGGACGACGGGTTTCCCGGCCGTGTAGTATTCGGTGATGAGGCCGATGGCGATGCCGGCGAGGCAGCCGACAAAGAGGGCGACAAATACCCCGGACGGCAGGCCCATGATCTTGATCACGAAAAAAGCGGCGAACAGCATGGCGCCGGCGCTGATGAATGTGGTGTACCGCAAAACGGCGGCGGGGTCCATGTGTTCCAACGCCCGCATGGAGCGAATACCGACAACGGAGGCTATCAGGCCGATCATGGCGACGATAATGGGCAACGCCATGTACTCGAAGCGCAGCGCCGCCATGCCCGTGGCGATGGCGATGGTGGCGATCATGGAGCTGCAATAGGACTCGAAAATATCCGCGCCCAAACCCGCGGTGTCGCCGACGCAGTCGCCGACGTTATCGGCGATGACGCCGGGATTGCGGGGATCGTCCTCCGGAATGCCGGCTTCCACCTTGCCGACGAGGTCGGAACCGACGTCGGCGATCTTGGTATAGATGCCGCCGCCGACGCGGGCGAACAGGGCGATGGAGCTGGCGCCCATGGCAAAGCCGCTGATCACGCTTGCCGATTCGCCGCGGGCAAATAACACGAATAATCCGCCGATACCCACCAGGCCCAGGCTGGCGACACAAAGCCCCATGACCGCGCCGCCGTTAAAGGCAATGTTAAGGGCTTTCGCCTGGCCGCTCTCGTTGGCGGCCTGAGAGGTGCGTACGTTGGCCGAGGTCGCCGCGTTCATGCCAAAATAACCCGCCAGCATCGAACAGCAGGCGCCGATTACATACGCCACCGCCGTCCAGAATCCGATCCATATTCCTTCCTGCGTGCTGATGACGAGAAGCAGCAAGGCGAACACCGTGCCGATAAAAAAGGCGAGTATGCGGTACTCCCGGGACAGAAAGACCATTGCCCCTTCATGGATGGCCTCGGAAATTTCAACCATCTTCTCGTTGCCCTCGGCATGGTCGTCCACGTATTCGTAAATTTTCCAGGCAATGCACAGCCCAAAAATTCCGAACACCAGGCCCAGGTATGCAAAATTGGGCGAGGCGTCGAACGCGGCAAACAGGGTATAAGCAATCATGGAAGCGGCGACAAACACCACTTCTCCTTTATATTCCGTCAGCATCCTGTATCTTCCTCCGATTTTTTGGGTTTTTCGCTGAACTCCGCCAGCGTGGTTTCGATCAGTTCTACTGCCTGTTCCTGGACTTCCCTGACTATGGGAAAATCGTCTTGCGTGAACGGTGACAAGACGAAATCTACGATATCTTCGTGATGTTCCGGCCGGCCGATGCCGATGCGTATGCGGGTGAACCGGTCCGTTGCCAGATGGTTGATGAGGGAGCGGACTCCCAATTGGCCGGCATCGCCGCCTTTATGTTTTCTCTTGATTTTTCCGAGCGGCAAATCGATGTCGTCGTGCACCACGATAGCCTGTTCCGGGAGAATATCCAAGGCCGAAAGAATGGCCTTTGCCGCTTTGCCGCTTTCGTTCATGTAGGTCATGGGTTTGGCCGCCACGACCTCATGACCGCCGATGGTTCCCTTTCCGTAAAGGCAGTAGTGCCTGTTTGTGTCGAGTTTTATGTTGTGTTTTTCCGTCAACGCGTCCAGCACCAGAAAGCCCGCGTTATGCCGCGTTAGCTCGTATTGCGCTCCCGGGTTGCCCAGGCCGAGAATCAGGCGCACAAGGTTGTTGCCGGCTGCCGGTTTTATTTCTTGTCGGATTTGCCTTCCTCCGCCGCAGGCTCCTTCTTCTCGGAAGCCTTTTGAGGCGCGGTTTCCGCTGTTGCCTCCGCAGTTTCGCCTTCGGCCGGCTCCTCCTCCGCCTTGGCCTCTTCTTTCTCGAGGTACACGGTGACGATAGGTGCGGCGGGGGCGTCGTGTATTTTGAATTTTTCGAACAGGGGGAGGTCCGAGATACGGATAAATTCACCCAGTTGTAAATTTTCTATGGAAACGTTAACCATTTCCGGAATATCTCCCGGCAGGCACTCCATGTCCAGCTCCCGGATGATGTGGTTGAGAATGCCTCCCTGCTTTTCGCCGGGTGAGAGGCCGGTTAATTTTACCGGTACGCGCACCCGGATATTTTTGCTGGTGTCCACTTCCAGAAAATCGGCGTGCAGCCAGGTTTCTTTCAGGGGATGCGTTTGGAAATCTTTTAAAAGGACTTTGCGGTTTTTGACCGAGTCTTCCTCGATTTGCAGGTCAATCAAGGCGTTTTTGCCTTTTTGCTTGATAATTTTCCGCAGGTCCTTGGGGTTCACCATGAAAGAAAGGTTGTCTTTCTGGCCATAGAGGACGGCGGGCATGTGGCCTTCTCCGCGCGCTTTTCGGCTGGGACTTTTCCCTGTTTCCCGCCGCAGTTTTCCCGTGAGTGTTTCCGGCATGATTGGATTCCTTTAATCGAATAGAGAGCTGATGGAGCTTTCCTTGTGGATTCGCAAAATGGCCTCGCCCAGCAAGGGCGCGACGGACAAGACTTTTATTTTCGAATGATCTTTCAATTTATCCCCAAAGGGGATGGTGTTGGTTGTGATGATGGATTTGATCGGCGAATTTTTTATCCGCTCAAAAGCCGGGCCGGAAAGCACCGCATGGGTGCAGCAGGCGTGGACTTCCAGTGCGCCTTCCTGTAACAGTGCGCCCACGGCCTCCATCAGCGTGCCCGCCGTATCGATCATATCGTCCACCACGACGGCAACTTTCCCTTTGACGTCGCCGATGATGTGCATGGCCTTGGCCTCGTTGATGCCGTCCCGGCGTTTGTCGATAATGGCCAGGGAGACGCCCATCTGCTTGGCGTAGGAACGCGCCCGCTCCACGCCGCCGGCATCCGGCGAGATGATCACCACGTTGCCCATGGGATGCGTTTTCTTGATGTAATCCACCAGCACGTTTTTGGCGAACAGGTGATCGACGGGAATATTGAAAAACCCCTGGATTTGTCCCGCGTGCAGGTCCATTGTGAGCATTCGCTGTGTTCCGGCGGTATGAAGCAGGTCCGCAACCAGCTTGGAGGTGATCGGCACCCGCGGTTCCACCTTGCGGTCCTGCCGGGCGTAGCCGTAATAGGGGATGACCGCGGTGATCCGTTTGGCGGAGGACCGCTTCACGGCGTCGATCATGATCAGCAGCTCCATCAGGTTGCCGTTGCCTGGATTGCAGGTCGGCTGGATCAGAAACACGTCGCCGCCGCGGACGTTTTCGCCCAGGCGCACGAAAATTTCATTGTCCGAAAAATCGGTAATGACCGCGCGGCCCAATGGAATATTGATATACTTGCAAATCTCTTCCGCCAGCGGCCGGTTGGCCCGCCCGGAAAATACTAATACTTTACCGTTGTTGCCGTCCATATCTGTCCCGTCTTGATGATTGGCTGGGGCGGGAGGATTCGAACCTCCGAGTGCAGGAATCAAAATCCTGTGTCTTAACCACTTGACGACGCCCCAATGGCGCTTATTATATTAAAACGTGATCGATTTATCCATCGACCGGTTCCGCAAGCGGAATTAAAACCAGCGTTGCAAAACAATCCTTTCTCTTTCCCCGGCGTTTGTCACATTTTCTGAGGTTAAAATCGAACGGGTTGCCTCACGTCCCGAAGAACGCAAAGGCCGTTTCGCCGGCCGGCGATTTTCAGTTGGAAAGAGGTTTAATTGAATTCAGGCGGGTTTCTGGTTGCGTGGGTAATTTATGATTTCCTCCGGCAAAAACTCGGAAAATCCGCTGACGGTTTCTGTCAGAAAAAGCTCCCCGTTATCTTCCTTCTTAAGGTCTGCGAAAGCACTTTCGGCTTTTTCGAGACTTTCAAACAACCCGAAAACGGCGGACCCGCTTCCGGACATCAATACGCCCTGTGCTCCGGCTGTCCGCAACCGATCCTTCAGGGCCTGAATTTCCGGAAATCTTTGGATTACAACGGATTCCAAGTCATTGTACAGGGAAGACCCCAAACGCGAAATGTCTGATCGGGATAGAAAATCTCGCAAAATGTTAATATTCTTTTGCTTTTTTGTCAACTTTAAATTTAGATTCCCATAGACCCAGGAGGTGGCCATGGAGAATCCGGGGAAGATAAGAATAACGTAAAATTTTTTAACCGGTTGCACGGGTTCCAGTAATTCTCCCCGGCCCCGGCCCACGGCACAGGGAGCAAACAGGAAAAATGCCACATCGGCGCCGAGTTCCGGCGCCAGCCGAACCAGGTCCTGGCGCGTCAATTGCAGGTTCCAGATGACGTTCAAAGCCATCAGCGTGCCGGCGGCATTGCCGCTGCCTCCTCCCAATCCGGCCCCGGACGGAATATTTTTCCGTAATATGATGCGCGCTCCGCCCCGGGCGCGCTCCGGGAATCGGTTTTGTAACAACCGCGCCGCCCGCAAGACCAGGTTGCTTTCGTCCCTGGGGATTCCAGGAGCGTCACAATCCAATTCGAACCGGTCGGCCGCCTCGATTTCCAGGTTGTCATATAAACCGATCATCTGCAAAACGGTTTCCAGCTCGTGGTAGCCGTCCTCGCGTTTGTGCAGAACGCTTAGGCCGAGGTTGATTTTGGCGGGGGTTTTCAAGGCAAGCTTCATGGCGAATAATCCGTAGTCTGGATGCGTGGCGCGCTATTCTAGCTTTTATCGGAAAATTTCGGAAGCGGTTTTTCCCGGCGAAGCGCGCTCCTTCCCGCTTGGCTCTGTGGTAGAATCGCATCCCAATATCGAGGAATCTACTGTTCATGGCTGCCAACCTCACCACGCTAGTCCTGTTTTTTGCGCTCTCCTATTGGGTTTACCGGGCATGGATGCTGGGGCGCTATCGTCACTGTCTTTATGGGTCGCTCCTGCTGTCGTTGGTAATCCATTTAAACGGCATATCTTATTTTTATCTCAACACCTGGGATGAGGCTTTTCATGCGGTGGTGGCCAGAAACTTGCTCAACCACCCGCTGGAGCCAACTCTGTATGAAGACGCGGCATTGCCGGCGCCGCCGGAAGATTGGCGGAAAATACATGTCTGGCTGCACAAACCTCCCCTGCCGCTCTGGTACATTGCACTTAGCCTGAAACTGTTCGGCGTCAATGAGGTTGCGGTGCGCATTCCCAGTGTCATCTTTTCCCTGCTGTCGGTTTGGCTGACTTTCCTGATAGGTCAGCGTTTGTTTTCCGGCGCCGCAGCCGGCGCGGCTTGCTACTTGTATGCGATCAACGGTATGTTGTTCGACCTGTCCACCGGCCGCCAGTTTTCGGACCATGTGGATACCCTGTTCATTCTGTTGATTCAACTGGCGGCCTGGTTCGCGCTGCGGTTGGTGCCGGCAAGGGATGGGGCGGGCGCCGAATTGCCGCGGCCGCCGATGTTTTCCTCTGCTGCACTCGTCGGCGCCGCCGTTGGCTTGGCCTTTTTGACCAAACTGTTTGCCGCGTTTCTGCCGCTGGTTTTGTTTGCCTGCGTTCTTCACGGACTCAAGATGCCGCCGAGGGACATCGTGAAGTATCTGTCAATGGCTCTTGCCGTCTCGGTGTTGTTTATTGTTCCGTGGTTCTTGTATGCTTACCTGCAATGGCCGCCGTGGTTCGTGGCGGGGGTATTCGGCAAGCTGGGATATATCAGCCACCCCGCGGAAGACTGGAGTGGAGGATTTTTCTATCATTGGATTCGCATTCCCCGATTTTACGGGGAGCTGACCGTGTTGTCCCTGCCCTTTGTTTTTTATCGTGCCTGGCATTCGCAAGCCCTGGCCTTGCGGATTTTGAGTATCTGGGTGCTTGTTCCGTACCTGGTTTTTTCGCTGAGCGTTACCAAAGCGCCGGCGTACCCCTTTATCGCCGCGCCGGCGGTTTGTCTGATCAACGGGTATTTCATCCGCTATGTTTATGAGATCAAACAAAAATCGCCGGCCGGATTAAAAAGAAAACTGCTCGCCGGCTTGTTGATTGTTTTCATGGCATTGGCCGTCCGGGTCTCTCTGGAAAGGCAGAAACTTCATAAAACGCCCTCCCGCCATATCGAGTACTTCGATAAATTGAAGGATTTCTGCCGAACGGTAAACCGGACCAATGAAAAAGTGGTGATCTTCCGCATGCCTTCTCCGACGGCGATGTTTTATTGCAACGCGCCCGTATACTTTGATCTTCCCGACCGGGAAACGACGGAGTCGCTGCAGTCCAGGGGATACAAGGTATTGATCTATGCCGATGAACGTTCATAGGGTAGGACGCCGGGATGGAGAAACAAGGCAAACCGAATAATTCCGGAACCGGTGCGTTCGCTACGCCGGAACGAGTGATGCTGGCGGTTTTGATCCTGGCCGTTTTTGCGGCGAATGTGCTGTGGGTGCATCTGGACACGCTGCCTCCACACTGGGACGCGGCAGCCCACCTGCGCATCGCCTCCAAGTATCTCCATATTTTGACTGCGCCCGCAAGCCGCTGGGCGGACCTGCTCGATGTCGAATCCTATTACCCGCCCTTGTATCACCTGAGCCTGGCGCCGTTTTTGGCCTGGTTCGGGCCTTACGCCGACAGCGCCGTGTGGGTCAACGGATTGTATTTGGCGGTGACCCTTGTTTCGACCTTCGCCATCGGCCGGACGCTGTTCGGTTGGGAAACCGGCCTGGCGGCGGCGTTTTTCATCGCCTGCTATCCGTATCTGGCCTATATTTCGCGCACCTGCATGATCGATACGGCGCTGACTGCCTGCGTTTGTCTGAGCTATTACTGCTTTATCCGTTCGAGAAATTTCGCGGACACCCGGTTCACTCTCTGCTTTGGCGTCATGCTGGGCCTGGGGATGCTGGTGAAATGGACCTTTCTCTTTTTCCTGGCGCCTGCGGTTCTGATCGGGTTTTTCGCCCGCGGTGGATCGCGTGGGCGGCGAGCCGATTGGCAGGCTCGATCGGTCCGTCTTCTGACGGTACTGGGTCTCCCGGCTTTAATATGCTTTCCCTGGTACGCGCATAACCTGGTGAAGCTGGTGAAATCGACAACCAAATTTGCCGGCGCGGGGACGCTGGAAGGAGACCCCACTCAGGGATTAGACCGTTGGTTGTATTATTTCCGGGCCGCTGAAACGCAAATGGGGCTTGGATTATTTTTGTTGTTTCTGGTCGCCGGGGTTTTCTTTCTGACACGCAGAAAATTTTTTAATCCGACGCTGCTTGCCTGGATCGTCGTTCCCTACGTGATTTTTTCTCTGATCGATAACAAGGATGAACGGTATACCCTGCCGCTTCTCCCTGCGGTGGCCGTGATCTCGGCGCGGGCTATTTTTCTTGTGGAAAAATCCGCCGTTCGCAACCTGTGGCTGGCGCTGGCCGTTGCCACGGGTTTGTTGACCTGGGGGTTGAGCGGGTTTTCCCATCATGCCTGGGCGCGCTGGCCGCTGCCGGTTCTCGGCGAGGTCCGCCCGATTGACTCGTGGCCGCCGGCCAGGGAACAGTGGCCGATCGAACGGATACTCGACGATATGGTCGAAGCATCCGGTGCCGGAACCGGCCGCCCGATCGTCGTTCGCACACTGGCCAATCATCCGTCGTTTCACCGCGGCGCGTTTTGGGAAACCGTCCAGGCCCGCCACATGCCGGTGGAGTTGAAAATCGTCAAGCGCAATTTGGGGGAGCTGACCGATTTTTTCGTTACCCGGGAAGGGGGAAAATCCTTTGCCGGTTCGGGCGCCAGAGAAAAGATCAACCGTCTGAAAACCGACCCGGCTTTGACCAACACGTTTCCGCTGTTCCGCGAGTACCTGTTGCCAGACGGCAGCCGGGGCGTGGTTTATGGGTTCAAGGTCCGCCCCGCGGCCCGCCTGGCCGGTGCGGAGGATTTGCCGCAGGTGGCGGAACACTTGAAGCGTGCGTTCGCGGCCTATCCGCGTTACGGGATTTCCCAAGGCAAAAATTTGCGGCTGACCGTTCTGCCCACCGGCAATCCCGGCGATCTCCATCTCGGACGATATCGGAGCATCACAATCAGCGCGGACGCCGCCGTAATCGACAAGATTGTTTTCCGCGACTTGCAACTGGTGTTAGAGGACGTGCAGATCAATCTGTACGAACTTTTTTTGCATGACCGGTTGGTTTTTTTCAAAATCGGCCGGTTGGTTCCCCGGTTCACGCTGCGCTTTGAGGATGTGGAAAAAAGGGTCGCCGGCAAATTGCGCCAACCTTTGCGGCTCGACGGCGGCGACAACGCCGTTCATGCCGGATTGAGCCTTGCCTCGCCGGTGGGTTCCCTGGTGGCGGAGGCCCGGCTGCGCCTGGATTTCCGGGCCGGACAATCCGTCCGCCTGATTATGGACCTCATTCGAGTCGGGCCGATTGTCGTTCCGAAGATTTTTTACCGGGCGTTGTTGCACCAGGAGTTGCGTTTGACACCCACCCCGGGCTGGCCACTGGCCACGGCTATCCGTTCGATTGAAATTTTGCCGCGGCAGTTGCGGGTCAACCCGGCCACACCTACCCCTTCCGGTCATTTAACCCGTTAGAAATAAAGCGGTAACTCCAGGCCTACCCTGCACTCTGTGCATTATACAGGGGGGTAATCACTTTCGGTTCCTCCGGTTGGCGGATTTTTTTTGGATTTTTGCCATGCTCACTGTTACGCCTTTCAAGTTGGTCATCGACCCGCGCGCCATGTTTTCCAAAGCGCTGAATATTCGCATGGGCCGTTTGATTTTCGTGGCGGGGTATCGCCGCCGGATGCGGCGCGGCCTGGGCGTGGATAGCGGCGGCAACCCGGTGCGCCACAAGCCTCTGAAAAAAAATACGCGGCCCGGCACCGGACAGAGTTCGCCGATTCCGTTGTTCGATACCGGGGAAATGACCCGCTCATTCCGCGTAAACCGGGCGCGCACGACCGACCGCCGCCTGGTCATGGATTTTCCCGCAAAGGAAAGCCGCAAGGCGGTCACACATCAATTTGGCTCCCCACGTAAAAATATTCCGGCAAGGCCGCATATTGGCGCGTCGCGCCGGGACATGAAAAACGCCGTCCGCTTTCTGGAAAATTTTTGGACGCGGAACGCGCGTAAGTTTATCCGAATTGAGCGAGGTTGAGCGCTATGGAAGATGTTGTCGTCTTTGCTTATAACAACCGGTCCGATCTCCCTGCGCTGGCCGCCGATGACCAGGCGCCCACGCTGCCGGTGGGGAACCTGCAAAACAAACAGAGGCGCGCCGTCTGGCGCACGACGGATACCGGGGGAACCGCGGGCCATTATGTCATTGTGCCCTTTGATGCGGATGAGTTTGTCGAAGGGTTTTTCATGACCAACCATAATTTTTCCGTGAACGCAACCTACCGGATTCGCGGAGTAACGCAAACGGTGACCGGGGGAACGATCACCCTCACCGCCGCCGGCAGCGCCGTCTCGAAAACCGGCGGCCCGGCCTGGACGTCCCGGATGGATGGAACGGATTTGCTCTATGGAACCGGCACGGGTCTCAAGGTTGTAAAAATCCAAACGGTGACCGGAGCGGATGCCCTGACGCTGGCGGCGCCCGCTCCCACCTCTTTCACCGGCACCGACTATTTCGTTCTGGATTTTGAAAACGCTTACGACCCGGTTAATTTCCCGGAAGGCTACCGCTTTGACAGCGGCAGCGTCGAGGTTTGGAAATCCTTGTGGGGCGCGGGGGAAGAGCGGGTGGGTTTTCATGGCGCCGGCGGGTTCCCGCAGGCGGATGACCTGCAATTCATCCGGCCCATTGATATGACCCTGTTCGCGTCAAGCCAGGAATTCCGGTTTTGGAAGATTCATTGGTTCGATCAGAATAATTCCGACGGCTATCTTGAAGTGGGGCGGCTTTTTCTGGGGCCTGTGTTCCGCCCCAGCCGCAATTTTGCCGCCGATTTTCGTATTCGCCCCTTCAGCGACCCGTCGAGCAAGGAAGATTCCCTGGGCCAGGTTACGCACTCCGATGAAAAACAAAAATTCGGTCAAATCCAGTTGAAGTTTGAAGGGGTCGATGCTTCGGAAGCTCAAGCCGAGTTTGCCCACATGCAGAACGTCGTGGGATTGACCAAGGACTTTTTTATAAGCCTGGAGCCGGATCAAAATGTCTCCAATTGGTTTTTCTCAACTTTTTATGGGCGGCTTGCCCGGCAGATGGTCTTCTCCGTCAGCCGTATCAACAAGAAATTACGCGACGTCAACCTTGATTTCCGGGAAAGCTTGTAAACCTCGGCCGCGCGGCCAAACCGGTGGTGGAACATGCTCGATATTCTCACCTACAGCCAACTGATCAACGAAACCGATTCGGAGAAGGTCTATCTTGCGGAAATCGAACCGGCTTTGCACATGTCCGGATGGACCTTGACTTCGGGTCAGATCAATACGTATCAGATTGCCGTCGATCCCGGCATGGTGGTCTCCCGGTTAAAAGAAGAAAAAACGCTCCTCGGCGCTCAGCCGGATATCTCCAGCGTGGAGGCCAACCCCGGCTCCTGGTATTTCGATCCGGCCGGTGAACGGTTGTACGCGCACACTTCGGATTCCACCGGCCCGGACACGCATTATATGACGGCATACTTTTTGGAGATGTTTGCTACGCATCCGCGAATCTTCAACAACAGATTCTATCAACCGAAAATTGCCCGCATTCCGGAGTTCCGCCAAAGCATCAATGAAAAGAAATCCGGGAACACCATTCAGTCCAGCGGCAGCCTGACCCTGCTGGAGGACAGCGACAACCCTTATTGGAGCGGGATGCTATACAAATATAACTGGTTGAACAAACCGGTGACCATCAAACTGGGCGGCGCTCACGAGGATTATCCTTTCTCCGAGTTCAAGACCGTGGCGAAATGGATTCTCAAGGGAAACACATATTCGGATACCGGCGTGGATTTCGAGGTTGCCGACCTGAAAAGCCTTTTCAAAACACGTATTGGATTGACCCAATATGATTTAACGACTTATCCCAACATGAACCCCGCCGCCGAGGGGAAAACCGTGCAGATTGCTCTGGGGCAAATTACCAATGGCCGCGCCGTGCTGATCGATTCCACCGCCGGGGTTGGCGGCAAATGGAAACTTTCTTTGTTTGCCGTTGACTCAATTTCCACTGTTTACGACAACGGCGT
>Ga0114931_10007796_pt1 | contig 13036 bp, 11 predicted proteins | sample 2SBtaG_FD_89579 | JGI IMG/M metagenome (GOLD analysis project Ga0114931, IMG submission 89579) | Deep subsurface microbial communities from Kolumbo volcano to uncover new lineages of life (NeLLi) - 2SBTROV14_V59a metaG | ecosystem: Environmental > Aquatic > Marine > Volcanic | place: Kolumbo... | reverse complement strand
CTCCTCCTCGGACCCCCGCCTTCGGCGGCGGTGCCCGAACCACCACGACGCGTCGTCGTTCCTACTCTGAGTCTCGCGAGACCCCTGCGTGAGGCCCGCCGTAATTCTACCACGGGCTGCTAGACGGATCATGGTCGCACGCCCCTCCCCCGCTTCGCTCGGCCTGGCCTTTCTCGGCTGCGGGCGAGCGACCGAGATGCACAGCCGAACGCTGAAACGGCTCGGGCTCGGCCTGCGGCTCCACTACGCGAGCCGGGATCCCGCCCGCGCGGCACGGCTGAGGCAACGGCATCGCGGCGCCGGAGTCTTCACCTCCTACGAGAAAGCGATCGCCGATCCGGGCATCGACGTGGTGCTGGTGACCACGCCGCCGGCACTCCATCTCGATCAGACAGTCCAGGCGCTCCGGGCCGGCAAACACGTCATCGTCGAGAAGCCCGCGTTCCTGCAGCCCGAGGACGTCGCGGTGGTCGGTACCGAAGCACACCGGGCGGGACGGCGTGTCTGCGTAGCGGAGAACTACTGCTACAAGCCGCTACGTGTGCGGCTTGTCCGGCTGCTCGAGGAAGGTCTCATCGGTGAGCCTCTGTTCCTTCAGATCAATGCGGTCAAACACCAGCAGGCGGAAGGTTGGCGGAACGAACCCGCGCTCGCCGGAGGCGGAGCCCTCTTCGAAGGGGGAATCCACTGGATCCACCTCATGTCCAACCTCGGACTCGAAGTACGGCGCGTTACGGGGTATCTGCCCGATGCCGGCGCGCCCGAGTCGGACCGCGAGAGGAGCGTTTTGGTGGTTGTGGAGTACGCAGGAGGCGCCGTGGGCACGCTGTCGTACTCGTGGGAGGTTCCCTCGCCCCTCCGGGGTGTGCGGATCTCACGTATCTACGGCCGGCTGGGCTCGGTAACCTTCGAATCGAACGGCATCTTTACCTTCGTCCACGGCCGCCGTACGCGCTGCGGCATTCCGGGACTGGTCGACATCGCGGGGTACCGCTCCATGTTCAGGGATTTCATCGATGCGATTCGCACGGAAAGAGAACCGAAGATGACGCTCGACATGGCGGAACGGGACCTGCGCCTGGTTCGCGATATCTATCGCTCCATCGCCGGGAGAACGCCGGCGGAGGGCCGCGCCTGATGGCCGGCCTCTTCATCGCCGCGGTCACCGGACTCGCCGCCGGGCTGCACAGCGCCACCTGGGGGATGTTCAAGGACTCCCCTCACGAAGGATTCGCCTGGCGCACCTACCTGCGGAGTCCGGTGCTCGCGACGCTGATTGCCCTGGCGTTGGCGTTCGGAGCGTCCCTCGACCTCACGGGCCCGGCCGGCATCGCGGTGCTGTTCGGGGTGACCTACGGAGTCGAGCGCGCCATGCTCGAGATCTACAAGACCTTCATTCGCCAGCAGGACCAGGCGAAGTACACGATTCCCATGCAGTTTGCGGTGGGTGGCCGCGTGGTGGCCAGCCGTGGGGTCCGCTGGCTTGCGGGCTCGCTCTATCTGGCGGGCGGACTCGCGATCGTCTACGGAGTCCGCTGGCTCCAGCTTCACCCGGGGGTGCTCCCGCGCTTCCTGGCCGTGGCGCTCGTGGGTAGCGCAGGGGGGTGGATCTCCGCCTTCGGCGGCGCGTGGAAGGACGCTCCGGTGGAGGGATTCAGCATCTTCAAGTTCTTCCGGAGCCCTTTCATGACCCTGTGTTACGGGGTCTTCCTCGCCTCGCTGACCCCGAGCTATCCGTTCATCTTCCTCGGAGCCATCGGGTATACGGTGGCGACCATCGAGACCTACAAGACCTTCTTTTTCCCCAGCAAGGACCGGGGAAAGTTCGAAGGTAAGCCGCGCTCGCACCCCGAGTACCTCCGCACCCGTTACCATTTCGTGCCCCTGTACGTCCTGATCTGGGCGGGGGTGATTACGGCGGGCGTGGCGGCGCTCACGGGGCCGCGCGAGGGAGCCCTCTTCGCCGACCGCTCCGAAGCCGCGCAGCTTCCGTCGGGGAGGAACCCGGCTGATTCGGGCGGTGTTTGATATCGAAGCATCGACCTGATTCTCGTGGCCCGGAGTTGATCCATTGAAGACGAATCGGGCCATCCTTATGGCCCTACTCCTGACCCCGGCAGTGGTGACCACGGCCGGGTTTTCCGTGCCCCGTCCGGCCGTCTCCGGTCCCGACTCCTGTCGGGCCTCGGCGCCGGCCCGGATCAACGCGGCGTACGCGGGATGGCTCAGCCTCCTCCGGCGCCGGGACACATTGCCGCGCAAGGAGTTCCTTGACAACGCCGACGCGCTCGTACGGAGCACGTTCGACGTCCGCGCCATGGGGGCCCACATCTTTGAAAAGAAGTGGGAAGAGCTGGGCGCCCACCACCAGAAGGAGTTCGCCGAGGCGCTGGTCCGTTCGCTGCGCGCGCGGCTGCTCGCCAACCTGGGAAGCGCGGAGCACGCGCCCCGTCTCGTGCCCGCGGATGAACCACCCGAGCCGCGGGACCAGGAGATGGAGATCGCCTTTTCTCTGGTGCGCGAGGACGGAAGCGACGCGCTACGCGTGCGGGTGGCAACGGGGGCGGATGGGGCGTGCCGCGTGGTGGACATCCGCGACGGAGACCGGGCGTTACTCTCGGACACCGAGAAGCGAGTGCGCCGGCTCGTCGACGAGTACTCGTTCGCCTACATGGTGGCCGAACTGGGCGACTACAACTTCGTCGACATGGAAGACTTCGAGTCCACTCCCGAGGGGCAGTTGCCCGTCGGCTGGACGTGGCGCGACTCCGATGCCAACAAGAACAAGCCGTACCGAGTCAGGAGTGAGAACGGCAACAGGTACCTTCAAGCCACGGACGAAGGTGAATCGGTGATCCTGGGCCGGGAGGTGCGCTGGAACCTCGACGAGTATCCATACGTGTCGTTCAGGGTACGCGTGTGGAAGATCCCCGAGGGGGGCGACGAGCGCTTCTCGGACAAGGTCGACAGCGCGGCCGGAATCTACTTTACCGTCAGGAAGAAGTTCTTCGGTAAGATCCCGGAGTCGATCAAGTACGTCTGGAGCTCGACGCTACCCGTCGGCGCAGCCGTGCGCAGGGATGGCATCGGGAAACCATGGCAGGTCGTCTTCGGCACCGATCGGAAGGGTCTCGGAGAATGGCATACCTACGTGTTCGACCTCAGGCAGGCGTACAGCGACACCTTCGGCGGAGATGTGCCTTCGAAGCCCGTAGGCATCGGCGTGCTCTCGGACGCCAACTCGCTCAAGGAACAGGCCTATGCCGATTACGACGACATCAGGGCGCTGCGAAGTGCGCCCTCGGACGTGACCTCGGGCGTCAAGGAGATCCTTCCCGCCGAAGGCCATATCAAGTGATGTCGACACCCACGCGTCCATGGTTGTGGGTGGTTCTGCTCGTCGGCCTCCAGTCCGTGCCTGCCACCGCGGCCACGGCCGCTTCCCCGGGCGACACCCTGGTCGTGAGCCTCGTCGAAGCGGAGCGTAGAGCGCTGGAGCGCAGCCCGCTACTGGCGCCGGCCAGAGCCGGGCTGGAGGTATCACAGGCCCAGAAGAAGCAGGCACGTCACTCCCGTTACCTGCCCGAGTTCAATGTGCGGAACCTCTGGGGACCGATCCCACGCCAGCGGGGACAGTTCACGGAGACCGGCGTCCTGATCTCTCCCGACACCGCGCTGGGACTCTCTGACCTCAGGTGGTTCACCCAGTTCGATCTCAACTTCGTGCAGCCACTCTACACCTTCGGCAAGATCGCGTCGCGAATCGACGCCGCCGAGCATCAGGTCGAGGTATCCCGAGCCGATCTTGCCAAGACCCGCGACGACGTCCTCCTGAAGGTGCGCCAGCTCTACTGGGGCGTCGTGCTCGGCAACGAGCTCGAGCGGGTGATCCGGAGCGTGCTCGACCGCGTCGCGGAGGCGGAGGAGAAGCTCCAGGAACAGTACGACGAGGGGTCCGCGACCCAGAACGACATGTTCAAGTTCCGGCTCTTCAAGTATCAGATCGGCCGGCGCGCACGCGAGGTGACCGCGCAGGCCGAAAAGGCGCGCTCGGGCCTCGGCGCCGCGATAGGGCTGGCGCTCGGCGAGCCGTTCAGGGTCGAGACCACCGCGCTCGAGACGGTCGACGTAACGCTGGACAGCCTGTCGGCCTATGTGCGGATGGCGCTGGAGAACCGGCCCGAGCTGGCGCAGCTCCGCTCGGGCATCCTGGCTCGGCGTTCCCTCGTGCGCGCGTCGCGCGGCGATGCCCGGCCCACACTCTTCTTTGCCGGAACGCTGTCGTTCAACGTAGCGCCCTCGCGCTTCGACCCCCGCAACCCGTACTGGAACAACCGCACCAACTACTTCCGTCCGGGAGTGGCGCTGGGAATCGACTGGGATCTGAACTTCCTGCAGCACCGCGACAAGGCCCGCGTCGAGCGGGTTCAGGCGGAGAAGCTGGAGGCCAGCGTCGAACCCCTACGGACGCAGGTGGAGCAGGAAGTCAAGGCGGCCTATCTCGACGTGCTACGCGCCCGCGATGACGTGGCGGAAGGGCGCGACGCGCTCAAGGCAAGCCAGAACTGGCTGCGCGCGGAGCTCCAGACGTTCGATCTGGGCCTTGGCGACATTGCGGACGTGATCGATGCCTTCCAGGCCAACGTCACGATGGAGGCGGACCACCTGCAACGCATCGCCGCCTTCAACACGGCGCTCGCGGAGCTGAGCCGCCGGGTGGGAAGGGATATCGGATGATGAGGAACTCCGCGTCAATCGGATCCGGACGACCTTCAACACCAAGATCGATTCCGGGAAGGTTCGATCCGGGAAGAACCCATGTGGAGGGATGTGCGATGATGGTTCCGAGACGACGGGCCGTGATCGTGGTGCTGGCGCTCGTGGCGGCGCTTCTGGGAGGAGGGATTCCCTCGCCGGGCGCCGCGCAGGCCACGGGGCGCTCCCCGGTGGACGTGGTGCGCGCGCGCAACGAGGCGGTCAAGAAGATCCTGGACGCGGCGGGGGATTCGGTCGATACGGCCACTCGGGAACGGCTGAAGGAAGTCATCAACGGCCTGATGGATTTCCAGGAGCTGTCGCGCCTTGCTCTCGCGAAGCACTGGCAGGAACGGACGCCGAAGGAACGTGCGGACTTCGTGAAGGTATTCCGGGAGTTGGTCCGGAACTCGTCCGTGCGCAAGCTGGGCATCTACCGCGCCGATAGCGTCGTCTACCACCCCGCCGAGATCAAGGGAACAAGGAGCAAGGTGGTCACGGTCGCATACAAGGACGGAAAGGACGTCGAGATCGTCTACCTGATGCACAGGGTCGGCGACCAGTGGAAGGCGTACGACGTGGTTATCGACGGATCGAGCACGATGCGAACATACCGGGATTCGTTCCAGCGCCAGATCGCCAAGACCTCGTATCACGCCATGTACCAGCGTCTGGCCGACAAGCTCGCAGAGGAACGTACCTCGGGCACCTGACGGAGACGGTTCCTCCTCTCCACCCCTACCCCTCCTCCCACGACTCATGCCCCCTCTGCATCCTTGCCGACTGGTCCCGCGGACGTACCGCTGGGTCATCGCGATCTCCGTGATCACAACTGCCTTGGGAGGCTACCTTACGACGCGGCTCAGCCTGCAGAGCGATCTGTCGGAGCTGCTCCCCAACACCTTTCCCAGCGTGAAGGCCCTCCGGAAGATGCGTGCGGCCGGCGCCGGTGGATCGAGCAAGCTGCGCGTCGTGCTCAGAAGTCGCGATTTCGACGCGCTTGCGCGCTTCGCCGCCGACCTCGAGCCGAAGCTCGACAGCAGCGAGTACGTTTCCTTCGTGCAGTACCGCAACGACGTCGACTTCTTCCGCAGAAATGCCCTGCTCTTTCTGGACGTCCAGGAACTCGATTCGCTCTACGACGCCGTGAACAGCGCGATCGAGAAGAAGAAGCAGGAGCTCAATCCGTTCATGGTGCAAGATCTCTTCGGCGGAGGCGAGAAGGAAGAGAACGCCGGTGGCGGCCTGGAGACGTGGGAGGCGCGCTACGAGGAGGAACTCCCCAAGCCATACTACACGAACCAGGACAGCACCGTCCTCGTGCTGGAGGTCTTTCCGAGCGGAGAGAACGTCGACAACAGCTTCAGCCGCGCCATGCTCGCCGATGTGCGGCGGATCGTGGAAGGCGCCGGGCCGAGCCGCTACGCGCCCGACCTCGAGGCGTTCTACGGCGGCAACATCAAGAACCGGATCGACGAGTACGAGACCCTCAAGCGCGATATCTTCGGCACGGCCATCTACGGGATCACGGGTGTGTTCCTCCTGCTGGTCCTCTACTTCCACAGCCTTGTTGCGCCGCTCCTGATCGCTACGGCGCTCGCGGCGTCGCTCATGTGGACGTTCGGTGTCACGTACCTGGTCATCGGGCAGCTCAACACGATCACGGGCTTCCTCTTCGTCGTGCTCTTCGGGATGGGGATCGACTACGGGATCCACGCCTTCGCCCGTTACCGGGAGAGCCGCCAGGCCGGCCTGACTCGCGAGCAGGGGTTGCACAACATGGTCTGCGAGACCGGCCGCGCGCTGACCACGACGACGATGACCACCGCGCTGGCCTTCTTCTCGCTCATGCTCATGAAGTTCCGGGGATTCTCGGAGCTGGGCTTCATCACGGGGCTCGGGCTGATCTTCGCGCTGCTCGCGATGGTCTTCGTGCTGCCCGCGCTCATCGTGGGGGCGGAGAACATCGGGGTGCTGCGGATCGCGCGGGTGCCCGAGAAGAAGCTCACCTTCGAGCGGAAGCCGCTGCGCCACGCCCGTGCGATCCTCGTCGGCGGAGCCCTTGTGACCGCGATCGCCGCGTTCGGCTTTTCGCGAGTGGATTTCCAGTACGACTTCACGGAACTCCGCATCATCACCAAGGAGCGGCACAAGGTCGGTGAGCTCACGAAGGGTGTCTTCACGCTGTCGGAGTCTCCGGCGGTGGTCATGGCCGACTCGAGGGACGAAGCCGAGATGGTCCAGGAAACCGTCGAGCGGCTCATGCGGGCCGACTCGTTGACGCCCACCATCGATCGCGTCAGGTCGGTGTACTCCTTCGTGCCACAGGATCAGGAGGCGCGCCTCGAGCGGATCGCGAAGATCCGTGAGCTGATCGAGCGTGAGAACGCCCGGGAGCTCCTGTCCGGGAAGGACAGGGAACGTCTCGAGCGCCTCGAGGGTTACCTGGCCGTGGAACGTCCGGTCACGATCGATGATATTCCACCGGATGAAATCAGGCCGTTCCTCGATAAGTCCGGGAAGGTGGCGAGCTTCGTGTTCATTTACCCGAGCGTGCCGCTGAGGGACGGCAGGAACAGTATCCGTTTCGCCGAGGACATCGGGACGATTCGCCTACCGACCGGCAAGGTCGTGCATGCGGCGAGTCCCAACATCATCATCGCGGATCTTCTGCGCATGGTCATCCGGGAGGGCCGGCTGGCGGTGGCGCTATCCGTCGCGATCGTGTTCCTGATCCTGCTCTGGGATTTCCGCAGCTTCAGGATCTCTCTGCTCGTGATGAGCCCCCTCGTCGTCGGGGTGCTCTGGATGGGGGGTGTGATGAGTGTGATGGGGATGAAGTTGAACCTGTTCAACATGGTCGTTCTGCCGAGCGTGATCGGAGTGGGCGTCGACGCGGGCGTGCACCTCTTTCACCGGTACCGGGCGGAGGGTCCGGGGTCTCTCTACATGGTACTGTCGCGCACCGGACCAGCGGTCGCGATGGCGACGATCACGACGATCGTGGGATACACCGGCCTGATCATGGCCAGCCACCCGGGTCTGGTCTCGATCGGAAAGCTGGCGGTGGTGGCGCTTACAACCACGTTGCTCAGCGCGTTGACCATCTTTCCCGCGATGATACAGGTAGTCGACCCCCGCACGGAGCTGGGGTCGTCGAACGGACGGCGCAAGCGTTCCCGTCATGGGCATGGGGAGGCGCACGGTGCCTGACGGCGCGGTGGCGGGCCGCACCGCGGTGGACCGCCCGGCGGCCGGAGGCACCCTGCCGGTGACGCGTGCGCTCGTGCTCGCCGCCGGGCTGGGTAGCAGATTGCGTCACGAGACGCCCAAGCCGCTCTTTCCGGTCATGGGCGTACCGCTGCTCGCCCGCACGCTGTTCACGCTCGAGCAGGCCGGCATCGCCGATGCGTATGTCGTGCTCGGCTACGAGGGCGAACGCATCCGGCGCGAGATCGAGAAGATCGACCGCTTCGGCATCCGGATCCACTGGCTCCTCAACGACCGCTGGCGAGAGCCGAACGGGGTTTCGGTCCTCGCGGCGGAAGGAACGCTGACGGAGCCGTTCATCCTCACGATGTCGGATCATCTCTTCGAGGTCGAGGCCGTCGAGCGGTTGCGGGCGGCCAGCGGCCGGCTCTCGGGCATTCTGCTCGTGGCGGACCCGCGCATCGATGCTGTCAACGATCCGGACGACGCCACCAAGGTCCGGCTGGAGGACGGCCGTATCGCCGATATCGGCAAGTCGCTGAGCGATTTCGACGCGATCGACACCGGAGTCTTTCTCGCCTCCCCCGTGCTCTTCGCGGCGCTGCGGAGCGTGGAAGGCGCCTCGGGCCCCTCCCTGTCCGACGGGGTGCGGAAGCTGGCGCACGAGGGGCGCGCCCACGTCGTCGACGGAAGCGGCATCGAGTGGCAGGACGTCGATACGCAGGACGATGTGAGGGCGGCCGAGCGCATGCTCCTCGCGCGCTGGCCGAAGCCGTCGGATGGTCCGGTGGCGCGGCGCTTCAACCGGCGCATCTCCACGGCAATCACGCGCCGGCTGGCCGGCACCGGCATCACGCCCAACCAGGTAAGCGTGGCCACGATGGTGGTCAGCCTCCTGTCCGCGGCCTGCGCCGCGGTGGGCGGCTACGGCTTCTGGCTGGCGAGCGGGATACTGTTCCAGCTCGCCTCGATCCTCGACGGTGCGGACGGCGAGTTGGCGATCCTCACCTTCCAGTCGAGCCGGCGTGGGGAGTGGATCGACACGCTGTGCGATAACATCTCCTACGTGGCGTTTCTCGTCGGCCTGACGGCGGGCGCCCACCGTGCCATGCTCCCACCCCTCTATTTCTGGGGAGGGCTCGCGGGCATCACCGCCGCGGCGCTCAGCCTGATGAACATCAACATGTACCTTGTCCGGGAGCGGAAATCGGGCAGCGCGCTGTCGGTCCGGTACGCCTACCGGCAAGGTACCGGGGCGGTGAGCCGCATCATGCGCGCGGTGCACTACCTGGGCAGGCGCGACCTCTTCTCGTTCCTGGTCCTTCTCCTGGCCGTCGTGGGCCGGCTACCGCTGGCTCTCCCTCTCTTCGGCCTCGGTGCCACGCTCTTGCTCCTTCCGGCCACGACGCATGCCAATCTGTCGGACTTCTTCCGTGCACGGCGCGTGGCCCGGCTGAAGTACGGCTGAGCCACGGCGAGTCAGGAGCCGTTCACGCCTCGCCCTTAGCCAGGATCAGCGCGAAGAGGCCTTCCTCGTCCTCGACCCATTGGCTCACGCGTAGCCCGGCCTCGGCGAAAAGGGCCTCGATGCTCGGCGCGTCGTACTTGCACGAGATCTCGGTGCGCAGCGTCTCGCCCGCCCGGATCGGGACCACGTGGCCCGACGCGAAGCGCACCTCCATCGGCTCGCACGCCACCAGGTGCATTTCGATTCTGCCTTCGGCCTCGTGATAGAACGCGCGATGCAGAAACGCCTCGGGCCGGAAGTCGGCGCCCAGCGCGCGGTTCAGGACGTTCAGTACGTTGCGATTGAAGGCCGCGGTCACGCCGTGCGCGTCGTTGTACGCGGCCTCGAGCCGCGCCACGGACTTGCCCGGTCCCGGTCGCAGGTCCACGCCCACGAGAAACCTGTCCCTGGGCCGGAGGTGCCCGGCGATCCTGCGCAGGAGCCGCGCCGCGTGCGCAGCGTCGAAGTTTCCCAACGTGCTTCCCAGGAGCGCGAACCAGGCGGGCTCCGGGAGCGGGACCGAAAGCGAGAGCGGTAGGGTGATGTCCGCGATCTCCGGCTCGACACGCAGATCGCGGTACTCTTCGCGGAGCCGGCGCGCCGTATCGTGCAGGAACTCACCGCTGACATCGACCGGCACATACAGATTGCCTGAGGCGGCGCGAGTCATCGCATCGAGCACGACGCGCGACTTCCGCGCGCTCCCGGCGCCGAGTTCAACGAGCGCCGCCGGCCGCCACCGCTTCACCCACTCCGGTGTCCAGCGCCGCAGCAGCGCAAGCTCGGTGCGCGTCGGATAGTACTCCTCCAGCCTCGTGATCTCCTCGAAGAGCTTCGAGCCCCGGGTGTCGTAGAAGTACTTCGGCGAGATCTCCTTCTGCGGTAGCGCGAGCCCCTCGAGCACATCCTCGAGCATGAGCGTGTCCGCCAGCGTATCCCCCTGCACTCCTCGCTCAGTCATCGCGGGCGTACCGGAAGCCACTGACGATCCGGCGGCGGGTCGGGGAGTCCCCGTTTCGCAATGGGGTATCCGGCGCCGGAAAGGAATCGCTGCGCTCGAGCGGGAGCGCATGGCGGATCATCTCGTTGTGCCGGTACTCGCGCTGGAGTACCATGCGGAACACCAGGCCGGCGCGAAGCCCGGGTGCCTCGTAGCGAGATCGATGTTCTTCAGGAGCCATGACGGTCATCGATTGGGAAGTCGGGAAAGAGCACGATAGCTGGACAAGCTAGGGGATGGAGGTACGCGCGGGCCACTTCCGGACCGGAATCCGGTCAACGAAACCAGCGACGGCGGCGGAGAGTTCCCGGCGCGGTCACGCAGAAGGAGTTCTGGATGGAGCGAGCGGATGTCATCATCATCGGCACCGGACAGGCCGGGGCACCCCTCTCCTGGCGCCTGGCACGCGAGGGTCGGCGCGTGGTCGTCTTCGAGCGGGGCGACGTGGGAGGCACGTGCGTCAATGAGGGATGCACACCGACGAAGACGTTCATCGCCAGCGCATACGCGGCGCACTGGGCGCGCAAAGCGCCCTCGCTCGGGGTGCGGACCGGAGACGTGCGGGTCGACCTGGCCGCGGTGGTGGCGCGCAAGGACAGGATCGTCGGCGAATGGCGTTCCGGCGTGGAGGGCGGCATCGCCAAGGCGGGCGACGGGCTGACGCTCGTGCGAGCGCACGCCCATTTCACGGGCCCGAGCGTGGTCGAGGCCGACGGTACATCCTACACCGCCGATGTGATGATTCTCAACACGGGGGCACGCGCTCGGGTGCCGGAGCTGCCCGGGATCGACGAAGTCCCGTTCCTCGACAACCGGACCGTGATGGAGCTGACCGAGTTGCCCGATCATCTCGTGGTCATGGGTGGGGGGTACATCGGCTGCGAGTTCGGGCAGGCGTACCGTCGTCTGGGTGCCCGTGTCACGCTCGTGCAGTCGCACGAACACCTCATACCGCGCGAGGACGAGGACGTCTCCGGCGCGCTGGAAGACGCCTTCCGCGACGAGGGCATCGAGATGCGGCTCGGTGTACGGGCCGTCGGCGTCCGGCACCTCCGTGGAGGGCTCGCGGTCGACCTCGACGATGGCGGGAAAGTCGAGGGGACGCATCTTCTGGTCGCCGTGGGCCGCGTTCCCAACACCGACGGGCTCGGATGCGCCAAGGCGGGCATCGCGCTCGATGCTCACGGCAACGTGGTGGTCGACGACCACTACCGCACCAGCGCGAAGGGTGTGTACGCGGTCGGAGACTGCACGGGAGGGCCGCAGTTCACGCACACCTCGTGGGACGATCACCGGATCCTCTTCGACCTTCTGCACGGAGAGGAGCGGCGCACGCGCGCCGACCGGCTCGTGCCGCACGCCTCGTTCACCGACCCCCAGGTAGCCCGCGTCGGGCTGTCGGAGCGGGAAGCCCGGGCGACCGGCGTCGCTTACGAAGTCGCGGTGATGCCCTTCGGGCGCATCGCCCGGGCATACGAGACCGCGCAGACCGCGGGGCTGGTCAAGGTCCTTCTCGATCCGGAGACCGAGCGAATCCTGGGCGCGGCCGTGGTCGGGGCGGAGGGCGCGGAGCTCGTCAGCGTCTACCAGATGCTCATGATGGCGGATGCGCCCGCCCGGGCGATCGTGGACGCCGAGATGATCCACCCCGCCTTCGCCGAAGGACTCCAGACGGCCGTGATGCGCTTCGAGCGCTACCGCCTGAGCTGAGGCAAGGTGCGTGGACGGCCGCGACAGGAGGGAGTCGGGCGCGTCGCCTCCACCCGGGAAGCGCGCGGCGGCGGTGGCTCCGCAGGCCGGTGGAGGCGTGTCCGCGGGCGTCGCGCCCGCACTCGACGTCCGTGACGTGCGGAAGCGCTACGGGTCGGTGACCGCGCTGGACAGCGTCACGTTGTCGGTTCCCGAGGGTCTCCGCGTGGCGCTCGTGGGTGAGAGCGGCTCGGGCAAGACCACCCTGCTGCGCTGCTTCAACCGCATGGTGGAGCCCGACGAAGGGCGGGTGCATGTGCGCGGGCGCGACGCGGCGACGGTCGACGCGGTGGCGCTGCGCCGCTCGATGGGGTACGCGCAGCAGGATGGCGGGCTGATCCCGCACTGGACCGTACTGGCCAACGCCGCGCTGGTTCCGAGGCTCCGGGCGCAGGATGCCCCTCTCGAGCGTGCCCGGCGCGCCCTCGACCTCGTCGGCCTGCCACCCGGCCGATTTGGAGACCGGTACCCGGGGGCCCTCTCGGGCGGGCAGCGACAGCGCGCGGCGCTCGCTCGCGCGCTCGCGCACGAGCCTGACATCCTTCTTCTCGACGAGCCCTTCGGTGCGCTCGACGCGATCACCCGGGGCGAGCTCCAGGAAGCGTTCGCGGCGCTCGTCGAGCGGCTGCGTGTGAGCGTCGTGCTCGTGACCCACGATCTGCGCGAGGCGTTCCGCCTGGCCGGTAGGGTGGTGGTCATGCGGGCGGGACGCATCGAGCAGGAAGCGAGCCCGGGCGCGCTGGCCCGATCTCCCGCCACGCCCTACGTGGCGCGGCTTCTCGAACGCGCGGGGGTGGGGGCGTGAGAAAGGCCGT
>Ga0114931_10007795_pt1 | contig 13037 bp, 15 predicted proteins | sample 2SBtaG_FD_89579 | JGI IMG/M metagenome (GOLD analysis project Ga0114931, IMG submission 89579) | Deep subsurface microbial communities from Kolumbo volcano to uncover new lineages of life (NeLLi) - 2SBTROV14_V59a metaG | ecosystem: Environmental > Aquatic > Marine > Volcanic | place: Kolumbo... | reverse complement strand
TTCGGCTGTGAAGACGATGCTTTGATAGATGCTTTATTTGGCCTTTTCAGTCCTTCGGGTAAGTTGCCCTTTGAAATGCCCTCATCTATGGAAGCTGTCGAAAAGCAGTTCGAAGATGTTCCCTATGATTCGGAAAAACCACTGTTCCCTTTTGGGTTTGGCTTGACGTATTCAAATCTTAGTATTTCGGATTAGTGGATTTAGTTCTAACTTTGCTTCAGGTAGGTTCAGGATAGGTTTTAACAGGGACCTATTGAAGGGGAAAGGTTGTGGAGATGCATGGAATTGATCAAAAGTGGGAATAGCTCAGTTGGTAGAGCATCAGCTTACCAACCCGCCTGCAGAAAAAAAGTTTTTCTTACGGCGGGCAGGGCTGAGGGAAACCCTCAGGTATATTGTTGACGTGATTGATTTGATTATAAAAAGCGGGAATAGCTCAGTTGGTAGAGCATCAGCTTCCCAACCCGCCTGCAGTAAAAAACTTTTCTTACGGCGGGCAGGGCTGAGGGAAACCCTCAGGTGTATAGTTGACATGATTGATTTGATCATAAAAAGCGGGAATAGCTCAGTTGGTAGAGCATCAGCTTCCCAACCCGCCTGCAGAAAAAAAACTTTTCTTACGGCGGGCAGGGCTGAGGGAAACCCTCAGGTATATTGTTGACGTGATTGATTTGATTATAAAAAGCGGGAATAGCTCAGTTGGTAGAGCATCAGCTTCCCAAGCTGAGGGTCGCGGGTTCGAGTCCCGTTTTCCGCTCTGGTTAAATGGAAAATACCGGGAACGATTAGTCCTCCCAGCGTGTATGGAAGAATTCTCCTCTCGGCCGGTCGGTACGTTCATAGGTGTGCGCACCAAAAAAGTCCCTTTGGGCCTGGATCAAATTTAGCGGTGAATTCGCAGTACATTTTTGGATAACATACCCATAACTGGCCGTAAAGCAGGGATGAAATGCCTGAGGCGATTTACTATCTACCTGGATTTGCTGCCAGGCCAGCATGCCTTCCAAAACCTGCTTGGCCATATGTTTATCCAATATCAAATCAACTAGAGAGGCGTTCTTGTCAAAAGCCCGGATCATCGAATTAAGTAGATCTGAGCGGATGATACATCCTCCTTGCCAGGTACGGATCAATGCCGGCATGTCAATCTCCCAGTGAAAAGAATTGCTGGCCTGCCTAATAAGGTTTAACCCCTGTGAATATATGCTGAATTTAGCCCCGGTAAAGGCATGTCTGATTTTTTCGGTATTTAATACAGGCTTACTTGAATTATTACCTTCGATAGAAGCGTATAAATCACTGAATTTTAATCGAATATCTTTATCTGAGGATATGATCCTGCTGTCCACGGCAGCCGTAATGGAAGGAATGCTTACTCCCAGGTCAAACGCCGCTTCTACGGTCCATTTTCCCGTTCCTTTTTGGCTGGCAACATCAAGAATTTTATCTAGCAGAGGAGTATCATCCTCTTTACGACGGAGAATCGAGGCAGTAATCTCCAATAAATAGCTTGCCAGGGTCCCTGAATTCCATTTCTCAAAAACCTCTGCAGTTTCTTCAAGTGTGAGCTCATATGTTTTTGTAAGCAAGTGGTAAACCTCAGCAATGAGTTGCATCTCGGCATATTAAATGCCATTATGCACCATTTTTACAAAATGACCGGCACCACCAGAACCAATCCAGTTAATACAGCTATGGCCATCTCTGGCGATTGCTGCACTGGGGGTATAAAGTCTAAGAATAGCAGATTTGGCTTGCAGGTCTCCTCCCGGCATCATAGAAGGACCCATCAAGGCGCCCTTTTCGCCTCCCGAAATACCCATACCTACAAAAAGCAAACCCTTCTTCTTTAATTCATTCATCCGTCGCTCGGTATCCCGGAAGTTAGAATTGCCCCCATCGACGATAATGTCGTCTTTAGTTAACAGAGGGGCCAATTGACCAATGACCTGATCTACAGGATCACCTGCTTTTACCATTAAATGAATGATGGCAGGTTTGCTTACCCTCGCAACAAGTTCCTCCAGGGTTGAACAACCTAAAAAACCAAAGGAACCAAATTCTTTTACAAATGCATCCGTTACATGCTCTTCACCTGGTATAGGCACATTGTACACAGCTACAATCGATCCATGACCCGCAAGATTTCGCGCCAGGCTTTTTCCCATAACGCCAAGCCCAATAAGTCCAATATCTGCAGTTATATTATTACTCATTTTTACTTTTGCTGTTTGGTTTATAATGCATAGCAAGTTGATCCATAATTCGCTTAATCGACCAGCCCGCATCTAATTCTATTGCATCTACTGGTTTCTCAAGGTCGATAAACTGTGAATCTATAAGTGATGACGGCATGTAATGACTGGATCTTAATTTGAACCGTTGTTTGATTAGTTCTTTCTCGGCATGCAAATAAATGTATTCTACTCCTGTAGCAGTCGCTTGCAGAGCATTTCGATATTGTGCCTTTAGAGCAGAACAAGCCAGAACAGCACCTGTTGTATTCGACCAGGTACTGATGTGCTTACTCAAATCGAGCAACCAGGCCTTTCTATCTTCATCATTTAATCCGATTCCATTTTTCATTTTCTCTATGTTTTCATAGGAATGAAAATCATCTGCATCAAAAAATGGGATGTTGAGCATTTTTCCTAAATTTTTGCCAATGGTTGTTTTGCCGCATCCACTAACCCCCATGACAATATATACTCTTTTATTTTGACTCACAGCAGAAGAGTTTATAATGATAGCGTAATTACAATAATATGGAATTTAACTTTTCAGGTTTGGTTCGTTCGCAAAACTTACCAATTGGAGGAGGAAAATATTATGACAGGCGGTAGCAAGTTATTTTGTTGCTTAATGTCTAATATTAAAAAATGACATCATGCATTTACCCCTAAGGAAAGTAATATTGATAATTGGTCTTTGTAGCAGTTCACTACTCGTATTATCTCAAAGACAATTTGATCCCAAAAAACGGATTGAAAGGGAAAAAGAGCAGGTTCAGGCAAATATCACAGATTTGACGGAAGATCAGAAAATTGTGTTGAACCAGATTTATGAGGATTACTCAAAAGAATTCATAGACATTCGAAGCAAATCAAATGGGGATTTTCAAATAATGAGATCAAACATACAAGTGATTCGGGAAAAGAAAGATTCAATGGTTAAAGATCTGCTCACTGCCACCCAGTACAGTACCTATGACTCTTTAATGAAAGTTAGACAAAAGAGACGTCAGCGTCCCGGACCGAATAAATGACGTTTTTCAGGATTTTCGGGATATTAGGTGGTCTTAGTTTAGTTTTCTTTTCAATAATACCTGGCCATACCCAGACAGTTTCCGGTCAAATACTGGATGTATCAACCAAAGAACCAATAGTTGGGGCTACAGTGAAACTTCAAAACATAAAAGAAACAGAAATCGTAAAATACCAGCCCAGTGACAATGATGGGCGTTTTAGGTTTACCGGATTAACACATGCATACTATAAACTTCAAATCACATCCTTAGGCTACAAACCATTTCAAAAGTTTGTCAGGGTATCTTCTGAGGAAGTTGGGGTTGGAAAAATTCTGATGTCTGAAGATTCAAAAGTGTTGGATGAAATTGAGGTTGTTGGAAAGGTAGTGCCGGTTGAACAAAAAGGGGATACCATGCAAATAAATGCGCTGGCATTTAAAACAAATCCGGATGCAACAGCTGAAGATTTAATAAGCAAGATGCCTGGGATTGTTGTAGATAAATCAGGTGTTCAGGCCCAGGGGGAAGATGTGAAGAAAGTATTAGTTGACGGGCGTGAATTCTTCGGAAATGACCCTTCTGCCGCTTTAAAAAACCTGCCTTCAGAAATAATCGACAAGATCCAGGTATTCGATCGGTTGAGTGATCAGGCCCAATTCTCAGGTTTTGATGATGGAAATACCACGAAAACAATAAATATTGTCACTAAAAAAACCATGAGAGATGGAAAATTTGGTCGAATTTACGGGGGGTATGGTTCCGATCAGTTATACTCCTCAGGAGGAAATATAAATTACTTCAACAAAGACCAACGCATTTCAGTTATTGGAATGGCAAATAATGTTAATCAGCAAAACTTTGCTTCAGAAGACATCCTTGGTGTTGCAAGTGGTCAACAGCGCAGAGGAAGAGGGTTTGGTGGTGGAGGAAGGTCTTCGGGTAGAGGGGGGCGCCCGGGTGGATTTCAACGTAATGCTGTGGGTACTGGCAATGTTAATGATTTTATAACCGGGCAACAGGATGGTATTGCTTCAACCCAGGCATCTGGAATAAACTATGCCGATGCATGGGGAAAAAGATTAACCATGAATGGGAGTTACTTCTTCAATCATTCTAATCGAAATAATACTGAATTATTATCAAGACAAACAATATTCAATAACTCATCCACCCAGCTATATAATGAATCAAATGTTTCGACAAGCTCAAATACCAACCATCGTGCGAACCTTCGGATGGAGTATAAAATAAACCCAACTAATATTATCCTATTTACACCGCAAGTAAGTTTTCAAAATAATAGCTCAACTGACCAACTGAAAGGAATTACTACGAGTAGCGAAGGTTCATCGATAGCTGATGTTTTGAACAGTTACCTGACTGATGCTAATGGTAATAATTTGTCTGGCAATGTCTTATATCGACATGCTTTTGAAAAAAAAGGGAGGACTTTCACTATCAACATTAGAGGCGCTTCAAATAAAAATTATAGTGACGATCAATTAAATACGGTAAATACATCATACAGAGGAACATTAATTGGTTTGGATTCCATTAATCAATTAGTGCCTCTGGCCGGAAATGGCAATACCGTTTCAGGAAGCCTAACCTACTCAGAACCTTTGGGTAAACAAGTGCAGATACAAACCGGTTATTCCATTTCCAAAACTAATAGTGACGCTAACAAAAGGACCTTTGACTATGATCCATTTGATGAAACAGTGAATTCTTTAGATACACTTTTGTCCAATGTTTTTTCCAGCAATTATGTTACACATAGACCAAATGTTGGGGTAACATTTCGAAATCAAAAGTATTTCTTCCGGGGTTCTTTAACTTATCAACATGCTTCGCTTATAAGCGATCAGGAATTTCCTGACCTTGGTAAAACGGATAAACGTTTTGAAAATCTATTGCCCTTTGGAATTTTTCGATACAATATTTCCAGGACAAAGAATATCCGGTTGATTTATCGATCATCCACTGATGCACCATCTACGACTCAGTTACAAAATGTTGTTGATATTTCTGACCCTCAATTTTTTTCAGGAGGTAACCCAAACCTGAACCAGAGCAAGAACAATATGTTTATTACCAGATTTTCTCATACTGTACCAGATAAATCCAGGACTTTTTTTACTTTCTTAATGCTTAGAAATACGCAGGATTATATTACTAACGCTACGTTTGTTGCTTCAAAAGACTCAATTATTGAGAATGGATTACTTCTGAAGAGAGGATCGCAGTTTACCAAACCAATCAATATTGATGGTTACTGGAATGTACGTTCGTTCTCATCCATTGGTGTTCCTGCTCAGTGGCTTAAGTCGAATGTTAATTTGAATTTTGGTATTACTTACACTCGCGAGCCGGGTTTAGTTAATAATGACGAGAACATTGCTAACACGCTGTCCCTTAATGGCGGCATCGTTGTAGGAAGCAACATTAGCGAGAATATGGATTTTAACTTTTCCTATTCTGCCGATTACTCCCAGGTTAAATATACTTTGCAAGCCAATCAAAACAACACCTATATAAGCCATCAGATCGGTGCTAAATTGAACCTTATTATCTGGAACAACATTGTGTTCAGAACGGATTATCAGTATCAAACGTTTAACGGTTTGTCCGTTGGTAGTAATGATAATTATAGTTTATGGAATGTTAGTCTTGCAAAGAAATTTTTGAAAGACCGAAGCGCTGAATTGATGTTTTACGTTTTTGATATTTTAGGTCAGAATAGCAGTATTACACGTACAAATGGAGAAACTTACATTGAAGAGGTGCGGGCTCAGGTATTGAAACAGTACTTCATGTTTACTTTCACTTATACGCTTCGCAACTTTAAAAATCCGGATCAGGTAGATCATTGAAAGAAGCTTTTTGGTAGATGGTTCAGTATGCTGGCGAGCTAAATTTAATTATTGACGAAACCAAGCTCTCATCCAACCCGGAATATGTGATAGATTTTGTTATGAGATTCAAAAGAACATAGAATCAGCGAGTTATGAAGGCAAGGCACCGCGAACGTTTGCGGGCTGCTATGGTTGAATACATTGCTTGAACAAAATGGCAAATGTACAGTTATTTTTAAACGGAATATCGAGCCTGACCGGCAGGGAAAGGACTATTACCTACTCGAGCTAAACTATTGAAAAGTGACCAACAGAACAAGGGTTGTCATCCTGTTACCCCTATAATGATAAATACTGTACCACTCATAAAAAGGCATAATTACAAAAATTGGTGACTTTTCAGTTTTGTCAATAAGAAGATTGGCAAGGATTTCATCTTCACATTTGCATTCGATCGGCTCGCGATACAGGGTATCTGGCATAACCATACATTTATTATCTTTTAGCGCATTAAAAGCGACGTAGGAATAAGCATTATCAATTCGCTTGGCTTCCCCTTCTTCAGTCTGTGATTCCTCTCTAAAATGTCCGCCACAGGATTCTTTCCTGTTTTGTGCATCATCTACAAGTAGCACTGCCAGCTCAAGAAAATCGGCCATCCGTCCGGCCTTTTCCAATGACATATTCATTTCTTCGTTGGTTCCAAGAACCTTCACTGGGCATCACCTATGGCTCGGTGCCGGCCGTTAATTATTACATTTAGACTGTCACAGAGCTTACCCAGCCTATATGATGGTTGTAAAGGCATTAATTTACGACTTAACTGTACTTACATAATTTTTCGCGCTTAAATTCATAGCCCAACTTTCTAAATTCACTACGGATAACATTATAGTCAAAAGAAACTGAGTGGGCCACGAAAATAGTATTTTCGGTCATTTCTACTACTCTTTTAGCGATTTCATAGAACTTTGGTGCTCCGGCAACCATTTCTTCCGAGATCCCCGTGAGCCGTGTAATAAATGGTGGTATGTTCGTTTCAGGTTCACCAAACTCACAAAGCTGTCCACCACTTTGTAACCATCGAACATAAAAATAGCGATTTCGGTGATCTTGGCATTGCGCAAGCTACCTCCATTGGTTTCTATATCGTTGATGGCGTACATGGGTTCAAGTATAGTAAATATTCGTTTGGGAAGGAATATTTATTTGGTGATGCGGTGAGATTATCAGTCAATCATGTACGATTAATCGGCTTAACAGATCGTAAGTAGAAATACTAAAGAAAAAACACTTTTTATACCTTGTATATTTAAATAATAAATTCCATTTTTACCTTGTATTTTTAAATATATGCAAAGAGAGGTTACCAATAAGTTAATTGAATGGCAATACAAGACCAGGCGCAAACCGCTGCTTATTAGGGGTGCCAGGCAAGTGGGTAAAACCTATACGGTTAGGGTATTTGGCAATAAGGTTTTTCCGGGCAAATTTCATGAAATAAACCTTGAAAAGCATCCTGACTGGCATAGCGTATTCCAGGTTAACCTGGATGTTAAACGCATTATTTCAGAGTTGGAGCTTCTTTTAGATGAAAATATTAACATCGAAACAGATTTGTTGTTTATAGATGAAGTTCAGGAATGTCCGCAAGCAATTACCGCATTACGATATTTTTATGAAGACTTGCCCGAACTGCATGTTATTGCTGCCGGATCATTATTGGAATTTGCCATCCGTGACCTGCCTTTCCCTGTGGGCCGGGTTGAACTGTTAAATATGCATCCACTCACTTTATATGAATTTCTTCTTGCCAACAAAAAAGATAAATTGGCCGACATCATAGGTAGTAAACCGCAAAAACTACCTTCGGTTATCCATAATCAGTTAGTTGCTAACCTCAGACAATATTTTTTTATCGGGGGCATGCCTGAATGTGTCAATCATTTTGCCCGGCATCAGCGTATCAATGAAATCACGGACATTCAAGACGATTTAATAAATACCTTTAGGCAAGATTTTCTGAAATACTCCCCAAAAGTAGATACACGATGCCTAAACAATGTACTTGCAAGTGTTGCCCAACAAATTGGCAGTCAAATAAAATACAGCCGGTTAAGTGAAGGGTTTTCCAACCCGACAATAAAAAAAGCTTTTAAGTTATTAGACACGGCTAAACTAATCACGAAAGTATCTTCCTCAACACCGGCAGGTTTGCCCTTAAGCGCGAATACCACCGACAAGGTATTTAAAGCTATATTTCTCGATATCGGTTTATTGGTCAGATTAAGTGGTTTATCCATTGGCCATGAATTTCAAAAAACCAACCTGTTGGCGACTTACCGGGGTGCCCTTGCCGAGCAATTTATTGGCCAGGAACTACGCGCAGCCGGCCAGGAACTCTATTATTGGCGCAGAAATGCCAAAAGTAGCACCGCAGAAACCGATTATTTAATTGCTAAAGGGGGACAAATCATCCCTATTGAAGTTAAAAGTGGCAGTAAAGGCAGGTTACGCAGCCTTCACCTGTTAATGAAAGAATACACAAACATACCGCAGGCTATGGTGTTTTTGGATGCCCCTTATGCAAGCCAGGGTAATGATCAGATAAAATATTTACCGTTATATGATATTTCCGGGTTTCTGCAGGAATGATTATTCATGTCGCAAATAAGGAACGTTAAAAATCTCAACTTCTGCCTGTTATATAAACTGTTAGTTTCTATATCAAGAATAGCGTACATGGGTGTAAAAGTAATTAATTCCGAAGCTGTAGCCCGAAGTAAGAAGAGTATTTTAATTGTGCTTAACTTAGTTGCAATTTAAAAAGAATTTATATTACTTTAGGAATTCTATTCAGATTGGCAGTTAAATAATAGTTGTACTTAACAAAGAATGTTATGCGCAGGGAGCATATTATGCTGATAAGGAGAATGGACAAGCTAATACGAATGAAGGCCACCGGCAACTACCTTGAGTTTGCCCGAACACTGGAAATTTCACCTGCTAAGCTTTATCGATTAATTGATCTGTTACGAGAAGATTTAGGGGCGCCTGTTGTCTATAATAAGTATCGGGGTACATTTGAATATGAGCGTGATGGCTGTATCTACCTTGGTTTTGGCTTGGTACCAGTGAACAAATAAAATATGGCCGGTATAACCGGCGGTACAGGATATCATAATAGTAAGAATTTTGTAATTTCTCAAGAGATGAGAAACTGCCGTTTTATTATTGATCCTGTAAAATATATGTTAAACTTAAATTATTAAAACATGAAAAAGTTAAATTTAGATCAACTACAGAACATTTCAGGGGCTAAAAGTGGCATAACTTATAATGATGTAGTTTGTTTTGGCATTGGCGCCGTATATAGTTTAGCAACACCAGCTGTAGGACTACTAGCAGCCGCAGCCTGTATGGTAGCAGATGGCGCCACATCAGATAGTGGTGATGAATGCTGGTTCTTCTGCAACTAGGCACTTGCATTCAATTATATTTACCTCAATGTTGATTGGACATTGAGGTAAATACTGCTATTATGATTATACAACTATTAATTAGATTGCGATTTTTAAAAGCAAAAGATCATTTTAGATATACCATCGAATTATTGAGATACCTCTATTTATTAGCTTTAACTATTGGATTTTTATATTTTGAATATAATTTAACTAATCTCCTTTATAGATTTAAAATACAGCCTACTATAGTAGTACTTAATCAATTTATAATAGTGATTTTAACAATTTTCACTATTAAGTCAGTTCTTTTTGATAAGATCAATATTAAGAATTATGGGTTGTTTATTAAGATCCCAATTAGCAAATATCTTGTATCCATCTTAATTCTTAATTCTAAGATGAATTATTCTTATTTTCTGATAATAGGAGTTTTAATACTACTTGGAATTGATTTTGGACAATCGTACATGTATTTCACAGTAGTATCCCTTCTAATGATTAATATTAAATACACCAGTGTATTTATTAATACTGTACTTCCAATAAATATATTATACATTGTTATAGCTATCTTATTGATATTAATATTTCTTTATTTCAATACTAATTCAACAGTGAACTTTATATCCACGTATAGTTTAACTCTAAATCTTATAGCAGGTCTAACATTAACGCCTGCTTACGTTGTAATAATTTCAAAAAGAATTTACTTATATGCATGATTTAAGTCCGCTAATAATGAAGGATTTTTTTTTAATGATACGGACGAAGAGACCGAGAGAAATAATACTTAAATCAACACTTATCTTATCCCTTTATGTCTTTACAATTTATACATACGGTTCCCCAAAACTCATATACGGTTTTGCGTTCTTAATTTCTTTCTTATCATTTTATGCTCCACTGATTTTTAATCTTGATACTCAGGTCTATATAAAGCTTTTCACTACGCCTGTACTACTAAGTAGATATGTTAAATCTAAAATATTTTTTATACAAGTAATTAATTTTATTTATGGGCTAATTGTTGTTACAATTAGTATGATATTTTCCTTTGATCAGTCGTTATTAATACTATCATTTACAATTCTTAATTCATCATTATTGACATATTTGACTCTATATTTTTCAAGTTTTAAATTAACACCAATTGATGTTTCATTGAGGAAACCTTCCCCTCTAAATGGGTATAACATAAATAATTTCATTTCAATGTTGTCTCCTCTTATTTTATTAATGACTATTATAATTATTGATGTACTGTTCGATCCTAGTAATTTAACAATTGCCGCAGCTTTAGTAATTATATCAGTTTTGCACTATCTTATTTTTAGGAAGATTTGGGAAAAAAAAATAGAAGCCAACTTGATAAAAAATAAACACCATATGCACAATGATTAAAATCCAAAATCTATCTAAGACTTATAAAAATTTTCGACTGTCTATTCATAAACTATTAATTTCTAATGGTGATGTCGTTGGAATAGTTGGACATAACGGCAGTGGAAAATCGACTTTTCTCAGGGCTATTTTGGATTTAACTCAACTAAATGAAGGGGAAATCATAATAGACAGTATTCCTCATAGATCAATGGGTTGGAAGGCATTCACTGGTGCGTATCTAGATGAAAGTTTTTTAATAGATTATCTAACGGTATATGAATATATTAACTTAGTGTTAGGCTTTTATGATAAAAGGTTAAAAAAACAAGATTTAGAAAAGCTTCTAGAGGATTTTGATAATATCTTCGACTTGAATTCAACTAATATCTTGAATAAGAAAATTCGAACGCTGTCAAAAGGAAATAAAGAAAAAGTAGGTATTCTTTCAGCATTAATAGTAAATCCTAAATTGGTAATCCTTGATGAGCCATTTGCCAATTTAGATGATGAGGTTAAACAAAATATTCGTAACGAATTAATTCTATTAAATAGAAGAACTGGTTGTACAATCTTATTATCAAGCAATGATTTAGGCGTATTGATACCGCTTTGTACAAGAATTATAGTTTTTGAGAAAGGCAAAATAAAATCTAACTTGACAATGAACGAACTTGATGATAAGGCATTGAATCTATTCGGTAATATTGAATCTCGCATTGAACTTTATCTGAATAATCAAATAAACAAAGATAATAGAATGTAAAATAAAAACGACCGTAGACCTAGTGATTATATAAGGAACTTACAGTTAAGATGAATAAAATACAATATCAAAACACTACTTTATTTGTTGTTTTTATTTTTTTAAAATTAGGCATAATCATAACCAATAATTATCTCATTACCCCTGATATACTCTACGATTATTACAATGAATTAAACCTCTCTAGAATTGATGAAATAATTGAATTTCAGTACAAATGGGAGTGGATAAACTATGTACTTATTCCATGTATTTATAGTATTAAATTTTTGATAATAAGTTTTGTATTGTATGTAGGCCATATAATAATTGAGTCGAAGATTAAGTTCAGAGATATAATGTCTGTTGTAATTGTTTCTGAAGTAGCGTTTATTCTTTTAGACTTAACTAAAATAGCTTGGTTTATTTTCTATGAACCAAACTATTCTTTAAAAGATTTTTTATTTTTTACTCCACTTTCATTACTAAATTTTTATGGTTACAGCAATGTTCCCACTTGGAGTATATATCCTCTACAGACTGTTAGTGCTTTTCAACTTACATACTTGTTTTTTCTTACCTATGGCCTGCATTTAGTAATTAACATGCCATTCAAAAAATCTGTGGGCATTGTGGCTGCGTCATATGGCACCGGGTTAGTACTTTGGGTTACCCTTATTACATTTCTTACCGTGAGTATTGGGGCATAATGTTAAGCAACAAGAAAGTTATAATCAGTATTATTATTACTTCAGTTTTAGGTTTACTAATCTTTCTGGTTTCCAAAACAGTTATTAAACTTAAACATAAAGAGAGGATAGTCGCACAAATAAAAACTTTACCCCATTTATCAGTTAAGGCCATCGGCTCAAAAAAAGTTGAAGAATGGTCTAAATTAGGAAAAGTCACTATTATAATCTTTTTTAATAGTGGCTGTGAGCATTGCCAATATGAGGCAAAATCAATAAAGCAGGAAATCTTAGCCTTCGCCGGAACTAACATTTTGTTTATTTCAGATGAAACAGTGGAAAAGATTCTAGCATTCAGTAAAGCCAATAAATTGCACAACAATAATCGTGTATGGTGGTTAAAAATGAATTCCAATGATGTGTATAATACGTTTGGCGCCATTGGTGTACCCCATATTTGGATATATGACGAGGACGGAAAACTTGTAAAAGAATTCAAAGGAGAAACCAGGGTAGAAGCGATATTGGAATGGCTGTAATTGTTAAGGTTATTTGTTGATTCGGTGATTGGTTTATCTGATTTAAACAAAATGTGAAGATCAATAAGAAACATATTGAAAAGACCTTTGTCAGGCAGCACGATCAATCTGATTGTGG
>Ga0114931_10007794_pt1 | contig 13039 bp, 12 predicted proteins | sample 2SBtaG_FD_89579 | JGI IMG/M metagenome (GOLD analysis project Ga0114931, IMG submission 89579) | Deep subsurface microbial communities from Kolumbo volcano to uncover new lineages of life (NeLLi) - 2SBTROV14_V59a metaG | ecosystem: Environmental > Aquatic > Marine > Volcanic | place: Kolumbo... | reverse complement strand
TCGGCGCCGGTCAGGGTGCCGTCGAGCAGGCTGGAGTAGCCCCAGTGCGACCAGCCGTCGCCCTGCTCCAGCAGCAGGGAGTCGCTCGCCGAGCCGCGGAACTCCCACAGCGGGGCGTCGTCGGCGTCGGCGACGATGCCGTCGGCGATCAGCGTGCGGGTGGCGTTGGCGGTGGCGCCGTCGGCGGTGGTCGGGTCCCCTTCCTGGGTGACGCCGTCCTGCCACCAGGCGTAGCCGCCGAAGGTGTTCCCGCCCGGGGTGGTGCAGTGGTCGGACCAGGACCAGCCCGGGTCCTCGGGCACGTCGTTGTTCTGCACGTCGGGGGTGCCGGCGTAGAAGTCGGGGCAGCCGGGGCTGACCAGCGACAGCTCCTGGATCTGGCTGTCCCACGGGCGGCGGCTGTCGGCCTGCACCGCGCGCAGCAGCGCCTCGGCGTAGGCGGCCTTCATGTCGACGTCGGACAGGTCGGGCACGGTGAGCTGCGCCGGGGGATCGCCCAGATCGAGGGGCTCTTGGCCGCCGTTGCACGCGGCGAGGACCAGCAGCAGGGGCAGGGCGCGGGTCATCGGTTCGGCTCCTGCACCGAGACGCCCACCGTCACCTCCCAGGCCAGCGTGAGGACATCGCCGTCCATCGTGGCGTCGTACCAGGGAAACCACAAGCCCGTGTCGCCGTAGTCGCGCATCAGCTTGCCGGTGGCGGCGTCGTAGCCGACGGTCCATTGGTCCTGGTGCTGTGGGAGATCCGGGTCGTGGCACTGCGAGGGATCCCCCGACAGGAGCGCGAACTCGATCCGGAAGGTGAAGTCGCAGTCGGCGCAGGTCGCGGTGTCGTCGGGGACGCCCGAGACCTGGTAGACGACGTCGCAGTCCAGCACGACCGTCGGGGCCGCGGTGTCGGCGGTATCCCCGGTGTCGGGGCGGAGCCCGTCGAGGTACTCCTGCACCTTCAGGGATCCCGACAGGCTCGTGTAGGTCGTCGCTGCGGGCGGCGAGAGCGTCCAGTCGCCCCACTCCTCGAGCGTGAGGGTGTGCGTGGGGGTATCGTTCGGGTTCGCGGCCCCCCCGGTGTCCACGAACTCCCAGGGAGTTCCCGTGTCCCGGGTGGCCGTGTCCTGGGGAGGGAGGGCGGACGTGTCCGTGGGCGCGGCCTTGGAACAGCCGACGAAAAGAATGGTTGAAAGGGCCAACCGGGTCACGTGCAAAACGCCCTCCGAGCGCACGCTCACCATGATAGGGTAAGTCGAGTGACAGATGAAGAAAATTTTTTTATTAATGCTTGCGATGGGCCTGGGGCCGGGGTGTACGGGGGGAAACCACCTCCCCGCGACCCTGAGCATCGGTCAGACGACCGTTGCGCTCGGCGACGTTCCGCTGGGTGAGAACGCCGTCGCGACCTTCGCCGTGTCGAACGCCGGTGACGAGGACCTCGAGATCCTGTCGACCACCTTCAGCGAGGGCGATCCCGACCTGTGGCGCCTCGACACGGACGGCGGCCCCATCCTCGGCGGCGGCGAGAGCATGTCGCTCCTCGTGAGCTTCGAGCCGCGGGATCTCGGGGATCAGCACGCGCGCGTGCAGGTGCGCAGCACCGACACGGTGACCGGGCCGCTGACCGTCGACGTCACCGCCTCCGGCTCCCCGTCGATCGCCGACGAGGACGATGACGGGTACTCGCCCGCCGACGGCGACTGTGACGACTCCCGGGCCGAGGTCCACCCGGGCGCCCCGGAGATCTGCGACGGGCGCGACGACGACTGCAACGGCGACATCCCGGCGGACGAGGCGGACGGCGACCACGACGGCGTGCGGATCTGCGAGGGCGACTGCGACGACGGCGACCGCAACGTCTACCCGGGCGCCCCCGAGATCTGCGACGGCAAGGACAGCAACTGCTCGGGGAACGGCAACCAGGACGACGCCGACGTCGACGGGGACGGGGTCTCGATCTGCCAGGGCGACTGTGACGACGGCGAGGCGCTGGCGTTCCCGGGGAACCCCGAGGTCTGTGGCGACGGCATCGACAACGACTGCAGCGGCGCGGTGGACGATCTCGACGCCGACCAGGACGGGCACAGCGTGTGCAGCGCCGCGGGCGACTGCAACGACGACGACGCGAGCGCCTACCCGGTGGTGGTCGACGCGGCGGCCCCCGCGGGCGGCGACGGCACCGACGCCACGCCCTTCCGCACCTTCTCGGCGGCCTACGCCGCGCTGGACACCACCTGCCGCACCATCTGGCTGGCCGACGGCATCTACCACGTGCAGGAGACCCTCGGCGTCGGCGACGACGTGACCGTGCAGGGCCAGAGCACCGGCGTGGAGCTTCGCCCGCCCGAGGCCGGCACCGGGCGCGCCGGGCGGATCTTCACCGTGAACACGGGCGCCACCCTCGCCGTGCAGACCCTCACCCTGACCCTGGGCGACGTGGACGACCTCGGCGGCGCGATCCAGGTCGCCGGCGGCGCGGTGACCCTGCAGGACGTCGATCTCGTCGACAACGCCAGCGTCGGCGACGGCGGCGCGATCTCGGTCAAGGGCAGCGGCTCCCTGGACGTCACGGGCGGCACCTTCTCCGGCGACACCGCCGGAGGCGATGGCGGCGCGGTGGCGCTGAGCTCCGGCTCGGTCACCGTGAGCGGCACGACCTTCACCTCGAGCCACGGCGCGCGCGGCGGCGCGGTCTACGTCGGCGCGGGGTCCGTGAGCCTCGGCGACGTGCTCTTCGACGGGAACGACGCCTCCTCCGACGGCGGCGCCCTGTACGTCGAGAGCGCCAGCTCCACCCTGGACGTGTTCCGCTCCACCTTCTGGCGAAACTCGTCGACCGGTGCGGGCGGGGCGCTCGCGCTCGTCTCGGTGCAGGACCCCATGGGGCAGGTCGCGAACAACCTGTTCCAGAACAACACCGCGGGCAGTGACGGTGGCGCGGTGTCGGTCTCGGGCACCGCCACGGCGCTCGTCCTCGCGAACAACACGATGTTCGTGAACAACGCGAGCGGTGACGGCTCCGACGTGTTCGTCGCCGCGACGGATGCCTCGGGGCTGCAGGTGCTGTCGAACATCGGGGCCTGGGGCAACGCCGACTCGGGCGTGTACGTGGCCCCCGGCTCGGGCGCGACGGTCGCCTACAACCTCGTGTTTTCCACCTCGGGACCGACCTTCGCCGGCGACGCTGCCGCGGGAACCGACGACAACCTCGAACAGAACCCGGTGTTCACCGACCAGAACGACAACGCCGATCCCACCGACGACGACCTCACGCTCCAGTCCAACTCGCCGGCCGTGGACAGCGGCCCCCCCAACTCCGCCTTCGACGACTGCGACGGCTCCCAGAACGACCGGGGCTACACCGGTGGTCCGAACGCCGCCGGCTGCCTGTAGGAGAACCTCGATGATCCGCTCTTCGCTGTTGCTCGGCCTGCTGCTGGCCCCCCGGGCCTGGGCGGTGGACGTGACGCTGCATCCTGGCGACGACGTCGGCCAACTCACCTCCAACCCCGGCCCGGGCTCGACGATCACCTTCACGGACGGCACCTACGAGCTGGACAACACCATCTCCTGGACGGGTGCGGGCACCCAGGACCAGCCCATCGTGTTCCAAGCGCAGCAGGGCACGACGCCGGTGCTCCAGTTCAGCGGCGGCGGGAACGGGATCCGCCTGGCCGCCTCCCAGTTCGTCACGATCCAGGGCCTGGTGATCGAGAACACCGACGACTTCTACAACAGCGATCGGCAGACGGGCCTGGTCATCGACAGCTCCTCGGACGTCACCGTGGAGAACGTCGAGATCCGGCACGTCGGGGGCACGGGCCTGCAGCTGACGGGCAACGACACCAACCTCACCCTGCACCACGTGCACATCCACGACACGCGCGACGGCTCGGGCCTGTACTCGGGCTGCTACGACGCCTCCTGCTGGACCCAGGACAGCGCCATCGACACCTGCTGGATCCACGACATCCGCGGCAACGGCGCGCGGGGGATCTACGTGGAGAACGGCGGCCAGGGGCTGTCCATCGTGGACAACGTCGTCTACCAGGTCGACGGCGGGGGGATCCGCACCGCCTCCACCGAGTTCGGGGACCCGAACACCGTGGAGCGCAACGTCGTGTGGAGCACGGTCGGCTATGGCGTCGCCGTCTCCGGGGCGGCGACGGTGCGGAACAACATCGTGTTCAACGTCGACGGCGTGGGGATCTACACCCAGGACAACGACCAGGGCTCCTTCGGGAACCTGGCCATCGCGAACAACACGGTCACCGACACCTCCGACTGGGGGATCCAGGTGCGCGGGTGGGCCGGCTACGACGGGCTGGTGCTCACGAACAACGCGGTGGCCAACCCGGTCGGGCTCGCGTTTCACGAGGGCGAGGGGGATCTCGACGAGAACGTGCTCGTCGCGTCGAACATCTTCACCGGGTGGGTCGACGCGCCGGACCTCGACCCGGCGAGCGGCGCCTACGCCCCGGGCGGCGGCACGGGCGACTTCGCGAACGCCGAGAGCTGGGACTTCTACCCCTCGTCCAGCTCCCTGCTGATCAACGCGGGCGACGGGGACCAGGCCGCCTGGGTGCCGGCGACCGACTTCAGCGGCGCGCCCCGGGACGCCGCCGCGCCCGACGTCGGCGCCTACGAGTACCTCGGCAGCACCAACCCGGGCTGGGTGATCAAGGAGGGCTTCAAGGTCCCCGGCTACCAGGACACGACCGGCCAGGACCTCGGCGGCTGCGGGTGCAGCAAGAGCGGCTCGGAGAGTGCGGCGTGGGGCCTGCCGCTGCTGCTGCTCGCGGTGGCGCGGCGGCGCCGGGGGACCCCCTCGGGCGAGGCCTGATCACCGGCCGTCGTCGGGCGCCTCGAAGGGGTTGTCGCCCAGGGGGCGCCGGCGGACGGGCGCCGGGGTGCTCGTCGGGCGGGCACGCCAGGCCCCTGCCCGGTCGCGGAACCGCTCGGCCGCCTCGGCGCCGCCGAAGGCGCGGTCGGGGACGACCCAGGCGTGCCACGGGCCCAGCATCAGGAAGGTGTGCTCGCCGTGGCCGACGACCGCGGTGACCTGGCTCCAGGCGAGCGACGCCGAGCCGCCGGGCATCTCGTTGTACAGGCCCGTCGGACCGGCGTGCAGGGTGTGCCGGCCCAGGGACTGGCCGTGGGGGTCGGCGGCGAGGCGGCGCCGGGTGCGCCAGTCGAAGAAGGGTCGGGCCCACCGGGGCGCGGTGCCGTAGACGATGGCGAGGAGCCCGAGGCCGAGGAAGGGGAGGAGCTCCACGGGGCGGTTCCCGCCGAAGGCGGCCAGCAGCGCGGTGCCGAGGAGGCTCGTCAGCACCAACAGCCCGCCGCCGATGGTCACGAGCCCGCCCGGGCGCCGCCGGTCCCACCGGGCCCAGCGGATGAACGCCACCGAGTCGTCCACGCCGTGGTCCCAGGTGACGTGGATCGCCTCCGGGTCGTTACGGGGCGCCGCGCCCTCGGGGACCTCCAGGATGGGGGCGGGACCGTCCTGCACGGAGCGGGTCGCGCACCAGGCCCGGACCTGGGCGACGAACCGCCTCTCGGCGTCCGCGTCGGCGAAGGCCGAGCGGGGGACGGCGACGCCGAGGCTCCGTCCGAGGCGGAGGATCACCAGGCGACGGGTACGGAGCACGCCCTGGACCGCCTCCCAGCGAGAGGCCACCGCGCTCGTGCTCGAGGTGAGGCGGAGCCCCTCGGCGTCGACGTGCAGGGTGGTAGGGCCGATGCCGTACTGCTCGGGGTGCCGCCACCAGCGCAGGCGCGAGCGGAGGATCACGTACTCTCGGGCGCCGAGCGCCGCGAAGGGTGCCGCCAGGAGCAGCGCCACCCCGGTGATCGGACCGATCGGCGCGCCCTCGAACAGCAGGCCTGCCGCGGCGGGCACCAGCGCGCACAGCGCGAGCCCCGCCCCGAGCCTGAGCGCGGCGCCGCGCAGCAGACGCCGCGTCGCGCCCGCCCAGTAGGCGGGACGATCCTCCCAGGCGAGGACGAAGGGGGGCTCGGCGGTCACGCGGTGGGAGGGAGGGCGGGTTGCAACCGGCGCGGCATTTCGACCTCCGAGCAGCCCCTATCGCGTTCGCTCTTGCGGGCGAGGGGCCCCAGATCGGGGCGTGGCGGCCGCGCAGGGCCCGGAGGATGGGTGGTCGGGCGGTTCTTGAAAGGCGTTGAAAGGTACATTTCGTCGGAACTGTGGAATCGTGTGGGCGTGATCGATTCAGGAGCCCGCGTGGAGACGACCGTTCCTCCGAACCGTGCGCCGGTGTCCGACAGGGGCCGGGTGCGCTGGTGGTGGCAGGTGCTCCGCGCGGGGCGCGGAGCCACGGTGGACGAGGCCACCGCGCGGGAGCTGTGGCGATTCTACGCGCTGTACCGGCCGGTCGCCCTCGGCGGATTCCTGCGGGCGCTGCGCCAAGCCGACCGGGTGTGGGTCTGTCGCGACCGCGACCGGCGGATCCGCGGCTTCGGCGCGCTCCGCTGCATCGACCTCGAGGTGGAGGGGACGCCCCACCGGGCGCTGTGTCTCGCGCAGTCCGCCCTCGATCCCGCACTCCGGGAGAGCGGCGTGCTGCCCATGGCGCTGCTGCGGTGCTGGGTGGTCAACCGGCTGCGCCATCCCCGCACGCGCCTGTACGCCCTGCTCGGAGCCTCCACCCTCACCGGCTACCTGCTCGTGGCGCGCACCTTTCCTCGCTACTGGCCGCGCGAGGGGGCCTCGTTGCCGCCGAGAGTGGTCCGCCTCTTCGATCGGGTCGCAGCGGAGCTGGGCTACAGCTCCTGGGACGCCGAGACGGGCGTGGTTCGAGGCAGCGAGACGACCCCCTATCGCCTGGGTGTGGTGGCCTCGGCGCCGCGTGCGCTGCAGGACTCGACGGTCGCCGCCTACGCCCGGCTCAACCCCGGTCAGACCCGCGGGGACGCCCTGCTGTGCATCGCGCCCCTCACCCTCGGCGGCTGGGCCCGGATCCTCTGGCGGCAGGTCGGGCCGGGCGCCGGGACGTCGCCGTGACGGGGCCCGGGCTGGTGGGGGCCGCGGGGCGGATCCGGCGTACACCCACACGCCTCGACCGCGTGCACGCCCGCCTCGCGCGCCTGGGAGGCTCGGAGGACGAGGAGGCGCGCCTGCGCATGCTCGGTGGGGCGATCTCGCACCAGGCCCTGTCCCACTGCGGTGCTTCCTGGTTCGACCCGGAGGCGCTCCGCGCCGCCCCTTTGCGCAGGGGCTGCGGCCGCGGCGGGTCCCGGGGATGGAGCGCGCGCTCGCCTTTTCGGTGTGCGGGGATCTGGCTCGGGACGAGATCATCGGCTTCTTGGTGCACCTGGGTCGCGGCGTGCAGGGACGCTCCAGTGGCCGATCCACTGAATATACGCCAGCGGGGGGACCGGTGAGGCATCCGGCGGAGGACGGCCCATGCGGTACCATGGGCCGCATGGGCGTCTTGATGCATCTTCCCTCGGGTCGTCGCCTCCCGCTGCGCTCGGTGCACGTGGTGGGGCGGGCCCAGTCGTGTGACCTGCACGTCCCAGCGCGCGAGGTCTCCGCGCAGCACGCCGCCTTGCGGTGGAATGGCACGGAGTGGACGGTGCGCGACCTCGGGAGTCGCAACGGCACCTTCGTCGACGGCGTTCGCCTCGACGTGGCCCAGGAGTGGACGCTGAGCCTGCACGCGGGCCTCGGGTTCGGGTCGCCCGCGGTCGCCTTCCGCCTGGTCGAGGATGGCCCGCCGCTCGCCATGGCGGTGCCCCTCGACGGGGGGGAGCCGGTCCTCGTCGAGCACGGCCTGCTCTTCCTCCCCGACGCGGACGCGCCGCAGATCTGCATCTACCAGGACGGCGCCCGGTGGGTCTCGGACCCGGCCGACGGCAGCGCCGTCCGGGACGGCGGGCTCGTGGATGCGGGGGAGCGTGCGTGGCGCCTGCACCTGCCGCACGCGATCGCCGCCACCGCGGCGGCTCCCGCCGTGCACCTCTGGCTCCGGGACCTGACGCTCAGGTTCCGGGTCACGCCGGACGAGGAGCACGTGCAGCTCCTGCTGGACACCGCCGGCGGCGAGTACGATCTCGGCGCGCGAGCACACAACTACCTGCTGCTGACCCTTGCGCGGCAGCGGCTGCGCGACCGGGAGGAGGGGGCCTCGTCCGAGGAGCAGGGCTGGGTCTACCACGACGAGCTCAGCCAGATGCTCTGCATCGAGCCGAACGTCGTCTACGTGCACACCTGTCGGGCGCGGAAGGCGCTCGCCAAGGCTGGCGTGGCCGACGCCTACGACATCGTCGAGCGCCGCCACGGGTCGGGTCGGGTGCGCCTCGCCATCGACCGGTTCGAGGTCGAGACCACGCCGAGCTAGCGCGCGGGGGCATGGCGCGGAGCAGCGCGACGTGGAAGCGCCCGGCGGCCAGGCGCAGCAGGCGGGAGTCGTCGAAGGCGTCGCCGACGAAGTAGCGGATCAGCTCGGTGGTGACGCCGTCCCAGAAGCGGCCTGGACGCGGCGGGTCTCGATCGCGAAGGCCGCGTCGAAGAGTCGGGCCGCCTCGTGCGGGGCGCCGACGCGGGAGGCGCGCTGCGCCGCGCGGGCGAGCCACTCGTAGGCACGCGTGTCCTCGCCAGCGATGCTCCAGTGGTGGGCCAGGGCGGGCCAGTCGTCGCTGCCCCGGGCCTCGAGGGCCTCGGCGACCGCGCGGTGCCGGCGGGCGCGTTCCGGACCGTCGAGCCGCCCGTAGGCGGCCTCGCGCACCTCGTCGTGGGTGAGGCGGAATCGCCCGGGCTCGACCTCCTCGATCACCGTGCGCGCCAGGAGCTCGTCGATGGCGTCGAGGAGATCGTGGTCGGACAGGCCGGTGACCGTGGCGAGCAGGCCGCCGTCCACCACGGCTCCGACCACCGCCGCAGCGTCGACCACCTCGCGGGAGGCCGGGTCGAGGGAGACGTAGCGGGCGGCGAGCAGGTCGGGCAGTGCCGACGGGAGGGACCCAGCGCCCTCCACCGGCCGCAGCACCCACGTGCCGTCCCGGCGGACGAGGGCCCCCCGGGCGAGCGCGAGGTGGACGTACTCGCCGATGTAGAAGGGGTTGCCGCCCGAGCCGGCCGCGATCTCATCGACCAGCATCGGGGGCGGCTCGGCCATCGCGAGGGTGTCCCGCACCATCCGCTCGACCTCGGAGCGGTCGAGGAGCCCCAGGCGGACCACGCGCACCCCGGGCGTGGCGTTCAGGGGCGGCTCGGGCGTTTCGGGGCCCTCGCGCAGGGTACCGAGCACGAGCGTGCCCTCGAGGGACACCTGCCCGCGGGCGACCGCGTCCAGGAACTGCACGGTCAGCTCGTCGGCCCACTGCAGGTCGTCGACCAGGAGCAGGAGGGGGCGCCGGGAGGCGAAGGCGCGCAGGGTGGCGGCGAGACAGCGGTTCAGGCGCTCGCGGGCAGACTCGGGCCGGGCGAGCGCGGGCGGCTGGGGCACATCGCCGACGAGGTCCGCGAGGGTGGGCTCGTACTGGGCCAGCAGCGCGCCGCAGTCGGTGAGGATCGCGGCGGTCTAGTCCTCGCCCTCGGCGCGACAGTGATCGGCGATCGCCTGCAGGAGCGGGCGCAGGGGATACAGCGGAGGCGGCGCGATCGTGGAGGCGCCAGCGCGGAGGCTCCGCACCGAGCGGCACTCGCCGCGCACCACCCGCACCCGCCGCGCGGCGGCGCGCTGGCCGAGCTCGAGGGCGAGGCGGGTCTTCCCCACGCCGCTGGGACCCGCCAGGAGGACCACGTGGGAGGGCGCGCCCCACCCTGGAAGGACTGCCTCGATCTCGGCCAGCGCCTGATCGCGTGCCACCAGGGAGGGCCGGTACAGGTAGGGACGGGGCGCAGGCCCCCCCATGGCGCCCGCGGGCGTCGCGCCCAGCGCGTCCAGCTCCGCGGCGACGTCGTCCGCGTAGCCCAGGCGCTGGGCCGGGTCCTTCGCGAGCAGGTGGGCGACGAGCGCGTCCAGTCGGGGCGGCACGTCCGGGGCGAAGGCGGAGGGCGGCCGCGACGGGGACTCGAGGTGCTGCCCCACCACCTGGGCGGGGGTGCCCGTAAAGGGAGGCTGCCCGGTGAGCACCTCGTAGAGCATGCAGCCGAGCGCGTACAGGTCGGCGCGAGCGTCGACCAGCTCGCCGCGGATCTGCTCGGGTGCCATGTAGGCCACCGTGCCCCGGTCCTGTCCCTGGCCCTCGCCCAGGCCCTCGCGCCCGCCGGCGCCGCCGAAGCGCGCGACGAGGCCGAAGTCGACGAGGACCGGGGTGCGGTCGTCTCGCAGGAAGAGGTTGGCTGGCTTCAGATCGTGGTGGACGATGCCTTCGCCGTGGAGGAAGGCCAGCGCGTCACACAGGCTCCTCAGGATGCCCAGGGCGTCCGCGCGGGCCTCGAGAGGCACGCCGCCCGCCGGCGGGCCCGCGCCCGGAGCCGGCTCGGGCAGCTCGATCTCGCCGGGGAGCGGTTGGGTGGCGGTGGGCGCGAGGGTCTCCTCGGCCCCCCGCCCGAGCGCCAGCCAGGTGCGCAGGGTGTGGCCGGTGAGCAGCTCCATCGCGTACCAGGGCAGGCCCCCATGGCTCCCGGTGTCGATGATCCCGACGATGCCGGGATGCCGCATGCGGCGCAGCACGTGGATCTCGCGGCGGATGGCGTCGAGGTGCCCCGGCGAGGACGTCCGCACCGTCTTGAGCGCGACGACCTCGCCCGTGAGCACGTGCTCGGCGCGGTAGACCACACCCATCCCACCTCCGCCCAGGACGGACAGCGGACGCCAGGGTCCGGTGAGTTGGCCGAAGGCCGATGGGGCAAGGGTCTCGGACATGGCTGTTGCCTTGAACGAGGTCTCGAACCTGGAACTGTTCAGGCTGGTACAGAATCGAGTATACCGCTCGGGTCCACCCGATCGGACAGTTGCTGTCCGCTTGCGTGAACCCGCTCTGGTGCCTGATTCAGGGGCCATGGGGCCGGGCGAGCCTCCCGGTGATCGCGTACCAACCGTTCACGAGCACCTCGCGCAGCGCCATTCGAAGGCGGACTCGCGGAGGCGGGCGTACCGTCGCCACCGCCGCCTCCGGAAAGTGCCGGCCGAAGACCCGGCGGCAGCGATAGGCGTGGTAGCTGTCGGTCACCACGAGGACCCGAACCCGGCCGAGGACCCGCCGCGCCTCGACGGCGTTCTCCTCGGTGCTCGTCGACCGGGTCTCGGTGCACAGGGCCGCCTCGGGGAGGCCGCAGGTGCGGGCGTGGGCGGCCGCGGCGAGCGCCTCGGCGGGCGGATGGGTCCCGATGCCGCCGGTGAAGCACACCCGCGGCCCCGCCCCGGCGCGCCACAGGGCGACGGCGTGCTAGGTGCGGCGTGCGAGGGTGCCGCCGGGGCGACCGTCGGCGCGCACCGCGGCTCCGGGCACGACGATCGCGTCCCAGGTGCCGGGCACCTCGGGGCGGTGGCCGCGTCGCTCGAGGCGGAGCGCGGCGAGGAGCCAGGCGGCGGGCAGCGCGAGGACGAGGAGGAGCGCCGCCGGGATCATGGGGGTTCCGGGAGGGTCAGCGTCCACAGGACCACCACCCCGGTCGCGGGGACGCCCTCGAACCGCAGCGGCGCGAGCGCCTCGGTCACGCAGCCCTCCATGGTCCGCACACCTCCGGCGCGGGTGTCGAGGTCGACGCGGGTCACCTGGCCGAGGTCGCCGTCGCCCGGCTGGAGGTGGATGTGCGCGGTGGCCGTGTGGGGCGCGGTGGAGTCCCCGCGGATCCATCGCGCGTAGCAGGCCCCGAGCAGGTCGTCTCGGCTCGCCAGGGCGCCCCGGATCCCATCGGAGGTGGTGGAGAACACGGTGCGCGGCGGCTCGTCGTCGTCATCCGGCTGGGGGACGAGGCGCGCGAACCAGGTGGCCATCGGGTTGTTGCGCGGAGCGATCGGGGGGGGCGGCTCGAGGATCCCGTGCTGATCGAGGTCGACGAACAGGAAGCCCGTCGTGAGCACGATCACGAACAGGGCGAGCAGCAGCGTGAGCCAGCGGCGCAACGTCCTCTCCCGGGCCATGCCTCCCTATCCCGCGTGCGGAGCGGTTGCGGATCCGATAGGACGCCCGGCTCGAAGCGGAGGATCTCCCGATGGCCGAGATGGCGTGCGCGGTGTGCGGCGAGCGCTTCGAGGAGGACGACCTCCTCTTCAGCGACAAGGGCCGCATCTGCGAGCACTGCGAGATGGATCTGAAGGAGCAGTCCACGCTGAACCGGGGCGTGTGGTTCACCGTGATCAACGGCCCGATCACCGCCCTGGCCGGCTCGGTGATGGCCTGCGTTCCGGTCGTCGGGCCGTTCCTGATGCTCGTGATGGGGGCGATCGCCCTGTGGCGAGGCACCGTGGCCCTCCAGGTCGCCTGGTACGGGCGTCACGACGCGGCGCTCGAGAGCGGGCAAAAAGCCGCCCTGTGGCTCGGCGGGCTGGTCACGTGCATCTGGGCCGTCGGGCTCGTGATGGGCGGGGGCGTCGGTGCGGTGATCACCTTGTGGATGTCCCTGCACGGTTGACGCCCGAGGATCGAGGCATTCCTACGAGATCACGACCCACACCGGCCTGTCCATCCTGGTGCGGCCGGCGAGCCGCGACGACGTCCCGCTGCTCGAGACCGTCCCGACCGGCTGAGCGTCGTCAGTCGCACGAGAGGCCGTGCTGGGACAGCAGGCCGTCGACCTCGCGCTCGATGGTCACGTCCGGGGAGGGCAGGGCGCGGCACAGGTAGGCCTTCGCCTGGTCGGCGTCGTTCTTCTGGAGCAGGGCGTAGCCGTAGCCGTAGTTCGCCTCGAAGTCGCCCGGGGCGCTCTTCAGCACCTCGCCGAACACGGTCATCGCGCCGTCCGGATCGTGGTCGACGAGCTTCCAGCCGTGGTCGATCAGCGCCTTGCGGCTGGTGCCGCTCGGGGCGGGGGCCGTGGGCCGCGGCGCGGGGCGGGGGCTCGTGGTCGGCGCCGGGACCGGGGCGGGCGCGGGGCGGGGAGTCGGCGCCGCACGGGGAGCGGGCGCCGCACGGGG
>Ga0114931_10007793_pt1 | contig 13039 bp, 11 predicted proteins | sample 2SBtaG_FD_89579 | JGI IMG/M metagenome (GOLD analysis project Ga0114931, IMG submission 89579) | Deep subsurface microbial communities from Kolumbo volcano to uncover new lineages of life (NeLLi) - 2SBTROV14_V59a metaG | ecosystem: Environmental > Aquatic > Marine > Volcanic | place: Kolumbo... | reverse complement strand
GGTCGGGTTGGTCACCGAGACCTCGCCGAGCTGGGAGTTGATGTAATAGGCGGGGCGCAGGGGGGTGAACTCGTTGATGGTGACGGCGACACCGTTGGCCATCTCGTGGTCGAACGCCGGATGGACGAGCACGCCTATGTAGACCTTGCGGTGATCGACTCGGTAAAAGTCGCGCTCGACGAAGGCCTGGTAGTTCCACGCCGACGCCCACACCACCTTGACCGCGTCGGCGATGGCGCTGTCGCCCTCGTCCAACGACGCGCTCGCCGAGGTGTACAGGCCGGCACCGGAAAACTCCTCGAGGTCCTCGACGTTGGTCGACGAGCGGAAGCGCAACTTGCGGTCGGCTGGCCAGCGGCCGGCGATGGCAGAGGTCAATGTGGCGAGCAGCGCCGGATCCAGCGGCGCGCGATAGATGTTCCAGCGGATGGCGAACAGTCGTTCGCGCAGCTGCTTTGGCTCGAGGCTGGGCGCGTCGGCGAGCAGGCGGTCGATCTGGTCCCAGAGGCCGTTGTCGCGCAGGTGCTTGTCGTAGTGGGCGAACGGAATGGCGAACGGCTGATCCGGCAGCGGAATGACCGCTGCCGCGATGTTGGTCATCTCGGCCATGTTGGCGGCCTTGGCGCCGATCACGGACGTGGCCGTCATGTCGACATCCGCGATGGACTGCATGGCGGTGACGCCCAGATCGAACGTCGGCACCAGCTCGCTGGTCGGCCGCAGCGAGTCCCAGTAGGCCTGCGCATCGGCGGGGCTCGCGTTGCTGATGGTGTAGCTCTGCGCCGTCACCTCGAGGCGCACGAGCTGCCCCTCGTAGCCGCGCAGCTGCTCGTCGTCGAACGCGTCGCGCAGGGCCATGTTGGGCGTGCCGCGGGTCTGCGACAAGATGTTGATGTGAGACAGCGGCGTCTGGAACTCGCCGGTGACGATGCCCGACACCAACGAAATGTCGTTGGGCACCCGGTCGAGCACGATGATCTCGGTGGGCAGCGGTGGCTTGGCGCTCAGCTCGTCCACCCGAACGAAGCGCAGACTGCCGAAGGCAACGCCCTTGTTGAGCGGCTGAAACGACTGGCCGTTGAAAACGTCCTCGGTGTGAATGAGTGGGATGCGCTTTTCCAGTTCGCCGACCATGGCCTCCTGCGCCGCGGACACGGGCCGGTAGACCAGGTCGTCGCCGTCGTACAGCGAGTGCTTCACGCGGCCGAACGCATCTACGATCATGTCAGCGTCGGCGGTGTCGCCGGCCGAGAACTCCAGGGTGAGCAGATCCTGGTCCAGATAGCGCACCAGCTTGCCCATAACGAAACGGCGATTGGGCCGCCGGTAGTTGAGCAGGTTGAACTCCGCGTGGGTACCCACCGGAGTGAGCCCGGGCAGGTTAAGATACTGGGAGGCGAAAAAATAGTGGAGCTCCCAGGTCGTCGAGTCGAGAAAGTAGACCCGGTTGTCCTGCTCGCGATCGATGAGCCAGTTGATGGTGTTGGTGCGCGCGAACACCGAGGCGTCGTTTTGCACCCACAAAAGCTCGTAGTCCGAATGGCAACCGATCACTCGCACCCAGTCCGGCTTCACGCCGTCGGGAACGGTGCACTCCTGTTTGCCGCTGCACGCGGCGGCAGAAGCGGCGACCAACGCGGCGAGCACCACCCGGCGGATCATGGTTGCTCCTGCGGGTTGGGCGCCTCGGGCGTGGGCGCCGCGGGATAGAACCGACCGTGGCCATCGGGCGTGCGCGCCAGCGAATCGCCGTCGAAGCCGTCGGGGAACACGTACAAGAAGCTGTCCACCGGCTCGCCGGTGATGGTCACGATGTGGGCTTCGTCGGCGACGCCGAGCTTGAACGGCGCGCCGGTATCACCGTCGGCGTAGACGACCAGGTAAGTGCCGGACTCCAACCAGCGCGGCGTGCAGTCGCCGGGCGGCGCGGTGCCGCCCAGTGGGTAGTAGTGGTCCAGGCGATCGAGGCTGTCGGTGACGAAAAAGCCGCACAGATCAATGGCCTCGTTGGTGGTGTTGACCAGCTCGAGCCAATCGGGCCCGCTGTCCGGCCGCGGCGCGACTTCGTTGATCACCAGCGGCGCTTTGGTCTCGCTGCCCTGGCCCAGGTCCTCGGGCTCCGGCTCGGGCTCTTCGGTGCACGCCGCCCCCATCAGGGTCAACGCAACCACAAAACTCAGAACAGCTCGCACGCCCCGGGGAACAAGCAATGCCAATGCCACGGCTAATTCGTTGTTTTGTCGCGGTCTTGCAAACTGAGACACTCAGGAATCTAAGTACTGCAGGATCTCACAGGCACAAAAAGGCGCATCTGATATAAGCCGGCTATGAACTTACGTCGGCTGTCCCTCGTCGCCTTTGGCGCTCTTTTGCTCACGACCGCCGCCTGTGGCGATGACGGCACCCAGCCGGCCGCCGATGGCTCGTTGCCCCAAATAGACGCCGGCGCGGGAGCGGACGCAACGACTCCCGACGCCATGGTCCCCGAGCGGATCGTCTGCGACGACACCATTCCGGCGGCGACCAGCGGCATCTGCGACGCCACCGCCGGCACCGGCGGTGCCACCGTGTTTCGCGGCACGGTCCTGGGCAGCGACACGATCTACGAAAACGGCAGCGTGTTGGTGGAGAGCGACAAGATCGTCTGCGCCGGTTGCGACTGTGCTCAGCAACCCAGCTACGCCACCGCCACCCGGGTCGATTGCGCCGGTGCGGTCATCTCCCCCGGATTGATCAACGCCCACGCCCACCTGGCGTTCACCGAGGGCCACCCGATCGACCACGGCACGACGCGCTACGAGCACCGCCACGAGTGGCGCGCGGCCCTGTCCACGCCGTACAACCCGCACGGCACCGGCGTCACCGACAACGGCATGCGCTGGGGCGAGATGCGCATGGTGTTCGGCGGCGCGACCTCGTATGCCGGTAGGTTCCGCGCCAACGGCATGCTCCGCAATGTCGATGCCCTCGAAACCGATGACGAATCGCGCGGCTTCGAAGGCGCCGTGTTCGACACGTTTTCCCTCGGCGATTCGGACATGCAGCTCCACACCGACTGCAATTGGAACTGGCGCCGCCAGGAGTACGAAGTCGCTGGCTACAACGCGTACCTGCCCCACGTCGCCGAGGGCATCAACGCCTACGCCGCCGAAGAGTTCCGCTGCGAGAGCACCTCGTTCAACAACGGCCACGACTACGTGGAGTCGAACGTGGCGCACATCCACGCCATCGGCCTGCAGGCCATCGACCTGTACCGCATGGCGCGCGACAGAGCCAAGATCATCTGGTCGCCGCGCTCCAACATCAGCCTGTACGGCATGACCGCCAAGGTCACCACGTTCGATACCTTCGGCGGCACCATCGCCCTGGGCACCGACTGGACCTACAGCGGCTCGGCCAATGTGCTGCGCGAGCTGTCGTGCATGGACTCGTACAACCGCGACTACCTCAACGGCCACTTCACCGACAAGCAGTTGTGGCAGATCGCCACCATCAACGGCGCCAAGGCGACCGGCGACGAAGCGCTGATCGGCTCGCTGGAGCCGGGCAAGCAAGCCGATATTTCCATCTTCGGCGGTGGCAACGACTACCGCACCGTGCTCGAGGCGACCAACTCCGATGTCGCCCTGGTGATGCGCGATGGCCGGCCGCTGTACGGCGAGGCCGATGTCCTCACCACCATGGGCGAGAGCTGCGAGGCGGTCGACGTGTGTGGCAACAACCGCGCGATCTGTGCGTCTCGTGAGTTCGGCGGCGCGACGTTCTCGTCCATCCAAGCCGACGTGATGTCGGGGACGGCCGCGTACCCGGCGATTGTCTGCGGCACACCGGCCAACGAGCCCACCTGCGTACCATCCCGCCCCGGTGAGTTCGACGGCAGCCGCACGGCCGACGACTCCGACGGCGACGGCATCGCCAACGCCAACGACAACTGCCCGGACGTGTTCAACCCGATTCGCCCCATCGACAACGGCTCCCAGCCCGACGCCGACGGCGATGGCCTGGGCGACGAGTGCGACCCGACACCGCTGCCACCAGACGTGGACAACGACAACGTGCCCAACGACGCGGACAACTGCCCGGTCGATGCCAACACCGATCAGGCCGACAACGACATCGACGCCAAGGGCAACGTGTGCGACTTCTGTGCGGACACGGCCAACCCGGATCACTCGTGCCCGCTGGACGCCACCACGACCATCGAGGACATCCAGATGGGCAACGTAGCCACGGGCCGCGCCGTGCAGGTCAACGGTGTGGTGGTAACGGCGGTGTGGTCCAACGGCGTGTACGTCCAGGACCCGAACGCGAGCGCGCCGGCATACTCGGGCGTCCATGCATTCACCGGCGCCACGCCGACGGTTGCCGTCGGCGATGTGGTGAATGTCGTAGGCACGACCGCCGAGTACTTCACCGAAACCGAAATCGACAACAGCCAGATCACGTCGTTGGCCATGTCCATGGCGCTGAGCGCGACGCCGGTGACGACGGCACAAGCCCTCGACGAGGCCTACGAAGGCGTGTTGGTGCGCATCACCGACACCACGTCCACCAACAACACCTACGACTGCAGCGTCGAAGGCGCGTGCACCGACGCCAACGTGTGGGAGGTGGTCGGTCCCGCCGGCGCCGTAGTCGTCTACGACCGCGCCTACCAGGACGCTGACTGGGTCAGCAAGATCGGCACCTATCCGGTCACCGGTGTGATGATGTACCGCTGGAACCGGCGCCGCATCCTGCCGCGTACCACCGCCGATTTCGGCCCGTAGGCCGGCCTGATTGGGACAGCTGCCTGCGACACTGCGACAAGGACGGCCGCAGGCGTCCCAGTCGCATATGGCCTGTCCTATCGAACTAACCTGCTGAAATCATCACGCTCGTCCCTTGGCCCGGCCGTTGCACCTTACAGCGGTCAACAAGGAGAGCCGCTATGACCACGACGAACGCCCAAAGCCGCATCGACCGCATCCTGCACCGCCAGCGCCGCTCGCTCGGCCGCGACCGCCTGATCCTGCTGGGCGCCGCCGCTCTCACGCTGATCAACGTGTTCGCCGTTCTCGGCTAATTCGACGGGGCGTACGCCCCCTGTAGCGGTTACCGTATAGTCCCTCCCGGCCGAGCCGTCGGCCCACGGAGCCGCCATGAGAACTACTCCTGTCTTCCTATCAGTATTGCTGTTGTGTGCCGTGTCCGCCTCTGCTCGGGCGGACGGTGAGTACAAATGCAAAGGCGAGCGCATCGAAAAAGGCAGCTCGACCTGGGGCTATGCCCGCCACAGCGGCTCGGACTACCGTATCGAGAAGGGCTCGTCGTCCATCGGCTGGGCCAAAAAGCGCAGCAGCAAGTGGGCCATCGAAACGTTTGGTGGCAGCACGCTGGGCTGGCTCGTGGGCAGCCGTATCGACAAGCCCAACGGATCCACCTGGGCGCGGCTGTCCGATGCCAAACGCATGGTGCACGATTGCGCCGATGCGGTAGCTGCGGCGCTGTGGGTGCTGAACAAGCACGGCAAACTTTAGGCCGGCAGTGACCCGCATCACGGCCCGTTAGCAGCGGCCACAGAGCTATCCTTGTGAGACTTCCAGTTGTGTCGTTATAGTTCACAGCGTGAAGTGCACGCGCGGACTATTGATCGCAGCGGCCGCGGTGATGTTGACGGCGCCCAATGCCCTGGCCAACGGCCGCTTTCCTGCGACGACCAACGTCCAGAACCGCAAAAATGACGATCAGTACATATTGTTGCCGACCACGTTCGGCTTGCTGATCTCCAACGACGACGGCCAGAGCTTCCACTGGGTGTGCGAAGCCGCCATCGGCTACACAGGCATCTTCGACCCCGACTACGCCCTGGTGAACGGCGACATTTACGCCACCACCTACGAGGGGTTGCGGGTCAGCCGTGATGACGGCTGCACCTGGGACAACATCGGCGACGTGTTCGCCGACCGCTGGGTCGGCGAGGTCGAAGGCGGCCCGGACGGCAGCGTATGGGCAGCAACCTCGAGCAACGTCGAAGACAACGACATCTACAAGAGCACCGACAACGGCGCCAGCTTCCAGCCCATGGGATTGATCTACAAGTGGGCGTGGTGGCAGACCATCCGGATCGCGCCAAGCGACGGCAACCGGGTCTACGTCAGCGGCTATCTGTTGCCACGCATCACGGACGACCCGGGTCCGAGTCCGCACCTTTTCTTTGGCCCGTGCGACATCTCGGCCTGCACGCTGAACGGTCCCATCGCCCTGCTCTACCGCACAGACGACGGCGGCCAGCACTGGCAACGGCTCGACAGTACCGATGACTTCGAATTCGGTGCGCAGCCCCAGCTCAACCTGCTCGGCGTCGACCCGCAAGACCCCGATACGGTCTACGCGCGTGCGGTCGCGGCCAAGGACCTCATCGGCGACAAGATCTACCGCTCCACCGACGGCGGCCAATCGTGGCAGAAGATCCTGGAAGTCGACGACGCGGCCAAAGCGTTCTTGATCCGTTCCAACGGTGACGTGTGGATCGGCACGGTGAACGCCGGCGTCCACTACGCCACCAACTGCGACAACAAGGGCCCGTGCGACGACTGGACAACGCCGGCGCAGCAGCCGCAGATGGCTTGTTTGTCCGAGCGCAGCGACGGCACCCTGTTCGCCTGTGGCGCCAACTGGATGCCCGACTACTTCGCGCTCGGCCGCTCGTCTGACGGCCAGACCTGGGACAAGGTGATGCGGTTCTGCGAAATCGCCGGCCCGCTGGAGTGTCCGTCGGGAACCGTGCAGTTCGACACCTGCGAGTCTTTGCGTTGGCCCGACATGGTGCAGAACTTCGACATCGGCATGTGCTCGGTTGGCGATGCTGATGCCGGCGCCAGCGACACGGATGCAAGCAGCGCCGACGTGGACGCGGGCGACAGCCCACCGAGCAAGAGCTGCACCGACTGTAGCGGCAGCAGCTCGCCGGCGTCAGTGCTGATCGTCCTGGCGCTGGTATGGTTGGCGACGCGCCGCCGCCAACGCGCCTAGTGCTTCGAACCGGAACTCCATTCCGGGATCGGAGCACTGAAAACAACAATCGTTACCCTCCGAATGCACAGTTCGCCGTGCCCGGGGTTCTTGCCCGGCCCTCAGCTGAGAGGGGCCGTGTGAACAACCCGGATCGCACTTCCGGCATGAGGGACTAGCCGCGTGCGAGCTCGTCCAACGAATCGCGCCAGCTCGGGTAGCGCAGGCGCACGCCGAAATCGTCGATCAACCGGCGGTTGTCGACGCGCCGATTGGAGCCGACGAGCGCCGCGACCATCGGCGGCACGTCCTGGACCGGCACCAGCGGTGGTGGTGGCAAGCTCAACCGCGCCGCCACGGCGCGCGCGTAGTCGATGGACGGGCACGGTTCGTCGTCGGCCACGTTGACCAGCGAATGGGGCAGCGGCTCGATGGTCGCCGCGGCGATGATCGCCGACACGAGATCGTGCACGTAAATCCTACTGACGTAGCCGCTGCCGTCGCCGATGATGCGATAGTTGCCGGCGCGCATCCGCGCCACCACGCCGCGGCCGGGACCATAGATGCCGGCGATGCGCAGGCTCACCGCGCCGAGTTCACGGGCGGCAGCGGCCTCGAGCACGGCGGTTTCTGCCGCCAGCCGCGCGGCGCCGTGGGCCGCAGCCGGAGCCGCGGCCACCTGCTCGTCGGTGAGGCCGCCGTCGCCGCGCGGATACACGCCGGTGGACGACAGATACACGACGCGCGCCGGGTCGGCGAGGGCCTGGACCAAACGGCGTTCGCGCTCGCCTGCACGGCCCGGCTCGCGCGCCGGTGGCGTCGACACGACCACGATGGCGTTGTGCGGCAGCCACGACACATCGACGGGATCGGCGTCCAGATCGAACCCGTGGTAGCGAGCTCCCGCGGCGCAAAGTGGTGCCAACTCGTCAGCGGGCTGTGCCCCGCGGCGCGTTAGCACGGGACGTGTGCCGGTGTCCAACAAACGGCGCGCCAGGTGACCACCTGTATAACCGCATCCAATGATCACCCACGGGCTCGACACGCCCTAAGTTTGCCCCGCTACCGCGGCAAAGGCTACGATCGATCGGTGGCGAAATCTGTTGTCGTCCCCGTATTGCTGTTCGCGCTGTGCGCGTGTGCTCACCACACCACCGCGCCCGGCGGCGACGAAGACGAGCCGATCGACCGCCTCACGCCATCGCCCGAGCCGCTGGCGCACTACCGCGCGGCGTTTGCCATCACCTACAACGGCGCGCGCATCGGCTATGCGAGCGAGCGCGTGCGCGACCGGCGCCTGCACCGGCGTGAGGAGCTCACCGTCCGCCGGGGCGACGCACTGGTTCAGCTGATCACGGTTATCGACATCGACCTGGACACGTCGTGGCGCGCCACGGCGGTCAAGGTCGAGCGCCACGTGGGCGCGACAGTCACCCGCGGATATGCCCGCCGCGCGCATGGTCGCTGGCGCGTGAGTTTCGGCGACGAGCCGGCGCGGACCCTGGACGGCAGCGCGGTCCCCCTCGAGCTGTTGCCGCTGGCGCTGGCGCGCTCGCACCGGCGCCGGTTTCGCGGCGCGGTGTTGCTGTCCGGCTACGGCTTCGCCGGCGCACGCATTCGCGTAGCGCCGCGCGGCAAACGCCAGCTGGAGACCATCTTGTCCACCGCAGCGGGCAGCGCGCGCACATTGATCGATCTCGCGGACGACGGCACCATCGCCCGGGTGCGTGGCGAAGTCGGCGCCGTGCGCATCGGCCGCGCCGAGCTGGGCGCGCCGTTTTCACCGCCGGAGCTGGTGGACACCTCGAGTCTGGCCGTGTCCGGCACGCCGCCGCGCTTCGGTCCGGTCGAGTTGGTCGTCCACGACGCGCCGGTCAAGCTGCCACCGGCCTTGCCGGGCCAGCGCATCCGCCGCGGCCGCGACGGCTGGCACGTGACCCTGCTCGCCGGCGACGTCAACTCCGCCATCCGCGAGCCGGCGCCGGCCCACCCGGTGACGGATCCTGGACTGCGCAAGATGGCCACCACGTTGCTGCGCGAAGCGGGTGCGCGAACGCCCAGCGAACAGCTCGTCGCGCTCACCCGGGCGACGCGCACGATGATCTACAACGATCTGGCGTCGCCCGTGAGCGATGCGCGCGCGGCCCTGGCCATCGGCCGCGGCGATTGCACCTCCCACGCCGTGTTGTTGTCATCGCTGGCAGCCGCGGTTGGTCTGCCCGCCCGACTGGTCACCGGATACCGGCTCGACGGCGGCCGACTGATCCGTCACCGCTGGGTCATCGCCAAGATCGGCAATCGCTGGATCGCCGTCGACCCGACCTACGGCGAGGCACCGGCGAGACCGCGCCTGCTGGGGCTCGCGGTTCACGACAGCTCGGCAGCCCAGCTCGCCATCGTCGACGACATGGCGTTTGCTCCGCTGCGCAACGTGACCGTGTCGGTGCGCCGCTAGATCCGAGAGCGGCCGCTCCACTCTTCGTAGCGGGCGACGCGTTCGCGCAGGGCTTCGATGTCTTCGCCGACCCGGGCGCGCTGCTCGGCGGCAACCACGAGCAAGCCCATCGCGGCCTGCAACAGCCGGCCTCCGGGCAGCGGCAAGTTAGCGCCGCGCACCGCGTAGTCGCGCACTTCGTCGATGCGAAACGAAACGCCGCCGACTTTGAGATAGCCTTCTTCGACACGCACCGCGTCTTCGCCCACGACCAGGCCGCGCGACAGCTCCCGGGCAGCGCGAGCACTGCGCGTTCCGGCCGCTTCGGCCTCGAGCCGGCGGCGCGCGTCTTCGTAGACTTCCGGCCGGGTGATCGGCGCCTCGCGGGTGAACGGCGCCAGCCGATCGGCGATGCGTTTGGCCGCGTCGGCGCCATCGGCCACGTGCAACGCGACCTCGAGCTCACCGAGCACCAGCAGCAAATCGCGGCTGCGCGCCCGCCGCCGCGCCTCGTTCAGCCGCGAGTACGAGATGTACGCGAGCGGCACGCCGATGAACACACCACCGGGCACCGACGACACAGCCATGCCCACGACCCCGGCAACGGCCGCCGCCGAGGTAACCAGCGGCAGCGCCGGCGAGCGGCCGATCAGCTCGATGCGATCGAGCAACCGCGCGTCCAGGCTGATCACCGGGTTGCCGGGGGGCGCGATGATCAGAAACGAGTCGTGCACCCCGATTCCGCTGATCGGCAGCAGGCGGGCGCGGGATGACCCGGCGGACGAAGCGCCGGTGTCGGCTATGGAGCTGGACGAGGACACGTACGGTGGCAGGTTCTTCTATAAGGATATGATGCCGCGGTCCGCCAGTCGCTTAAAAATGATCAGCGCCTCGACCTCGCGCACCGGGGTGATGCGCATCAGCGACAAAAGGTCCCAGCGGCCGTCGATGCGGCCGGCCAAATACCGTTCCGTATCGGAAAGTTCGATGGCTACCAGCTCGTCTGGCTGTTTGAGCAGGCGGGGCACGCGGAACTCGGACAACAGGGTCCGGGAAAGCTCGGCAAACACGGATCGCTCCAGCTGCCGGTGCAGCTCCCGCACGGCCTCGTTGTCCGGAGCGAGGCTCAGGGCCGTGGTCACCAGCTCCAGCGCCCCTGTCCGGTCACCGGCGGCCGCGCGCTTTTGCGCAGCACGAGCGAGCTGCTTGGGGTCGTGCTCGTCCGGCATGGGCTCGGCGACCGAGCCACCGGCGATCTCTATTGCGCCGCGCTCCATCAACGTCGTCAGCAGGCTCTGTACACGAAAGCTCTGGCCGTTTTGATCCAGTACCAGCTGGCTCACGCTGAGCTGCTTGCGCAGGCTGGGCAAAAGACGCTCGATCTCCGCCTGGCGGTCGCTGCTGTCGCCCACATGTGAGCAGCGGCTCTCGTCGACGATGCGCAACACCAGGTCTTCGGAAGGAATCACCTCGCGGATTTCTTCCCACTCACGGGCGCGCACGTCGGCCGCGTCCAGCGTGGTACGCAGGTTCACCGACACCTCGAACTCCGACACCGGTGCCACCTCGTCGTCGCCGAGCTCGAACAGAAACGTGCCTTCGTTCCAGGTCCTGGCGTCGAACACCGACTCGCGAATCTTGTCCTCGAGGACCGCCTTCAGCCCGTCGGCGTCAATGGCTCCGACCATGATCAGAATCTTGCCGAGCAACACCCCGGTATCAGCTTGGACGTTGAAAGCCTCGTTCAGCGCCTGTTCGTCGACCAGGCCCCGGTCCATCAACAGCTGGCCCAGGTGCTCTGCGGGCAGGTTCGAGCTTGCGCCGGTTACGTAGCCGGAATCGAAGTGAAAAGTACGCACCATCGACCCCCGCTCGATGGTGAGGGCGCCGCATACGAAGCGCCGATCGATCCAATCCAGGACATCGGAGATCGGCATGGTGCGCAGGGAGCCTCGCAGGGACATGAGGCCTGGAAGCATACTCGAAGATCAGCTAAAGTGTGGGGGATCATTGCACTGCGTCATTACGCAGGCAGAGTACGAGCATGGCGAAGCCAGCTGTCATGGTGGACATACGGAAATTGATCGCCGTCGGCGTCGTCGGCGCGGTCATAATGTTGCTCGTCGTCCTGTTCTTGCGCCTGGTCGGCCCGGCCGCGGCGCGGGAAGTCAAAGCGGCCTGCACCGGCCTGCAGCCGGCGACCCACAACGACACGTTCAAGCACTACCCCGCCCCGGAGATCGACTTCACCTTGCCCAACCACAACGGCCAGCCGGTCAAGCTGTCGGATTTTCGCGGCAAGGTCGTGTTCCTCAACTTCTGGGCGACCTGGTGCAAGGTGTGTGAATCGGAAAAACCGGCCCTCATCGGTCTGCACAACCGACTGTCCAATGACGATTTCGTCATCGTGACCGTCGCGTCAGACACCGGCTGGGGCAAGATTGCCAAGAAGTTCCCCCGTGGCCTGCCCATGACGGTGCTTCTGGACAAACCCGTCAGAGGCAACCTCGGACCAGTAACGCGACGCTACGGGCTGTCAGCCGTTCCCGAAAGCTTCGTGATCGATAGGAGCGGGACGATCCGCTACCACTTCATCAACAAGCGCGACTGGGACTCTGATGTAGCGATTACCTGCCTGCGCGCCCTTAGAGACTCGTAGCGGAGACCTTCAGCCATGGCGAAGATTCTGGTCGTAGATGACGAGCCCGATATCGTCCGTGTAATCGTCAAGATCATGCAGTCGCGGGGGCACGAGGTCGACACCGCCGCCGACGGCCCCGAGGCGCTCGAGCAGATCAAGGACGCGCGGCCCGACGTCGTCATCCTCGATTTGAATCTGCCCAAGATGGACGGGTTCGAAGTGTGCAAGCGCATCAAGGACGACCCCGCGACCAAGCACATCCCGGTGGTGATGATGTCCGCCGCGTACGTATCAGTTCAGGACGCCGAACGCGGCACCAACCTCGGCGCCGACGAGTACGTGACCAAGCCGTTCTTGCGCGAGGTGCTGATCCACAACGTAGAACGCCTGCTGTCCGGTGAGGAACAGCAGGCGTCCGAAGCGTAGGCGAAGCCGCCGCTATTTCTTGGCGGTCTTGCTACTCGCGGCCTTCTTGGCGTGGTCCAGTGTGAGCTCGGCGATGCCGTCCTGGAAGCGAATGCGCAGCTTCATGTGCGACTCGCGCTTGTTCACCAGCTCGATGGTCAGCTTCTGCACCCGAGAGGAGATCTCCGTGAGCTTCTGCTTGAGGTGACGCATCAGTCGGCCCCTGGCCTTCACCGCCTTGAGCGAGACGATCTGAGCGTGGAGCTCGTCCATGCGCACGCGGTAATCACGCATGCGTTGGCGGATAGTGTCCATGTCGAGCTGCGCGTCGGCGATCTGGGTCTGCAAGCGCAACAGCTTGTGCATCTGGTCGGCAAACTCCCCGCTGTCCGGGCTGGAGGTCAAGTAGACCTTCATCATGTTCATGCCGGCGGGCGTCCGCAGATCGATGGTCTTGCGGATCGGCGTTGCCTCCTCGATGTCCACGACTTTGGTCTCGCGGGGCTTGAGCGTGATTTTGAACAAATGGGCGCCACCAACACGCTCGGGCTGACTGGGGCTCTTGG
>Ga0114931_10007792_pt1 | contig 13042 bp, 10 predicted proteins | sample 2SBtaG_FD_89579 | JGI IMG/M metagenome (GOLD analysis project Ga0114931, IMG submission 89579) | Deep subsurface microbial communities from Kolumbo volcano to uncover new lineages of life (NeLLi) - 2SBTROV14_V59a metaG | ecosystem: Environmental > Aquatic > Marine > Volcanic | place: Kolumbo... | reverse complement strand
GGGCACACACAAGTAGCTAAAGCGGACGTAAAAAACACGCCGTTTAGCATGGGCGTCAGAGCTGATGTGCAAATTGCATAATCCATAACACATTGATTTTATTTAACTAATTATTTAATGCGTTTACCCTGTAAATTCCGTGACAGTTGGTTTAGCCGTGACAAGGCTTTAAAAGCCGTATCAAACACTGTGAGCAGCGATGATGATCGGCGTGTAGGGAGGGAAGGGCGGCGTGTTTAGCCCGATAAATTATCCGTTACTTCAGCCCCGTGCCATAACCGTATTCTCACGCTATACATGAGAATACGGGCTGGGATAGTGAAGAATTATCCCGCTTTGGCGATTTCAGCACGCATATCGTCGATAACTTGTTTGTAGTCAGACTGGCTAAAAATGGCAGAACCGGCGACAAAGGTGTCGGCGCCGGCTTCTTTAATGGCGCGGATATTATCGACCTTTACGCCGCCGTCAATTTCAAGACGAATATCCAGGCCACTGTCGTCGATACGTTGTCTGACCTGACGCAGTTTATCCAATGCCGATGGAATGAAGGACTGGCCGCCGAAGCCGGGGTTGACTGACATCAACAGAATCATGTCCAGTTTGTCCATAACATAGTCCAGATAATCGAGTGGCGTGCCCGGGTTGAATACCAGACCGGCTTTACAGCCATTGTCCTTGATTAATTGTAATGTTCTGTCAATATGGACAGAGGCTTCCGGATGGAAGGTGATAAAGCTTGCGCCGGCTTTGGCAAAATCAGGGATGATACGGTCTACCGGTTCGATCATTAAATGCACGTCGATGGGTGCGGTGACGCCGTGTTTTCTCAGCGCATCACAAACCAAAGGGCCAATGGTCAGATTCGGGACGAAGTGGTTGTCCATAACGTCGAAATGAACAACATCCGCGCCAGCGGCCAGAACATTATCAACTTCTTCGCCTAAACGGGCAAAGTCAGCCGATAAAATTGATGGGGCAATCCAGTTTTCAGTCATTTTGTTCTCCTTGAGAGTTAGAAAAATCAGTATGCATTATTTTTTCTTGATGTAAAGATCGGTGATGCTGCCTGAAATCATTTCCGCCGCAAAGGCGAAGGTTTCTGACAGCGTTGGGTGCGGATGAATCGTTAAGCCGATGTCTTCTGCATCTGCGCCCATCTCCAGCGCCAGTGTCGCTTCGGAAATTAATTCGCCGGCATTCGGACCGACCATACCGGTGCCGATGATACGACCCGTTTCTTTATCACATAATACTTTAGTGAGGCCTTCATTGCGACCCAGGCTTAATGCACGGCCACTGGCAGCCCACGGGAAAGCACCTTTTTCATAAACAATACCGTGTTCTTTCGCCTCATTTTCGGTCATGCCCATCCACGCGATTTCAGGGTCGGTATAAGCCACGGAAGGAATGGTCAAGGCTTCGAAAGCGGATTTCTGGCCGGCGATGACTTCGGCGGCGACTTTGCCTTCGTGTGAGGCTTTGTGTGCCAGCATCGGATTGCCAACAATATCGCCGATGGCAAAAATATGTGGGATATTGGTGCGTTGCTGCTTGTCAACTGCAATAAAGCCGCCTTCATCAACCTTGATGCCGGCTTTATCGGCACCGATTTTAAGTCCGTTCGGCCTGCGACCGACGGCGACCAGAACTTTATCGAAGACGTCAGATTGCGGTGCTTTATCGCCATCAAAGCTGACTTTAAGGCCGGCATCGGTCGGCTCGATAGCACTGACCCTGGTTTTAAGCCAGATGTTGTCGTACTGTTTTTTGATGCGTTTTTGCAGCGGCAATACCAGATCTTTATCACATCCGGGGATGATTTGCGGCATCAATTCTACGATACTGATTTTGGAGCCAAGCGCGTGATATACGGTAGCCATTTCAAGACCAATAATACCACCACCGACAATCAGCAGTTTTTCGGGTATATCTTCCAACGCCAAGGCGTCGGTGGAATCCATCAGCCGCGGGTCATCATTTGGAAAAACCGGAATCTGGGTTGGGCTGGAGCCGGCGGCGATAATCGCATTTTCAAAGGTAATGGTTTGGACGCCATCTTCGGTACTGAGGTCGAGTGTATTGGCCGATGTAAATTGACCCGTGCCTTGCAAGCGGGTGATCTTGCGTTGTTTGACCAGACCGTCCAGGCCCTGATTCAAGGTTTTGATGACGCTTTCTTTAAAGTGGCGGATTTTATCCAGGTCTATTTGGGGCTTGCCAAAACTAACACCATGTGAGGCCATTTCATCGGCTTCATGAATGACTTGTGCGATATGCAGCAGGGCTTTTGATGGAATACAGCCGACATTCAGGCAAACACCGCCTAAGACTGGATACTTCTCGACCAGGACGACCTGTTTACCCAAGTCAGCGGCACGAAAGGCGGCCGTGTAGCCCCCCGGGCCTCCGCCCAGTACCAGAACTTCTGCGTTAAGGGGTGAATTAGCAGACATACGCTGACTCCTTATTTAAAGAATTAAACGGCGAATATCGCCGAGATAGGATTTAACCGCTTCCATGAAGCGTGCGCCCTCAGCACCATCAATGACACGGTGATCATAGCTCAGATCAAGTGGCAGCATTAATCGTGGAATAAACTGTTCACCATCCCAGACCGGCTGCATTTTAGCGCGGGTTACCCCCAAAATAGCGACTTCCGGAGCATTGACGATCGGCGTGAAGGCGGTGCCGCCAATGCCGCCCAGGCTGGAAATAGTCATGCAGCCACCTTGCATGTCTTGTGGCAGTAGTCGGCCTTTGCGGGCAAGTGCGCTTTTTTCGCCCAGTTCTTCGGATAATTGGAAAATACCTTTTTGATCGACATCACGAATCACCGGCACCACCAGACCATTCGGCGTATCGACGGCGATACCAATATGGAAATAGTGTTTGAAAATGAGGTTTTCGCCGTCGGCAGAAAGCGAGCTGTTAAAGGCCGGGAATTGTTTCATCGCCGCCACTAGCGCTTTCATAATGAAAACCAGCGCGGTTAGCCGGATGTCATTGTTTTTGTCCGCATTGGTCGCTTTCCGAAAAGCCTCCAACTCGGTGATGTCAACTTCATCATGGTAGGTGACCATCGGCACGTTCAGCCACACCCGCGTCATGTTTTGCCCGGTCATTTTTTTAATTTTACTTAAGGGCTTTTCTTCCGTTTCACCAAACTGGCTGAAATCAACGGCCGGAATTGGTGGAATCCCGGCGCCGGTTTGTGCATTGCCGGATTGAATTAGGCTTTTAACGAATTTTTTAATATCGTCTTTTAAAATGCGCCCCTTGCGACCACTACCTTCGGGAATTTGATGAATATCGACACCGAGTTCACGTGCAAACAGGCGTACACTCGGTGTCGCATGAATTTTATGCGCCGCATTGCTCATAGGTGTCAAAGGCGGACGGTCGCTTGCCGGCTGTGTTGCTGCCACGGTTTCTACAGGCTCAGCCACGGTCGCCGCAGGCGTTTCAGGCGGCTGATTTTCAGGTGCTTCAACGTCAACTTTGGCTTTTTCTTCAGGCTGTGGGCTGCTAGCCTCACTGCTGTTCAGTGTAACCACCAGTGACCCTTCACTGACCTTGTCGCCTACCTTAATATGGACTTGTTCTACTTCACCCGCGGCGCTGGCCGGTAGATCCATGGTAGCTTTGTCGGTTTCCAGAACGGCAAGTGTTTGTTCCAGTTCGACCTTGTCACCGGGATGCACCAGAACCTCGATCACGTCAATATTATCAACGTTACCCAGGTCGGGCACTTTAATGTCTTGTGTTGCCATATAACCTTCCTTTATTTTAACCACGGCGACTGAGCGTCCGTGTCGATATTATATTTTGCCAGTGCGACCTCTATGGTGTTTGCCTCCAATTCGTCTTGTTCAACCAGGCTGTAAAGCGCAGCGACTGCGATATGATAACGATCGACTTCAAAGAATTTACGCAGGTTTTCACGCGTGTCGGAGCGGCCAAAACCATCTGTGCCCAGTACTCGATAAGGTTGCTTGATAAGCGGCCTTATCTGTTCGGCAAACAGACGCATATAGTCGGTCGCCGCAACAACCGGACCTTTGGCTTTTTCAAGACAGTGGCTGACATGTGGCTGACGCGGTTTTTCCGTGGGGTGCAGGCGGTTCCAGCGTTCACAGGCCTGACCATCGCGTGCCAGTTGGGTAAAGCTTGGACAGCTCCATAAATCGGCTTCAACGCCCCAGTCTTCGCGTAACAAATCGGCCGCTTTAATTGCTTCACAGAAAATGGTGCCCGAGCCCAGCAATTGAACGCGCGGCTTGTTACTGCGAATACCGCCACCTTTTTTGAACAGATACATGCCTTTCAAAATATCGTCGTGGACACCTTCAGGCATGGAGGGGTGTTCATAATTTTCATTCATCAGGGTGATGTAATAGAACACATCTTCCTGATCAACATACATGCGTTGCAGACCGTGATGAATAATGACGGCCAGTTCATAAGCAAAGGTGGGGTCGTAGCTGTAACAGTTGGGGACTGTAGCGGACATTAAATGACTATGGCCATCTTCATGTTGTAGACCTTCACCGTTCAGGGTGGTGCGTCCAGCCGTTCCGCCCAGCAGAAAGCCTCGTGTGCGTTGATCCGCAGCGGCCCAGATTAAATCACCGACACGTTGAAAGCCAAACATGGAGTAATAGATGAAGAACGGAATCATCGGTACGCCGTGGGTGGAGTAGGCTGTCCCTGCGGCAATAAAATCACATAAGCCGCCGGCTTCGTTAATGCCTTCCTGCAAAACCTGACCATGCTGGTCTTCTTTGTAAAACAGCAATTGTTCGGCGTCTTGCGGGGTATAAAGCTGACCGACATGAGACCAGATACCAAGCTGACGGAACATACTTTCCATGCCAAACGTTCGCGATTCATCCGGTACGATGGGCACCACCCGTTTACCGATTTGTTTATCCTTAGTCAGCTGGTTGAGGATGCGGACAAATGCCATGGTCGTCGAGATTTCGTGACCTTCTCCCGGGCCTTCCAGCATCGCTTTAAAGGTTTCCAGCGGCGGAATTTCCAGCGGGTAGGCTTTTTCACGTCGGGCCGGAAGATAACCATCTAAATCAACCCGGCGTTGACGCAGATAGGCCAGTTCTTTGGAATCTTCCGGCAGTTTCAGATAAGGCAAGCCTTCCAGTTCTTCATCGCTGACGGGAAGTTGATAGCGGTCGCGGATATTACGAATGGATTCCATGCTCATTTTCTTTTGCTGATGGCTGGTGTTTTGCGCCTGTCCTGACGCGCCCATGCCATAGCCTTTAATGGTTTTCGCCAGAATCACGGTCGGCTGACCTTCATGTTCAACCGCGGCTTTGTAGGCGGCAAAAACTTTGAGCGGATCGTGGCCGCCCCGGTTTAATTCCCAGATGTCACGATCGGTGTAATCGGCAACAAGTGCCTGAAGTTCGGGCGTATTGAAGAATTTTTCACGCACATAGGCGCCATCTTTGGATTTGAATGTTTGATAATCACCATCCACGCATTCCATCATACGTTTTACAATCAAACCGTCTTTATCGCGCGCCAATAACGGATCCCAACGTCGTCCCCAAATGACTTTAATGACATTCCAGCCTGCGCCTCGAAAAACGCCTTCCAGTTCCTGAATGATTTTGCCATTACCCCGTACCGGGCCATCCAGGCGTTGCAGGTTACAGTTGATGACAAAGACCAGATTGTCGAGGTGTTCACGACCGGCCAGACCGATGGCACCTAATGTTTCAGGTTCGTCACATTCGCCATCACCTAAAAACGCCCACACTTTACGACCTTCGGTCGTCGTTATGCCCCGATCTTGCATGTAACGCATGAATCGGGCCTGATAAATGGCCATGATAGGGCCTAAGCCCATCGAAACGGTTGGAAATTGCCAGAAATTCGGCATCAGCCAAGGATGCGGATAGGATGATAAGCCATTACCGCCGACTTCCTGGCGGAAATTATCCAGTTGCTCTTCGTCCAGCCGGCCTAACAAGAAGGCATGGGCGTAGGTGCCGGGTGCCGAATGGCCCTGAATGAAAAGCAAATCGCCGCCGTGATTGTCGTTGGCACCATGCCATAAATGATTCTGGCCGACATCATAAAGGGTGATGGCCGAGGCGAAACTGGCGATATGGCCGCCGACGTTGGTGTGTTTGTTGGCACGCAGCACCATCATCATCGCATTCCAGCGGATATAGGATCGAATGGTGCGTTCAATATCGGTTTTGCCGGGATATTTAGGCTGCTGATCGACCGGAATGGTATTGATGTAGGGTGTCGTTGCGCTGAACGGGATGTCGGTTCCGGCCTTACGCGCGGCATTGACCAGTGTTTCGATCAGATAACCTGCGCGTTCCTTACCTTCATTGGTAATAACCGATTCCAGCGCCTCAATCCATTCCCGTGTTTCTTCAGGATCGATGTCGGTGTGGGTCGCGATGTCGGTGTTTAAGCTTTTATTCATTATTCGCCCTAATGAAATTCAGTGGATGTCGTGTTAATCCTGCAATTGTAACTGTTCAGACGTATTTTTGGAAATGAACAGCAATGACATGATGGGTGGAGCGTGTCGTTAACGTGTGTGGTTGTTATCTTATGGGGAATTAACGTAGCAATAATATCGGTTTTTGTGCCTTAATGAGCATTTTATGGGTGAAACTGCCCAGTAGCATTTCATGGAGACGGGTATGGCTGAATGCGCCCATCACGACAAGATCAATGTCATGTTGCTGCTGATAGTCCCATAAGACCGTTTCCGGTTTACCATTGAGTTGCACCGGGGTCAGTTCGGCAAGTTCACTGGCTTTAAGTTTTTTCACCGCTTTTTGCAGCAGCGTTTCATCTTTATTGACGCAAACCAGATGACAAATCTTGTTTTTGTAGAGCGGGCTGGTTGCGACCATATCAACGGCTTTTTCCGCCGCTTTGCCGCCATCATAAGCCAGCATGAGGCGTTGGGGTTGCTTAAAGGGTTGGTTGACGATAAAAATCGGTTTGTGAAGTGAACGAATAATCGCTTCCAGTTTGGCGCCGATCTGCTGAGCTTGGTCTTGATGCACCTGACCTCTGAGTCCCAATACCAAAACACGAACCAACGGCTCCATTTCGATAACAGCTTCAATCAAGTCACCATGCCGTTTAGTGCAGACAGGCGCTTCGATGCCGACAGCCTGCACCCGCTTTTTAGCCGCTTCTAATAACAGTTTTCCCTGTTTTAATTTTAATTTACTCTGTTCGGCTTCTAATCGGGCAATTTCATCACGCAACTGCTCCTGGCTGCCGAGACCGATATTACCGGTGATATCGGTTTTTAATGCGGCTTCATGATGATGGTTGATGGTATGGAGCAGATTGAGCGGTGCAGCCGTTTTTTTTGCAATCCAGACCGCGTAATCACAAACCGATTCGGTCAGCTTTGAGCCGTCGATACAGGCGATAACCTGTGGTGTTGATGTTGTCATTTAATGGCCTCCCATAATTTTTTCAATGTCTTCAGGTTGTTCATGAACGCCAAATCGGTCAATGATGGTTGAACTGGCTTCGTTCAAGCCGGTGATTTCAACATCGGTTCCTTCAGGACGAAATTTTAGAACGACTTTGTCCAGAGCATCGACGGCGGATAAATCCCAGAAATGGGCATGCTCAAGGTCAATGATAACGTTATCGACAGCTTCTTTGAAATCAAAGAAGCGAATAAATTTGTCTGCGTAATTAAAAAATACCTGCCCATGCACATGATAAACACGGGTGCTCTCCGATTCGTCTATCTCCGAATTGACATACATAAAATGACTGATTTTATTGGCAAAAAATAGCGCAGCCAATAAAACGCCAATTAACACGCCCAGTGCCAGGTTATGCGTCCAGACCACGACGATGACGGTGGACAGCATAATGATATTCGCTGAAAGTGGATATGATTTCAGATTGATAATGGAACTCTAGCTGAAGGTACCAATTGAAACCATAATCATCACCGCAACCAGGGCCGCCATTGGAATTTGCTGTATCCATTGATCTAAAAATACCACCATAATCAGCAGAAAAATGCCGGCGACCAGCGCGGACAGACGCCCGCGCCCCCCTGACTTTACATTGATAACCGATTGTCCAATCATGGCGCAGCCTGCCATGCCGCCCAATAAGCCAGCGCCGATATTGGCAAACCCTTGCGCTTTACATTCGCGGTTTTTATCGCTGTCGGTATCGGTCAGATCGTCGATAATGGTCGCTGTCATTAATGATTCCAGCAAGCCGACAACGGCTAAGGGCAGGGCGTAAGGCAGAATGATTTTCAGGGTTTCAACATTAAGTGGAACATCAGGCAGCAGGAACATCGGCAAGGTATCGGGCAATTCGCCCATATCCCCAACGGAATGAATATCGATTTGCCAATAAATAGCAACGGCCGACAGGATGATGATGCACACCAGCGGCGAAGGCAGCAATTTGCCGATGACAGGAACATAGGGAAACAGGTAAATAATGCCTAGGCCTGCAGCGGTCATCGCATAAACCTGCCAGGGTGCATCGGTCAATTCGGGTAATTGCGCCATAAAAATCAAAATAGCCAGAGCATTGACAAAACCTGTGACGACCGATTTTGCGACAAAACTCATGAATTTTCCGAGTTTCAAATAGCCAAAAATAATTTGAATAACGCCCGTTAACAAAGTCGTGGCCAACAGATACTGCAGGCCATGCTCTTTAACCAGTGTGACCATCAGCAATGCCATAGCACCGGTTGCGGCAGAAATCATGCCGGGTCTGCCACCAAGAAAGGCCGTGATGACAGCAATACAGAAGGACGCATAGAGACCGACTTTAGGATCGACCCCCGCAATAATGGAAAACGCGATGGCTTCGGGAATCAGCGCCAGCGCGACGACCATGCCGGCGAGAACATCGGCACGAACATTGCCGAGCCAGTCCTGTTTCTTTGAAAGTAATAACATAAAGGATTTCAAGCCTTGGGTATTGATTAGTGTGAAAAAAGCCGCTTATTATAGGTGCAATCTTTCAAAACCTTGGTAAAAAAAATGAAACAACAAGACCAATTAAGGCGATTTTTGTTTGAAAATGCCGGTGTGCGGGGCGAGTGGGTGCGTTTGGAAAAAAGCTGGCTCCAGGCTAAACAGCATCAAAGAATTGTTAATTCGGCGGTAGCGTCTCAACTTGGTCAGGCCTTGGCGGCGGCAGTGTTATTGTCAGCAACAATTAAATTCAAAGGTGCATTGATTTTACAAGCGCAAGGGGATGGTGACTTAAAAACCCTGGTGGCGCAATCGACGCATGATCGAAAAGTGCGGGCATTCGTGCGCAGCGCTGATAAGGTCAGCGGCGAAACACTGCAACAGATGATGGGACAAGGGCATTTGGTAATCACGATTGAATCCGGGATTGGTGAGCCCTATCAGGGCATCGTGCCGCTGGAACAACCAACATTGGCTGGTTTGCTGGAAACCTATTTTAAACAATCCGAACAACTCGAGACGCGGCTGTGGCTGTTTGCCAACGACACCCAGGCGGCAGGACTCATGATTCAGGAACTTCCTGATCAGGAAAACTATCGAAAAGATTGGGAACGAATTTCGACGCTGGCGCACACCATCACTGAACAGGAAATGCTATCGCTGGATGCCGAAGAAATATTACATCGTTTGTTTCATGAAGAACAGCTTAGAGTGTTCGAGCCGGAACCCGTACAGTTTTATTGCACCTGTTCTAAAGATAAAACCGCCGAAACCCTGGTGACGTTAGGTCAGGATGCGTTACAACGACTGTTGAAAGAGCAGGGTGAAGTGACGGTAGCCTGTCAATTTTGTGGACAGAGCTATCATTTTGATCGGCAGGCGCTGGAATCTTTGTTGGAGAAAGTTTCGGCAACACTCGAAAATCCTGAAACGCGCCATTAGGAAACCATAATGAAAAACAGGGCAGGGCGTTTGCTGCGTCTCATTTTAGTCTTTAGCCTGTTGATGTCCATGACGGGGTGTTTTTACTGGGTTCGTGCCTATCAAACTTATCTGCAAATGGACGAGTTTGATGAGAATTTTTCGATTCACGCCGATAAAAACTTTAGGGTCGATTTCAAAGATCCTATTCTTTATAGTGATGACTTTGTGAAATTAGCCAAACTCCGACCCAGTCGGGAAATCGTCACCGCTGATGGCAAAATATTTCGCTATATCTTCCGAAAAATTGATACCAACGGTCATGTCATCAAGCCGGAAGTCAGTTTTTATATCGATTTAATCTTCAATAAGGATGACAGAATCAGCCGCTGGATCTTTTCGCCTTTATTTTTACAAATCGCGCCACCGGCTTTTCTGGAAATGTCGTTTCGCTCTTTAGGTAGCGCCGATATCAATACCTAGGATAAGCAATTAAAAGTCGATACCAGTAAAGTTAAAAAAATAGCGGCACCACTGCCTTTAAAATAAACTGTCGTGACCCATTTAGGTGAACCATTGAGCATTGAAGACCGGGGCGATCAGGAGATATATCTCTATCATTTTCAACTTGAAGCGCATGATATCGAAGAAGGCTATGAAGATCGGGCGTTAAGCGAGTTAAAACTGACTTTTGATAAAAAAACGCATGAACTGATCAAGATGGCAGGGCGTTTTGCCGGTTTGAAAATATCAATAAATTATCGGAAATATCAGAAAAATAAAGCCTAGGACTGGCATAAAAAACCCCGCAGAAGCGGGGTTTTTTGTGTATCGAGTAAAGCGCAGGTTTAGATTTTTCCATCCAAACCCATTTGAAAATACTTATGGGTAATCTTGTCCTGGTTTTCCAATAACCAGTCGATATCGGGTGTATTGGTCATCGCTTTATGAATGGCCTGTGCCGTCGCTTTTCGGTGGATGTCGAACAGGATCTGGTGATCCAGGTTGTCATCGGTTGCAACGCTGGGGTTTAACCAAACCGAGCAGATAATCCCTAAATCATTGGCTTTTTCTTTTGGAATATCGCCTGCGCGAACAGCATCGAGAACACCATTGGCGATAGCCGCTTGCACGGTACCCATCAGGATGTTGGTATAACGACTGTTGTTGACCGTAACTTTGCTGACCATCAAGGTCACAGGGCGCACCTGAATATCGGTATTTAAAATCGCAAAAACCTTGGAATGACCTTTTGTTTGATCACCCGTCAATGTTGCCAGTGCCGTGCCGACCGGGCCATCCAGTTCGCCGATAACAATTTCAGGTTCCGCCGCCGTTCCAGGAGGGCCGCCGGCAACTAATGCTTCACCCGTTCTCATCACAATTCTTTCGCTCATTTTTAAACTCCAAAAAATTTACAACTAATGAATAACCACTCGAATCGTTAAGAATATCATGTTTTGAGTCTGTTCCAAAAGGCTTTGAATGTGATTATTTGGACTTTAGTCATCATGCTAAAAAATGTATGCTGTACTGAGAATAACATTTATCAAAAACATGAAACAATTATCCACAACCGATCATAGCCGCGATATTGCCGGGCTTAAATATGTTTATCCTGTCCTTTCCCGGCGCGCTGGAGGGGTGTCGATCGGCATCAACTTCAATACCAATAATGCCTGCAACTGGCGTTGTGTTTATTGCCAGGTGCCCGATTTACAGCGTGGTGTTGCGCCATTGATTGATTTCACAGTGTTGGAAAAAGAATTACATTGTTTCTTCCAGCAGCTGAAGGCCGGTACGTTTTACACGCAATTCAATGTGCCGGAATCATTGCAACAGATTAAAGATATTGCCTTGTCAGGGAATGGCGAGCCGACCAGCGTACAAGAATTTGCACGCGCGATTGATTTGGTTGCTGAAACCGCATTGCACTATCAGGTTTTACCCCGTTGTCATTTTGTTTTAATCACTAATGGCAGTCTGATGCATCAAAAAAACGTGCAGCAGGGCTTGCAGCGTTTGCATGATTATGGCGGCGAAGTCTGGTTCAAGATTGATGGCGGCAATCTGGACGGACGCAAAATGATCAATGATTGCCGAGATGATAATGAACGGATTATTGAAAAATTACAATATAGTAGTCAGCTGTGTCACAGCAAGATTCAAACCTGTTTGTTCGATTACCCACGCTTTCCCTGGAATGAACAGGCGCAAGAGCCGTTTTTACAGTTTTTTCAGCAAATCAAGGCGCAATGCGATATTCAGGACGTTATGCTTTATACCCTGGCGCGACCTTCTTTACAGCCTGAAGCCCAGGAATTACGCGCGTTAACATCGACTGAAATGCAGGCATTCGCCCAAAAAATAGAACGTTTGGGGTTTACGGTTTCTGTCACCTGACATTAAGGTGACTCACCATATAGGTATTTTATCTATTGCACATTAGCGCATTGAAGAATGGAAAATTTTATCTTTATGATAGGATAAATGTTTTGATTTTACGTTGACTGAATATGTTTATCCGCAGCGTCTTTTTTATTCTAATTGCTTTTTCTTTATCGGCTGTTGCTGAGCTTCGTGCGACCGACGATTTGGGTGTCGTTATCGAAAGGGCGGAGGGCAGCGTGTTGCTGGTTAATACCAGTCACCGGGACATTCTGGCGAAAATTGACGGTCTGGGTGATTTGTCCCATGCCTCTGTCGTTTTTTCCCGCGATCAACGTTATGCCTATGTGTTCGGGCGTGATGGCGGCTTGACCAAAATTGATTTATTGCAAAATAAAATCAGCAAACGCATTGTCCAGGCCAAAAACAGTATCGGCGGCGCGATTTCGCAGGATGGTCGTTTGATTGCGGTGTCCAATTATGCGCCGGGCGGCGTCAAGATTTTTTCCAGTGACACTCTGGAATTATTGGCCGATATTCCGGCTGTCGATGACCAGGGAAAGCCATCTCGTGTGGTTGGCCTGGTCGATACGCCGGGGCAGGGATTTGCCTTCAGCCTGTTTGATGCCGGAGAAATATGGCTGTTGAATGTGCAGGATATCAAACACCCCGTTGTGCAAAAATTTAAAAACATCGGTCATCAACCGTATGATGCCTTGTTATCGGATAATGGTCGTTACTATATTGCCGGCTTG
>Ga0114931_10007791_pt1 | contig 13043 bp, 18 predicted proteins | sample 2SBtaG_FD_89579 | JGI IMG/M metagenome (GOLD analysis project Ga0114931, IMG submission 89579) | Deep subsurface microbial communities from Kolumbo volcano to uncover new lineages of life (NeLLi) - 2SBTROV14_V59a metaG | ecosystem: Environmental > Aquatic > Marine > Volcanic | place: Kolumbo... | reverse complement strand
GGGCGTGCTCATGGAGAAGCTGATCCATGCGGAGAAGGGGGATCATCGTAGGACACGGATGGCCTGCGACGCGGGGCATGAGGCGGAGTTTCGGGAGTATAGGACCAAGTCCGTCACCACGGTGCTGTCCGAGATGGCGATCAACAGGGCCTATTACCTTATGAGATTTTATTTCCTAAAACAGAAGCTGAAATCGTGGCGGCCGAACGATTTTTTCAAGGATTAGGAAGTAAAACCGATCAACTTGTTCCTCCAGAATTTGACCGCTCAACCGGGCGTTGGCTTGATGTGTGTCATCCAAGTCACCATAGTTTTCATGACAGCTGTCATGTGCTAATTGAGAAAAATACTAGGGAGCAATTATCAGTATGTGTGGAAAAAGAAAAACCTGCCTTACAAAAAGAAATTTACCCGCCGACTGCATTGGCGTTGGAGCTATTCGCAGAAACGAATGACGTAACTTCTTCTTATAGAAACGGTTACCTTGATTTGCTATATAAAGCAGAATTGAGAAAAGTTTATCAAGCATGTAGATCCCTAAATCGGAATCATGGGAAAAAGTATCTTTGGCAGTTAACGAGTTCCCACTAATGTTGTTGCCATATTTATCAGAAGACTCAATATCACTGTAAAGTTTTTATCGGCCTTCACAGACAACGTCGAACAAAAAATTTAAAAAAACCGGACGTGTTCATTCCGGCGGGCCAAAATGCTCTTGCCAAGCTGGGTTCCGGCTCCAATGGGGAATACTGTTTCGCCTTTTTGTTTCCTCATCACGAAGCAATCCTTGAAACGCAGCGGCGCTATCATCGACATTTGGGTTGAAATGCACGGCATGGCCGTTCTCATCAAGCACCGGCTTGCCGTCTTCGTCGGTTAGCGTCGCGTGCATGGCGCGGTAGATACGGCTGGTGTCGTAATAGCGACTGATGCCGGGGGAGAGTTCAATTTCCGTCACGCCTTTTTGATCGGGAGTAGGCGGCTGGTCCAGCTCCTTTGCGAAACCCAACTGTTCCGCACGAAGAACAAATTGGGCCAATACCCGCCGTGCAAATTCCGGGAAGTAATCTCCAACTTCTTCGTAGGTGGCAGCATCGGCGCCTTGGGTGACATATTCTTCATCAGGCAAGAGGTGGTCGTCCTGGTATATTTCATCGAACTGTCCATGGGCGGCATGGGCAAAGGTTGGAAAACACAACAGGATGGCGAACATGAAGAAAATGGGCATAAGAAAAATGTTAACGCGTTCTCGTGGTAGCCGCCTAATAGCGATAGACGGTTGATTTACTCACACCTAAAGCATTGGCGATTTCACTATCGGTCAAGCCCTGCTTGCGTAAGACGCGGGCGCGTTTGGGGTTGGCCTTCATCGTGCCGGCCTTCCTGCCGGCATAGATGCCTTTCTTCTTGGCAACCTTAATTCCTGCGGCCTGTCGCTCTTTGGTGTGCTGCAATTCGATCTGCGCTAAACCAAACAACACCCCGGCCACGACATGGCCTACGGTGCCTTGCAGGTCGATTTGCTGCGTGACCGACACCACGCGCACGTCTTTGCCGCACCAGTCGGCTAAGACGTTGATGCCCTCTCGATGGTTACGCGCAAGACGATCCAGTTTCCAGACAATGACGGTTTTAACCGTGCCGTCAAATATTGCTTCCTGCAATTTTTGAATGGTCGGGCGCTGTTGCCCTTTGATCCATTGGATGATTGACCCCTTCCTTATGAAAGTCCTGAAATGTTGTGTTTCTTATTGGTCCACGCATTGTTAAATCCGTTGTTTGGAAATGGTGTTGATACTCATCCCTATTTTCCTCTATTCAAGAATTTTTGAGAACAAGGCAGACAAATCCTGCCTCTTACAACCCTCTGGAAAACAAAAACAGAAAGTCCTTCACAATATTGCCAGAATCACCTCTCCCCTATCGTCATCAAAGAAAATAGTATTGATAAGAATAATCGAGATTCCGAAATTATTAATATTCAAAGGTCTTCAAGTCTTGTTCAGAAAAGGGGAATGGTAATTCTCTAGAATGTTTTGCACACACATCATCCAGCCTTAATTCTAAAAAATAGGTCGGACGGTCTTTGACTTCAATTCGCCGCATCGACTTCCACCTCTCTCGTATTATCCACCAGCCTCTTCTTTGAAAAGATCCATCACCGACGAGACTTCGGGCGTATTGCAGAACGGGTGCGCCCGGTTCCCACAAAATAAAGATTTCAGCCAGTTGCCGATCCATCAAATGAGGCACCCACACTTCAGGGCCATGGTCCGTATAAATAAAATAATCGCGTAAGGGAAAGACCCCTTGGTCCTCGATTTTGATATAACACCGCCCTTTCGGATATGTACTGGGTGACAGATCTTTGTTGAAAAATAACCGAATGCCTATGCGCAGATTCGGAAGGTCCCTCATAGCAAGGGTCACGAGTTTTGCCAGCCGTACCCATTCTGATTGCCGCTGAACTTTCCCATCAAGAATATAGGTAGCCAATGGCAAGGTCGAAATGTCGAATATTTCATCGCCCTTTTTCATGTTATAGGTTCCGGCTGGTGCTGAAACCGGAACCAACAAGACAATCAGAAACACCCAGACCCATTTCATGGTGGCCTCCTATTGCAGAAAACTTAACCTTAAGATTTTTATGACTCTTTGGGTTCGGCCCCTATCATTTGCATGTTCGGGCAGATTTCATCAAAAGGGACTTCTCTAAATGTGGCGAAAGGATTCTTGAGAAGTCGAAGACGCATCGGGGGCCAGTTCTGGGCATAGTGGCCTTGTTTACTCCTCACCTCAAGACTCGTATGGCCTAACTGGGGATTATCCGGCCATTGAATGACGAACATGATCCTGCCACTCTCCCCTGGGTGGAGGTGGGACACCCAAAAATCCATTTTGCTGTCACCGTGAATAGGAATGATTTGGGACATGGCATTCTGGTTGGTACGTCTGGGTCCAGGTACAACCGAACGATTCCTCTGGTCCCTTGCAAGTCTTCGCCGTCCGCCACAATGGCAAACGTCAACGTCTGTTCCGCGTCTCTTTCCTTTACCCAACTTTCCCAATCATTAATCACGACCGCGACCACGGGCGATTCTGCGCTGACCGTCAGCGGTGCTACCAACACCGTCATGACCACGGTGAAAAACCATCTCATGTTTATCTCCTTGTAACCCATCACAAATCATCAGTAAAATATTCCATCCCGAGCTCCTGGCCCCTCTTTGGTAATGGAAGGATCTCCTCAAAGGAATAGGTACGACACACATCATCGAGCGAGAGTTCCTGAAAATCAAAGGGGCGTTCTTTTAGAGGAAGACTCAGAACATTATCTTTCACCGTACGATCCATCCATGCTGACCGCTCACTGCCAACACCATTTCCCACTTCAATCGTGGCATAATTAGGTTTTGCCTGGCTTTCAAGCCAGAGAACAACAATAACGACGGTATCCTTGGCCTTAAGCCGTCGCAACCAAAGATCAGTCCCGGTTTCACCGGCAATCAACTGAATCCGTAAGTCCGGCTAAATTTGGACTTCCTCGCGTGCTGTTCCTTAACCGCCAAAAAACACATCGCAGGATTCACGCCGTCATTTGAGACATCGATCGGCACATAGAACCGTATCTTGGCCCGTACGTGTTCTACCTCTATACGAGGGTACAGAGAAAAATGAAACATGAAGTTAGCCTCTATTCCTTGATACTGTCGTGTCACTCCACTCGCTATAACCGTAATTGGTGGCCCTGGCTGAGGCGTTTTCTCTTTAAGTGTCTGAATGATTTCGCGCAATCGTCGGTCATCGAATGGTTTGGTCGAGGTCTCTTGCTCAAAACTATGGGCAATATTTGGAGCTAGCAACAGGACGCTCAACACCCACCATTTCATAATTATCCCCCTTGAAAGACTTGAACGATGATCCATCTTTTCTTCGTATTTGGTAAACACGTGCAGGGATGAGAAAATATCTTTTGCGCCACTGGAACCGTGTTAGCAGAAACGGTGAGCGTAGGGGACTCGTTTTGCTCAAAAGAACAGTGTGATGAGTTCATGGAATTGTCCCAATGTACCGAACATGCCAATGAGCCGGATATACCTTGTTTAAGGTATTTTGATAGCTTGCTTTCCAGGCAATTGGTCTTAATCAAGAAAATATAGTCTGAAAACAGCGGTACTATAAGAATCCTATGACCTTTGCCTTCTGCTCATTGATTGAGCAAGGACACTAATTGAGAGCGGGTATGTGTCCCAAGTTTCTTGTGAATCTTTTTGAGGTGTTGGTTGACCGTGTGTGGGCTAATGAAGAGTCGTTCGGCAATATCTTTGTTGGGGAACCCGTCTCGAATAAAGGTGCACACTTCAATCTCCCGAGGCGAAAGGCTGCTTTTCTCCACCAGACGAGTAAAATGTGTTCTGTGCCGTCCCATCCGTACACTTTCTAAAGAAATGAAAAAGCTATCCGCATAGGTCATTGAATCGTTCGTCTCCATACGAATCTTTTTACAAAAAAAGCGATGGATGCCTTCTTCTGTAAAGAGCTTGAAATCCAAAAAACCTCATACCCATAGTTTGTCTATAATCTGATTGGCATTTCATTCATCAGGAGGTCGCAGGATATCCACTATCTCTTGCGAAACAGAGAAAATTATCCCACTCAAGTAACCCACGCTATAAAGAAGAAATTGCCAATACCTGGAAAGACTACGCGAGAAACTTATGTTGAATTCCTGTGACTGGAAAATTTCTCCCATAGAACTCGAGAAAAAAATAAATCCCACAAGTAGGGGCACGACAAGTAATATGGCCATGCACAGGTGGGGAGACAACAAAATCCATTGAAGACGACGGCTTGGTTGAGGGGCGACTTGCAGCCCAACGAACACCGTTGTCGCAGGAAATAATCCAGCCGCAGCATAAATCACGAGGCCAGATGGCAACATCCAATTCCCCACTAGGTGGTATCCACCCTTCAACAAAAGGGCACTCCAGATGCAAGCCCCGATCAAGCCAAGAGGAAAAAACATGATCCATCTCAACAATGTCATCAAATATTCTCCAATGTCTGATCCATGCATCTTGCGTCAAAAATTAGTGTCCCTCAAGAAGTGCGGATATACTTCACGCGAAGCCCTTTTGGTTCTTCCAGAGTGACAACATTCATTTCATTGTGAGAAATATTCAATATTCGACTGCTGGCACTTGCTCCTTTGACGGGTTCGAAGAGCGCGGTCATCTCCGGAGAATCAGCGACAATCGATCGTGTCATGTCATCAAGGGGAGTGACCACACCATCCTCTGTGATCTGCACAAATACATCGTCATGCATTTCCCACCGCCCAGATTCTCGAATCAGAAACTTGAGGGGCAGTTCTTTCCCTTGCATGGCCAGCCGAAGGGTGGCCTGGCCTTCTGCGTTGTATCGGTGTCCGTGAAGGATGGTGGTTGAACCCTCCATGGTGATTTCCATCGTGGCCCCAGGAGGTAGCGGGTCTTTGCTCATCTCTGCGACTTTCGATGGAGACATGAACACTGAGAAATTCCAAGATCCTAAGAGTTTGTCCTCGGTGCTACCTGCCTGAGTACATCCAACCAAGAGCCCCATAACCAAAAGGGTGGAAGTTAAAATGTTCTGTTTCATGACTAGTCTTGCTCCTTATAGAGAAAAGTAGATGCTAGTATTCACGGTCGAGAATAGATGGGGGTTAGCCCAAAGAAGCGAATTCCTTCTTACCCCGTTTGCCGGTTACCCATCATGAAAATCTCATGACTCCATTCTCAGATTCATTTCTTTTCTGTTAACGAATCCGACTTTGCAACATGTCCTTCATTTCTTCCATCAAACGCCGTTTTTTACTTATCGGGTCAGGGTATCCAGCGTGGTGCCAGTGAATCATCGCACTTCCGAATAACTCGCCGATTTGTTCTCCTTCACTTTGACCTACCATGCTTCCGAACTGTGATTCGAACGAAAACGCCGTTTCTAAAAAACGCTTCACAGTCTGAGCATCTTGTCGCTGCACCGATTGATCGAATTGCTGTTTTCTTTCGGGAGCCACTCGACTGATTTTTCTTGACCAGTTGAAACAGTCAATCAATTCATCAGAAACAACATCGAGTGCAATTTCTGCATCAGAACGTTGTTCAACCATGTCATTCACCGCGTATTTGAGTTGTTCAAATTTCACGGCAATCAGATCATCGAACTTCTTTTGGGTCATAGATGTGCCAGTGACAATATAGTGAAGTTGCCCAAATTCTTTGGCCACTTTCCCCGATGACTGCATCCCGGTTTTGAATTCCGGCGAATCATTAGCGAAACTCATTACGTGGTAATAAGCGGAGCATCCTAAAAGAGTCTTACCTTGCTCCTGTAGAGTCATGGCCTCAGCTGTCATTGGCATGAATAACGCGAACAAAACGAATAGCAGTAACCTATGCAATTTCATCATTTTTCTCCAAATTCTTAGGAAACAATTCGTTGATAATTAGATGTTCAAGACCATTCTTTCCCCTAAAACCTCGTCGACTCCCTAGAAGACTGTGGCGCGGAGTCAATCCATAGACCACCTAAATGAATCGAGACCCCTCAGTCGTCTTTAGGGTTTGGCCCGTATGTATTGCTACCTGGTTGGCTGTCTAATATCATGAAGACCAGAAATACCAATCCGCCGATCACAGGGATGAAACTGATTAGGACCCACCACCCACTCCGATCAGTGTCGTGCAACCGACGGACGGACACGGCCAAGCCTGGAAGCAATACTGCCAATATATAGACGCCACCTAAGAGCCCAATGCCCACATGGGCATCAAATGTGCCGATCATGGCATCAATCCCAGTCAGGGCAATGCTGGCTAAAATATTCAATAAGAAAAAGTACCAATACTCTTTTCGTCTCGCTCTACCGTCGAACACCGCGTACTTCTTGAGGACTTCTACATACCAATTCATGTTCTCTCCTTCTCTTTTCTATGTCGTAGAATGATGGAAATTGATTAGGTCATAGGGCGCACTCATCATTCTTAGCTCTTCATTCGCCATCATGCTAAAGCTATTACGTCAATCCATACTTCTCAGCGATCGCATCGCTCATCAGGCGATCGACGGTGCCTTTGAGGTTCAGCATCATGTTGTGAATCAATTGACTTTTAAGCTGGTCTGATAAGATCCCATCAAAAACAGTGCGAATTTGTTCATCTGTTCGGGTATAGGCTTCCGTAATCGCTTCATTTCGGCTCACCAAACGATCATTTTCAAGGGAGCGAATGGCTGATTGCACATAGGTCTTAATCGTCTCGGCTATCTCGACGGATTTAGCATCCCAAAAGGCCTTGCTCTCGCGCGTGGCAGCCTCCGCTTGATGGGTCAGCTTTGTGAGTTGCGTATCGAAAATAATCCGAATGGCTTCTAATTCTTTATCGCGTTGCAACCGACCCTGGGCCCAACGTTCGCGTAAGCCGGAAGGTTCCGTTGTTTTGGGAAGAAACACCCCGGCTTGTCGACGATCGAGGACTGAAGTTCCTCCTCCTGGAGATCCTTCATGTTCCGACCCTCTCGATTCAAAGACGTCTTCCGGTTGTTGAGAAGCCGTAATTTTTTCTAGCAATTGATCCAATTCCTGTGCATAGTTCTGCTGACTCATGTGGCACCTCCGTTATGTTGAATAGGTGTATGTGAAACGATCTGATGGATATTGTCATACAGCTTGGCTTTTTCCTTTTCGTGTAAATAATTCGCCCGATCGATCGAAGAAAGACTTTGTTCATACGCACGGTGAATGCGTTCAATTTCTTCCAGTTGCACAGCAAGAATCACGCGTTCCATGTCCTGTTTATATTGATCCAGATGTCGAAGCGCACGACCATCGCCAATGGCTTTTCGAGATTGAGCATAGATATCAGCAGCCATCTGTATAGCCCTCGCTTTCGCCGCCTCTTTGGCCGCAAGAGGTAGTCTGGCGAGTTCTCGCTCGATCGCAACTTTCTTGCGTTGTGCCTCATGCTTATCTGCGACATGTTCTATTTGCTCTTTCACTGGGTTCCTTAGGAACAGATATAGTCCAAAGAAGCAGGCAATGCTCAACAAACCCAAGATGACCAGTCCAAGAGAAGGAAGACCATTCTCTTTCACAAAAAAGACCGTTCCTTCTGAATAGCCAGATGAATACCCCTCATCGAGACCTCGAAGGTGCCCGGCTTGATCCCCATCGGAGTATCCTCGCTGGTATCCAGCTTTCTCACCTTTGGCATAGCCGGCCTTGTATCCGACCTTTCGACCCTCGTCATAGCGATTCCCGCAACTCACCAGCATGGGAAATAGAACCAACAGGATTACGATAGAGTGATGACGATTGATCAGCGTCTGAACCCGACTCATGGTTAGTCCCTCAATCATTGAAAATTCCCTGCCTTTCCTCTTTAGCTACGTTAAATAATTTTTCTGCCTGCTTTTAATGGGTGAGTCGTATTCCTAGGCGAGAAGTTAACCTCTGAAGTTTTTTTTGTTTGAGAAAACAACTCAAGTCAAAATTTTTTTGAATCGGCAACTGGGGCTAGGGAAACATAGAAATTCATAATCAGATAAGACAGGATCAAGGAAATGCTGGCGAACCTGTCACAATCCTCCTATGTTCTCTGTCTAAAAGAAGATGAGCCAAACACTAAGCGGAATGGATCCAAGCAAACTACGTATTTCTTCAGAATATCTTTGTCCATTCTTCCCTTGAAGTTATTGGCATGATCCCTATATCCTTTTAGGGCTTAATCGTGGGCGAATCTGGCACATTTTTTTAGCTACAGATCTTTGTGTTATGGTTGAGAGCTCTTCTTGCTCAACAGTTTCTGGGAGATGGCTAGAAATACAATGTTAGATGACCCCAGAGAGATAGGTCTCAAGCTCTCGTAGGCTCTTGTAACAACGGAATAAGGATTCGAAAGAGTAGACGACGATGGATGGTACAGCTGAACCAGAAATAGAAACGATAGAGGAGCCGATCCCGACGTTGGGAGAACTCCACAAAATGTCAATTGAGGAAAGGTGTAACTGGCTGCTCGACTGGGCAGGTCCCGAATTTGAAAAAGCCGTGGAAGCTGTTCGGGAAGATTTTTTTGCCTACAAGCTCAAAATAGAATTTCCATCAGACCTGGTGAGAAGGGTCTCCTGGGCAGTAGCCTACAACATTGATAGTTTTCTCCTAACCGAAGAAGATCTCAATAAGCAAAAGAAACCAGATTATCGATGGTCTTCAGATTACTCTTGGGGGAAAATTTGGAGGAAAATCCAGCTTGAGGAGCTGACCATTTCCATTTTGTGTGAAAAACAATCAAAGTGGCGAGAGCCCGATATCCCCTCACTAGATGACAAAATTACCAAAATCGCATTTGATTTCATTTGGAAAAAGTATTATGGAAAAGTACTTCGCTATGTAAAGGTTGTGCACGGTTCACATGAGCTTCCCCCAGAAGATATTACCCAAATTGCATGGAAAAAAATAATTAGGACGCGTTGGAGTTCTAAATCAAGTAAACGGTTTCATGGTTTTTGTAATATCTTTAGGGCGCTTCGTGTAATTATCGACGATGGTGTGGTAAAGGACATTTATCGAAAACAAGGGAAAGAGGCTTTAGAAAGACCGGAAGGTGACTTTAGCAAGGATGAGGGTAGCTTTGGGCACTTGGAAGGGCTTAATCCCCTACATGTCTTTGAAAATGATCATGGCAACGCAGATCAAGACCAAAGTGACTTGTCCCCCAGTAGTCAAAAAAGTTTTAGGAAATGGAAACCTCCGGAAGAACTTGAGGATCACGGGATCTTTAAATCTCCCATTGAGAATGTTCAGGGAAATCAAGTATTTCAGTTTGTAGGGGAAGCCATTGAAGAACTATCTAAAAAAAAACGAGAAAGATATAAACTTTATTTATTTCAAGGAAAAACCATTAAAGAACTAGCGGATTTGGATGGTGTAAACTCCGCTGGGGTGTCTACAGATATAACAGAAGCAAAGGAACATATTTGGAAATATTTGCAAAAAAGAGGAATTCCAGTCCCCAGAACTATAAATAGTAATCTATAAGTTTAAGAGGTTAATTTTTGGTCTTATACCACGACTAAAGTATGACTGAGGCATTTTTATGGAAATAAGCCCTGAAGATCGCAAAATCATTGAGGCCCTTCAAGCCCAAGCAGAAGAACTTGAGTACTCAGAGGAACTCGAGCAAGAAGTAACCGACGCTGAGCTAATGGCGGCTTATTTTGAGGGCAACCTTAGGATCGATGAATTCGATGAAGAAGTACTAAATCGTCATATTCAGATCGTAGGACCTGAGAATATTAATCAGCGCCTCATAGAACTCCTTGATCATGAGGTCAGGCTCGAAGAAGTGGGAACCGAGGGCCGAAGTCTCAAAGCGGCAGATAAATCCGGAATAATCAAACTACCCATTACACCAGCCGTTGCGGCAACACAAACCGTCGCAGCAAAAAGAGCTTATCACTATCCAAGTGAAGAAACAGCCTCACCAAAAAAAGGTCCAGTGATTCCCACAAAAACCTGGTGGCAGCAAAATAAAGTCGGATTTTCCATAGCGGCCTCTACAATCCTCGTGATCTTTTCCGGGCTCTTTGTAAGTGGTGTACTGCAATTTTCCCCTCAAAAAAATGGGAAGACTCTCGAATCTAGTGGGAAACCTGTAGAAGAAAGGCTGCCCAAAGAGGGGGATCCTCTATTACCTAGCACATTTGGCCTACGTTTTCTCCCCGGTTCTTTCGATTCTGCTTCGCTAGAATCCCCGCCTACAAAACATCTGCAATTAGCCAGCATCATTCCGGATTACAATAGGAGCTACGGGGTCAGCGGTGGCAGTGCAAAAAATCCCCGTATCCAATGGCAGTTGGCCACCGTCATCGTTAAGACTAGGTACGGATGGGGCAGCGGCACCTTCATTTCACCAGATGGGTACTTCATCACAAACTATCATATCATCGATGCCGTCGCGCAGAACGCTGCAAAAACAGGTAAGGTGGCTACAGTAGAAATCACCGCAGCAAAATACGATAGGGCACGAATAACACCGCGAACGCCAAAGCGTCCAATAACAGCCACACTCTACCGAGCAGATCCGCAACATGACTTAGCACTATTCAAGGTGGATTCGCTTCCTGATGGGGAAAAAGCATGGCCGTACTTCCCATTGGCTACACAAATGGAGCTGGGACAAGAATCATATGTTGTCGGCTCCCAGGAAAACGGGCGACCCTGGGTACTTCAATATGGAGATGTGTTGAAAAAAATCAATGTCCTCAATGGCGAATCTATTGTCGGTAACCTGATGAACACAGGTGGACGACTACAAACAACGATGCTTGAAACAAACATGGAACTATCAAATGGCGACTCTGGTGGCCCTTTGGTGAATGAGGATGGAGAACTCATTGGCATAACCTATGCCCCACGGATCGATGAGAGTCAGGAGGCCAAAGGCTGGCATATTGCCTTGCCACCGATAAAAGATTTCCTCAAAGACCTTCCAGCTCAACCCGAGCATGTGCCATTCGATCCCTGGACAGCAGGGATCCCCATGGCTCAACTGTTAGAGCCTGAACTGGCCGATGGTGATCAGGATGGGAAAATAGACACACTCCGCTATCAGTATGTGATGCCCACCGAAGAAGGAAAGGCTTCGCAATTAGCCGCCTATACGCTCTTTATAGACTTTAAACAGCGATATTCTAAGACCGATCCTCAACCATCACTCATCCCCAAAGGCCTATGGGGAATGGGAAGCCTCGGGAATTTCCAATTCGATATATTCTTAACGGTTCGTAAGGACGGCCTAGTTGCCGTCGGCTATACAGACGACCAAAGCCTGACTAAAGAAATTCGAATTGGTCAAACACAACAAAGTGCGACCAACACAATTTGGCATCGACAAGACAATGGACGGTGGAAAGTCAGTAAAACACTCGAACTCACCACACTGATTGACTCGGAACGAGTCAGTCAATCCAATTTGCAGAGATTGCAAACAATAGCTGGACCGATCTTGATGCCTCCGCAAAAATCTAACTGATGAATCTGAATGATTTCCGTCGTTCCCAGACTGCCAATAGATTGAACTGTACGTCAACTGTACTGTTTATCAAGGAAGAATTAATAGGGATCCTGATGCCGTCTTTTTTGAATCAAAACGAAGGCTTCGCAAATTTTCTACTAGTATTTTTTATCCTAATAGTTGTTTGGCCCGCCCACGGTCAGTGTGGGGAAAGTCTCTCATCCCTAACTCTGTCATCGATCTTGTCTGAGAAAGAAGATGCCCCTCCCCAACTTCCCCAATCTCTGAGCAAGAAAATATTAGAATATGAAGAATTTCTCTCAAATGTTTTAACCGCACCCCATATGTTCAATGATGAGAGTTATACTCAAAAGTTGGGGATGACCTGAACGTCAAAGGCGGCGTATCCTGGTGATGAGCACATCACCAACCTTTCAAACAAAAGGAGGATACGCCATGAACCAGCGTACCCGTGCACCACCGAAAAAGCCAGCGCCTGAGTATACAGATGACCCTTTAACGGAAGTCCTGCGCCAAGGGGCCCGTCACTTACTGGCCCAAGCCGTGGAGGAGGAAGTCACCGCCTTTCTGGCCACGCATGCTCATATTTGTGATGAGGAGGGACATCAGATGATTGTCCGGAATGGCCATTTACCCGAACGCACCATTCAAACAGGTATTGGGGGCGTGCCAGTCCGCGGACGGCGCGTCCGGGATCAACGGAAGATTCCGAAGGCTGAGCGGATTCAGTTCACCTCGACGATCCTGCCTCGCTATCTCCGGCGGAGCAAGAGTCTCGAGAAATTGATTCCGTGGCTCTATTTGAAAGGCATTTCGACCGGCGATTTCTCCGAAGCCTTACGGGCGCTCGTCGGCAGCCCTGCAGGCCTCTCCCCAGCCACGGTGTGTCGGTTAAAGGCGGGCTGGCAGCACGAGTGGGAAGCCTGGCAGCAGCGGGATCTGACGGGGAAGCGGTATGTCTACTTCTGG
>Ga0114931_10007790_pt1 | contig 13045 bp, 13 predicted proteins | sample 2SBtaG_FD_89579 | JGI IMG/M metagenome (GOLD analysis project Ga0114931, IMG submission 89579) | Deep subsurface microbial communities from Kolumbo volcano to uncover new lineages of life (NeLLi) - 2SBTROV14_V59a metaG | ecosystem: Environmental > Aquatic > Marine > Volcanic | place: Kolumbo... | reverse complement strand
CTGCTTTGGGCGGCGCGTTCCATAGAGCGAGTGGGAGATCGCAGCCAGAATATTTGTGAGTACGTGATCTACCTGGTCAAGGGGCGGGATGTGCGGCATACCAACCTGTCGCAACACCTGGCCTCACTCAAGGAGAACGCTGACTAAGCATTTCGTCGTTCTGCGACACAAGCTCCTGCAGATCGATCGAAATGCGGGCAGCTGGGAAGCGACAGCAGAACGTGCTGCCTTCCCCCGGCGTAGAGTGTATTTCCAGGCGCGCCCCGTGCTGGCGCAACACGTGCTTCACAATGGCCAGGCCCAAGCCAGTTCCACCGGTAGCACGCGAACGGTGCACGGACACTCGATAAAAGCGCTCGGTAAGCCTCGGAATGTGATGGGCGGCGATTCCCGAGCCAGTATCGCGGACCTCAAATATTCCCTCATTGCGATCCAGGTACCAGCGTACCTGAATGGTGCCGCCTGCGTCCGTGTAGCGTATGGCATTGCTGATTAGGTTCAAAAATGCACTGTTGATGCCATGGCCGTCCCCCAACAAGCCCAGCCCGGCTTGAAAATCGAATACCAGATCGTGTTCCCGGTGGCTGATTGCCTGTGCTTGTCGCTGCATGGCATGGCATAGCTCCTGCATGTCAATCGGAGCCTGGGGCGCCGCTTCCTGGCTGCGTTCATGGCGCGCCAGGCTAAGCAAATCATCCACCAGTTTGCGCATGCGTTCCGCTTGGGCGCTCATTTCTCGTAGCGGGCCTTCTTCGGCTGCATCGGCATCGTCGTGCAGCACTTCCAGATAGCCGGTGATCACGGTCAGTGGTGTGCGCAATTCATGCGATACGTTGGCGACGAAATCTCGGCGAATCTCCTCCAGACGGCGGCGTTCGGTAACGTTTCTCAGCGTCACGAGGCGGTTGTCCTCGGCAAAGCGAACCATGGATGCGTGGAAGATTCGTTGTTCTTCGCGACCGATTGTCAACTCGATCGGTTCGCGTTCCGGTTCGTTGGCCAGCCATTGCGTTAAGGTGGGTATGCGTACCAGGTTACCGATCCTTTCCCCGTTGTCGCCCGGATTACGCAGACCTAGATAGCGGCCTGCTGCCCGGTTGAACCACACCAGCCGGTAGTCCGGGGACAGCGCGATTACACCTTCCGGCAGGGCGTCCACAGCATCGCGAGAGCGCTGCAGCATGCTGATCATGGCGTGCTTTTCACGCCGATATTTTTTCTTAATTTGGGAGATTCGGAAAAAAATGTCTTCCCATATACCGAAGGCATCGGGTTCATGGAAGTTCTTGTCCAGCCGTAGCCAGCGCTCAAAGCGATACAGGTTATACCAGGACCACAGCGAATAGGCTCCCAGCACCAGGACCAGTAACAACAGCGCCGATCCGGTTGCCCAGCCGAGCAATAGCGCCATCACCACGGCCAGCGCAATGCGCCAGGATGATTCGATGACTAATCGAAAATGGCGGTGTTTAGCCATCTCAATTGGGATCATGTAGCGCTCCATCGTGGTTTTGGGACCGAGGGATCGCTGAATACTCCCAAGCTGGAATCTTCAGCGTTTTCAAACTGCCTCCGTGCCGGCACGTTCGGCGGCAAATCGATAGCCCACGCCGCGCACCGTGTCAATACAAGTATCGCACCCGTGCGGTTCGAGACAACGCCGCAATCGTCGTACGTGTACATCCACGGTACGTTCCTCGATATCGGCCAAGCTACCCCAAACGTGGTCAAGCAACTGCTGGCGGGTGTACACCCGCCTTGGGTGCGTCATCAGAAAATGGAAGAGCCGAAATTCGGTTGGTCCGATCGGCACTTCCGCTCCGGCGATACTCAACTGCCGGGCGTCCAGGTCCAGTTTCATCGTGCCATGACAGATCAGCGAACTCTTGCCAAAGGCTGCGCTACGCCGCAACAGGGCGCGCACGCGGGCGACCAACTCGCGGTTCGTGAACGGCTTGACGATATAGTCATCCGCACCGGCGTCCAGCCCGGTGACACGATGGTCCTCTTCGCCCCGTGCGGTCACCATGATGATCGGGATGTCGTGGGTAGCTCGGGCCTTGCGCAGACGTCTCGCCATCTCCACACCGCTGGTGCCGGGCAGCATCCAGTCGATCATAACCAGGTCTGGAATCTTTTCCGCCAAGGCGCTCCAAGCCTGGCGCGCATCCGCGGTAAGAATGGGCTCAAATTCCGCACGCTGCAGTACCATTCCGATCAGCTTGCGTATGCCTGGCTCATCTTCAACAACCAGAATACGTGCGGCCACCAACGGAAAAGCCCTTTAACCGCGGCGTCTCCGACGCCGGTCATCGTCACCATCACGGGAGCGGCGCTGGGACAGCTCCTTGGCAAACGTCTGGCGCAGGTCGATCAAGGTGGCGCCGACACGAGCGCGGGTGTAATAGTCGGTTTCCGGCATTTTCAACAGGGATTCGTACTGCGTGATGGCATCGCGAATGCGCCCGCTCAAGGCATAGGAGTCGGCGATGCTTTCTTTGGCGAGTACGTGATGGCCGGCATTTTCCGCGGCATGCGCGAGCATTTCACGCAGCGACGCATCACTCTGTCGCTGCCAAACCAAGTCATAAAACTTTTTTTCTGCCGATTCGTAGTGACCGGCCTTGTTCAAAGCCTTCGCAAAGGCGAAGTTTACGGCTTCATTGCCCGGGTACTGCGAAGCCATTTCCGAGTAATAGGCAAGCGCATCCGTTTGTTGGCCCCCGCGCATCAGAGCATCCGCCATGGCGAGCTTGTAAACACGGCTCTCGCCTACTTTGTCGAGCAGGGATTGCAGCACCTTGATGGCCTGAAATGGCTTTTCCATGCGTATCAACGCCAACGCGTACCCATAACGGTCGGCATCGTGCCTTTCGACGTCCTGTTCATGCGCCGCACGGTCTTTCAACATGGCAGCAACGGATTCCGGGTTCGATGAGGTAAGCACCCGAATGCGATTTTGAATCTGTAGAAATTCCGCCTGGTCGTGCAGGTTGCGCTGCGGAAATCGCGCCGCGCGGTTCTTGGCTTCAGCAATTCGATCGGTCGTCACCGGGTGGGTGCGCAACTGCTCAGGGACCGCTTTGGCGGCATAGGAACGTGACAAGGCGGCCAGTTTTTCAAAAAACCCCGCCATTGCCCTAGTATCGTAGCCGGCCAGATACAGGGTACGAATCCCCACGCGATCCGCCTCGAATTCATTGGCCCGCGTAAAGTTGATCCTGGCCTGTTGTAGTGCCGCCTGTCCAGCGAGTAGTGCGCCCTGAGCGACGTCCGCGTTGGGTGAGGCAATGGCCGCCGCAATGCTGGCCAGCAAAATCGGCAGGCTGATTTTTTGCTGCGCTTCGATGGAACGCGATAGATGGCCTTGCGTAACGTGGGCAATTTCATGGCTCATCACCGCAGCCAACTCGCTTTCGGAATGCGCAGCCAGTAACAGGCCGCTGTGTACCGCGACATAACCGCCAAAAGTCGCAAAGGCATTGATGGACTTGTCCCGCAACACGAAGAATGTGAAATCGCCGTCGGGTTGTTCCGAATTGGCCACCAGTGAGTAGCCGATGCTGCGGATGTACTCCTCTACCAGGGAATCATCCACCAAACCGCCGTACAGCTGAACCAACTGCAATAATTGCTGGCCGTAGCGCTTGGCCTCGGTCGGGTTGACGATGGCATCGCTGGAGTTATATAAATCGGGCAACTTGATTTCATTGCGCGCAGCCTGCGCGCCACCGCTGGCCAGTGAAATCAATAATGCGGATACAATTGTGCGGGCGCGGTTGGCGTAGTGCATATGACTTGTAGTCCATTCAACGCCAGCGCTGCTGACGCGAGGATCTGTGGCCAGGTTGCTCGTATTATATGATCTACCGGGGTAAAAGGCTGCATGGTTTGTTGCAGTCCTTAGCAGACCCTACGACGAGGTCAGGCTAGGGAACCCTGTGTGAGCTTCACGTTAATCATTACCGCGGAACCGGAAAACCGTGAGCCGCATGAAACTGCCTTGGCATTCGCGGAGGCAGCTCTCGCAGCGGCCGCGGGCATACATCTGGTATTTTTTTACCACGATGCGGTACGGTTTGCGAGTTCGGGGCATACCCGGGGGACGGACGAATTGTTGCGCGCCTGGCGCCGATTCGGTCAGCGTAATCGTGTGCCACTGACGCTATGTTCTGCTGCGGCGACGCGCCGCGGAATCGGTCCCGACGACGCTGGCGCGCGTTTGCCGCCAGGATTCAACTACGGCGGTCTGGTGCAATTGGGCAGCGCCATGCTGGAATGCAGTCGAGTGATTCGTTTCGGACCATGGGCCACGGCAAGTCTATATGCGTATGGTTTCAATCCGCGGACCGTGTTCGTCTTCGTGAAGGCGTGGATATGGCTTTGATGGCCCTGGCCATTGATATTCCCGTTTCGATTTGCCTCGTTGGGGCAGCGCTTGGGCGCCTGAATGAAGAACTGGGTGGTACGCAAAATCGCGAGTCAGGCTGGTACGGCCCGCTGCGTTCGCTGCGACTCTATGGCGTGGATGTCATCCATGCGGAGGCGGGCAATCCTGATATCGTGGCCTCAGCTACTAAGTTCAGCGGTTTGGCCTTGCAGTTCCTGGACCTCGGTAGCTTGCGGGAACTGGCCATGGAACATGAGCTTTGGTATCGCGTATGAGTGCTGAAGTGAAAAAGCGAAGACCTGGGGAAAGGTGCCCGTGTCTGCACATCGTGCGTACGTCGCGATTACGTGAGGTACGCCGACTACTGGCACCCGGAGATGCGCTCCTGTTGTGCGAAGAAGCCGTACTCGAACTCGATTCCCGCGAATGGCAAATTCCTGGCGTTGAATTATTGGTACTTGCCGACTCGCTGAACCGACGAAAACTGGCACCCGGCGCCGTGGGCCCTACTGTCGGCGTTGTGGATTATTCAGGTTTCGTGACGCTTACGATGGCATACGAACGGATATGCTGCTGGTGAAGCCTGTGCCATTCATGGCGTTACCTCTTCAAGCAAGGACAGCTCGTTGTTTCGGGGACTGTTTACGCGTGTGGACACCGACCAGAATCGTAGCTGTGGTGGTTGGTTGGATGCGATCAGTTCCAAGGCTTGGTGCCGATCGCCGGCAAGCCAGGTCTGATAATCGGAGGGCTGCAGGATCAACGGCATGCGTGGATGGATGAAGGCCATGTCCGGTGCGGCTTCCCGGGTCAGAAGAGCCATGCTTTGCAGTGGGTTTTCCGGGCCACGGCTTGCTGTGGCTTGTTCCCGCACGGACCAAGTTGAATGGATCCCCGCGACGGCGAACAGCGGTTGTTGCGTGCTGGCGATCGCCCAGGGCTGGCGCGGACCGCCGGCCTGTTGTTGCCATTCAAAGTAGCCGTTCATAGGCACCAGGCAGCGCCGATTGCGAAACGCTTCCCGAAATGCAGGCTTCTCGGCTACCGTTTCGCTACGTGCGTTGATCAAACGGTTGCCAATGGTCGGATCCTTGGCCCAAAACGGCACCAGGCCCCATCGTAGTATCGCGATCCGGTTTCCATCCGTAGCGGCTACAATACAAGCCACATCACGCCCGGGCGTTATGTTGTAATCTGCGGGCAGGTCGAGTTCGTTGAGCAACTGGAACAAGCTGTGCATGGTTGTAAAATCGTAGGCAAAATAACGTCCACACATAACGGTTCACCCGGGAAGCTTTTGGAGTTTTATTGGCGGCTCAAGAGCGACCATAGCACCGGATCAGAGCAGGAGTCGAATGTCAAAAAGAGCGGCCTATATACCCGATGAGGCGAACTGGATTGAGCAGCTCATTGCGCGACCTGGCGTGCTGGGGGCCGGGCTCTTTTTGTTGCTCCTTGCAACGATACTCTTGGTCTGGAACGAATATCGCGCCATGGTATCGACGTCGACACTGGATCACGGCGCAATAGTTGTTTACGAAGCCGATCCCGACCAACCGGACCCGGCCGCGAACGGTCGCCTGGTGCACGTGATCGGCAAACTGAGTTCGGATGAAGAATTGGTGGATACGGAATTTGGAATTTCCGCCAAAGCGATCCAATTGGTACGCAAGGTAGAGATGTTCCAGTGGGAGGAATTCGAGCGTACGGAAATCGTCAATCGCAGCGGTGGCGTTCAAGAGCGCCTCAAAACCTACGACTATTCCATGGTGTGGCGGAATCACGTGATCGATTCCAGTCGCTTCCATGTTTCCTATCGACACCGCAATAAGAACCAATTTCCCTTCGCGTCCAAACATATTTATGCAAAAAAGGTACAGTTAGGTGCGTATACCCTGCCATTGGGTATGATCCGCGAGTTCGACAACCTAGAACCGATCAAACTGGATCAAAAAACACCGCTGCCGGATTACCTTACCGGGTATCCACATATTTCCCGAGGCGTACTTTACGTAGGCGCCAGACCCAACAAACCCACGCTGGGCGATATTCGCGTGACTTTTTTGGCGGCACAACCGACCACCGTGAGCATCGTCGCAGCACAGACTGGAACTACATTCGCGGAATTTCGGCATGCCAGTGATGATCCGGTGGCCATTATCGCCACGGGTGCTTTTTCGGCTGAAGCGCTATACCCCAAAGCCTACACCAATCTTCCCAAAGGAATTTGGCCACTACGACTGTCGGGTCTGGGCTTATTGCTGGGTGGCTTCTGGCTGCTTATGGGGCGCGTGGTGGAGGTGGGCGGCAAACCCCGCGTCATCGACACGCTTTGCCATTGGGATGTGTATGCCAGTACCGCGGCACTGACGTTGGGCGTTTCAGGCACCTTGATCGGTCTGGTCTGGATTGGCATCCGTTCGGTGCCCGGCAGCGTTTTGTTGCTGGCCGGCTTGGGCCTGTTGGCGGCCCTGTGGTCTATCCCACCGCCCGAATGGTTAAGAAATCAGGATGTGGCAGTGAATTTAGGCCGCCGGTAACAGGCGCGACCCGCGTTTCTTCAACGGCGTTTGATCGAAGGTACGCCGACCATATCCTTCTTGTAACCGAAGGTATAGTTCAGAAGATTTGACAGGCCGCGGTATTCGCTGCGACTGGCGGCCTCAAATCGCTCCACATTCAGCTCCACTTCCACCTGACGCAGGGTGGGCACTTCATGCAAATGCAAGAGTGTTTCCCGCAGCGTATCGCGGACCTTATCGGACACGTCCGGGTGGGTGGTGATGCTCGTCCCGGGATAGACTTTGGAACGATATACGGAATGCAATTGCGGATAGCGTTTTGCCAGCCATTCCGGGATCATTGCACCTTGCGCTTCGCCGGAAAAAATGATCTCGACCGCATCCCGCCAACTCAGGGCTTCGGAAACAACCACGGGTTGCTGCAGCGGGTTCTTGTACAAATGGGTTAACAGCGCGTAGCCCATGCTGGGGCTGGGCATGGTTACCACGCGGCTGTCGTCCAGCCCGTCCGGCGAGTTCACCGACATATCGGTAATCAGTTCGAAGCGAGTGGGTGATTTTGCCCGCACCAGTGGGCGGTATTTAAAGCGTCGAATGCGGTAGGCCGCGAGGTGTGGCGCATCGATGGCGATGTCGAATTTCTCGCCCGCCTTCAGCTTTCGCCAATACACTCGATAGTCCCTCGGTGTAACCAGCTTGATGCGGAAGCCGGTGGTCTCTTCCAGGTAATTACGTAGTGGCTTGTAAACACCCTGGGCGCGATCGGCGGTAAATTCCGGGTGTACGACCATACTCATGGTCTGCGCCGCTGCAGGGCACGCGATGCCCAAAACAAAAACCATCAGAATTGATTTGTAGCCCGCGCTCCGCCACACCGTGTAGCGTGGTTGCGAGCTTGCCTTGGGCGCGCGGCGGGAGGGGTGTCGTTGCGTAATTTTCTCCAGCATAAGGCCTTTCTTCCAGTCTGTCGGTGGTCGCGACATCCTTGGCTGCATCCATCGCAGCACTAACGGCCACCGAACCCCTGCCTTCGGTGTGCCCGAACGGTGTCGTTTCAGCCACTCCAGGTTTTTTTCCCATATACCATACTACAGGCCACGAAAATCAATATATCCCTATTGGCTTGGCGCAGGCGACATCGCCAGGCAGCCTATTATACGCTAATCTTCGTATATACAGCATTGCGTTTGCGTTGCTTTAGTGATCGTGCTTCTCATCGGTCGTGCACTGCCGCCAGGTTTCGCAGCGATTGACCGGATTCCAGCCGCAACTCGGCGTCGCGGTCATTGAGTCGTATGCTGGCCAATACGTGCCCGCTTTCTGGATCCGCACGAACCACGTGTCCAGACAAAGCGGCCCTGGCGTCGTTTACTACGATTCGCGAGCCCGCTTCGAGCGTGGCATCCGGGGCGGATTGCGCCCGGAACAAACGTTGCTTGGGGCGTCCACGGTAATGCGTGCGGGCGACGATTTCCTGACCGGGATAACAGCCTTTGTCAAAACTGATGGCCCCGGATAGGTCCAGATCCAGCATTTGCGGAGTAAACAATTCGCGTGTGGAGGCAACTACCTGGGCTTCGCCGTCGGCAATACATTGGCGTTGCCAAACCGATATTGAAGCCCGCAACAAGCGCTCTGATGTATCGCTGACGAGTGTAGCGAAGTCGTCCGTCATTCCAATCAGCAACGAGCGCGTGCCGCCAGGCATGGAGATGCCGGTTAGCGTACCCGGCAGTTTCGGGCAACATCCGATTACGCCCGCCACGCAAGACGTTGCGGGCAACACGCCAAGCCGGACCTGGGCGCGCAATATGAACACGGAGATGTGGCGCATAAAAGAAGGCATGATTTCTTGCGGCAGGAGCGCTAGAATAGAGCCGCCCCATTGCAGCAGCCGCGGCAACGCGAGCACCCGCCCCTTGGGTGAACAGTACGCGGCAACGATGCTGCCGCAAGTGGGTAACAAGTTGATGTCATTACTCAGTTGGGATTGCAGGAATTTGCCCGCGTCCTCGCCGCTGAAAATGACGCCAGAAATCCCGTGCAAGGGCAGTAAGTACGTCGCGTCCGGCGGGTTTGCACCCGGTTGGCTGGGCGAAACGAGAAGCTCGGTCCAATCCTGTGTCATGTGGGCATTTGAATGTTTGGTCACGGATGCAAGGATGGTATGCGGACGGCTTACTGCACGCAATAGACGGCAAACGGTTAATTGAACCGAAACATGCCTAAAGGACAACAAAAAAACGACGCCCAAACAAAACCCGAAACCGATTCCCGTGGCCCGGCACGGCCCGACCGACCGGTGGAAGTCGGTGGGCCCCAAGGCCCCGAACCGACGCGCTTCGGCGATTGGGAGAAAAACGGGCGCTGTAGTGATTTTTAGCCCCACCCGGCACGGTCAACGCTGCGTAGCTGCGGGCATTTTGAGGAAACCTAGATGACTGCAAAATCACCACCACTGTCTCCGCATCTGCAAGTCTATAAACCACAGATGACTTCGGTGTTGTCTATTTTCCATCGACTGACCGGTGTGTTGCTGGCCGTATCCAGCCTATTCCTGGTGTATTGGCTGGCCGCGGCGGCCTACGGACCTTCCGCCTACAGCCACGCACAGGCGTTTTTCCATTCCCCATTCGGGCGCATTGGCATGATGGCTTGGTCATTTTTTATGTATTACCACCTGTGTAACGGCGTGCGCCATCTGTTTTGGGATATCGGTCGCGGTCTCACCATGCCCGCGGCGACCCGCGCAGCTTACGCGGTGTTGGTGGTCAGCGTCGCGCTGACGGCAGGTACCTGGGTCAAGCTTTTAGCTTGATTTCCCGAGTGAGCACCGTGGCGATCACATCGCCGGTTTGCCGATGAATGAACAGAGATGGAGAATGGCATGCAATTTCGAACACCCCTGAAAAAAGTCAAAGGGCTGGGATCCGCCCGAAGCGGTGTACACCACTGGTGGATGCAACGGCTCACATCCCTGGCGCTGGTGCCATTGCTGTTGTGGTTTGTGTACTCGCTATCGGCCATGACCGGTCATGACTACGCGGCGGTACGCGAGTGGGTGGCGCAGCCGTGGGTGGCTTTGTTGCTGATCCTCACCATGGCGACCGGCTTGTACCACGGACAACTGGGACTGCAGGTTGTCATCGAAGATTATGTGCATACGCCGTGGATCGCGACGACCCTCCAGATCGCGGTCAAATTTCTCTTAATCTTGTTTGGCGGGATGGGAATCTTCGCCGTATTACGGCTTGCAACGGGGCATTGAATCACATGGCAAACACAAACGCCTACAACATCGTTGAACATCAATATGACGTGGTCGTGGTTGGCGCCGGCGGCGCCGGATTACGCGCCACCATGGGTATGGCCTCGGCCGGGTTGTCGACGGCCTGCGTAACCAAGGTATTCCCGACCCGCAGCCACACGGTAGCCGCACAGGGCGGGATCGCGGCGTCGCTCGGCAATCTGGGTGAAGACAATTGGAAGTGGCATATGTTCGACACCGTCAAGGGATCCGACTGGCTCGGAGACCAGGATGCCATCGAATACATGTGCCGGGAAGCGCCGGCGGCGGTGTATGAACTGGAACACTTTGGTCTACCCTTTTCGCGTACCGAAGACGGGAAAATCTACCAACGCCCATTCGGCGGCCACATGCGCGACAACGGCAAGTCGCCGGTACCGCGGGCTTGCGCTGCGGCCGACCGCACCGGCCACGCCATGCTGCACACCCTGTACCAGCAGTCGCTGAAGCACAACGCCGAGTTTTTCGTCGAGTTTTTCGCCATCGATCTGCTCATGGATGAGCAGGATGTATGCCGTGGCGTTTTGGCCTGGGATTTGAACACCGGGACCTTGCACCGTTTTCGTGCCCACATGGTGGTATTGGGAACGGGTGGCTATGGACGCACTTATTTCTCCTGTACTTCGGCGCACATTTGTACCGGCGACGGCCACGGCATGATCGCCCGCGCCGGGTTGCCGGTGCAGGATCTGGAGTTCCTGCAGTTTCACCCCACCGGGCTATACGGCCCAGGAATGCTGATTACGGAAGGTGTGCGCGGGGAGGGCGGTTATCTCACCAATAGCGACGGCGAACGCTTCATGGAGCGCTATGCTCCGAGTGTCAAGGATCTGGCCTCGCGCGACGTGGTGAGCCGCGCTATGACGATCGAAATTCGCGAAGGTCGAGGGGTGGGGCCGGATAAGGACCACATCCACCTGCACATCGAACATTTAAGTGCGGATGCCATTTACGAGTTGCTGCCGGGGATCGCGGAAACCTCGCGCATTTTCGCCAATGTGGACGTGACCAAGGAGCCGATGCCGGTCTTGCCTACGGCGCACTATTGCATGGGTGGTATCCCCACCAACTACAAGGCAGAGGTGTTGCGCCCCACGGCGGATGATCCGGATGCGGTAGCGCCCGGGCTCATGGCCATCGGTGAGGCGGCTTGCGTATCCGTACACGGCGCCAACCGTCTGGGCTGCAATTCCTTACTCGACATCGTCGTCTTCGGTCGCGCCGCCGCCCTGCGTTGCGCCGAAATCATGACCCCGCACAAGGGACACGCCAAGCTCGCCGACAGTGTTACGGAAAAAATCCTCGAGCGATTCGATGGGCTGCGCCACGCGGCGGGCTCAACCAGCACGGCCGATTTGCGCCTGCGCATGCAAAAAGCCATGCAGGCCGATGCCGCGGTTTTTCGAACCCAGGAAAGCCTGGATCAGGGGGTCAAGGGCGTGCAGGCCTGTGCTGACGCCTATGCAGACATCCGGGTGGGGGATCACGGCATGGTGTGGAACTCCGATCTGGCAGAAACCCTGGAACTGGATAATCTTTTGGCTTGCGCCAGTGCCACCATTGCCGGTGCCGCCGCACGCCAGGAAAGCCGAGGCGCGCACGCGCGTGAAGATTTTCCGAAACGTGACGATGAGAAATGGATGAAACATTCGTTGGCATGGATGGACGAGTTCAAGCACGTCCAACTGACTTATCGCCCGGTACACAACTTCACGTTGACAAACGAGATCGATTATATCGAACCGCGCGATCGCGTCTATTGAGCCGCGAAAAGCATCCCCATTGAAGCATTGATAAGTTGCAAGCATCAGGAGCGACTGGCATGACGGAATTTACGTTACCGGCAAATTCGAAAGTAGGTAAAGGCAAGACGTGGACTTGTCCCGATGGGACCAAGGTTCGTCGCTTCCATATTTATCGCTATGACCCCGATGACGGGCAAAACCCGCGCCTGGATACCTATGAAGTTGATATGGACCAATGCGGCGGCATGCTGCTGGACGTGCTGATCAAAATCAAGAATCAAATCGATCCGACCCTGACCTTCCGCCGCTCTTGCCGCGAGGGTATTTGCGGTTCCTGCTCGATGAACATCAATGGCACCAATACGCTGGCCTGCCTCAAGCATTTGTCGGATTTGCCGCGCGGCGATATCCGTATTTATCCATTGCCGCACATGTCCGTGGTCAAGGACCTGGTCACCGATCTGACCGGCTTTTACGCCCAGTATGCGTCGATTCAGCCGTGGTTGCGCAGCGACACGCCGCAATCGGCCTACGGTGAACAATTGCAATCCAAGCAAGATCGCAAACAGCTCGACGGTTTGTACGAGTGCGTGCTGTGCGCCTGTTGTTCCACCGCATGTCCGAGCTATTGGTGGAATTCCGATCGCTTCCTGGGCCCGGCCATTCTGTTGCAGGCCTACCGCTGGTTGGCGGATTCGCGCGACGATGCCACGGGCGAGCGCCTGGATGCGCTGGAGGACCCATTCCGCGTATACCGCTGCCACACCATCATGAACTGCACCAACACCTGCCCCAAGGGCTTGAATCCGGCAAAGTCCATCGCCGAAATCAAGAAAATGATGGTGACGCGCCAAATCGCATAAAGGCGGCGTCGGGGGTATGAACAAGCAGCGCCTGCGCTGGAAATGCCGCCGCGGCATGCAGGAACTCGACCTGCTGCTGGAGCCGTTTCTGGATGGCGGCTACGCCGCATTGGATACGACGGGTCGTGAGGCCTTTTCTCGGCTGCTGGAAGCGGAAGACGACCAATTATGGGATTGGCTTTCCGGCCGAGTCACCCCGCCCGGTCCCGCCTTGGCCG
>Ga0114931_10007789_pt1 | contig 13046 bp, 12 predicted proteins | sample 2SBtaG_FD_89579 | JGI IMG/M metagenome (GOLD analysis project Ga0114931, IMG submission 89579) | Deep subsurface microbial communities from Kolumbo volcano to uncover new lineages of life (NeLLi) - 2SBTROV14_V59a metaG | ecosystem: Environmental > Aquatic > Marine > Volcanic | place: Kolumbo... | reverse complement strand
GCCGCACCTCGATCGCCGTATTGTTGTTGCAGGACCTTGCCGTGGTCCCCCTTTTGGTATTGGTCCCGCTACTGGCAATGCCTCAACTGACTATCAGTGAAAATATTGGTATAGCACTGGCCCAATCGGTTTTGATGCTGGGTGTGATGGTATTGCTGGGGCGATACTTACTGCATCCGCTGCTGCACCGCGTGGCTCTGTCAGGAAATCCTGAGGTTTTTACCGCGTTGGCGGTTTTGCTGGTGCTGGGAACGGCGATCGTCACCGAGGAAGCCGGTCTTTCCATGGCCATGGGCGCGTTTCTTGCGGGTTTGCTGATTTCCGATTCGTCGTATAAACATCAGGTCGTGGCAGAAATTCGGCCTTTTCGCGGTCTATTGCTTGGCTTGTTTTTTATGTCCATGGGTATGTCCCTTAATCTCGAGTTATTAGTCGAGCAACCCGTTATCACCGCTACCATGGTCATACTATTGGTTACCATCAAAGTGGCGGTGTTATTCCCGGTGGCTTATCTATTCGGGCAAACAACCGTCAACAGTCTAGCCGTAGCCCTGCTGCTCGCGCAGGGCGGGGAGTTTGCCTTGGTGCTGTTTTCCCTGGCTCAAGATACGGCATTGATTACCGGTATATTGTTTCAGCAGCTGATGTTGGTGGTTTTGATAAGTATGTTGGTAGCCCCCTTGCTTGCCCGCATCGCTTATGGGCTTGTGAGGTCCCAAGAAACCGCTAAAAAGCTTACCGCGGAACCTCCCGAGTCGGCGCCCATTGTGTTGGCTGGATTCGGTCGTGTGGGGCGGCGGATCGGCGAGGTTTTGTCCATTGCCGGCGAGCCGTTTGTGGCACTGGACAGCGATCCTCTGCTTGTTGAAAGGGAACGGATACGCGGCCACCCGGTATTTTTTGGCGATGTGCGTCAACCGGAGTTGCTAAAGGCCGCGGGTGCGGGCAATGCCCGGGTTATTATCGTTACACTCAATGACCCGAATGCCTCGGAGCAACTGGTAACCTCGCTTCGAAAATCTCACCCTGAGATAATTATATTTGTTCGCTGTCATCGCATGAGCCAATGCCTGACCTTGAGACGGTTGGGTGCCACCGGCGCGGTGTCCGAAAGTATCGAGGCAAGCCTGGAACTGGCCCGCCTGGCTTTACTGTCCGTGGGTCATACCCATGACGGGCAGCAGGCTATCCTGGATGATTTTCGACGCCAATACAGGGCAAAAATTGATGACGTTTTTGGCGGAAATAATAACGATACGGATGGTAAGTAACTGGTCCAAAATAGGGCTGTGTTCAATACTGTTTAGCCGCTTACGGCGCCGGATTTTTCTCGTACGCCAGATCCGGTTCGCCGCATTTTTTCAGTATTTGGGTGCGGGTTTCGTCGCGTAATTGCAGTGCTGCTTGAAATGCATTGCCGGTTCTATTCAAGAAATATTCGGGATCGATCGCCGGCCAGTAATGGACATGAATACGACCGTGGTGAAAAAAAAATTTGTCAGCACGCAGTATGTTGCGGGTTCCGCGCAAGGATACTGGGACGATCGGCGTCGCGGTTTCCACCGCCGTGAGAAACGCGCCCAGGTGAAACGCCATGACACCGGGTGCACGGGTAAACGTGCCCTCGGGAAAAATCATGACCGATTCGCCGGCCTGTAATCCGTCACGCAACCGTCCGGCATCCTGAACGCTTTTGTGAATATCATAACGCTCAACATATTGTACCTGCATACGTTGAAGGGCGGCATGCAGCAGGCGGTTTTGCCGTAACTCCGCTTTGGCGATAAAATGAACCGGTTGTCGTAAAGCATACCCCATGACCAATGCGTCGATATAACTGGCGTGATTGGCCACGTAGATTACATTGCGTTGCGTTGTTTTTGTGCCGCTCACTGTTATGGCGATGCCGGTTACACGGCTAAGCATACCCAGCAGGCTCCGAACCCAGGGCCATCGTCGGCGTGGATTGGCAAGCATAATACCCAACCATGCGGGTGGCAGCAGCAAGGCCGTGCTGATACAGACATGAACATGAAACAACAGTCGTTTGAGTTTCCGCCACCATTGCCTTAAAACCGGACCGATGGCGGACAACAGCAATTGGCTGTATTGAATCCAGGGTTTGCTTTGTCGATGCAAGTGGCCCTGTTCATATAACTGCCGGCAGGCGGAGCGACGAATTTTACCGCTTGATGTTTTTAATACGGTTTGCGGTTTTGCCAGGATAATTTTATCGGGCGCGGTTTGGGTCAGATCCAGTACACACCGGTGCACGGTGTCGTGCAGGGCTCGTAAAGTTTCGGCCTGCCGCTGTTTTGTTTCCGCAATCACGATCAGTTGTTCCTGCTGGTCACCGGCGCTGGCAAATACAGCCACGCAGCCTTTGCGTATACCGTTCAATTCGCCGATGGCTTCTTCCAATTCTTGAGGATAAATATTGCGTCCGGCGCGAATAATGATGTCTTTTTTTCGGCCGGTGATAAAAATATCACCTTCGGCAATATAACCCAAGTCACCGCTGTCGAGCCATTGACCATAAAACAGTTCCGCACTGGCCTTGGCGTTACGAAAATAGCCGCTGGTTGCCGAGGGTCCCTTGAATTGTACATGGCCCTGTTGTCGGTCAGGCAATTCCAGTCCGCCATCATCGGCAATCCGTACTTGGTGCATAGGAATGGGTTTGCCGCAAGACACGAACTGCAGGCATTGGGAACCGTTGTCCTCACACGGCACGGCGTGTCCATATTGCGTAAAGGCCTGTCTTTGCACGCGGTCCACATAGGGTGTCCGGGTGGGGTCGCTGAATGTGACAGCGAGAGAATTTTCCGCCAGTCCGTATACCGGCATCATGCTTTGTGGTCGGAATCCATACGGTTTAAAACGCCGGGTAAAGCGTTCGATACTGGTGGCGCTGATCGGTTCGGCACCGTTAAACGCCAGCCGTAAGCTGGATAAATCCAGTCCTTCAATGTCCTTGTCGGCAATGCGGCTGAAACAGAATTCGTAGGCGAAATTGGGTGCCGCTGATAACGTGCCCCGGTAACGGTGTATGGCCCACAACCAGCGCTGCGGTTTTGATAAAAAAGCCAACGGTGACATGATGACCAACAAAGCGCTGTGGTATTGAATGCCTAACCACGCACCTATCAATCCCATGTCGTGGTAAAGGGGCAGCCAACTGATAAACACATCCTGGGCATTGACTTTAACAGTCTGTCCCATCGCTCGAATATTGGCCAACAAGTTGGCATGGCTTAATACCACCCCCTTCGGATTGCCGGTGCTGCCGGAAGTGTATTGCAGAAAGGCCGTATGATCGGCGCCGATAACGGGACGGTGATAAAAGGCTTGTTGCGCCATTAAATCGGCGGCGGTAACGATTTTGTCCAAGGTCGCCAGCCGGCTGCGCAGCAGCATGGCGATGCTTTTGGCTTCCGGCATACAGATCATCAACCGCGCCTGGGAACTGGCGAGTATGGCTTCCTGCCGGCGCATATGGTCTTGCAACTGGCTGAGCCGCACCGGCGGATATAATGGCACCGGTACCGCACCGGCAAGTAAAATACCCAAAAAACAGTAGAAATAATCGGTACAAGTCGGCAGCATCAGGGCAACCGTTTCGCCCACCTGCAAGCCATCGGCCTGTAAGGCCGCGGCGACGCGGCTGGCCTGTGTATGCAAAGTCATGTAGTCGATAGTGGTTTCACGTTCCGGCTCTTCAAGCAAGCGAATACTGGTACGGTCAGGGTGGGTTTGTACATGCCAATCCAAAACATCCAGCACGGTGCCGGCACGGGACGGGTTTTGGGAAACATCGTCCAACGGGCGCTGTTCGGTATCCAACGGTGCCTGCAACGGGATCGGGGAATTCTCAAGTTGACGTAACATATCGCGCAAGGTGTCGATTTCACGCAGGCTCTGCTCAGACAGGGCAATGTTAAATCGGCTTTCCACCCGGTTGAAAAATTCCATGCGCGACAGGCTGTCCAATCCAAGATCGTTGTCCAGGGCGCTGTCCAGTGTGACCCCGTGTCGCGGGGGATGATCGGCGTGGACTTCATTGGCCAATACGGTTGCTATATCGATCAGGGTGGAGGATATGTCCTGGTGGGTAGTGTTTTGCACCGGTTCAGCCATGATCCGACTATCGCATGATTAATGCTGTCGACACAAGCCATTGAGTACCAGATCGGTAAAGCTGACCACGCCCACCACGGTACCGTTCTCAATGACCGGCGTTCGGGATAAACGAAATGCGGCAAACAAACGGGCACAATAACGAATATCCATGTCGGGATCCACGCTGACCACCGGTTTTGCCATGACTTCATAGACATTGACCCGTTCCGGTGAACGGTCGGTGGCTAATACCTGGCGGGCAATATCGGAAATCAACAACATGCCGTATTCGTCATCGTCGTGGCGTTTATTGACAATCAGACATTTGGTTTCTTTATGCTGCATGGCGTTTAATGCCTCGGCGATAGTCGCCATGCCGTCGACGAAGTCAAAATTCTTCTTCATGACTTCCCTGACCCTGATCAATGCTCTGTCGCTCATATTTCATCCTCTACGACTTTACATAAACTTTTTACCTGGTGGGCCACGCCCACGGCGTCTTCCACATCGATTTTGAAGGCTATACCCGCACCCGCTCTGTCATCCAACTTGCCGACTGTACAAATCGTCTCAAGAATTTTTCGGCTTAAGTGCTCTTCGACCAGAAAAAGCAGCATATCCCGCTGGGTTTCCAGGGACAATCCCAGAAATGTCCTGGTTTTTTCCAGCCCTTCGCCACGGGCCTGGTTCACGACGGTTGCACCGGTGGCGCCTTCCTTACGGGCGGCCTCCATGATGGCGTCCGTCTTATCGTCCTCTACCAGGGCAATAATGAGTTTAAAATGCATGTTTAGTCTCCTTTCAAGCTGCGTTTATTTACGCGTCGTTCATACCAGGCCACAAACTGTGCATAGGCCATAACCGAAATCATCGGGAATAAACTGGCGAAGGCGATTAAGCCAAAACCGTCCAGCAAGGGGCTGCGCCCTTCCACCGTACTGGCCAGACCCAACCCCAGGGCGGTCACTAAAGGGACGGTGACGGTGGAGGTGGTCACGCCACCCGAATCATATGCCAGGGCGATAATCAATTTTGGAGCGAGCATGGTTTGAATCATTACCACGACATAACCTGCCATGATATAGAAATGCAGGGGGGTGCCGGTAACAATGCGGAAAGTACCCAGCGCAATACCCACGGCAACTCCCAGCCCGACGGCGATTCGCAATCCCCACACGCTGATCGCGCCCCCGGATACGGCGTGAGCTTTTAACGCGACGGCGATAAGCGAGGGTTCGGCGAGGGTGGTGGCAAATCCGATGGCGAAAGCGAAAATGTAAACCCATTTATAATCATACCAACGCAGTGCCGTGATGGCGCCGTCCAGATGACTGTGGATAAAGGCCGGATCGGTAAGCTGCTGGGCCATGAGTTTACCGAGGGGAAACAAGGCTTCTTCCAGACCGATTAAGAACAATGCCAGTCCTACCACCACATACACAAACCCCAAGAGTACGCGACGGAGATTGGAAATCGGGCGGCGGATAACCAGCCATTGAAAGCCGAAAATAATGCCGGCTATGGGCAGTACATCGGTCATGGTGGAGGCAAAAACCGTCCAGATCTTATCCAGCAAATCCATTAGAACAGCATCCCGTAACCCATCACAAAAATGATTGGTGTCAGCGATGCCAATGCAATCAGGCCGAATCCGTCCACCATGGGATTGCGTCCCGAGATACTCGATGCCAGCCCCACGCCGAGCGCCGTTACCAACGGCACTGTGATGGTCGAGGTGGTGACGCCGCCGGAATCATAGGCGATGCCAATAATTTCTTTTGGTGCAAACGCCGTCATGACAACCACGCCCAGATAACCGCCAATGATCAGGATTTGAATGGGCCAGCCTTTGAGAATACGCAACACGCCCACGACGATGGCCAGCCCGACGGACAACGCAACCGTCAAGCGCAGGCCGTTGGCATAGTTGTCACGTGCGCTAAGGGTATTGGCGATTATTTGACCTTCCGCGGCGACTTTGGCAGCCTCATCGGCTACCGCTTTCAGTGCGGGTTCGGCCACGGTGGTGCCGAAACCCAATGCAAAGGCAAACGCCAGCAGCCACCATACATTGCCTTTGCGGGCAAATGCATAGGCCATGGATTCACCGATGGGAAACAGGCCCATTTCCAGGCCACGAATAAACAAGGATAGCCCGATGGTTACCAACACCGTACCCAGCAGTATCTGTCCCATGTTGGGGATGGGCTGTTGAAGGATAAAAAATTGAAAAAACGCAATGACGAAAATAATCGGCAATAAATCGCGAATGCCGCCGAAAATAGCGAAAAACAGATTCGTCAAGCGTTGGCGCATTCCATGTCCTCCCACCAGCATTATAACCGAGCGTGGGTAAAAGTCCCGGTTTTCGCCATCGGCGCCGAAAAATCAGGAGTTTGTTATGGGATCGCGGGAATGGTTACGGAAAACTCGACGCCGGAGGCGTCATCCCGGTTGATTGCTTTGACACGACCGCCGTGGTAAAGGGTGATCAGGCGCACGATGTACAGGCCCAAACCCAAATGGGGGGTTGATGATTTATTCTTCCGTAAGGAAACCATGGAATCGAATAAACTACCGCCCTGCATTTCCGCCGGCAGTAATGCACCGCTGTTGCTGACTTTCAGGCACAGTTCGGACGATTGCTCACACACGGTGACGATGATCGGTGTATCCGGATCGCTAAAGCTCACGGCGTTGGCGACCAGCTTGTCCAGTAACTGGGCGATCAATTCGGGCACTCCATGCATGCGTTTGTTCGATTGGCCATTGAATTGAAATTGATTTTCGGGGTAGGCAAGCCGGTAACCTTCAACACAGCTTTCGATGACGGTGGTGAGGGGAAAGTCCTCTTTTTCCGCCGCTTGCAGGGATTGTTCGAGGCGAGTCGCTTCGCTGAGCCCGGTTAAGATATGGGCCAGTCGTTGCGCGCCTTGTTTGGCGCGCTCCAGGTATTTTTTTTCACCTTCGTCCAGGTTGCCGGTCACTTCAAGATTTTCCAGCGAGGATTTCACCACCGTCAACGGTGTGCGCAGTTCGTGTGACAGCTTGCCGGCCATGGTTTCCAGGTATCGCGTGTATTGGGTGAGCCGTTCCAACATGTCGGCAAAACTACGCCGCAAGTCGCCGACTTCATCGCCGATACGGTTGACCGTAATCGCGCCGATGACCTGACCGTCATGGGTAATGGCATGGTCGATCTGTCGTTGCAATGCGCGGATTCGGTTGGACAGCCGGGTTGCAAACAGTACCAGTATCATCATGGCCAGGGCCATCGTCACCAGGCCGTAATTGAAAAACTGTTCCAGGGCTTTATTTTGCATGGACAGAATTTCATTATTGGTTTGTTCGGCGACCACGGCGCCGATGACCTTGCCGTCCACGGTAACCGGATAGGCGGCACTAAGCACGGCGACATCCTGGTTCGGTGCGTTGCGCCAGCGGGTGGCCGGTTTACCCGCCAGGGCGGATATGACTTCATCGCCCTGCAGCCGCGATGCGCCAAACAAATCATCTTGAAATTCCTGCTGCGTGGGGTGAAGGAACAGTTCATAAAATATCTGTACCAGCATGCTGAGCAGGGACGCACCCTCCAATTCCTGCCATTTGTCGTTGCTTGGTACCAGGCTGCCGGCCAACGCCAGTACCCGGCGCTGGGTGTCGATGACCCAGACGCGGGTTTGCTCACCGGCTACCGATTGCAGGTGGGGCTCCATGGTGGTGGCGGGGAGGATAAGATGTCCCAGTTGTTTGGCGTCATCGGTGCGTGCCGAGCCGATCAGTCCGGTGATAGATCGATCCTGCCGGTCATCCACGTCGGCTATGGCCACGGCGAATAAATCGCCCAGTATGGACAAGGGCAAGCGTAGTTCCACCGTATAACCGTTGTTGTTTTCCTTCCACTCACCACGGATTTGCCGGCTACGATGGTACGGTTGGTTGTCATCGGCGGGAAAATGTTCATACACCGAGATCCATCCCGGCGCCTCGTTGACAATCACAAATTCGCGCAGTGGACGGTCGTCGCCGGCCACGGCGATGCGGATATGATCGGCCGCGGTCAAGTCCCTGTGGTTGAGATCACGGTAGACGATTTTTTCATCCTGAATCTGCAACAGCATATAAAAGAACTGCTTACGCATGCCGATCAGGACCTTGGCGCTGTTTTGGGTGTTGCCGTCCAATAGCGCATTGTTTGGGTTAAATACCCGGGCCCGCTCCTGGTATTGCTGCCAGTCCTCGGCGTAGCCGTCCAACTGGATATGTTCGCTGAGGTGATGGGCGTAGAGATCCCTTTTTTCGTCAGCCGGACCTTGGATTTTTGCGAAAACGGCCGCCTGATTGCGCAACGCACCGGCGGTGGTGCGGGCTGCGTTTAACAAGCTGTTTTCCCGGTCCGCGCGTAGAAAATTTTCCAAGCTTGAAATGGATTGGCAACCCGCCCAGGGAATGGCGAGCAGGGCAAGATAGACAACGAATAACTTATGCCGCAGCCGGATAGCCATGGTGTCGTATATCAGCGGGTATTAATCGGCGTTCCAGCGGTATCCCATGCCATAGACCGTATCCAAGGCATTGAATTCCTTGTCCAAAGCAGTGAATTTTCGGCGTATGCGTTTAATATGGGAGGTAATGGTGCTGTCGTCGACAACGATATTGGCGTCCTGCATCAATTGGTCGCGGTTTTTTACATGGCCGGGAAATTTTGCCATGCTGTGTACCAGCCAAAACTCGGTCAAGGTCAGGTCGACCTTGGTGTCTTTCCAAAGCGCTTGCATACGGTTCAGATCCAGGCTTAACGAACCGCGATCGAGCAATTGTTGCTTTTCCTGGGGAGCTTGCACGGCTTCCATGCGACGAAACAAAGCGGCGATGCGGGCTCCCAGGTGCGGCAGACTGATATCCTTGGTTAAGTACTCGTCGGCGCCCAACCGCAATCCGGAGATGGCATCGAAATCACTGTCCCTTGCGGTTAGAAAAATGATCGGTACGGTGGTGGATAAACCCCTCAGCTGCCGGCATAATTCAAAGCCACCCTCGACCTCGTCACCCAGACCGATATCCAAAATGGCCAAATCCGGCAGTTTGGACTGAAATGCATGCCAGGCGTCCGCGCGGCCCTCATAGGTGGCAACTTTGTAGCCTTGTCTGCGCAGTGCGTCGGCGTAATTTTCACGGATGGCCGCCTCATCTTCCACAATGGCGATTTCTTTGGCCATGGTCTCCTCACGGTTTGATTGGCAACGACCATTAGACCAAAAAGCGTGCCCGGTGCCAATTCCCAGCCGGGCGATTGCCATGATTTGTCATAATTCGCCGCCGCCCGGCCTTGAAGGGAAGGATTTCAACGCATAAAGAAGTGCTTTCATAGATATCTACCTACACAAAACGCGTTGAGGAGAAAACCATGGCATCCGCACTGAAAACCAAATACGGTTCGGCCCTGGCCTTGGGGCTTTGCATGCTGGTCGCCAGCTTGGTTCCCATGGCCGGCGGGAACGCCTTGCCAGTGACCACACCGGTGCAAGCGGCTGAGGAACCGAACGATCTATCGGCACGTGTTACATACAACCACGAGGTATGAGCGATGCGCCATTCGACGTCCCTGGGCACGCCACAATGCCTTTGCAATACTGCGATGCCTTATCGTTAATCTTAAGTAAGTATAGGTTACAACCATGAATGAAACCTCTGTACCCGCAACCGTGCGTAAGAATATGTTGATTAGTATGGCTGAAAGTTTGGTCGCCGGTTTGGTGACCGCCGTCACACTTGCGGTGGTGGTGATGTTGCTGCCTTGACGCTCACTTGGCCGGCCGCCGGGAGCAAAAGCCGCTCTCGTGTCGTGTCTCACCTAAAACGCTGGACGCGCTAGACTTGGGTTGGGTGCTAACGAATCTATCTTGCCCGACCGCAAGCCACGGAAGGCACGATTACCGCGCAGCAGACCTTGGCAAGGTAGACGACCTATTGCCGGCGATCTGCGCCTTGCAATGGCCCCTTCCGTGGTACGTTTTATAGGCGATACGACACTAGCTCGGAATAAAGCTGGCGGCCAGTCCCAGAAGCGTTCCAAACACAACGCCCCACACCACCAGCCAGCCCAAGTGTTTATGGATCATATCCTGGATAATTTTTTTGACCAGTTTCGGCGTCAATTCCTGCAGGCGTTGATCGATGACATGTTCAATACGCGATTTCATATCTTTGAGAATGGCTTCATTGTCAATACATTTAACAAGTGCCTGCCGGAAGCGTGGGCGGTGGGACATTTCTGAAAGGGACGCTTTGATCTTTTCGATGATGTTCTCTTTCATGGAATCAAGCAGGCGCTTACCACCCAACGCATTCAACATACCGCCGAATGAGGTGTCCATGACCGCGTCGACCAGTTTTTCATATAGGCTGTCATAGTCAAGGGATTCGACCAGACTGTCTGGCTTAAACCAATGAGCTATGTGTGCTTCTTCCTGTTCCACCCATTTGCGTAAATGGGTGCTGCTAAAAAACTGATCCATCATTAGATGCCGGATGGCCGCTTTGAATTCCTCGAAACGATTGGGAATGACCCCCGAACCGGCCAAGCCCGGTACACGCTCGAATAGCATATAGATCGCCAGCCAGTTGGTAAGGCCTCCGGAAAGCGCAAACAAGCCCATGCTCATCAGTTGGTTGGCAAACCATGGTGACAGCAGGCCGCCGCCAACCAGCACCAATGCGGCCGCGTTGGCCAAAAAACTTTTATTGATTGTGAATTCTTTCATAGACATAGGCGGGTCAATGCGTCAGTAATCCACCAAGGTGGAGGATTTTGATAAAACATAGTTGAAGGCAATGCCCGTGATTGGAAAATCTTTTTTCTCCACCAAGGGGCTGTCGTCATAAACAGCACCGCCAATATAATCGAAGCGAACAAACAAGCCCACCCAAAACCGGTTAAACCGTTTGCTTAAGCTCACGGTACTGCGGATACCGCTGTATCCGCCGCTGGCATCATAACGCTGCCGTTGTGGCGTGGCAAATGCCTGTTTTACACGGTAATAATATTGGTGGTAGCGGCGGTCGGCGAATACCGGGCCCACCGATAGGGAAAATCGCAATTTTTTCAGCCCAACGTGTTCGTTGACAAAATACCAATAGGGATTGGATGTCCAGCCGAGATGCCGCAAGTTGCGAAAATCGGTGGTGAACGCGGAACGGACGGTCACGGTAATACCCATTTCCCTTTCCCGCTCCCGGTCTTTCATCAAAATGATATCCAGCGCGGGACCGATTTCGACGGTGGCGTCCAGGTCGGGCATACCTCGGCGCCGATTGGTTCCCAGGCTGTCAACCGGGGTGGCGGCATTACCGCTAATGTCCAGTTTTAGCAGGTCGCTCTGAAACAGCAGTCCGGAAACACCTTCACGACTCATGCGCAGAAATTTTCCCCTGTAAATAAGCAGGGGAAAGGCCACCACGTGAGAATTGACTTGGCCGTCGCCACGGTATTCGGGGGATTGAAAGGAAGCCATGCCTAAGCCCAATTCCCATAACGGCCTCGGTTTTAGTGGATTTGCCCACAGTGACTGGCTGTATACCAATAAAAGACAAGGTAGAACGGAGTATCGAACAAATTTCAAGGTTTTTTAGTTCCAAGCATGGGGTTTGGATTTGACTTGCAAAAACAACGCCACTATTGTAACGGTATATGCCCGCATGGGGCAGGATATTTTTTACATGGTTTCGATGGGATGACTTGTCATGGACAATATCAGTTACATTTTAAAAAAACCCACCGTACTGCCGGACCAGTTACAGCCGGTTGCATGGGGGCTGGATGAGTGGGAGGACATTCCCCTGTTAGGCACCGTGAGCGCGGGAATTCCCATTGACCTGTTTCGTCAACACGATTCGGTTAGCGTGCCCAAGCATGTGGTGCGTAAGGAATGTTACGCCTTACGTGTCAAGGGCGATTCCATGATAGAAGAAAATATTCACGACGGTGATATCATCGTTATCAAGAGCCAAACCCACGCCGACAACGGCCAATCCGTGGTGGCATTGATTAACGGTGAACAAACCACGCTAAAGAAATTTTATGTTGAAGCCGGCGGTATTCGCCTGCAACCGGCTAATCCGGACATGGCTCCCATTATTTTGGGTCACGATCAAGTACAGATTCTGGGTATTGTGCAGTGTATTTTGCGTATGCCTAACGCATAACGGGGATAAGACATAAGACCGGTACCGTTTGCGGAGCCGTCAAGTGGAAAGTTCTTTTGCCGCCAAATCCGCCATCAGCGGTACGCACTATAATTACTCAAGTTTCGAAGTTCGATCGGGTTTTCCGCAAGTGGTTAGCTGCTTACCCCATCCGTTCACGGCACGCGACCGTCGTGCCGGTTACCGCTATCAACTGTCCATTTTACAGGCGCGAATTTGCACTGACTCAAGTGTTTGACCGCCCTTGAGCGGACGTTTATTCGAGCAACTGATCCGGGAGAACCTGGACTTGGGTCGACCGCAGCGGGTCGGTTTAATCTTTAACCGGCGCGTCACGAAACGAACCCCTGGACAATTTCGTACCACATGATTCAGGTATTTGCGCCGAATCGAATGGATAAGGACGGATCCGGCCAGCGGAAAGTTTTCTGGTAACTTAGGGCCGTCACGCCTACCTTTGCTCGTACTGGGCGATTAAAAGATCAAACTAAAAATAGGGTTTTTATGTTTCACCGAAGGCGACTCGATTTTTCAGCATAATTGGTATAGCGTATACTCTTGATTCCTAATTTTATAAATACAATAGCTAGCCAGCTAGACCTGCCCTTTACCCACAAACCGATAGATAAAAACTCTATCCATCCAGAAGCAGAAATCCTTCGCACATAGCCTGCAAATAGAAATAGCCTTGCCACATGATTTGGTGACCGGGCGGTGGATCG
>Ga0114931_10007788_pt1 | contig 13048 bp, 11 predicted proteins | sample 2SBtaG_FD_89579 | JGI IMG/M metagenome (GOLD analysis project Ga0114931, IMG submission 89579) | Deep subsurface microbial communities from Kolumbo volcano to uncover new lineages of life (NeLLi) - 2SBTROV14_V59a metaG | ecosystem: Environmental > Aquatic > Marine > Volcanic | place: Kolumbo... | reverse complement strand
CTGCCCGGCGCGGTCCGGTCCACCCCGGTTGGGGTCTCGCCCCCACAGGAGGCCAGAACCACAAGGCCCACCACGAACACGGGGAGCACCTGCAACAGGTTCCCGGACAGATCCCGTGAGCGGTGCCGGCACCGGCTCCTCCGCAATGGCTCCGTGGCCGCGTCCTCACCCGTCACCCACAGCGACTCCGGCCGGCGCGCCTCATCCAGCACGCCTGCAACGAACCGGGGACATGCCTCGCCGGGGGTCCCCGGCAACGGGACGCGGCGGCGGCTTGGTTCCAGCGGGACGTGCTTCATGGGTCGATAGTGTACCCGAACCGAGGATCTTCGGATGGGCGCTTCACCCTCCTCATGGAACCGGCGGAGCCCGACGCACCGCGGGGGCGTCGATCCCATGAACTGTGCATCCAGGCGATGAACGGTACTCCAGGGACGATGACGTGTACACCTGGGCGATGAGCCGGCAGCGGGCCGCCTGGAGCGGCGAAGGGCTCACCGGCCGAGACTCACGGCTCGCAGCCCGGGTTCAGGTAGGCTCCGACCTGGTTCCCCCCCGTGATCGCCGGGGAGTCGGAGCGGACGTGGTAGTCGTCGGATCCCGGGTCGCAGAACAGGGGATCCTGGAACAGATTGGTCGGCTCCCAGTCACCTAAGCAGTTCGGGGGATCACCCACATCCGTGGGTGCATTCGACCAGAAGAGGTTGTTCAGGATGTCGATGTTGCTGCCGCTGAAACGACACGCAATGGCACAGCTCAGAGAGGACGCAATGATGTTCTTCTCGATCCTTACGCCCTTGTCGTTTTGAGCCACGAGAATCGCCCCCCCTGTACAGCTCGACCTCCCCGTTCCGATGTTTCCCACGAACGTGTTGTGGGCAATCGTTCCCGCCCAGCCCCGCATGGAGATCCCCCCTCCCGTCCCCGTATCGTCCCGACCGTCTTCCCCGTGCGCCTCGTTCCGCACGAACAGGTTCCCCTCGATCTGCAGGGGTGCGGAACGCGATCCGCTCTGGCCCGCCTCGATCCCACCCCCGTGATCTCCCGCCACGTTCTCGATGAACTCGTTGTCCCGGATCGTTGCTGTCCCCGGAGATCCCATGAAAATGTAAATGCCTCCTCCGTCGAACGTCGACTCGTTGGCTTGAAATCTATTCCCGGTCACTTCTGCAATCGCTCCTCCGATCGTCAGCCCGCCACCATTCGTCGCCGATCGATTCCTCAGAATAAGATTGTTCTTGATCAAGGTCCTTATCAGAGCCACTGCTTCCTCAGTGTCTACGTTGATGCCCCCCCCAAACCCCCGCACCGGGAACCCCGCCGTATTGTCTCGAATGATGTTCCCCACGATCATCGGCGATGCGTCGATCACCAGCACTCCCCCTCCCAAACTGAACACATCATCTCCGAAGGTCGTCCCCTTCCCCCCCGTGATCGTGAACCCCTCCAGCACCGCCTCCCGCGTCTCCCCCGAGTTGATCGTCACCACCGACAGCTCCTGACCGCTCCCGTCCAAGATGGTGTTCTCCGGACCCTCCGCACTGTGCAGGTAGATGTTCTTCCCCCGAAAGTTGATGTTCTCCACGTAGCGCCCCGTCTCCACCACCACCTCGTCCCCGCTGATCGCGCTGTCGATCCCCGCCTGCACCGTCGCCGCGTCCCCGGATCCGTCGGTCCGGACATGCCACACACGCGGCGTTCTCGGAGTCTCCACGGCGGCCGGATTGGAAAGCGCCGACACGTTCCCCCCGTCGTCGAAGGTCTTGACGGCGAAGACATAGCGGGTGACGGGCCGGAAACCGTCCACCCGAAAGTTTTCCCGCGTGCCGCCCGGCTTCGGCGGCGGAAACGCCACCGGAGTCCCCGCCTCCCAGGCCGCCTCGTCCAGCCCGTCCCCCACCACGTAGCGGCAGTCGTAGCGCGCCGCCGTGCCCTCGTCGTAGTCGTCCCCGGGAGCGGTCCAGGTGAACTCCAGCAACGAGTGGGTGATCGCCGTCACCCGAAAGTCTTTCACGTCCGACGGCGGCCGCAGGTCCGCCAGGTCCACCCTCACGAGGTTGGAGATCTCCGACACGTTCCCCGCCTCGTCCTTGCTCTTCACGGCAAAGGTGTAGGTCACCGAGCTCTTCAGACGGGTCACCCGCCGCATCACCCGCGTCCCCGCCTCGGGCAACGCACCGCCGGAAGCGAGCACGCTCCCGTCCCAGAGGCTGTCCACCGACCCCGCCGCGTATCGCAAGCTGTAGGCTGCCGCCGTTCCCTCGTCCCCGTCGTCCCCGGGGGCGGTCCAGGAGAAGGTCGCCCAGCGATCCCCGGTCTCCACCAGCGCCAGGTCGGTGACCGCCGCGGGCGCAACCCGGTCCACCTCCGGGACGGAGGGCTCCCGGGAACAGGAGAGCCCCAGCACGAGGGCCACCGTCACCGGGAAGCCGAGGACCGGACTCACCCAACGGCAAGTTCGCTCTCCTCCGCCGCGTCTCCCGCCCGCGTTCATGAAGGCCTCCTACACCGCCGGCTCGTTCTGAAGCAGGTTCAGGAACTCGTTTCGCGTGGCGCGGTCCTCCCGGAACACCCCGAGCATGGCGCTGGTGGTGGCGGTGGAGTGCTGCTTCTGCACCCCGCGCATGGTCATGCAGAGGTGCATGGACTCGATTACCACCCCCACCCCCTGGGGCTCCAGGATGTCCATGAGCGCCCGGGCGATCTGGGAGGTGAGCCGTTCCTGGATCTGCAGGCGCCGGGCAAAGACGTCCACCAGGCGGGGAATCTTGGAGAACCCGACGATCTTCCGGTCGGGGATGTAGGCCACGTGGGCCTTCCCCACGAAGGGGAGCAGGTGATGCTCGCACATCGAGTAGAGCTCGATGTTCTTGATACAGATCATCTCGTCGGAGTTTGCCTCGAAGAGCGCGTCCGAGACCACCTCGGCCGGATCCTGGCCGTAGCCCTGGGCCAGGAACTCCCAGGCCCGCGCCACCCGGCCCGGCGTCTTGACCAGACCCTCCCGGGAAGGATCCTCCCCGAGACGCGTCAACAATTCCCGAATCAATGCTTCCATGGTTCGCCTTTCAACGTTTGAATCAAGAGATCGAGTCCCTCCGCCGGCAGCCGGCCCCGGCCGAGGCGGTCGGAGCCGCCACCGCGTCCCTCCGCGGCGGCCAGCGCTTCTTTCAAGGTGTTTCCCGCGTGACCGGCGACACCGGCCGGCAAGGCCAAGACCACCTGGGCGCGGGCTCCTTCGACGACGCTGAGAAACACCGGCCGCGCACTCGCTTCGCCGAGCGCTCCGGCGAGCGGGGTGAGCCAGGCCGATCGATCTGCGTCGAGGCCGCGCACCAGCAGACCGGTTCCCACCTCCCCCGCCCACTCCGAGACCAGGCGGGCACGCAGGTCCTCCTCCGCCTTCTCCAAACGCGCCCGGAGCGCCTTCTGCTCCTCGCGAAGCGCAGCCACCCGCGCCGGAACCTCGAGGTCCTCGGTGGTCAGAGCCAGCGCGACGGAACGCAAGGCGCGGTAGCGGCGGACGTAGTCCGTCAGGGCGCGCGTCCCGCAGAGAAACTCCACCCGCGTTCCCCCCTTCTTGCGCTCGGTGCGGAGAATCTTGACCGGACCCACCTCCCCCGTACGCAGGCAATGGGTGCCGCAGCACGGGTTCCGGTCGAAGTCGCCGATCGAGACCAGGCGCACCGGCCCCGGGCCGGGAAACGCCTTCCGCACCCCGCCGGGCACGCTCGCCGGATCCTCGTACCAGGCCGTGGTCACCGGGAGATTCTCGAGCACGACCGCGTTCGCCCGCGCCTCGGTGCGCTCCAAGGCCGCCGTCCCCACGTCGGCGCGATCCAGGTCGATGGAGCAACGATCGGTCCCAAGGTGGAACCCCACCGTCGCCGCCCCCGCTTCCTCCTCGAAGGCGCGGCTCAGGATGTGCTGGCCGGTGTGCTGGCGCCGGTGATCCAGGCGGCGCGTCCAGTCGACCTCCCCGCGGACCGCCCCGAGACCGAGGCTCCGGTCCACGCGGTGGACCACCACGTCCCCCGCCTCCCACACGTCGGTCACCGCCGCGTCGCCGAGACGCCCGGTGTCGTGCGGCTGGCCTCCCCCCGTGGGGTAGAAGGCGGTGCGATCCAGGACGATGTCGAACGCTCCCTCCCCCGCCGGTTCGACGGCCTGGACCGACGCCTCGAAGGTCCTCAGCTCCGGGTCCTCGTGGTAGAGTCGTCGGGTCGTGGTCATGCGGGCGCCTCGCGGATGGTTCGCTCGGGCTTCGGGAGCCCTTTCGGTTGGGAGAAACGATGAGTATACGCGAAACACCCGAGCATGGCCCCGCGGGGAAATCCATCCGCCCGGCCCCGCGGCCCGCCCAAGCACGCGTCCCCGAGGCCGAAACCCCAACACCACCTCCGGCCGGCGGCGTGTCGGACGCCCCTCCGGACTCCGAGCCTTCCGCCGAGCCCTCCTGGCCGGAACGCGCCCGCATCGAGGGTCGCGGGGTACGCACCGCCTTCCGCGTCCGCTACGCCGAGACCGACGCCATGGGCGTCGCCTACTACGCCAACTACCTGGTCTGGTTCGAAGTCATGCGGGGCGATTTCATGCGGGCGGTCGGAATCCCCTACACGTCCCTGGAGGCCGCCGGCACCTTCCTTCCGATCGCCGAAGCCCACGTCCGCTACCGCGCTTCGGCCCACTACGACGAGGTGATCGAGATCCGGGCCACCATCGCCCGGCTCCGAAGCCGCTCCATCACCTTCACCTATCGCGTGGAGCGATCGGGCCAACTTCTTGCTACAGGCTGGACTACCCACATCCCGGTGAACCGTGACGGGACGCCCCGGTCCTTTTCCCCGGAACTCCTGGAAGCCCTCCGGGGTTTCCAAGAGAGCGCGGAAGAACCCGGTGACCGACGCCCCACCGCCTGAGAAGGCCCCGGCAACGGCGTGACCCCCCGGTCGCCGGGTTCATTCTGTGCTATTCTTAGGCTGGGCTTGGGCAACGGTTCGGCATCCTGGGCTGTACGAGGCGAGGTTTCATGACGCGGTTTGCACGGTGTTCGACTGTTTTCCTGATGCTCGTGGCGCTGACTTGGGTCGGAGGAGCGTGCTGCCAGGCGGCCCCCTTGACCCGAAATCCGATCTCCCGGGCGCTCCTCGCCCCGACCTCGGCCGTCTTCGTTCCCGGCAGCGCCCAGGCTCAGCCTCTTCTCTTCTCCCGCCCCCTCGCCGTCGAACCGCAATCGGCGCACCTGCTGAACCCGCGCCACCCCGGGGAGAAGCTCACCGTGGAACAGATCGCCTCGCGCATCTCCTATGTGGGCGTGGTTCTCTTGACCGCGGACCGGATCGCGCGGTCCATGGATTCGGTTCTCGAGACCATGCAGATCCGCTGTCCCGACGGCACCTGCCTGCAACTCGACACCAGCCCCGGCCGCCGCGGTCTCGGCATGGGCGTCCTCTTGAGCCGCCCGCTGAACTTCTAGCCGCGACCCGTCCGGGCGAGCCGGCTAATCCAGGCCCCGTGCCGCTTTCATCTTCTCTTCCCGACTGATGTTCTTCGCCACCCGGAGCGTGATCGCGCACTCGGGCTTGGCGGCGAGCACCGCTTCCACTTTGGCGCCGTGTTCGGCTCCGCAGACGGTGGCCTCGGTCTTGAAGCGGTGGATGATCCGGTTCAGCACGTCCGGATCGATCCCCTCGAAGTTCAGCTTCAGGAAGTTCCCCTGCTGGGGCAGGTCGTCGAGGGTGTAGAACGCGTTCGGATCGTTCACCACCTTGTACTTCGCGACCAACCCGTCGTCGGGCCCCTGGTTGGCCTTGGCCGCCTTCTCCATCGCCGAGAGCGTATCCGCAAAACCCGCCGGGGCCCGGCCCGCCGCGGACGACGTCTTCGCCGAACCCCCGTCGCCGCCGCATCCGACGAGAGTCAACACCATCACCAAACCGAGGCCGGTCATAAAACTGGTCATCCTCACGGTCACTCTCCTGACTGATTCGATTCCTAGAACGCCCCCACGCCAAACTCAGCGGTTCATGATACCAAAACCGGAACCCGCTCGGGAACGTCCGGCCCCGTTGACGCTTGCCCGATGCGATGCTAACTTGCTTGTAGAGTACGGTTTCGTCGTTCCGGGAGGAGAAGGGGCGGGGGAACCGGCGCGGCCCCTTGTCCCCCGAAGCGGCCCGAGGCCCACCGTCGGGCGACGTATTTCCGCTGGAGGCCGCCGCCCTCAACGCCGAAAACCGTACCAGTGGGACGGTTGGAATCCCCTTTCCCGGAATCCGGTATGCAGGGAAAGAGACTTCGAGCCGTAAGATGGGGCTGGCACGGGAGGGACGAGGGTTGGCCCATCGAGAGAGGAGCGGTGATGCTCCCGGCGCAGCCCCCGAATCCTCTTCCGACGGCTTCTCACGGACGCTCCAAGACGAGCGCCGCCCCCCCGAACGGCAGCCGCGGCGGACTCCCGCCGGGAGGACTTGACGAGATGACACGTAAGATCGACGTACAATCCGTAGTCGCCCAACTCCAGGACACTGAAACCTTCCGCGAGCTGAGCTGGGAGGGGAGTTTCCAGGAGTACGTGGATCTTGTCGCCGGCGACCCGAAGGTCGCCCGCACCTCGTTCCAGCGCCTCTACGACATGATCCTGAGCTACGGCGTGGACGAGTACATCGATTCCAAGAAACGAATCGTCCACTATCGCTTCTTTGACGACCCGGACAACGGCGGACGCGACGCGGTCTACGGGCTCGACCTGCCCCTGATGAAGCTGGTCAACGTCTTCAAGTCCGCGGCCAAGCGCTACGGCACCGAGCGGCGGGTGATCCTGCTCCACGGGCCGGTCGGGTCCTCCAAGAGCACCATCGCCCGGCTGTTGAAGCGGGGCCTCGAGCACTACTCGCGCACTCACGACGGCCGCCTCTACAGCTTCGCCTGGGTCATCGACCGCCCCGAAGGGGGCGAGCCCCTTGTCGCCCCCTGCCCGATGAACGAGGAACCGCTCCACCTCATTCCCCTCGACGTGCGCGACCGGTTTCTGGAGGAAATCAACCGGAACATCCCCCGGGAGGATCAGGTCACGATCGAGGGGGATCTCTGCCCCTTCTGCCGGTGCCAGTTCGACGAGCTGGAACGCCGCCACGAGGGCGACTGGAACCGGATCATCGACCATGTCCGCACCCGCCGCCTGCTGCTCTCGGAAAAGGACCGGGTGGGGATCGGCACGTTCCAGCCCAAGGACGAGAAGAACCAGGATTCCACCGAGCTCACCGGAGACATCAACTACCGGAAGATCGCCGAGTACGGCTCCGAATCCGACCCGCGAGCCTTTAACTTCGACGGGGAGTTCAACATTGCCAACCGTGGGCTGATCGAGTTCGTCGAAGTGCTGAAGCTCGACGTGGCCTTCCTCTACGACCTGCTGGGGGCCTCCCAGGAACACCGGATCAAGCCCAAGAAGTTCGCCCAGACCGACATCGACGAGGTCATCCTCGGCCACACCAACGAACCGGAGTACCGCAAGCTCCAGAAGAACGAGTACATGGAGGCCCTGCGGGACCGCACGGTCAAGATCGACATCCCCTACATCACCAAGCTGAGCGAGGAGATCAAGATCTATCTCAAGGACTACAACCCGGCCAAGATCCGCGGGAAGCACATTGCGCCCCACACCGTCGAGACCGCGGCCATGTGGGCGGTGCTCACCCGCCTCGAACCGCCCAAGAAAGCCGAGCTGACCCTGCTCCAGAAGCTCAAGCTCTACGACGGCAAGTCGCTTCCCGGCTACACCGACGACAACGTGCGCGAGCTCCGCAAGGAATCCGAGCGCGAGGGCATGGACGGCATCTCGCCGCGCTACATCCAGGACAAGATTTCCAACGCCCTGGTCACCGAGACCGGCCGAAACTCCATCAACCCCTTCATGGTGATGAACGAGCTGGAAGCGGGGCTGAAGCACCACTCCCTCATCGATGACGAGGACCAGCGGCGCCAGTACCGCGAGCTTCTCGGCGTGGTTCGCGAGGAGTACGAAAACATCATCAAGAACGAGGTTCAGCGCGCCATCTCCTCGGACGAGGAGGCGGTGGAACGGCTCTGCTCCAACTACATCGACAACGTGAAGGCCTACACCCAGAAGGAGAAGGTCCGCAATCCCTACACCGGCCGGGACGACGAACCGGACGAGCGACTCATGCGCTCGATCGAGGAAAAGATCGACATCCCCGAGAGCCGCAAGGACGACTTCCGCCGCGAGATCATGAACTACATCGGCGCCCTCGCCCTGGAGGGAAAGAAGTTCAACTACAAGATGAACGCCCGGCTCCAGCGCGCTCTGGAACTGAAGATGTTCGAGGATCAGAAGGACACCATCAAGCTCACCACCCTCGTCTCCAGCGTGGTGGACAAGAGTACCCAGGAGAAGATTGACATCGTGAAGAGCCGTCTCATCAACAACTACGGCTACGACGACGAGTCGGCGACCGACGTTCTCAACTACGTGGCTTCCATCTTCGCCCGCGGAGACGCCACCGAGCAGGGGTGACGGCCCCGTGGTACTGAAGATCGAGCAGGATCACTCGCGCTTCCGCCAGATCGTGCGGGGACGCATCAAGAAGGAACTGCGCCGGTACATCACCCGAGGCGAGGTGATGGGGCGCCAGGGGCGAAAGCTCATCTCGATTCCTCTCCCTTCCATCGACCTCCCCCACTTCCGCTACGGCGACAACAGCGGCGGGGTGGGCCAAGGGGACGGCGAAACGGGCTCACCGGTGGACGGCGGCAGCGGCTCCGGCCGAGCCGGCGACTCCCCCGGGGCCCATGTCCTGGAAGTCGAGGTGAGCCTCGAGGAACTCGCGGAGATGCTGGGCGAGGAACTCGAGCTGCCCCGCATCCAACCCCGGGGCACCGAGACCCTGGCTTCGGACCGCAATCGCTATCGCAGCACTCGCCGGGTGGGCCCGGAATCCCTGCGCCACTTCAAGCGAACCTATCGCCGGGCCCTGCGCCGCCAGATCGCCTCGGGCACCTACGACCCCCGCCGGCCGATCATCATTCCGGTCAAGGAGGACCGGGTTTACCGCTCCTGGAACGTCACCCGGGAACCCCGGTCCAACGCCGTCATCCTCTACATGATGGACGTCTCCGGCTCCATGGGCGACGAGCAGAAGGAGATCGTCCGCATCGAAGCGTTCTGGATCGACACCTGGCTCCGGAGCCAGTACAAGAACATCGAGCGGCGCTACATCGTCCACGACGCCGCCGCCCGAGAGGTGGACGAGGAAACCTTCTACCACCTGAAGGAATCCGGCGGAACCAAGATCTCGAGCGCCTATGAGCTCTGTCGCCGACTCATGGCCGACCACTACCCGGCCGAGGATTGGAACATCTACCCCTTCCACTTTTCCGACGGCGACAACTGGGGCGGCGGGGACACCGAAACTTGCGTGACCATGCTCCGCGAGGCGATCCTCCCTTCGGTGAACCAGTTCTCCTACGGCCAGGTGGAAAGCCCCTACGGGAGCGGGCAGTTCCTGAAGGACCTGGATCAGAACTTCGCGGACACCCCCGAGCTGGTCACGAGCCACATCGACGGCAAGAGCGGCATTCCCGATTCCATCCGGACCTTCCTCGGGAAGGGCCGCTGACCATGAGCTCGACGTTACCCGCCGAACTCGCCGAAGCCCGGGTCCGCATCGAGGAGATCGCCCGGACGGCGGGACTCGACTTTTATCCGGTCGTCTTCGAGATGATCGACTATGCCCAGATGAACCAGATCGCCGCCTACGGAGGCTTCCCCACCCGCTACCCCCACTGGCGCTGGGGGATGGAATACGACAAGCTCTCGAAGTCGCACCGCTATGGCCTCTCCAAGATCTACGAGCTGGTCATCAATACCAACCCGGTCTACGCCTACCTCCTCACCTCCAACAGCTTCATGGACCAGAAGCTGGTCATGGCCCACGTGTTCGGCCATGCCGACTTCTTCAAGAACAACATTTGGTTCTCCAAGACCGACCGCAAGATGCTGGACCAGAGCGCCAATCACGCCGCCCGGATCCGCCGCTACATGCGCTCCTACGGGGTGGAGACCGTCGAGCGGTTCATCGACGCCTGCCTCTCGGTGGAGGATCTCATCGACCCCCACTCGCCCTTCATCCAGCGCCGCCCGCGCAACGACGAGGCCGGGGAGACGCCCGCCGTCCGGCGCCTCCGCTCCCCGGAGCACATGGATCGCTACATCAACCCCCCGGATTACATCGCCGAACAGGAGCGGAAGATTCGCGAAGCGATGGAGCAAAAGCGCCGGTTTCCGCCCGAGCCCGAGCGGGACGTGCTCCTCTTCCTGATCGAGAACGCCCCCCTCGAGATCTGGCAGCGCGACGTGCTCTCCATCATCCGCGCCGAGGCCTACTACTTCGCTCCCCAGGGCATGACGAAGATCATGAACGAGGGGTGGGATTCCTTCTGGCACACCCGTCTCATGACCGGCCGCCTCCTGACCGACGCCGAGGTGATCGACTACGCCGACCACCACTCGGGAACCGTGAGCATGCAGCCCGGCCGGTTAACCCCTACAAGATCGGCCTGGAGCTCTTTCGCGACATCGAGGACCGCTGGAACCGGGGGCGATTCGGCAAAGAATTCGACGAATGCGACGACTACATCCGAAAGCGGGACTGGGACACCGGCCTCGGCGACGGTCTGAAGAAGGTGTTCGAAGTGCGTCGGGTACACAACGACGTGACCTTCATCGATACCTTCCTCACCGAGGACTTCTGCCGTGAACAGAAGATGTTCACCTTCGCCCGCAGCCGCCCCGACGGAGATTTCGAGGTGCAGAGCCGGGAGTTCCGGGCGATCAAGCAGCAGCTTCTGGCCATGCTCACCAACATGGGCCGCCCCTTCATTCACGTCGTGGACGGAAACTTCGGAAATCGGGGGGAGCTCTGTCTCTCCCACCGCTTCGAGGGGACCGAACTGCAGCGGGACTACGCCGAGGCCACCCTCAGCAACCTCTGCACCCTCTGGGGGCGCCCGGTGCACATCGAGACCCGCTTCGAGGACACGCCGACGCGACTGACCTTCGACGGCCGAGAACTGAAGGAGGAGGAGATCGAGGCCGAGGTCTAACGAGCCGTCCCGGACACCGACCCCTCGTTCCGGGGGCTCTCCTCGAGGACGGCGTCGCGTTCCCGGGCGCTTCGCGAGGGACCTTATCGGATCATGGATAACCCATTGAATAAAAATTGGTTAACAGGTCTGTCGCGGCTTCAGATCGAGGGCCCGAGAGCCGATAACTTCCTGGGATGTACCAGGAATCGGTCGTCGAGTCCCAGAAGTCTCCGAACGCCCGCCGGCGTCGAACCCGGGCGAGCGACTGGAGGATCTCTCTGCGCCTTCCCCTCTGGGGAACGGCGGCGTGCGCCCTCGCCCTCGCGTTGTTCCTGAGCGCGACGCGCTTCGGGCCCCTTCTCACTCCGGACTCGATCCAGTACCTGAACGCGGCCGAACACGTCCTGGCCGGGGACGGCGTGATCTCGACGATCACCCCGCTCACGAGCGACGCCCCGATGACGGTTCTCTCGGACTGGCCCCCGCTCTACCCGGCGCTCATCGCCTGGGTGGCCCGCTCAGGGGTCGACATCTTCACTGCCGCCCGGATCCTGAACCTCGTCGCCCTGCTCGCCTTGCTCGTGGGAGGTGGACTCCTGGCTCGGCGCCTCGGCGGCCCCGGAGCGGGAGGCGCGGCCATGATGGTCCTCGCCTTCGCGTTCCCCGTGGCGATGACCGCTGCCTTCGCGTGGTCGGAAACGGTGGCCACCGCCCTCGTCCTCTTCATGTTTCTCGCCCTCGACCGGGGCCTCGCCGACATCCGGTGGTCGCGCTGGAGTTTCTTGGCCGCCGGGATCCTCGCCGGAGGGGCGATGATGACCCGCTATCTCGGCCTCGCCGCGATCCTCGCCGGAGGGTGGGGCCTCTGGTTCCTGAACCTGCATCGCCCCCGGGGGTCCCGGGTGCGGGGGATGCTCTGGTTCGCGGTGCCCGCGGTCGTCCCCAACGCACTCTGGCTCTACCGGAACCACGTCCTCACCGGAGCGACCTTCGGTCCCCGGAGCGGCGGCGGCGGCGCTTCCCTCGACCGCGTGGCGATGGACCTCGTCCAGACCCTCTTCCGGGACCTGGTCTCCCCCGTCGCGGGAATGGTCGAGCCCTGGACGTTCGGTCTGACTCTCTGCGGCGCGACCGGCGTCCTGCTTGTCGCGCTCACCGTCATCGGGGGACTCCCCACCCTTCGCTTTCCGAGGCTCGCCGAGCGGAGCGGTCTGGCCCTGGCGCTGGGCGCCTACGTTCTCGTCTATGGGGCCATGCTCGCGGCGGGACAGTGCCTCGACCGCCTGGACCCGATCAACACGCGCTTTCTCGCGCCGGTCTACCCGGTGCTGATCGTCCTCGCAGTGGCCGCGGTGCGGGCGGTACTACGGAGCGATCGCCGCTGGGCGGCCTCGCGGCGTCACGGCGTGCTGCTTGCCGCGGGCCTCGGGCTCCTCGCCCTTCCCCAGGTGGTGGCCGTCGACGCTTTCACCTGGAAGGTCGCCGGAGCGGAAGATCGTTCCCTCACCGATCCCTATTGGATCAGCCCCTCCTCCCATACCGACCGCCGGAGCGACCCGGGCATGGAGCGCCTCGAGGCTCTGGCGGGAGAGGGCGGCCTGGTTCTCACCAATCTCTGGGAGTCGGTGGGCCTCTGCACCGATGCGGCGGTGAAACCGCTCCCCGACCGCGGCACCCGAGACTGGCGTGACCGCGTGGGTCGTTTCGAGGGCGCCCTGGTCGCGGTCCATCGCCGAAGCCGACCGGGACGGATCGGAGTCGCCGACCTGGACGCGTGGGCCGGCCGGGGCGGCAACCTCGAGACACTGACACCGTTCGGTAACTGGTCGTTCTTCCGCGTGACGGCCCGGGGAGAAACACAGCCATGATCCGCAGGTCCATCGTGCCCTTGATGCGGGGAGGTCGGTCCGGGAGCCCGGCGGGGAGTGGGGCGCGGTTCCCG
>Ga0114931_10007787_pt1 | contig 13049 bp, 11 predicted proteins | sample 2SBtaG_FD_89579 | JGI IMG/M metagenome (GOLD analysis project Ga0114931, IMG submission 89579) | Deep subsurface microbial communities from Kolumbo volcano to uncover new lineages of life (NeLLi) - 2SBTROV14_V59a metaG | ecosystem: Environmental > Aquatic > Marine > Volcanic | place: Kolumbo... | reverse complement strand
CGGGGCGTTGCGTCGACGGGCACCCGCTAGCCTGAACCTTCGCCGCGGCACCCCGTGCCGAGATAAACTGAATCGCCGGTCGTGGAGAATATCCAACAACGGCAAACAACGGCACGCGGTTCCCCGCAGTCGCTTGGAGGTGGAAAAACGCTGGCCCGGATCGTTCCTGCGAACCGTCGTGTGGAGCACGAAGTCGAGGCAAACGCGAGGAAAAGGATGACTTGGCCGCGCAGCGTATTTGGTGAATGCGTGCGCAATGGCAAGTCGCTAACGGACTTTGGGCTCCGCGGTAGATTGCTCGTGATACATCCGGGCTAGGGCGATGCAGTAAAATCGTTTTTGAAGAGTTCGGGCTGTCCGATGGGTGATTTTGAGCTAATGGCGAAGGTGGTTGTCACGCATTCGCGTGGCTTGCACGCGCGGCCCGCGCAACTCTTTACAGAACGAGCGCAACAATTCAAAGCGGACATCAAGGTCGTAAAAGATAACATCAATGCTGATGCGAAGAGCATGATGCATATGTTATCGTTGGGTGCCGGCCAGCATTCCGAATTGACGATTCGTGCCAAGGGCGAGGATGCACAAGAGGCGATCGATGCCTTGGTGGCATTGGTAAAAGACGATTTTGGATTCAAGAACGACGAGGAGTAGGTAGCCGACCTTGGGGTCGTCGCTTGGCGCGTAAAGATGATTGTGCCCAGACGCACGACAGTCGTACCATGAGAATGACGATCTGGAACGAAAATCTGCCGCGCGAAGTGAGCCGCATGACTCGATGGCTTCGATTCTAGTCGAGTGTGATGCGAACTTCGCGTGCTCATGCACTCGGCACCTGTTGGAAAACCGCCATGCACCGACTCCAAGGGATTGCCGTCTCGCCAGGAGTAGCAATCGGCGAAGCGATGGTCATGGACCACGAGGGCTTTCGTATCCCGCGACGTTTTGTGGGGCGCGACGCCGTCGAGGTCGAGTTGGAGCGGCTGGAACAGGCCGTCGAGGCTTCCGCTCGCGAGATCCATCGCAATCGCGATACGGTCGCACGCGAATTGGGCGACGATTATGCGGCCATCTTCTCGGCTCACCTGCAAATGCTTCATGACCACCGCTTGCAAAGCGAGATGGTCGAGATGATCCGCGATCGAAATTACTCACCGGAGTACGCAGTCAGCCGTGTCATGCGTCGCTACGCGAAGGTCTTTGAAGGTCTCGAAGACAGCTATCTTTCCGAACGAGCCAACGACGTTCTCGACATTAAGCAGCGGCTGTTGCGGAACCTTCTTGGACGCCGGCGTGAAGAGCTAGATAACGTCCGATCGCCCGTCTTGGTGTTGGCCCACAACTTGACTCCCAGCGAGACGGCCAATCTAGACCGTCACTTCGTTCAAGGCTTTGTAACCGAAGAGGGTGGCCCCGGAAGTCACACCGCGATTGTGGCCGGCGCGCTGGAGATTCCAGCGGTTGTGGGAACTGGCCCATTCCTAACCGATGTGTCGGGGGGAGATCTGATCATCATCGACGGAGATGAAGGGCTTGTCATCCTCCGTCCCGACGAAGAGACCATTGCCCGCTATCGACACGAGGCCGAAGAGCATCGCGTTTGGAACGCCCGGCTCGAAACATTACGAGATCTGCCTGCCGAAACAGCCGATGGCACGAGAATTCAGTTGATGGGGAATATCGAGTTCCCCCACGAGGTACAACATTGCATCGAGCGAGGTAGTGACGGAGTCGGGCTGTATCGCACCGAATTCTTGTATCTGGGCAGCGAGGTCGAGCCAAGCGAGGAAGTGCATTACGAGGCTTACGCCAGCGTTGTGAAGGCGATGGCGGGTAAACCCGTCGTGATTCGCACCCTCGATCTGGGGGCAGACAAAATTGCCCACGATATGGGAATTGGCGGCATGCAATCGAACCTCGCGCTAGGATTGCGAAGCATTCGGCTATCTTTGCGCAATTTACCCCTCTTCCGTACTCAATTGAGGGCTATTCTTCGGGCTAGCGTGTTTGGGGACGCGCGGGTGATGTTCCCACTGGTATCCACCCTGCTTGAGTTACGTCAGTCCAAGATGGTTCTGGCCGACGTCATGGAAGACTTGGAAGAGCGAAATGTGCCGTTTAACCGCGAATTGAAGGTCGGAATGATGGTCGAAGTGCCTTCGGCCGTCATCATGATCGAGCCGTTTGTCGGTGAATTGGACTTTATGAGCGTCGGTACTAACGATCTAATACAGTATACCTTGGCCGTTGATCGTGGCAACAAGGACGTAGCGAGTCTGTATAATGCTAGCGATCCGGCCGTGTTGCGGTTGATCGATATAGCAGTCAGCGCGGCCGGCCGTGGAGATATTCCGGTCAATGTGTGCGGCCAAATGAGTGGAAGTCCAACTTATACAATGCTGCTGTTGGGGCTTGGGCTCCGACAGCTAAGTGTTCGCCCCAGTGCGATACCCGAAATCAAGAAAGTATGTCGTAGCGTTACGATTCCGCATTGCCAGGCGGTCGCCAAGCATGCCATGTCGCTCGAAAACGCACGCGACGTGAAAAACTATCTGAAGGAGGAGTTGAAGAAGCTGCTACCCGAGTTGGTGGGATAGCAGGGTGTGCTGAAAGGCCACGCAGCAAGGGGCTCAGGTGCGGATTCGTGCCAGAGCCACCGTTTGCGGAACCGTATCGCCGATGTGGGCGGGCGGCCGCGTCAAAAAACACAGCTTACCTCTCCACAACGGCAGTGGGGGGGGCAAGGAACCGATGGTTCGATACCGAGTTCGTATTCGTTTCCGAAAAGAGGGTGACCTACGGCTGATTAGTCACCGAGACCTGATGCGCACGTTTGAGCGCCTTTTTCGCCGGGCTCAATTTTACCTGGCGCAAAGCGAAGGCATGCACCCCCGCGCGCTACTCCGCTTTCCATCAGCATTAGGGCTGGGGATCGTGGGGATCGACGAGGTTTTGGAGACCGAGTTGACCGAGGTACCTAAAACGGACGAACTGTTGGCATCGTTGCGGAGCCATGCACCGCCAGGATTGGAAATTCAATGTGTCGATGTCGTGCCGCCGGGAACCGCGAAGGCGGCGTTACGGCGGGCGACTTACGAATTGTTGATTCCAGCCGATCGCCGCGCCGAGATAACACGCCGTGCAGCGGAGTTGATGTCCAGCTCCACATGCACCATTGAGCAACCCACCAACGGACGGTCCGTCGATGTTAGGGCGACGTTGGACCTGCTCGAAATGGAGGACGACGTGCTACGTATCCGGCTGCGTGCCGCGGCAGACGGTGGTGTATCGCCACGCAACGTGCTAACAACGCTAGGCATGAACGATCTACAGGAACAAGGGAGCGTCATGACGCGAACATGCGTCGAATTACGATGATCTCTTCCCGCTCCAATACGATCCGTGCCAGATGGTCCAATGGACGATCGCGAACTCCTGCGCTTTGCCGAAATAGAAAGAAGACGAATGAAGCAGGAGATGTTGATCAATGTTTCACAGCCAGAAGAATGCCGAATCGCCATCGTTGAAGATGGTGTCCTGGAAGAGCTCTATGTCGAGCGAAGCAGTCAGGAAAACTACGTCGGCAATATCTACAAGGGACGGGTCGTCAACCTGGAACCAAGCATCCAGGCGGCCTTTGTCGATTTTGGGGTTGGACGAAACGGCTTCTTGCATATCAGCGATATCGAGCCGCAGTACTATCGTCAGGGTGGATACGACCCCGACCAGCCAATAGATAATGGACGCGGCGGACGCCGTGTTGTTACGCCCGACGGCGATTCCGAGTCGATCGACGACCTGACCGATAATGGGGACACCAAGGACGGGGATGCCAAGGAAGGCAGCGGAAACGGGGGGAATCGCGCGCGTCGCGGGCGGCGGCCTCGCGCCGGGGCGCGCCCGCGGGTGAAACCTCCCATCCAAGACATCCTTCGCCGCGGCGACGAACTGCTTGTGCAGGTCATCAAGGAGGGAATCGGCACCAAGGGGCCAACGCTCTCCACATATATCAGTATTCCAGGAAGGTACTTGGTGCTGATGCCCGCGCTGGGGCGTGTCGGTATCTCGCGAAAAATTGAAGACGACGATGCCCGGCGCCGCTTACGGGAGATCATGCTCGAATTGAACCCGCCCAAGGGGTTAGGGTTCATCGTTCGTACTGCTGGTGTCGACCGCACGAAAAAAGAGCTGTCGCGCGACTTGGCCTATCTCGTACGGCTTTGGAAAGTGATTGTGCGACGCATTCGCAAGTGTTCGGCTCCGGTCGATATTTACGAAGAGAGCGACATGATCATCCGCACCATACGCGACATCTTTACCAGCGACGTCGATGCGATTTACATCGATGAGCCAAAGGCATATGAGCGGGCAAAGGAGTTCTTGCAAATTGTCATGCCGCGTTACGTGAATCGGCTGCAGCAATACGAAGGACGTGAACCGCTGTTTCACAAGTACCACCTTGACGACGCGATCTCGCAAATTCACCGCCGCGATGTTCCCTTGCCATAGGGTGGTTCCATCGTGATCGATCAGACCGAAGCCTTGGTGGCCATCGATGTGAATAGTGGAAATTTTCGCGCCGACGATTCCGCGGAGGAAACGGCCTTTCAAATCAACCTCCAGGCCGCTCGAGAGATAGCACGGCAGTTGCGACTGCGCGACTTGGGGGGGGTGGTCGTGAATGACTTTATTGATATGCGGAAGGAAAAACACCGCCGCGGTGTCGAACGGGCACTTCGCGATTCGGTGCGACGTGATCGAGCGCGTACGAAAATCCTCCGCACGAGCCCATTCGGGCTGATCGAAATGACGCGGCAACGGATTCGGCCGAGCATCAAGCGAAGCGTGTTTAGCGACTGCCCTGGCTGTCATGGAACCGGCGTCGTGAAGACCTCTGAAAGCATGGCGATCGAAGTCGTTCGGGTGCTGATGTTGGCCTCTCAGCGAGAGGATATCAAACGCATCGAGGTCACCGTGGTCGACGAGGTGGCCACGTACCTGAACAACAAGAAACGACGCGAGTTGGCCGCCCTGGAGGACGAAGGCGAAATCACCGTGCAAATCTTCGGCCGTAAAGGCGTTTCCCCCGAGTTTTTGGAGGTCATCTGCCATAACCGTGAGGGAAGGGATGTGAAGTTTCCATAATCCACGGCCTCGACGCGGGGCCAAATGCTCGGTAAATTATACGGTTTCCAGAGGTGAACGCTGCTGGCCACCAACGTCGGGTTTCCGGGGAGTCCGTCGACGCTAGGCAGTCGGAAGCTGGCCAAATACATGACAAACAGGTGCTTTGATGTACGCGATTATTAAAGACGGTGGAAGACAATTCAAAGTCGAAGAGGGCCAAGAGTTGGATGTGGATTACCGCGACGCAACCACCGGGGACACGGTCACCTTTGACACCGTTTTGGCAGCCGGACAGGGCCAGGACTTGAAGATCGGTCGCCCGACGCTCGAAGGGGCAACCGTCACCGCCGAAGTTGTCAACACGACACAGGGGAAGAAGCTCGTGGTGCAGAAATTACGACGACGGAAGAACTCCCGACGCAAAACCGGCCATCGCCAACTGTACACGCGCGTCCGCATCGACAAGATCCAGCCCTGACGTCATCCAGCCCTGCCGTCCCCGCGGCTTGCGAACTACTACCGCCAAAATGTTACCATCAACGGTCGCCCACCAACTTTAAGGTAGGCGACCGTTTTACGTTCGCAACGTTCGATATCGAACCACCGCTGGCCAAGGGGGAGACTTCCATGAAGCGGATCATGGGTTGGATTTGGAGTCACGGCATTGTTTCAACATTCCTGGCTGGCTTTTTCGTGATTCTGCCGATCGCCATCACGATCGGAATCATGAGTTGGGTCGGGGGGATGGTCGAGCAGTTCGTCGGGCCCAATAGCGTTGTCGGACGCGTGCTGCACTCGATTGGCATGAAAGTGCTCGCCATCGAAGCCGTGGCGTCGATCATCGGTTGGGTGCTCGTGATCGCCGCTATTTGGTTCATCGGGTTGGTCGCCAAGAATAGCGCCAAGAACCGCATTGAATCGTTGCTGCAAATAGCCGTCGAAAGAATCCCCTTTCTGCGAAGCGTGTACAAGCCCGTCGCACAGGTGGTCGACATGATCGCCGGGAAAGACCAAACCGACATGAAGGGCATGGCGGTCGTCTACTGTGAGTTCGGGCAACAACGCGGCGGCGGATTCCTCGGACTATTAACTTGTAACGACGTCTACCGCTTCGCCGGGCAAGACTGTCATGTGATCTACATTCCAACTTCCCCGGTGCCCATGTCCGGCGGAATCGTCTTCGTGCCCCAAGATGCCGTACGCGTGGTCGACATGCCGGTGGATGATCTGATGCAGATCTATTTCTCGCTCGGGGTGATGTGCTCGAAAGTTATACCATCACGGTACACACCAGCCCAGTTTGTTCATGACGACCGTCGCGAGGAGGACTAACTTTGGCTTTCGTGCTCTTGTGCATGGCTGGCATGAGAATGGGGACCGAGCCTTCGTTGGGATGCGGTTGTACAACTCCATTCCTTCAGGAAGGTGGCTCACATGAAGCTGGTCAACCTTTTCACGGGTTGCCGCGAGTATTTGCCTTGGCGACGAGAGCCCACGAACGTCTGGCCGTTACTTCGCGCTGCCGATTTCGATGCGGTTGTTCAGGAATAAGAAATCGGCGGCCAAATGGAATCACAAGTATCACTCGATGATTAATCCAATGATCTCCAATCGCTCGGCATTTCGCACATCATTCTTCTTGCGATTCCTCTGGCCAATCACTAAGGTTGACGTTGAAGATTAACCCCCGACTTGTTCCCTCCATCCGCATCCCCCCCCATTCGCTGGTGCCGGTCATGTCGAACAACAAACCGCGATATTCACACATGGCACGTTCGGCAACACATGAGCTTGTCGGTCGTGCCGTTGGCAGACGGACATTCTTGGTCGCCGGAGGACTGGGCTTCGCCGGGCTGAGCGTGCCGGCGATGACGGCGCGCGGGGCGACTTCGCCATCGGGCGGTGGGGGCGGTCGGGCCAAGTCGACGATCTTGTTCTTTCTCTGCGGCGGCTCATCGCATCTCGATACCTGGGACATGAAGCCGGAAGCGGCGCTGGAATTTCGTGGCGACTTCAAGACCATCGCCACCACGGCGCCTGACATTCAGCTTTGTGAACATCTGCCACGGTTGGCAAAGCAAGCACACCATCTGGCCATCGTCCGTTCGTTGGGTCACTATGGACGTGGCACGGGCGATCATCATGCGGGCTACTACTACAACCTGACCGGCCATGCGCCGGATGTTACTTTTCGCACATTGGCCAACGACCGGCGACCGCAGGAGACCGATTGGCCTTTTATTGGTTGCGTGGCGGGTTCCAAACGTCCGGCACATCCGTACTTACCCAACACCGTAACGCTGCCGCATAAACCAAGTCGTCCGCCTTACACGCGACCGGGACAGTTCGCGGCGTTGTTGGGCGTAGAACACGACCCCTTATATGTTGACGGCAGCCTTGAAAAGCCGCTTGAGTTTTCCGTTCCGGCGCTTGAACTTCGCGGCGACTTGTCTCCCGAGCGCGTCGCGACACGGCGTTCGTTGCTTAAAGAAATCGACGCCGCCCAACGGGCATTCGATCATACGGCCGACAGCGTGATCTACTCGAAACAACAAGCCAAGGCCTTCTCGTTGCTCACTTCTACGAAGGCCAAGCAGGCGTTCCATGTGGCCGAAGAGCCAGAGTCGCTCCGCGAGCGGTACGGTCAAACGGTCAACGGAATGAGCCTGTTGATGGCCCGGCGGTTGGTGGAAGCTGGTGTGCCGTTCATTACGGTGTTCTGGAAAGAGAACATGAAGTTCGCCAAGCAGTGCAAGAGCGCCGGCGGTTGGGACACGCACGGGAACAACTTTCACTGCCTGCGCGAACGTTTGTTGCCGGAGTTCGATCGAGGATTCGCGACGTTGATCGAAGACCTTGATGCGCGAGGGCGACTGGACGATACACTGCTGGTGGTGAACAGCGAAATGGGTCGCAAGCCGCGGATTGGCGACGTGCGTTCCGGTGGCATCAGCGGCGGGGGGCGCGATCATTGGACGCACTGCATGAGCGTGCTGCTGGCAGGCGGGGGAATCCGCGGCGGCCAGGTCTATGGCTCATCGGACCGCGTGGGCCAATTCCCCGCCAATCGCCCCGTCGCCCCCGAACACATTGCCCATACGATCTACCATGCGATGGGGATCGCGGACCTCACAACTACGGATCTCCAGGGTCGTCCGCTGCAACTCCTTCCCGAAGGCCGCCCCTTGGTGGAGTTGTTTTAGCAGTATCCACGTGGCAACCCCCTCCCAGCGGTGCTCTCGCTGTTGGCCATGCGTTCCTTTCTCTTTCGTTCACGTTGCTTCACGGAATTTGTTGGACGTCGGCGGTCGAGATGTCTTATCATCCATGGCGGTGGGTGGGGGCCGCGGGGTGATCTCCTCTGATTTTGCAAAGGGCCAATATCGTGACAGAAAAGCAACACAATCTCCGTCGGCGCACATTCTTGAAATCGAGCTTGTTGGTTGCCGGCGCCACCGGTCTTACGCAAGCCATTCCCGGGGCCCAAGCACAAGCCGCGGGGGGTAACCATGATGACGTCGACGCAAACCCAGCGGCGATTCCGACCCGACCGTTTGGCGGCACCGGGCGAACCTTGCCCATTCTTGGGATGGGCGGTTCGGCCATGGTGCGTCTGTTCATCAAAGCATACGGCGTCCCACTTCTCTCGATGGACGAGCGAAAAGCCATGGTGCGCCATGCATACGATTCAGGCATTCGCTACTTCGATACGGCCCGTGTGTATGGCGAAAGTGAATCGATCGTGGGCGGCGGCTTGAAGGGCGTTCGCGAACATTGCTATGTGGCCACGAAGGTTCACTTCCCCGATCCGAAGCTGACCCGGCAAAGCGTGGAAAAGTCGCTCGAACAACTCGACATGGACTATGTCGATTGCGTACAGGTTCACAGCCCTGCCATCGAGCGGTTAGGGTTCGAGGGGGCGATGAAAATCCACGCGGAGTTGGTAAAGCTGCGCGATGAAGGGTTGCTCAAGTACATCGGGCTCACCACGCACGTGGCGTTCGAAACCGTACTGCAAATGGTTGAGACTGGCGGCTTCGATCAGGTGTTGCTGGCCTACGGTTATTTCCGCAAGGGGATGGACACGATGCTCTCGAACAAGAAAATCGAAATCCGCGAGCGGTGCTTGACCAAGGCGTATGAGCAGAAGATGGCCATCGTGGCGATGAAGGTGTTGGGGGCGAACATCATGAGTCACAACGCCAAGAACGTGGTGGGCGACTACGACGAAGCGCAGCTTGCCAAAGTGCCCCCGGCGGCGCTTCGCTGGGTGATGCGCGATGAGAGAGTCTCGATGCTGAATATCGGCGTCTCCATGCCCGGGGACATCGATCGCAATCTAGCCACGCTCACCGGCAACCCCACCTATACCAACGAAGACCGCGATGTGCTCGCGGAATTCTCGGCCCGCGCGTATGAATCGCAGATGGTGAAGGGAATGGAAGTGACCTAGGAGGGACTGCCGCTGCGTATGTTTTTGTCGTTCCGCTATCTGGGCGATGGCCATGGCTGTTCTCAGCTTTGGCCTTCGGCAACAAACGGACTGCTAGAACGTCCAGCGATAGCCGAACCGGGCGGTGAATCCGGTGCCGAAGACTCCGGAACCGTGAACGAGATAGTTCTTGTCGGTGATGTTTTCCAGACTCAAGCTCACGCGGTGCTGGTTGTAGCGGCCGAAAGATCGGCCCGTGCGCATGTTGAGTGTGGCGTAGCCGGGCGTCCCCCCGGGGGGAATGCGCTCATCGGTGATGTCTCGGACCAGTTCCAGCCGATCCTGTCGACTCACCATCCAGGCGTAGACCTGGAAATAGCTGCTCGCGTTAAGATTGCGCCACCGCAAACCAAGAATCCCCTGGGTGGGCGGTACACGGCTCAAGGGTGAGTCGGTAACGCGATTCACTCCGTAGGTGTACCAGAAGTTGCCGTACAAGCTCCAACCATCGTGCAGCAGATACTCACCATTGGTTTCAACGCCTTGGACGAACGAGTCTTGGTTGGCCGAAGCGAAGGTATTCTTCGCCGTGGCAATCGAAACGATGTTGTTCTGTAGGTCGGTCCAGAAAACGAATGTTTGGGTACGCAGTCGGCTGAAGTTCGATTTGACGCCAACTTCGTAGTTGATCGAATGCTCTGGAGTAAGGCCCAGGCTAGGAACACTTTGCCCCTCCTGTAGCACGTTGGGGTTGTTGGCCATCAGATCGTCCAGGTTGGGTGCCCGAAACCCTTCGGAAATCGAACCAACCAGATTCATGTTGGGGTTCAATTCATAGACCAAACCGACTTGACTTACCCAATCCTGGTAATTCGGGTTGATGAAAACCGGCGTACCAGCCACGACCGGGGTGCCTGCCGCATTGATATTTTCGTAGCGCACGCCGGCCACGGCATCGAGCCGCTGGGTCAGTGCCATGTCCCAGTTGAGGAACGCTCCGATGCGTTGATACCGTGCGTCGTCTGGAACAATCGGACGGCTGGCCGTGCCGCCGAAGGGCGAATCGACGTCGTCATAGTACCAATCGAAGCCGGTCGTCCATTTTCCGAACCAATCGAGATCCTTCACCGCTACCGCACTCACACCAACCGTTTCGACGTCGGTTTCCTGGAATCGCGTGGTCGGCACGCCACGTTTTTGGTTTTCTCGCTGACGGTTGTACGAGGCCGTTACGATCAACGCGTCGATGGCCGCGATCGGATCGATCGACTGATAGCGGACATAAGCTAGGTCGCGTTGTTGCGGATCGAAGAACCTCGCCTTGGCAAACGTATTGCTGTTGTTCAGGTCGCCGGGGAAGCCGGGAAATCGGTCGCTCCGTGGCAGGTTATCCTGCTGGAAGTGTTGCAGCGACACGGTGAGCACCTGATCGGCATCGAGCAAGTAGTTGAGTTTGATGTCGCCTGCCCACTGCTGGTAGTTGGTTCCGGGCTGACGACCAAAATCCCAGCCCGTGTCGAGATTGCGGACATTGGCGAAACTGCCACCGGCGAAGACGCCCAGATTGCCGTCCCAGCCTTCGACATTCACGCGGTCGTAGGGTGAGGAATTGGCCGTGTTGTAAAATTGAGTGAACTCACCGCCGGAGTAGTCGCCATGCTCCATGCCATAGTGCAGATCGGCTCCGCGGGTCACGACGTTGATCGCGCCACCAATCGCGTCGGAACCCCACAAGACGGATCCCTGACCGCGCAACACTTCGATGTGGTCGACCATTCCCGGATCGATCGTATTGAAATACTGGTTCGGCCCCCGCCGGGTGATGGAATTGTTCAGTCGAATCCCATCGACAAGAATCAGCACTTGCTGCCCCGTCAGCCCTCGAACAAACGGCGATGCCTGACCGGCGGCGGTGCTTTGCATCAAGACGCCAACTTCGTTTTGCAGAGCCTGAAACATATCGGCCGACTGTTTCGCTTCGATCACCTGGCGCGTAACGACCGAACCAGCGGCAGGGCTATCGAACAACGACGTGCGACCGCGCAAAATGCCCGTGGTTTCACCGAAGGGACCAGCTTGTCCAAACTCGAGTTGCCGGAGATCGGGGTAGCTCCGCGACTGCCCCGAAACATTCGGCGCCGATGTTGGCGATACGTTCCGCGGAGGCGCGTCGTCCGATGCTCCCGAATCGTCCATGGGGCGGACTTCGACTTCTGGAAGAGTGTCGCCAGGGTCGGAGTTTGGGTCGGGCTCTTTTGCAAACGCGGGCGAGAACAGTCCCGCCAGCAGAACCGTGCTGAGACAGACCCAGAGGGGCACTATTCGCATCATGAGGGGAACGAAGCCGAAGAGAGAGATGGCGCGCGGTAAGATGTGAAACTGTTGTAGCTCATTTCTGTATTCGGGTTGTGAGATTGCCGAGCACCAATACGGCCCCCATGGCGCGAACATCTACCCCCAACCGATAGAGTTACCGCCTGCAAAGCTGCTGCTGCTGTCTCGGACAGCCTGCAATTTCTTCGGGCGTTGATTCCGGGCCAACACTTTACGCCGATGTGGTCGTCCCGGCATCTTTGGAAAACAGTGCGTCTTGCATGCCGGCTCGCAGCTTGGTTTCTTTCACAAGACAGTACAGCACCGGCACGACGAGCATCGTGATGATGGCAATGGTCATGCCGCCGAAGCTGGGAATGGCCATCGGGACCATGATGTCCGATCCGCGTCCGGTCGAAGTCAGCACGGGAATCAGTGCCAGAATAGTGGTCGCCGTGGTCATCAGGCAGGGACGCACACGGCGAGCGCCAGCTTCGACGGTCGATTCACGCGCATCCTGTATCGTCGTGATCTCACGCTTGGCAAAGCTCTGGTCGAGATAGGTGGCTATCACCACGCCATCGTCGCTGGCGATGCCAAACAGCGCCAAGAAACCGACCCAAATGGCAACACTCAAGTTGATGGGATGGACCCCGAACAGGTCGCGCATGTCGGTGCCGAAGACGTCGAAATGCATGAACCAGGGCTGACCGTAGAGCCAGATCATCATGAATCCTCCGGACCAGGCGACAAGAATCCCACTGAAGACGAGCGACGTGGTAATCACCGAATTGAACTGGAAGTAGAGAATGACAAAGATTACGAACAGGGCTAGTGGAAGTACGACCGCGAGCGTCTTCTGCGAGCGAACCTGGTTTTCGTAGTTGCCGGCGAAGGTGTAACTAACCCCGGGCGGAAGCGTGAACTCGCCAGAGGAGAGTTTCGCATCAAGGTACTTCTGGCATGCTTCGACCACATCAACTTCGGCTTGGCCTGGCTTCATGTCGAACAGCACATAGCCAATCAGGAAGGTGTCTTCGCTCTTGATTGCTTGTGGACCGCGGACATAGCGAAATTCGGCCAACTGAATAAGCGGAATCTGCGTGCCATCGGGAGCTGGTACAAGGATCCGCCCCAAGGTCTCGATCTGGTCACGCAGTTCGCGCATGTAACGAACGCG
>Ga0114931_10007786_pt1 | contig 13050 bp, 14 predicted proteins | sample 2SBtaG_FD_89579 | JGI IMG/M metagenome (GOLD analysis project Ga0114931, IMG submission 89579) | Deep subsurface microbial communities from Kolumbo volcano to uncover new lineages of life (NeLLi) - 2SBTROV14_V59a metaG | ecosystem: Environmental > Aquatic > Marine > Volcanic | place: Kolumbo... | reverse complement strand
TTCGTTCGTTGCTCACATTCGTTCGTTGCTCACATTCGTTCGTTGCTCACATTCGTTCGTTGCTCACATTCGTTCGTTGCTCACATTCGTTCGTTGCTCACATTCGTTCGTTGCTCACATTCGTTCGCTTACGCCAGAATCGGAGGAGCCGGACGGAATAGCGGATTACTACGAGGGTTAATTACTGTGCCATCATTACCAAATTGCTGGAATACAAAGTCGGATTGATCACGACCAGATAGTCTTTCAATAATATCGTCTGAACGAAGTTTCTTATCAACTTCTAACTGAGCAATAAGTGGACGATCAACTCCAGGTTGCCACTTAGTTAGATCAATACTGCCTAGAGACGGGTTATGACCTACACGCTCACGCTCAAGGGCAATATTTGTTACTTCACGTTCAGTGAGATCACGAGTATTGCAACCAATACGAATATCACAATCATAATCAGTTACATCCGGATCCATACCTTCACCCCACATACATTTAGCTGAAGCCATTAGTTGTAATACACTGAAATATAATACTCCAACAGAGGCAAGTAGAAGTAGCGTTGCAAAAACATCTCTCTGGTTTATCCATGCCATATTGTTATATTACTATTTAAGATAAAAAAATTGAAACCATTTAAAAAATAAGTGAGATATTACTTTAATACGTCGAATTGCTCACTTCGTTCGACAATTCTCCTCATGTCAATCCGCGAAAAATACAAGCATCTTAATGAAGCCGAACACGTTTTGGCACGACCTGGTATGTATATTGGAACTGTAGAACCTAATGAATACACGCATTGGGTCTTTAATAAAGGAAAAATGGAGTATCGAAGTTTAGAATATAGTTATGGCTTTGTTCAAATCTTCTTAGAAATTTTAATGAATGCTATCGATCAATCTAAACGAGTAAAGAATTTAACTGAAATTCGAGTTAATATTAATGTTGAAACTGGTAATATTAGCATTTACAATAATGGTGATGGTATTGATGTTGTGATGCATCCAGACGAAAAAGTGTATGTTCCTGAAATGTTATTTAGTAAATTCCGGAGTAGTACCAATTACAATGATACTGAAGACCGAATTGTAAGTGGAATTAATGGAATTGGTGCCAAGGCTACAGTAGTATTTAGTAAAGAATTCACTGTCGAAACAGTGGATACCAAGCGGAAGAAAAAATTTACTCAAGTATATCGAAATAATTTAACTGAAATTGAAGAAGCTATTATCGAAAAGACTAGTGAAAAAGGATATACACGAATTACTTATATTCCAGACTTTGGTAGATTTAAAATGGATGGTTTCAATAAGGTCTGTTTATGTGTAATGAAAAAGTGTTTATATGATGCAACTGCTTTAACAGGAAAAGGAGTAAGTATTTGGTATAATGATAAACTTATTGAAGCTAAGAATTTTGAAGATTATGTAAAGCTGTACACAGGTGATAGTGTAAGCGTGGTACATGAGCGTCAGGTAATAAAAGGTGCTGGCGATACATCACCTTTTTATGAATGGGAATATATCATTTGTCAAAATACTACTGATGTTGATGGTTTTCGACAAGTATCATTTGTTAATGGAATTCCAACATACGGAGGTGGTACTCATGTTGATTATATTACAGGACAAATATGCAAAGGTATTAACAAAGGTGGAAAATTAAAAGATATTGATATTCGAAATAATATGATGCTATTTTTAATCTGTCATGTTCGCAATCCATCATTTGATAGTCAGACTAAAAATAAACTTACTAGTCCAATAAAGAAGTTTGGTTGCGAATGTGCTGTAAGTGCTACATTTATTAAGAAAGTTATGAAAACTGGAATTCTAGAAGCAGCCAAAAGTCTCGCTCAATTTAAAGAAGATAAAAAACTTAAAAAAACTGATGGAGCCAAAAAATCAGATATTGGTTTTATCGCGAAATTAGTAGATGCCAGTTTAGCAGGTGGAAAACGTAGTAGTGATTGTGTTCTAATTTTAACAGAAGGTGATTCTGCAAAAGCATCAGTAATGAGTGGTATTAGAATTGTTGGTACGCAACGATACGGAGTATTTCCACTAAAAGGAAAATTAGTAAATGTTCGCGAACGAGTAGCAAGTCAAGTAAGCTCAAATGAAGAAATTCAAAATATTAAAAAGATTTTAGGACTAAAACAAGGCGAAGATTATAGTAATGGCAAAAATGGACTTAGGTATGGTCGTGTTATGATTATTACTGATGCAGATGTAGATGGTGCACATATTAAAGGACTTTTAATTAACTTCTTCCACTGGTACTGGCCGAGTTTGCTTAAAAGAGATGATTTTATAACATGTATGGCAACACCAATTATTAAGGCAAGTAAGAAAGGCGGTGTATTAGAATTTTATTCTGCGCGAGAATATGAAAAGTGGAAAAGTGCTGAAAATACTGAAAGTTCCAAATGGACAATTAAATATTACAAGGGTTTAGGTACGAGTACTAAAGATGAATTTCAGGAGTACTTTAAGAATCCAAAAGTAATTGATTATGAATGGGATCCAGATAGTGATAAAAATATTAAACTAGCATTTGACAAAACTAAGGCAAACGACCGAAAGGTTTGGCTTAAAGATTACAATCCAGATGTAGTACTTGATTATGCCTTGCGGGGTGTAAGTTATAGTGAATTTGTACATCGAGAATTAAAGCATTTTTCAGAAGCGGATAATATTCGAAGTATTCCTTGTATGGTAGATGGATTAAAACCATCACAAAGGAAAATTATTTATGCAGCATTCTTGAAAAATTTGCGGAATGAATACAAAGTTGCACAATTTTCAGGCTATGTAGCAGAAAAAACTTGTTATCATCATGGCGAGGTAAGTTTAATGCAAGCAATCATTGGTTTGGCACAAGGCTTTGTTGGTTCAAATAATATGCCGTTATTGGCAGCGAAGGGTCAATTTGGAACTCGGCTTGCAGGAGGAAAAGACAATGCTGCAGCCAGGTATATCTTTACTCATCTCCGCGAAGAAACATTTAGTATATTTCATAAGGACGATTTTCCATTACTTCGGCATATGGAAGATGATGGAACTGTAATTGAACCTGTGTATTATGTACCAACTATTCCTTTGGTGCTGATTAATGGTAGTCGAGGCATTGGTACAGGTTATAAATATGAAATTCCCAATTATAATCCGCGAGATGTCGCCAAGAATTTAATGAGACTAATGAAAGGCAATAAAGTGGAATCAATGGATCCATGGTATGCAGGATTTCAGGGCAGTATTGAAAAGAGTGAAAAAGGATACATCACGCGAGGAATTTGGGAAAGGACTGGTCATGATGAATTGCGAATTACAGAACTTCCAATTGGTACTTGGACAACTTCTTACCTGGAATTTTTAGGTGGAATGATTATTGAAGGACGTGTAAAGAAAGAAGAAGAAAAAACAAAAGGAAACAAGATTATTCGAAAAATTAGTAGTAATTGTGATGATGAAAACGTAGATATTACTATTGAATTCACAAAGAGTACAAAAGAACTGTTTAAGACAGACGCCGATTTAGAAAAAGTATTAAAATTGGTTAGTCATCTTGACACGAATAATATGTATCTGTATAATTCGGAACACATAATTAAAAGATATAAAGGTCCTGAAGAGATTTTAGAAGAATTTTACGAAATTCGATTAGAAGAATATCAAAAGCGAAAGAAATATTTATTGCGAAAATTGTTAGAAGAAATTAAGAAACTTGGAGCAAAGGCTCGATTTATTAAAATGGTTTGTGAAGGAGAACTTATTATTGCCAAAAGACCAAAGAAAGAACTTGTATCAGAGCTCGAAGAACTTGAATTTCCAAAAATTGATGAAAAGTATGATTACTTGCTAGGTATGGCATTATGGACATTAACTTTGGAAGAAGTGGAAAAACTAGAAAATGAAGTGGCAAAGAAAAAAGAAGAGTACAAAGAATTGAAGGAAAAAGAAGAAACTCGACTTTGGAGGGATGATCTCAAAATGTTATTCAAATGAAAATTGAAAAGTTATTTTTATTTTTATTTAAAAACATAATGGATTTCTTTTATACAGGTACCGAAGAAATTCCTGAAAATACAACAATATTGCGGTGTAATCATAATCAATTAACGAGCCTAACGGCTCTTCCAGGAGGTCTTAAAGAATTGTATTGTAGTTATAATCAATTAACTAGTTTACCAGAGCTTCCAGTAGGTCTTCAAAGATTGAATTGTAATCATAATCAATTAACTAGTTTGCCAGAACTTCCAGCAGGTCTTCAAGAATTGTATTGTCAAAATAATCAATTAACAAGTTTACCAGCTCTTTCTGAAAGTCTTCAAAAATTGTATTGTAATGACAATACCTTATTAACAATTATAAAAAACTTACAAGCTAAAAATAAAGAAATTCAACAACTTAGAAAGGAAAATAAAGATTTGAAAGAACAATTAAGATTGGTACCTGGTGGAGAATTATATTTTGAAGCTATGGAACATTATAAAGGGATGCTGGAAAAACAATTAAAGTAATTTTTTATTTTCTCCAGTTATTTTTTTATCAAATAGTATTATATAACGATGGGTCAAGCCTACAGTCAGCCGAAAGTATCGGGTGAAGTTACGTTAAACCGAATTCGTGAATCCTGCCAACGTGATGATAGTGTTCCCGAATCGCTTAGATCTTTTAAAGTAAATCTACTTGCTAATGACTTGAATTCTCTTGGTTTTAATATTTCTACTGTTGATGGCAAGGGTCATGCTTTAAGTTCCGAAGAAGTTTGCCGGAAAATCAAGGAACAAGCTGTACCTGATGTTGAGGAAGTTTGTATGATGAATGCGTCTCGAAAGGGAGAGGCTATGCAGACAGTAGAACAAATGGTAAAACATTTTAACAAACATTATGGCGCTCGAATTAGCATTCTGAAAAATCCCCTAGATCCAAGCAAAGGTAAGCGTAGTGTAGCCAGTTTGTGTGATGATCTTTATCTGGTAAGTGATCAGCTATATCGAAAGCTCAGTGACCGTCCTCAAGTTGTCAAAAAGCAATTATATCAGGAAGTTGATCGCCTTCAGGCATATAAAAATCAATTAGAACAATCATTTAACAGTACTCTAGTTGCTCTAGCAGGCCAGCGAGGTACTGATCAAGATAAGCTAAAAGATAAACTAGAAGTTGCCAAAAAGCTACAGGGTATTGTTAGCCACGAACTAGCTCGTCAGCTACAGGCTGCGCGTCAAAATTATCAAACGGTTGCCAGTGAACTAAAAGTAGAACCTAGTCAACTTCAGGAACAACTTGGTTTTGCTGTTGATAAGTATCGCATGGCTCGTTATGGTGATGATGACAAAGCTAAGATTGCCGCTCTCTTGGGTATTATGAAAGGAATGCCTCCTGCTGTGGATAGCTGTACTGCCTGTATTCGGAAATTCGGAATGGGTGTTGATACATATTATACCATGTCTGGTGATTTACAAAAACTACAACCAGCACTTATGGCAAAATATATTGAATTAATGAAAGAAACAAAGGATCGCGGTGAACTTAGAGAACTCAAGAAGTGCTACGAACGCTTGCTACTAGAAAAAGATAAATGTGGTCGGGGCAGTGGTCTAGTACATGCCATTGAAAGAGCCGGACGCGGAACAACAGGTCTTGGACAATTTACAGATCTTAAAGAAGCTGCTGCAATGGTAGTATCCACATTTAACGCTTCTAGACTACAGCCAGGCAGATCAGCAGTTGGAAGTCTAATGGTAGAACGAGAAGGTGTTGTACCTATGACTAGTAGCGAAGTCGCAAGTGTGCTACGGCCAACACCTGTTGCGAGTTCCAGTACAGCAGCTGAAGGAGAAGCTACTGAAGCAGCTTTAGAAGCAGTAGATGTGGCTGTGGCGAAAACATAATTAATTAAAGCGCGAAAAAGTAAACCTTATTTTTTTGAAATAAGATTTTATAATGGTAGCACCAATTCATTACCGCAATTTTAAGCTTACAGAGCTTAGTGTACAAAAGAGTCCAAATAAGCAAATTACATACGACATCTTATACAAAGGAAATCCTTTAGTAATTAGCAGTTCTAAAGTTAAGATACTTGAAGATCATGATGGTTATCTAGATATTGAACTTCCAAAGGATCGCAAAAAGATGTACGATGTATTTCATGGCTTAGATAAATATATTATACTTTTTGCAACTCAAAATAGTGAGGTTTTATTCAACAAAAAATTGAGCAAAGTAGAAATTGAAGAAAGATATAAAAAAACTATTCAAGTAGAATATCCAGGTGAGCCTGGTTATATTCGAGTAAAAGTTCCAAGTGAAGTAAAGATATTTGATAAAAGCGGTCGTTCCGTAAATAAAAAAGTAGATGATGTTGTTGAAAAAGATGATGAAATTTGGGTGAATTTGAAAATTCATTCACTAAGACTTTCACTTGGTACCATTAAATGTAATTGGTGTATTGAACAAATTCAATTAAATAAAATTGTAAGTGATTGTACTATTCGCCACGATAGCGAAAGCGAAAGTGAAGACGAGCAAAGCGAGGATGAACGGAGCGAATAGAGGAGAAAATGAGCAAAGCGAATTTTCGACTCGAGCGATAGCGAGAACGAAGCGAGCGAAGCAAGCGAGTAGAGGAAAAAATCGAATGAAATGAGATTTTTGACGTAAGCGATAAAAAAAGCGATTAAATTATTTTTTCTCTTGATAATTTATATATCATGGCAAACGGTGGTGCTGCTTTAGCTAATCTAGCACTACTTGCTGTACTACTTGTTGTAGTATCAGGTGTAGTAAGATCTTGTGGAATGATGGGTGGAAGTTCTTCTAGTCCTAGCCCAAACTTAAAGCCAACCAACGGTGGTAATGGTTCAGTTTCAGAAGAAGAAGTTGTTGAACAACTAGAAATGCCCAACACTATTAATGATCCGTTTTTCAGCTCTGAAAAACTATTACCCAAAAATGATAATAATGATCCCGAATGGACCGAAGCGTTTAAGAAAGGAGATAACATGCTAATGCAACAGAACTTTATTGATACTACGGCCGGTACTGAGAAGTTCCAGGTAACTCGTTCAGTTTGTGGTCGTAAATACCTAAGTCGCGATCTGCGTCGTGTGCCGACAGTAACGCGTGATCCGTCTACAATTAACTCATTTAACCTACCAGTAATTGATCCGGTATGTGCTCAGGAATACAATGACATGCATGGCAATCTGGATTATGATTGTGATACTCAGACCTGGGTTAAGGACGAAAACACTCTGGCTGCCCTGGGTTATCCTCTACCCAAAAATTCACTGTATTAAAAAAATTATTTCGCTATTTAAAGAAAATTTTATTTTTTTAAAGTTATTTTAAAAATGAAATACAATAAGAATATATTATTAATGTCTCTTCTTGAAAAGAATAGTGTACTTGATTGGATTAAAATGACTCCAAAATATATTGAATGGATGAAAATGTCTAGAAAAAAAGACGGAAAAAGTATAGCTAAAAAAGAAAAAAATTGGGGAACAAATATTATCGGAAAAAATACTAATCAATGGACAAATATGCTAGGAGAACTTTTAGTAAAAGAATTATTAGAAAAACAGGGATATCTAGTATATCGACCAAAAATGAAAAAAAATTATAAACCAGATTGGGAAACAAATGACACAATTTGGGAAGTTAAAACTAGAAGTTATACAGTTCCCGGAACAGCTGGAGAAAAAATTCTTGGATGTCCCTTTAAATATGCTGAAATCCCAGAAATTTATGAAAAACCATTAAATATTGTAGTTGTGGGATATCAAGAATACGAAGCAATACATGATTTTGGTTTATTTAGTGAAAATTCAAAACAAAAAAAGAAAATTTTAGAAGTATTTGAAAGTCTAAATATTAAATTTGTAAAATGTTCTTCTTTAATTACTAATTAATACCTCATATTCATGGGATTGTGGAGTTTTAGAGTTAATAAGTCTTTTACATTTTATTTTTTTAATATTAAAATTTTTATATAAATCAATTACTTGCTGGCAATATGCATTTGATGCAAGAAATTTTATTTTTTTTTGATTTATTTCTGTACACATTTTAGCTAATTCTTCGTGTTTATCAAAACCATTTTTTGAATAATCAACAAATGATGTTTTATTTACTGGACAATATGGAGGATCAAGATATACAAAGTCTCCATTCTTTATTTTTGGGAGTGTATCAATAAAATCTTGACAAATAAAATGTATATTATATTTATTAAAAGCATTATGTAATCTTCTCAATTCGTCTGGATTAAAAATTTTAGGACTATTATAATTTCCATAAGGTACATTAAATCCATTATTTCCTTCTCTATATAATCCTCGAAAACATGTCTTATTCAAGAAAATAAATAAGGCACTTTTGGCACATTTTGGTAATTGTTTATGAGAATTATACCAATTTCTAAAATAATAATATAGAGCAGTTTTTCCTCTTTTTTCAGCTATTTCTTTGGCAAATTCATATTCTTGAAATATGAATTGATGTCTTTTTGCATGTTGTGTATTTTTTGCAGATTCAAAGAGCGATACAATTTTATTTAATTTTTTAATTAATTTTTCTACATTATTTTTGATATCTTGATATAACTCAATTAATCCCTGATTTTTATCTGAAATATACATATTACCTTTTATAGTAATAGTTTGATTTGATAGCAATGCTAAAAACACACTTCCACCTCCAGCAAATGGCTCATAATAATTTTCAATAATATCAGGAAATTTTTCTAAAATTTGTTCTATAATTTGACTTTTTCCCCCAACCCATTTTATAATAGGTTTCATTTTAATGTATTTATATTTATTTATTCAATTTTCTTTTAAAAAGAAAATTTATTTTTATAGTACAATGGATCCTCGAAGACATTTCATTACCGAAGAAGATTGGGTAAAACATTACCAAAAGGATCTTCAAGAAGCATTTGATCTTATTAAGTTAAATTCAAGATTAGGTGTATTTGAAAATTTAAATTTCGAGGATTTTGTGAAGGAGTCGTATCGCGTATTTTCAAGTAAAAGAAAGATACCAAATTAGAATAAAATGCAAGAATACGAGGAAAGATTCTATGACATTCATATAGATCATGTAAATGATTTATATGATATGATGAAGGAATGGGGCGAGTGTGGCCTTGAAAGATTTTATTTACTTGACCTGATGACACGAGAAAATTTTTTCGATTTCTGTATTAAGTACTCTGAATTATATGTACAAGATTACGAAGATTCAGATGAAAATGATGAAACCGAAATTTTCGAAGATCCGGAATTTAATTACGAGCCTGAGCTTATTGTAAAAAAAATAGAAAAGCCAAAACCAGAAATAGTACCTGAAGAGCCGTCAAAACCAAAATGGGTTATTCTTAAACGGGGATCTCTTCCTTCCTGAAAAATAGAATATATGCTTGATTAAATTGTTCCTTGCTAATAGTTTCTGTTGTAGATATAATTTCATCATTAAATTTATGCCATTTTTCTTTTCTTTTTGCTATTGAATAGTAATGTCCTACATTGAGTCTTCCAAAGTGAAATACAGAAGCATATAAATTATATTGAAATTTCATTGGATTAAATACTTTTGTAAATGACTCTTTATCAGAATTTGGAATATATTTTAAAACATCCAAACCCTGTAAAGGTATTTCTACTGGAATATTAATCTTATGAGGATATTTAAATCGTTTTAAGACAATAATAAGATGCGTTGAAATAATTGAAGGTCTAATAGTTTTCCAAGTAGTACCAACTGATTTACAGGTATCACACTTATATTCATCTAATTTTTCCTTCCTAGTAAAAAGATCTAAACAATCATACAAGGTACATGAATTGACATTTTCTGGAAGTTCCAAATGAAGTTGTGTGATAATATCATATCTTCTATTAATGTGTTTGCAATTGGTACAAAATGTTTTGGTCCTAATTTGTGAATGAAACATTGGTGTGATATATGAAAATCCTGTTTTATAAGCACTAATATAGTGAATAAAACACTTATCAATTTGAGGGTTTAAAGAGTTTAAATCGTTGGTTGGATCTCTTTCTTTTTTTAATTGTTCATGAAATTTGTCAAGAAGAGTAATTAAAAATTCATCTGCATCTTGATGTTGATGCTGTGAAAAATTTTTAGACATGTTAACAAAAATATTAACGAATGCCTTTGGATTTACTTTAAGATTTGAACCCTCTTTGTTAAGTCCTTCATGTTTAGCAATTACGTTAACCAAGTTGATATACGCAGCAATATGATGCTTATTATTTTCTTTGTATTGCTCAATTAAATCAGCTTCAGCAAGCATTTTAAGATTTAAGGAGTTGGTAGAAAAAAGACATTGCAAAAGAGAATTCAAATAACAAACAGAAGTACTGTTGTTAAGACCAAAAATTGGAAGGTCATTCATTTACTTAATATATGGTATTTCGTTTTAAAATGAATTTACGCAGAAGTCTGGTAGGAGAGAATACCTTTAACATAGTATGTTTCATCTTCAACAAAATCCATATCACTAACAATTTCTAGATTTGATACTGAAGTACCTGGATCAACAGTTAAAGAACCAGGCATTACCACGGGAGACGTTTGATTATCTTTAATAACTAGACAATTAACCGAATAAACTGTACCACTTTCAGCATCAAACGGAAGTCCTGAAAGTACTACTTTGTTCAATGCACCACCATCTGTATTAAAGACAAATGAAGTTATTAGAAGAACTTGAACTGTAGTATCAGTTTTTTGAGATCCACACCGAGCAGTTGAAATAAGTGGATTGGTAGTACCGGAATCAACAGCAGGAGCCCATGCCGAAAATGAAGCGTATTCTGAAAGACTATCGTTGGTTGAATCAAGAGGAATTGAATTCCATTCGCGAACGTAATCTGCATAAAACGGTGTCATATCTACTGTTTCAGACATGAAGTATATATTATTTCAGGAGAAAAAAGAAAATATACTTCATGTTTGTCAAAGTTTTACGTTGATGCCTCATAAACAATTTCACCACGTACTGTGTATGAAAGAGTAGCAAGGAATACAGCAACATGATAAACATCAAGATTTACCTGAGAAATACCAGGATTAATTTCTAGTCTTCCAGATTGAATAAACGGACCAACTAAAACAGTTGCATTATTGCTAGCAATTGTACATTTCTTGGCAGGGACGGGCAGAGATCCTAGAGTAATTAAATCTGCAGTAGGTAGTGATTTAGTAAATGTGAGATTGAGAACTACTACTACATTATTACCAACACGTTTATATACTGTTCCTGCAACACTAGTAGGTTGAGTTAGATTACCATCAACAATGGTAGGTACCCAGGGTAGCCATTCGGTATAATTTTGTAGATAATTGGCACCTGCATCAAATGATACTTTATAAGCACGTAGCAATGTTGTAATTAAATCGTTTTGACCGCTAGTAATAGCAGTAGATTCATCATTGGCTTGATATGTGATTTCTCCTTTAATTGTGTACACAAGTCCAGGAACAAATAAACCATTTCGGTCAATACTAATAGTAGTTGTTGAAGCTAGTGGGTCAATTTTTAGCTCACATGTTGCGAAAAATAAACCATTAAATTCCATATTACCGGCACTGGTATAAACAGCATCAACTGATGCAGGAATCGGAAGTGCTCCAATTGTTAGAAGTCCAACACCAGGAGCAGATTTAGTAAATTCCATATTCAGAGAAACAATAACTTTATTTCCGATTCTTTGGTACTTTGTTCCATCAAAGTTAACACGTGTTCCGGTTTCTCCCGACAGTACTACCGGATTCCAATATGTCCAATTTTTGTAAACATCTAGAAGATCTCCAGTTGTTCCAAAAGCTACACCTCTTGACATGAGTACATTCTTTAGAATAACAGGCGCTGACATTAAGTTATATTGTATGGTGCGAAAAAAATAGATGAAATAATTTCTTTTTAAAAACGTAAACACAAAAATTGATTAAAGACAAACAAATAAAAGCAATGCGTGTTGTTGATTTGTTCGCTGGCACTGGTGCTTTTTCACATGTCTTTAAAAAGGCTGGCCACGAAGTAGTTTTTGCTAATGATATTGAGCCATCTTCAAAAGAAATATACAATTTGAATTTTCCTGAACACAATTTTGTACTTGGAGATTTAAGTAAAATTCCAACTAAGGATATTCCTGCGCATGATATACTGTGTGGAGGATTTCCTTGTCAGCCATTTAGCATTGCTGGAAAACGCGAAGGATTTCAAGATAAACGAAGTGATGTAATCTGGAAAATATTTAAGATAATAAGATATCACAAACCAAAAATTTTATTATTAGAAAATGTTAAAAACTTGTTGACACATGATGCAGGAAAAACATTCAAAACTATATTGCGATGTTTAGAAAAGCTTGGTTATAAAATTGTTTACAAACTAGTTGATACTTGTAAATATACTGAAATACCTCAACACCGCGAAAGAGTATATATTATTGGAACATTGGATCATGAAGTAAAATTTGATTTGAATTTTCCTACTATTAAAAATAAAAAAATTAAAGAATTTTTAGAAGAAAATGTCAATAAAAAATATTATTACACACAAGAGTTAAAGGCATATGATAAAATTAAAAAGGATGTTAAAAAATCAGTCCTTGATAATAATGTCCTTTATCAGTACAGGAGATATTATGTTAGAGAAAATAAAAATGGTGTCTGCCCGACTCTAACGGCTAACATGGGTAGTGGTGGGCATAATGTTCCCATTTTGCTAGATACTCGCGGAATAAGAAAATTGACTCCCCGAGAATGTTTTAATTTACAAGGATTTTCAGGGACTTATAAATTACCTGGAATTAGTGATACCCACCTATATAAACTGGCAGGCAATGCAGTATCTGTACCAATTATTTCACTTATCATTAAACAAATCAGTAATTATGCCATCAAAGATTAATTTACAATTTTCTTTAAGCTGAGGTTTGAAAATAGTATAAAAACAAGCTCGTAATTGTCCTCGTTTGTTGGCATCTGCAATTTGTCCAAATGTATTTTCTTTGGT